>VFSW01002034.1_pt1 | contig 30676 bp, 27 predicted proteins | sample 5358111 | NCBI WGS metagenome assembly VFSW01 (sample SAMN11554181, study PRJNA540505) | mine drainage metagenome | isolation source: sediment from site ElyBrook_90M | place: USA: Ely Copper Mine, Vershire, VT | collected 2017 | reverse complement strand
ATTGGCGCCGCGGCTCATCTCGTGGGGGCCCGGGGGGGGGGTTTTTTCCCGCCGGGTCACTCGGCCCCGGGCGGGGGGGGGGCCCGCCCGGGGGGCCCGCGTTTCTGCAAAGCGCGGCGGCCGCGGCCACCGATGCGCAACGCCGATGGCTCGACGAGCGCAACCATGATCTCGTGCCGTTTTGCGACCCCCGATTTCCGCAACTGCTGCTTCGGGCCCGTGACTGTCCGATCGCGATCTATGTCGCCGGGAGCGTCGAAGTCCTAAGCGACCCGCAGCTTTCGATCGTCGGCAGCCGCAATCCCAGCAAGGGCGGCGAGGAGAATGCGTTCGCCTTCGCGAAACACCTGGCGCGCCAGGGACTTACGATCACGAGCGGGCTGGCCGTCGGCATCGACACCGCGGCGCATCGCGGCGCGCTCGCCGGCGGCGGGCCGACGGTCGCCGTTCTCGGGACCGGGATCGATGTGACCTATCCGCCGGGCAATCGCGAGCTTGCCGAGGAAATCGCGAAGCACGGGGCCCTGATCAGCGAATTCGCGCCGGGGACAAGCGCACGACGCGAAAACTTTCCGCGGCGCAATCGCATCATCGCCGCCTTGGCGCTCGGCACCCTGGTCGTCGAGGCCGCAAGGCAAAGCGGCTCCTTGATCACCGCGCGCCTTGCCGGCGAGTACGGCCGGGAGGTGTTCGCCATACCCGGTTCGATCCACAATCCGCTGGCGCGGGGCTGCCATCAACTGATCCGCCAAGGCGCGAAATTGACCGAAACGGCCGATGACATATTGACCGAACTGGACTTTGCCGGGCATTTTGCAGCCGATTCGTCCCGTTCCGCAGGGCACCGAACGGAGCCCCGGCCGGCGCCGGGAATGGACAAGGATCACAAAATCTTGTTAGATGCGCTCGGCTTTGACCCGACGGACCTCGATACGCTGATCGTCCGAACCGGCTTCAAAGCCGATGCCGTGTCCTCGATGATGCTAATCCTCGAGCTCGAAGGCTACGTTCAGGCCGCCCCGGGGGGCCGATACTCACGAGTTGCCAGGAGCCCATGAGGTGAAAGATAACGTTCTCGATTTGCTGATCTACCTTTTCGAGAATTACATGAGCGCGGACGACGAGCCCCGCCCCGATCGCGGCACGCTGAAGACGGAACTGGACAGGGCCGGATTCACGGAACCGGATATCGAACGGGCACTCGAGTGGCTCGACGGGCTGTCCGGCGAGCAATTGGGCAAAGTCGCCGAGGCGACGGCGCGCGCGGTGCGCGTGTTCAACGGCCACGAGCTGCTGCGCCTGGACACGGACGTGCGCGGATATTTGATGTATCTGGAAAACTTACGAATATTGTCCGCAGCGCAGCGCGAGCTCGTCATCGACCGGCTGATGGCGCTGGACGCAGACGAGATCGACATAGAACAGGTCAAGTGGGTGGTCTTGATGGTGCTGTTCAGCCAGCCCGGACAAGAATCGGCTTACGCGCAAATGGAAGACCTGGTCTTCGAAGAGCGCGGCGACGCGCTGCATTAGATCGCTTTGAGCAGCAATCTCGTCATCGTCGAATCGCCGGCCAAGGCGAAGACCATCAAGAAGTACCTCGGCAAAGACTTCGAGGTGCTCGCATCCTATGGTCACGTGCGCGACCTCGTGCCCAAAGAGGGCGCGGTCGACACGGAACACCGGTTCGCGATGAAGTATCAAATCGTCGAACGCAACCAGAAACACGTCGACGCCATTTCCAAGGCCGTCAAGAAGGCGGACGCCCTCTATCTCGCGACCGACCCCGACCGCGAGGGAGAGGCAATCTCGTGGCACTTGTACGAATTGCTGAAAGCCAAGGGCGATTTGAAGGGCAAGCGCGTGGAACGGGTCGTCTTCTACGAAATCACGAAGAACGCCGTCCGCGCAGCGATGGCTCAGCCACGCGAGCTGTCGGTCGATTTGGTCAATGCGCAACAGGCCAGGCGCGCGCTCGATTTTCTGGTGGGGTTCAATCTGTCGCCGCTGCTGTGGAAGAAAGTGCGCCCAGGGCTTTCCGCCGGCCGCGTGCAGAGTCCGGCGCTGCGCATGATCTGCGAGCGCGAGGATGAAATAGCCGCATTCGTCGCTCGCGAATATTGGACGATCGACGCCGAATTGGAGCATTCCGGGCAGGGGTTCCCGGGCAGGCTCGTGGAATACGCCGGCGCCAAGGTGGAACAGTTCACCTTCACGAGCGAAGCCGAGGCGCGCGCAGCCGAGCGCGCGCTCGGGGAAGCCGCTGGCGGCGAGCTCACCGTGCAAAGCGTCGACCGCAAACAGCGCCGCCGCAATCCGGCGCCGCCGTTCACGACGTCGACCTTGCAGCAGGAGGCGGCGCGCAAGCTCGGCTTCAGCGCGCAGAAAACGATGCGCGTCGCGCAGCAGCTGTACGAAGGCGTCGACATCGGCGAAGGCGCGGTCGGCTTGATCACCTATATGCGCACCGACTCGCTGAACCTCGCGCAGGAGGCGGTCGCGCAAATTCGCGACGTCATCGTAGAACTATACGGCTCCGAGGGGCTTTCCGACGGCCCGCGCGTTTACCGCACCAAATCGAAGAACGCACAGGAGGCGCACGAGGCGATCCGTCCCACCTCCGCGGCGATCCTGCCGGGCGATATCGAGGGGAAACTCGACGCCGACCAACATCGGCTGTACGCATTGGTCTGGAAGCGCACCGTGGCGTGCCAAATGGCGCCGGCCGTGTTCGATACGGTCGCCGTCGAGATGCTCGCCGGCGACCAGGCTCCGCGGCGCCACGTGCTGCGCGCGAACGGTTCCACGCTCGTCAAGCCCGGATACATCTCCGTTTACCAGGAAGGCATGGACGATGCCGTGCAGGACGATTCGGATCACGTCCTGCCGCCGATGGCCGAAGGCGACCGCGTGAAATTGCGCGCGGTGCTGCCTGCGCAGCATTTCACCGAACCGCCGCCGCGCTTTTCCGAGGCGTCGCTCGTCAAGGCGCTCGAGGAATACGGCATCGGCCGGCCGTCGACCTATGCCTCGATCATTTCCACGCTGCGCGACCGGAATTACGTCGAAATCGAGAATCGGCGCTTTACCGCGACCGACATCGGCAAGATCGTCAGCCGCTTTCTGACGCAGTATTTCACGACTTACGTCGACTACGACTTCACCGCGAAGATGGAAGATTCGCTCGACGCGGTCGCGTCCGGCGAGCAAGAGTGGGTGCCGCTGCTCGAGCGGTTTTGGAAGCCGTTCATCGAATTGGTGAACCGGACCGAGAAGTCCGTGAGCCGCGAGGAGGTCGCTCAGGCGCGCGATCTCGGCAAGGATCCCGTGAGCGGCAAACCGATGAGCGTGCGCATGGGCCGCTTCGGGCCTTTCGTGCAGATCGGTACGAAGGACGATGCCGACAAGCCGCGCTTCGCGGGCTTGCGCCCCGGCCAGAAAATGGACGCGATCACGCACGCCGAGGCGCTCGAACTGTTCAAGCTGCCGCGTAAATTGGGCACGACGCCGCATGGCGACGAGGTCACGGCGAACGTCGGCCGCTTTGGCCCCTACGTGAAGTACGGTTCCAAGTACGCCTCGCTCAAGATCGATGATCCTTATACGATCTCGCCGGAGCGCGCGCTCGAGGTCATACGCGAAAAGGAGGTCGCGGACGCCAACCGCCTGATCCTGGATTTTCCGGACGCGGGAATCCAGGTGCTCAACGGCCGCTACGGGCCGTACATCACCGACAAGACGCGCAATGCGAAGATTCCGAAAGATCAGGATCCGAAGAGCCTCTCTCTGGCCGAGTGCCAGGCGCTGCTCGCGGCGGCGCCGCTGCGCACCTTCGGCAAATGGGGCCGCAAGGCCAAGACCGCGAAAAGCGCGGCGAAAGACGGCGCCAAGGCAGCGACCGCGGAATCGGCGCCGAAAGCCCGCGTCCTGAAGGTCGCCGCGGCGAAGAAGGCGACGGCGACGAAAGCGGCCAAACCGAAGGCGAAGACCGCCGCCGGGCCGAAGACGCCCAAGCCCAGGAAGGCGCCGGCCACGAAGAAGCTGCGCTAGCCCATGAGCGAGTTCGGAGGGTCCGGAAATTGGTCCGCTGCGGATGCGAGCGCCGCAGTCAAAGCCTATCTCGCTTTATTGCACGACCGGATCACCGCAGCCGTGGAGGCGGTCGACGGCGGCAAATTTCGCTGCGATGCATGGCACCGGCCCGAGGGCGGCGGCGGCGAGACCCGCGTGCTGACCGACGGCGCCGTGTTCGAGCGCGCGGGAATCGGGTTTTCTCACGTCTTCGGCGCGAAAATGCCGCAGTCGGCGTCGAATCAGCGCCCCGAGATCGGCGGCGCGCCGTTCGAGGCACTGGGATTGTCGCTCGTGTTTCATCCGCGTAATCCGTACGCGCCGACGACCCATGCGAACGTACGATTCTTGATCGCGTCCCCGCAGACCGGCCCCGCCGTCTGGTGGTTCGGCGGCGGCTTCGATCTGACTCCTTACTACCCGTTCGACGAGGACGTGCTGCACTGGCACCTCACCGCGCGCGCGGCCTGCCTGCCGTTCGGCGACGGACTCTACGAGAAGTTCAAGACCTGGTGCGACCGCTATTTCTTCCTGCCGCATCGGAACGAGACGCGCGGAGTCGGCGGCCTGTTCTTCGATGACCTGAATGACGGCGGCTTCGAGCGCTCATTCGGCGTGATGAAGAGCGTCGGCGACCATTTTCTGCCCGCCTACATGCCGATTTTGGAGCGCCGCAAGGCGCACGCCTACGGCGAACGGGAAAGGGAATTTCAACTCTACCGCCGCGGGCGCTACGTGGAATTCAATTTGATCTATGACCGCGGCACGCTGTTCGGACTGCAGTCCGGCGGCCGCAGCGAATCGATCCTGATGTCGTTGCCTCCGCGGGTCCGCTGGGAATACGATTGGCGCCCGGCGCCGGGATCGCCCGAAGCGCGCTTGTACGAGGCATTTCTCAAGCCGAGAGACTACCTCGCCGAATTCGCCTGAACGGCCCTTTGCCGAGGGTCGGTGGCACGCACGCCGCGCAATGAAATACCAACACATTTATCATGCCGGCAATTTCGCGGATGTCGCGAAGCACGTCGCCCTTCTGTATTGTCTGGATGCGCTGAAGCGCAAGGACGCCGGGTTTTTCGCGTTGGACACGCACGCCGGCCGCGGACTCTACCGGCTGCAGGCCCCGGAGGCGCAGAAATCCGGCGAAGCGGAACGCGGCGTGCAGAGGCTCGTGCAAAGCGGCGTCGAGGAGCCCGCGCTTGCGCGCTATTTGACGGCGATCGGCGCCGCGCACCGTACGCGGCTTGCGCACTACCCGGGATCGCCGGCGCTGATCGGCGCGGCGCTGCGTCCGCAGGATCGCGCGCTATTCGTCGAGTTGCTGCCGGCCGAGGCGCGGGCCGCGGAACGCGAGGCTGCCGGCGTCGGTCGCGTGCGCACCGAAATCGGCGACGGCTTCGCGGCGCTCAGAGCCCATCTGCCGCCGATCGAGCACCGCGGACTCGTGCTCATCGATCCGCCCTATGAGAACGTCGACGAGATGAAGACGGTGCTGCGCGAGTTCGCGGACGCCCATCGCCGCTGGCCGAGCGGCATCTTTTTGATCTGGTACCCGATCTTGAGCGCGGCGCAGCGCCGCAGCGTGCACGCCCGATTCGACGCGTTGCGCATCCCGAAGATTCTTTCGGCCGACTTGGCGATCCATGCGGACGAGACGGCGCTGGGATTGGCGGGCAGCGGACTCATGATCGTCAACCCGCCGTACGGCGCCGACGAATACTTGCTCACCGCCTATGAAGCGATCCACCGCCGCCTGTCTCCATCCGGCGCAGGATACGTGGAAGTCGCGCGCCTTACGCCGGAACGAATGGCACAATGAACGCATCCCTGGGAGGAACGCTTCATGGACTCAAAGCATTTGCAGGAACAATTGTCGAAACTCCACGCCGAACTCGCGGGCGCGAAGCGCGTCGACCCCGCCGTGCGCGAGCTGTTGCGGCAAATCATGGACGACATCTCGCGCCTGGTCGACAAGCCGAGTTCGGGCGGCGGCGGCGACTGGGACGCATCGATTGCGGATCGGCTCGAGCAGATCGCGGTCCGCTTCGAGGCCGATCACCCTGCGCTCGCGGCAAGCACGCGGCGTTTCGTCGACTTGCTCGGTAAGGCCGGCCTCTAGGGACCGCGCGTAATATATCCCCGGCGGGGGCCCGGGGCGTTAATATCGGCAATTGCCAGGCTTCCTTCAGGGGCGGGCGCGAATTGCGCTCTCGCGACACTTCTCAACTCGGCAGGAGTCATGACAGAGATGACCGGGAGTCCATCGGATTCATTTCCACGCATACGGATGCGCCGCATGCGCAGGGACGAATTTTCGCGGCGCCTGATGCGCGAAACCCAATTGACCGTCGATGCGCTGATCTATCCGCTTTTCGTCGTCGACGGCCACGACGAGCGCCAGCCGATCGCGTCGATGCCCGGAGTCGAGCGGCTGTCGATCGATCTACTGCTCAGGGAATGCGAGATTTTGTCGCGCCTGCGGATTCCGGCGATCGCGATTTTCCCGGTCACGCCGCTCGGGAAAAAGAGCCTGGACGCACGCGAGGCATGGAACCCCGACGGCATCGCGCAGCGCGCCGTGCGGGCCGTGAAAAAGGAATTCCCCGATCTCGGCGTAATCACCGACGTCGCGCTCGACCCGTTCACGACGCACGGCCAGGACGGTCTCATCGACGAGGCCGGCTACGTCATGAACGACCTGACCGTGGAAACCCTGGTGCGCCAGGCGCGCTCGCACGCCGACGCCGGCGCCGACGCGGTCGCACCCTCCGACATGATGGATGGTCGCATCGGCGCGATCCGCGCAGCGTTCGAGGCCGCCGGCTTGATCAACACGCGAATTCTCGCTTACGCGGCCAAATACGCGTCGAGCTTCTACGGCCCGTTCCGCGATGCGGTCGGCTCGGCCGCCCAACTCGGCAAGAGCGGCAAGCACACCTATCAAATGGATCCGGCCAATTCGGACGAGGCGATGCGCGAAGTCGCGTTGGATATCGCCGAAGGCGCGGACATGGTCATGATCAAACCCGGCCTGCCGTACTTGGACATCGTGCGGCGCGTGAAAGAGCGGTTCGGCATGCCGACGTTCGTCTACCAGGTCAGCGGCGAATACTCGATGATCATGGCGGCGGCGCGCAACGGATGGATCGACGAGCGGGCGGTGGCGCTCGAATCGCTGGTATCGATCAAGCGCGCCGGCGCCGACGCAATTCTGACCTACTTCGCGAAGCGCGCCGCCCTGTGGCTGTCACAGTGAGCGCAGCGACCGCGGCGGGCGCTGCGGAGCAATACGGTCTCGTCGGCCACCCCGTCGAACATAGCTGGTCGCCGTTCATTCACGGCATGTTCGCGAAGGCGACCGGACAAAACATCGCGTACCGCCTGTTCGACGTCGAACCCGCCGAATTCCGGCGCGAAACGCTGCGGCTGTTCACGAGCGGCTTGCGTGGCCTCAATATCACGCTGCCGCACAAGCAGGCGGCCGCGGAGCTCGTCAACGAGTTGACGCCGCGCGCGGCGCGCGCCCAGGCGGTCAACACCATCGCTTTCCACGAGGACACGACGCTGCTCGGCGACAACACCGACGGCATCGGCCTCACCACCGACCTGGAGGAGAATTTGGGCCTCGATCTGTCGAACAAGCGGATCTTGATTCTCGGCGCGGGCGGCGCCGTGCGGGGCGTGCTCGGGACGCTGTTGGAGCGCCGGGTCGCCAGGATCGTGATCGCGAACCGAACGCCGGCGCGCGCGCTCGATCTCGCCGCGGAATTCGGCGACTTGGGATCGATCGAGGGCTGTGGATTCGCCGACGCCGAAGGGCCGCCGTTCGACCTGGTGCTCAACGGCACCGCCGCGAGCCTCAAGGGCGAAGTGCCCGAGATGCCGCCGGGCCTCGTCGGCGAAGATACGGTGTGCTACGACATGGCCTACGGCCGCGGCCAAACGGCGTTTACGCTGTGGGCGAAAGCTCTGCATGCGCGGCACGTGACCAAGGGCTGGGGCATGCTCGTCGAACAGGCGGCGGCTTCATTTGCGCTGTGGCGCGGAATCACTCCGGATACCCGGCCCGTGCTCGAGGCTCTGGCGCCTTTCTTTTGAGGCGCCTCGGCCGCGCTAAGCACTTGTACCGCGGTAGTGTTCCTTGAGCGCCACATAGTGGTGCGCGCTGTAGAGAATTTGTTCGAGCTCGCGTTCGCTCAGCTCGCGCACGCGCCGCGCCGGATTGCCGATATATAGGCCGCGGCTCTCCAGCCGCTTGCCCGGCGGCACGACGCTGCCGGCGCCGACAATGACCTCGTCGGCGATCTCGGCCCCATCGAGCACGATCGCTCCCATCCCGATCAGGCATCGGGCCCCTATGGTGGCGGCGTGCAACAGCACTTTGTGGCCTACCGTCACATCCTCGCCGATCACGAGCGCGAGTCCGCCCGGCGCATATGGCCCGTCGTGCACGACATGGAGCACGCTCCCGTCCTGGATGTTGGTGCGCGCGCCGATAGCGATCCGATTGACGTCGCCGCGCGCCACCGCGTACGGCCAGACGGACGCGTCGTCGCCAAGCGCCACTCGTCCGATCACGAGCGCGCATTCGTCGACATAGGATCCGCGACCCAAGGTCGGAAGCACGCCTCGATAACCGCGGATCGCCATCGGCGTCAGCGCATCGTGACGAGCTCTTCCGCGCTCGTCGGGTGAATCGCGATCGTATCGTCGAAATCGCTCTTGGTCGCGCCCATGCGGATCGCGACCGCGAACCCTTGCAGCATTTCGTCCGCACCGTCGCCGATGATGTGGCAGCCGATGATTTTTTCCTCCGGGCCGAGACACACGAGCTTCATCTGCGTACGCGGCTTGCGCACGGTGACCGCGTAATACATGCCGACGAAGCCGGCCACGTACACCTTGATCGCCGCGCCATGGCGTGCGCGCGCCTCGGCCTCGCCGAGCCCGACGGTGCCGATCGGGGGATGCGTGAATACGACGGTCGGAATCATGTCGTATTGCAGGCGCCGTCCGTGCTTGCCGCCGAAAAGCCGGTCGCTCAGGCGCCGGCCGGCGGCGATCGCGACCGGCGTCAGCGCGGCCCTGCCGGTGACGTCGCCGATCGCATGCACGCCCTCGACGTTCGTGTCCTGGAAGCCGTCGGTGACGATGAAGCCGTCGCCGTCGAGCTCAACGCCGGTTCGCTCCAGGCCGAGATCGCCGACGTTCGGCGTGCGCCCGACGGCCCACATCAAACAATCGAAGCCGGCGAATTCCCGGCCGTCCGCGGCGATCAAGGTCTTGAGGCCGTCCGTCTGCCGAACCGCCGCGGGCGCCACGTGTTCGTGGATGACGACGCCCTGGGCGCGCATTTCCCGCATCAAGGCAACACCGAGCATTTCGTCGAAATGGTTCAGCACGCGGGCCTTGCGGATGAACAGATCCACCGCGGTGCCGAGGCCATGGAACGCCCCGGCAAGCTCGCAAGCGACGTAGCCGCTGCCGATGATCGCGGCACGCCGCGGTCTGTGCTCGAGCGCGAAGAAGCCGTCCGACGTGATGCCGAATTCCGCGCCGGGCAAAGCCGGCACGATCGGCGCGCCGCCGGTCGCAAGCACGACATGCCGCGCCGACAGCCGGCGGCCGTTCACCTCGACCGTGCGCGCATCGACGCAGCGCGCGTGGCCCGCGACGTATTCGACGCCTTTCGCGGCGAGGTTGCGCTCGTAGATCGCATTCAGCCGCGCGACGTAGGCGTCGCGCTTCGCCTTCAGCGCCGCCCAATCGTGGCCTGCCCGCGGGACGCCGAAGCCGTAATGCTCGGCATCGTCGAGCGCCGCGGCGACGTGCGCCGCATTCCACATGACCTTTTTCGGGACGCAACCGACATTCACGCAGGTTCCGCCGAGCCGCTGCGATTCGACGACCGCCGCCTTCGCGCCGTATTCGGCCGCGCGCTGCGCGCATGCGAGGCCGCCGCTGCCGCCGCCGATGACGAGAAGATCGAGAGCCTGCTCCGACACTGTGAACTCCATCCGGATCGACGCGATTTTTCCAATGATATACCGGTTCGGCGAGGCCGCGGCGGCCGGGAACATCGGCGCGCTCGGCCGGCTGCCGGCCGCCGTCTGCTAGAATCGAACGGGTGAGCAACCCCCTGTTGGAATTCGAATCCCTGCCGCCGTTCGACCGTATTCGGCCGGAACACGCGCGGCCGGCGCTCGAGCACGTGCTCGCGCAAAACCGCGCACTGATCGCCTCCTTGGTCCTTCAGCCCGAGCCGACGTTCGCGACGTTCGTCTTGCCGCTCGAGGAGGCCGGCCATCGCTTGAGCCGGGTTTGGAGTCCGATCGGCCATTTGAATGCGGTCGCGAATTCCGCGCCGATGCGCGCGGCATACAACGAATGCATTCCCGAGCTCACGGCCTATGGCGCCGAGTTCGGCCAGAATCGCGCGCTCTACGCCGGCTATGCGCACGTCCTGGAAAAGGAAGGCGCGCTGCTTGATCCGGCGGCGCGCAAGCTCGTCGCGCACACGCTGCGCGATTTTCGGCTCGCGGGTGTCGATTTGCCGCCACAGCCGAAAGCGCGGCTGCGCGACATCCTGCAGCGCTTGGCCCAGCTCGGCAGCAAATTTTCGGAAAATGTGCTCGACTCGATGCGCAGCTACGCGCGCCCGGCGACCGAGCTCGCCGAACTCGCCGGCCTGCCCGCGAATCTCCTCGAGCGTGCCGCCGTGGATGCCCGGGAAGCACGGCTGCCGGGATGGCTGTTGAAGCTGGATCAGCCCACCTATCTTGCGGTGACGGCCTCGGCCGAGGACGCGCAACTGCGCCGCGACATCTACGAAGCCTGGGTCACGCGCGCCTGCGCACGGGGTCCCGCTGCCGACCGCTTCGACAATTACCCGCTGATCGCGGAAATCCTCGGTTTGCGCCACGAGCTCGCGCGCCTTCTCGGCTTCGCGACGTTCGCCGACTACGCGCTCGTGCCGCGCATGGCGAAGAGCCGCCGTCAGGTGCAGGACTTCCTCGACGATCTCGCGCGGCGCTGCCGCGCAGCGGCGACCCGGGAGTACGCCGAGCTCGAACGATTCGCGGGCCGGAAGCTCGCCGCCTGGGATCTGGCCTTCTTTTCGGAGAAGCTCAAGAAGAACCGGTTTCGCATCTCGCAGGAAGAGTTGCGGCCGTACTTCCCGCTGTCCAAGGTCCTGTCAGGCCTGTTCGCCGTCGCCGAACGCCTCTACGGCATCCGCGTCCGCGAACGGTCCGGAATCGCCGTCTGGCATCCCAGCGTGCGCTTCTACGACGTCGACGACCGCGCCGGACGCACGATTGCCGGCTTCTACCTCGATCCCTATGCGCGCGCCGAGAAGCGCAGCGGCGCATGGATGGATGAATGCGTGGTCGCCAAGTCCTTGCCGACCGGCAGTGCGCTGCCGATCGCGCAGCTCGTCTGCAATTTTTCGGCGCCGATCGGCGCGGCGCCGTCGCTGTTGACTCACGATGAAGTGACGACGCTGTTCCATGAGTTCGGCCACGGCCTGCACCACATGCTGACGCGGGTCGCCTACCCGAGCGTCGCCGGCATCAACGGCGTCGCCTGGGACGCGGTCGAGCTGCCGAGCCAATTCATGGAGAACTACGTTTGGCGGCCGGAGGTCCTGCCGCTGATCTCTGCGCACGTAGAATCCGGAGAAGTATTGCCGGCGGACAAGCTCGAACAGCTGCTCGGCACGCGCACCTTCAATGCCGCGCTGGATACGCTGCGCCAAGTCGAACTCGCGACGCTCGACCTAGAGTTGCACGCGAACTACGATCCGGCGCAGGGCGCCGCGATCGCCGAGGCGATGGATGCCGTGCACCGGCGCATCGCCGTCGTGCCGACGGCGGAATTCAACCGGATGCCGGCAAGCTTCACGCACATATTCTCCGGCGGTTACGCGGCCGGATATTACAGCTACAAATGGGCCGAAGTGCTCGCCGCCGACGCGTTCGAGGCGTTCGACGAAGCCGGCGCATTCGATCCGATCACCGCGACGCGCTTTCTCGAATCGATACTGGCGCGCGGCGGAGGCGTCGATCCCATGGACGCATTCATAGAGTTTCGCGGGCGGCCGCCGGACGTGCACGCGCTGTTGCGGCAAACGGGGATCGCCGCGTGAAGATCGCGACCTGGAACGTCAACTCGCTGCGCGTACGCCTGTCGCAGCTCGAGCAATGGCTCGGCGTGAACGATTTCGACGTCGTCGCACTGCAGGAGACGAAGCTTGCGGACCAAGACTTCCCGCGCGCGCAAATCGAGGCCCTGGGCTACGCAATCGCGTTCAGCGGCCAGAAGACCTACAACGGCGTCGCGCTGCTTTCGCGCCGGCCGATCGAGAGCACGGTCACGGAGCTGCCATCGTTTGCCGACCCGCAGCGCCGGCTGCTCGCCGCGACGATCGACGGCGTGCGCGTGATCAATGTGTATGTGCCGAACGGCCAAGCCGTCGGCTCGGACAAGTTCGCATACAAGCTTCTCTGGCTGCGGAATTTGGAGAAATTTCTCGCGCACGAACTTGCGGCGCATGAGAGCGTGTTGATGCTCGGCGACTTCAACATCGCGCCGGACGATCGCGACGTTCACGATCCGGAAAGTTGGCGCGGGTCGGTTCTGGTCAGCCCGGACGAACGCGCCGCGTTCGCGCGCCTGACCGCGTGCGGCACCATCGACCTGTTTCGCCGCTTCGAGCAGCCGCCGCAGTCCTTCACGTGGTGGGATTACCGCCAGGGCGCCTACCGGCGCAACAACGGCTTGCGGATCGACTTGATGCTGGCCTCGAAAGCTCTCTCGGCCCGATGCGTGTTTTGTCGCATCGACCGCGAGCCGCGCGCCTGGGAGCGGCCCTCCGATCACGCGCCTTGTGCCGCCGGCTTTGACTTATCCTGATTCGCAGCGGACGGAACCGGCATTTCGGAGAGCAACGTCGTGGCGCCGGCCATATTTAGGGGCTAGACTTCCACTGATGGCTGGTTTCCGTCGCAGCGATTACGACGTCACGAATTCCGTGCAGGTCAGTTCGACCGCGACGGTGGCGGCCGCGGTACGCGAGCTATTCGCGGCCAGCTGGCCCGGCGAACCCTTCGACCGCGTTGCGCGCGCGTTCGAGGATTTCGATTTGCTGTTCACCGGCCGCATGCCCGGTTATCACGGCGTCGATACGGTCTATCACGACCGGCAGCACTCGCTCGACATGACCCTGGCGGCGGCTCGGCTGCTGGTCGGCTACGAACGCTCGGCTGCGCCGGCGATGCGCCTCGGCGCCGAGCGCGCGGTCGCGGGTCTTGTGACTTCGCTGTTCCACGACTCCGGCTATATTCGCGAATTCGAAGATCGGCAGCACGCGAACGGCGCCGAATTCACGCTGTATCACGTCACGCGCAGCGCGCGATTCATCGCGCGCTATCTACCCCGCATCGGCATGGAAAGTTGGGTGCCGGTCGCGACGCGCCTCGTTCATTTCACCGGTTACGAGATGCAACTCAGCCAGATTGCGCTCGCGGAGCCGCGCGACCGCAAGCTCGGCCACTTGCTCGGTACGGCAGACTTGATCGCGCAGATGGCCGATCGCTGTTACCTCGAGAAGTGCCGCGACCGCCTCTACCCGGAATTCGTACTCGGCGGAATCGCCGCGGCGGCCGGCAGCGACGGCGCGCTGCAGGTCCGCTACAGCTCCGGCGTCGATCTTCTGCGCCAGACGCCGCGATTCGTGCACAACACGCGCATCGAACGCCTCGAAGGCGAGTTCGACCATGCGTACCGCTATCTCGAGCCTCTATTCGACGGAAAGAACCCCTACCTCGAGGCAATCGACCGCAACCTCGCGTACTTGGACCGTGTCCTCAAAACCGAGCGCTGGCCGATGTTGCGCCGCAATCCGCCGTTGTTCACAGTCGGCGACAATCAAATGCCGCAGGTCCGCGGACTCATGCTGGATCGCCTCAAGGCGCTTTGGGCTTGAGCGGGCCTCAGGGCGGGTCTACGCGCAGGACATAGCGCGCATGCCATTCGTCCAAGCGAGCCAGAACCTCGTCCTTGCCGAGCATTGGCGCAGGCGCTAGCGCCTCGGCGAGCACCGCGCGATCCAACGAGCGCAGCGCATTTTCGGCTACCGGCGCGAAGCTATAGTGCCATGGCTCGGCTTGAACGCCCGACAGGACACCGCGGAAGGGTCGGAAGAAGCCGAAATTAGCCGCCCGCCGATCGAGCCATGCGGCGAGCCGCTCGAACGGCCCACCGGCAGCGAATTCGTCGGCAGTCAACCGCAGGCGATAGCCGGCGGCGATCGGATTGCGGTCGATCAAGTCGACGTCGGTGCCCCAATGATGGCGGCTAGCGCCGGGCAGCGCCGACCAGCGCAAGATAGCCTCGACGCGCGCCGCCGGCGCCAAGGCGGCGGCGTCCAAGCGCTCTCCGGCGGCATCATAGAGCGGTCGCGCACCACTGAATTTCTCGTTCCAAATCTTCAATTGGCGGTCGAAGTCGCGGAACCCGCTCGCGATCTGCACATCGATGCCGTCGCGCAGCGCCGCGCGGCGCAGGCTCAAGAATGGGGTGACGACGTGAATGTGCGCCACGCAGGCCATTTCGGCCACCTCGACGACGTGGGTGCGGGTGCGTCCGGTCAATTCGGCGGCATTCAAGCGGGTCAGGCCTCCCGACCCGCCGGGACGCCCGCAACCTGGTCCATCGCATCGGCGAGCGCCTCCGGCGGCTGCGCGCCCGATATGGCATATTCACCGTTGAAAATGTACGCCGGGACACCGGTCAACCCGAGCGCCGCCGCGTGGCGCTCCGCCGCCAACACCGCGTCCTGCCCGGCGCGCAGCACGAGAGCGGCGCGGACCTCGCGTTCGGCAAGCCCGGACTCGGCGCCGAGGCGCGCCAGTTCGTCGGCGTCGCCGATATCGCAGCCCTCCTGGAAATAAGCTCGCATCAGGCGCTCCTTGGTCTCGCTTTGCAGGCCGCGGCGGGCGGCGAGCGCGAGCAGCAAGTGCGAGCGGCGGGTATTCGGGATGCGCTTAATCAGGTCGAAGCGGAACAAGATGCCGGCGGCCCGGCCGAGCTCGACCAGCGTCCGCTCGCTTTGCTCGAAATGATCGGGGTTGGCGACGCGCGCCTTTAGAAACCACGCGCGCTCTACGCCCTCGACCGGGAGGTCCGGATTCAGCTCGAACGGCCGCCAGATGACGCGCGGTTCATATTGCGGCCGCAGCGCGAGCGCCGCATCGAAGCGCCGCTTGCCGAGATAACACCATGGACAAACCGTGTCGGAATATATGTCGATACGCATCATTGGGCTCCCATGCACAGATTGTACGCGGCCCCTTATGAGGATTTGTGCTTAGCGGGTATCATGCTTCGGTTTGCAGCCGCAAACACGGCCAGTGGCAGCTATGGCGACCAGTCTCAAAATCAAATACCTACAATTCGCCTTCACGATGGTCGCGCTGCTGTCGCTGCTGCTCGGCGGCTTTGCCTACTTCGAGCATCGAATGGACGCGGCGGCCATCAACCGCATCGCAAACGGCACCGTCGCCGAGAAGCTGGAGGCGGATCTCGAGAGCCGCGCGCGCACGCTCAGCCGAATTTCCTCGCCGATCCTGGCCGCGTCGATGAATTCCCGAGATTCCGCCGCGACCGCCGCGGCCGCAGAGAGGCTCCTGCAGCAAACGGACGTCGCCCGCGTGGAGGTCTTGGATGCGCGCGGCGCCGTCGCCTTTGCCGGCGGCGCGAGCCTCGTGCCGCGTCGGCAGCGCGCGCCCTACACGCTGCAAATCCCGATCCGGTCGAGCCGCGGCGGCGGCGCCATGGAGCGCGTCGGCACGCTGCGGCTGTGGATGAGCCGCGAAAATATCGACGCGACCCTCGCTGATTTGCGCATGGCGTTGGAACAGCAACAGGCGCAGCAGGCGGCGCGTGTCTTGGGAGGGCTGTTCGTCTTGTGTACGGTGCTACTGTTGCTGGGGATGTCGGGCGCCTGGCTGGTCGCGCGCGAACTCGTGCGCCCGATCTCGGCGCTCGTGAACAGCGCGGACCGGATAGGACGGGGCGACTACAGCAGGCCGCTCGCCGTCGTGCGCCGCGACGAACTCGGCAAGTTACAGGCCGCGCTCGAGCGCATGCGCCAGCAACTGCGCGACACGATGATCACGAAGAATTATTTGAACACCGTGCTCAACAGCTTGAGCGACGCCGTGCTCGTCACTTCTCCGGACGGAATCGTCAAGAGCTGCAATGAAGCGGCGCACCGGCTCCTGGGCTACAGCGAAGAGGAACTGCACGGCAAGCCCTTGCTCCACTTCGTCGATCAGCCGCATCGCCCCGCGTTCGATCCCGCACTCGTCGCCACCAACGCGCGCGAGACCGTGCTGCGCACTGCGAGCGGCCAAACCATCCCGGTGTCGATCGCGGGTTCGCCGATCAGCACCGAGGATCCGCAATTCCAGGGAAACATCTACGTCGCGCGCAACATCACCGAGCGCAAGCGCGCGGAGCGGCGCATCCGCTATTTGGCGCGCTACGATGCGCTGACCAAGATGCCGAACCGGATGCAGTTTCAGCACTTGCTGCAGCAGGCAATCGCGCGCTCGCGGCGCAATCAGCGCGCGCTCGCGCTGCTGTATCTGGACTTGGACCGATTCAAGGAAGTCAACGACACGTTCGGCCATGCGGCCGGCGACCGTACGCTCGAAATCCTGAGCGAGCGTTTGACGCGCAGCCTGAACAAGGATGCCGTCATCGGTCGCCTCGCCGGCGACGAGTTCGCGATGTTCATCGACGATCTTCCGGCGGACATCGATCATCGCCCCGGCATCGGTGCGCTCGCGCGCACTCTGCTCGATGAAATCAGCCGCACGTTCTACGTGAACCATCAGGAAGTGTATTTGACCGCGAGCGTGGGCATCGCCGTATGCCCCTACGATGCCGAGAACGTCATCGACCTGATCCGCAATGCCGACGCCGCGATGTACCATTCGAAGCAGAACGGCGGTAACTCGAGCGCGTTCTACGTGCCCGAGATGAACGCCGCGGCCGTAGAGCGCCTGATGCTCAAGAGCAAGTTGCGCCGCGCCTTGGAGCGCAATGAACTGGTTATTCTCTACCAGCCGAAGGTCGACTTGCGCGACGGCCGCGTCATCGGCGCCGAGGCGCTGCTGCGCTGGCGGCTGCCGGGCCACGGAGACATTTCGCCGTCGCAATTCATTCCGCTCGCCGAAGAGACGAGCTTGATCCTCGATATCGGCGAATGGGTCATGAACCGTGTCTGCGCCGACTACCGCGAGTGGCAGAAGGTCGTCGCGGACCCGGGACGCATTGCGATCAACCTGTCGCTGCGCCAATTGAAGCAGGCGAACTTCGTCGCGCGCACGCGCACGATCTTCCGCAAGCACGAAGTCTCTCCGACCAGCTTCGAACTCGAAGTCACCGAGACGACGCTGATGACCGATCCAAAACGCACCGTCGGCCTGTTGAACGAGCTTTACGCGATGGGTTTGAGCCTGGCGATCGACGATTTCGGCACCGGATACTCCTCGCTTTCCGCACTCCAGCAATTTCCGATCGGTACGCTGAAAATCGATCAATCCTTCGTCCAGGACGTCGCCGTGGACTCGAGCGACGCCGCGATCGTGCGCACGATCATCGACATGGGAAGGAGCCTCGACCTCGAGGTCGTCGCTGAAGGCGTGGAATCGGCCGAGCAGCTCGACTTTTTGCGCGAGCATGGCTGCCACTTCGCGCAGGGCCGCTTGCTCGGCGATGCGATGGCCCAGGATGAATTGCTCGAGATTCTCGCGAATCAGAACAAAGTCTCCGGCAGCGCCCATCACGCGGTCTTGTGCGCACCCGCGCTGCGGCCGCCGCTCGCCGCGTCCTGATTCCGGACGTCGCGGCCGCGCTAGAGTCCACGGTTATGCTATCTGCTCGGGATCTCACCCTGCGGCGCGGTCCGCTGCCGCTCATCGAGCGGGTGAATTTCACGATCCACCGCGGCGACAAGGCCGGCATCACCGGCGCGAACGGCGCCGGGAAGTCGAGCCTGTTCGCCGCGCTGCGCGGCGAACTCGGGCCGGACCACGGCGATCTGCACATGCCGGCGGCGCTCGGCATAGCGTTCGTCGAACAGGAAGTGGCCGCGAGCGCGCGGCCTGCGATCGAATACGTCCTCGACGGCGACGCCGAGCTGCGCTCCGTCGAGGCCGCGATCGAATGCGCGCAGAAGCGCGATACCCCGATGAAATTGGCGGAATCGCACGCGGCGCTGGAGGCCATCGACGGCTACCGCGCACGCTCGCGCGCGGCCGCGATCATGCACGGGTTGGGATTTCGCGCCGCCGACCACGAGCGCACCGTTGCCGAATTCTCGGGCGGCTGGCGTGTGCGCCTCGCAATGGCCCGCGCGCTGTGCGCGCGGGCCGATCTGTTGCTGCTCGATGAGCCGACGAATCCCCTCGATCTCGCCGCGAGACTCTGGCGGGAGGAGTGGCTGCGCGCGTTTCAGGGCACGCTGCTGGTGATTTCGCATGACAGGGAGTTTCTCGACGCAGTCATCGGCCGGGTGCTGCACATCGATAATCGCGCGATCCGCAGCTACTCGGGGAATTATTCCCAGTTCGAGCACAAGCGCGCCGAGGAGCTCGCGCTGCAGGGCGCGCTGCACGCGCGCCAGGCGCGGCGGGTCGCCGAAATCACCTCGTTCGTCGTCCGCTTTCGCGCCAAGGCGACCAAGTCCCGCCAGGCGCAGAGCCGGCTCAAGATGCTCTCGCGCATGCAGACGATCGTGCCCGCGCACGTCGACAGTCCGTTCGAGTTCGAGTTCCGGCGGCCGGCGAAAGCACCGCGCCCCTTGCTCACGCTGGAAGACGCCGAATGCGGATATGCGGGCCGACGGATCCTCGCCGGCATCAACGTGTCGATCGGACCCGAAGACCGAATCGCGCTGCTCGGGCAGAACGGCGCCGGTAAATCCACGTTGACGAAGCTGCTCGCGGGCGAGATTGCTCCGCTAGCGGGCGTGCGCGCGCCTGCCGCGGATCTTTCGATCGGCTATTTCGCCCAACAGCAATTGGAGCAGCTCAGCGCCGACGGCAGCGCGTTCTGGCACATGCGCCGCCATGGCGGCGCCGATTACGCGCACGGCGACGAGCAGAGCGTGCGCGACCACCTGGGGCGATTCGGCTTCGAAGGCGACCGCGCGTTCGAGCCCGTCGGGCAATTCTCCGGCGGCGAGAAGGCCCGGCTCGCGCTCGCGCTGCTCGTTGCGAGGCGCCCGAATCTACTGTTGCTCGACGAGCCGACGAATCACCTGGATCTCGACATGCGCCAAGCGCTCTCGGTCGCGCTGCAGAGCTTCGAGGGCGGCTTGGTCGTCGTCTCCCACGACCGCCACTTGATCAAGGCCGTCGCGGATTCGCTCTGGTTGGTCGCCGACGGCCGGCTGACGGAATTCGACGGCGATCTGGACGATTACCAGCAATGGCTGAAGGCGCGCGGCAAGCCGAAACAGGCCGACGCCGGGGCGCGCCAGTCGGCTCCGTCGAAGCCCGGGCTCTCGCAGCCGGCGGCGGCCTTGCGCAAGCGCATCGCGCCGCTGCGGCGCGAATTCGAGGAACTGGAGCGCCGCGATGCGCTCCGCGCTGGAATCGGCGTTCGGCGAGGGCGGATTCACGCCCGGCGACGAGATCGAGAAATACACCGAACTCGCGCGCGAACTCGACGCCCTCGAGGAACGCTGGGTACAGGTCGGCAGCGCCATCGAAGCGGCGGAAGGCGCATATGTCGGATAGCCGCGGGTCCCCGGCCCCGCACGCAGCGTCTTCCCTCGGGTCAGGGCGCGCGAGCACGCCGATCATGGTTCAGTCGGCGTTGGGCGCGGCCGCGGCTTTGTGGCTGCCGTCGCAAAGCGGCGCGGCCGCGGTCTTCTTGCAGGCGCAAAACCAGACTTGCTTGCTCTCGACGGCCGTGTATTTCATCGGTGCGAGATTGCCGCCCTTGTGCGACCCATCGCAAAACGGCTGCTTGGCGCTCTTACCGCAGCGACACCACCAATAGGTCTCGCCGGCCTTGACGTCGATCGGTATTGGTTGCATCGCGGTATGCTAGCAGGCCGTGGCGGCGCTGTCCCCCGCCATTGCCTAGCGTCGGCAATCGGCCTTAATTTTGCGCCACTGCGATGCAAAACGATCCGCTACTGCGGGTGCTGATGTCTAATTCGCGATTTTTTCGCGGCGCGTTGCGCGCCCCTTTACAGCGCGGCGTGTTGCTCGCATAGTAGCAGGGCTGTTCAAGGGCAAACCCGCCGAAAGGCGGGGACGCAAAACCACCGGTCTTAGGGGCATCCGACTTTCAGATGCCTGACGATAGCGGGGTCGCCAGTATTCGATCGCACGGCGTGCATGCATTGGCGCCGTCGGCTTTGCACCCCCGAAACAGCGGCCTTTCAGTTCGCTTGCAATCGGACTTCCGGGGGGAAGCATATGGTCCTCAAAGTAAAAAATTCGCCGACCGCGGACAATTCCGGCATCTACCGCCGGCCGCGGCTGTTGCTGCGCCCGAGGCGCATCGAAGACATTCCGCCGATTCTCGTACAAACCAAGGCCTACCCTTCGCCGGTACGCGCGGTCGGCGCCGATTATTCTCTGACGCGCTGCGTCGGCGGCGACGGCGGCACCGTCGTCAACACGGGCGCGCTCGACAAGATCCTGGAATTCGACGACGGCTGCGTACGCGCGCAAGCCGGCGTGCGCTTGAACACCCTGGTGCACGCGCTCGCGGAGCGCGGGCTGGAACTGCCGTTGACTCCGGAAATTGGAAATATCTCCGTAGGCGCCGTGGCCGTGGCGACGCTGCCCCAGGCCTCGTACCAAGAGGGCCTCGCGCAAATGGCGTCGTGCGTGACGGAAATGAAGCTGATCACGCCGCAGGGCAGGCAGATCACCGTGACCGAACGCGACCGCGATCTGATGCGCGTGCTGCGCTCGAGCTTCGGCCTGCTCGGCTTCGTCCACGAAGTCTCGCTGCGCGTGCAAACGATGAAGCCGGTCAAGATCGACTACCGCGTCCATTCGCTCGCAGAATTCAGCGCGCGCTACGCGAACATCGTGAACGCGCCCGGCGCGCTGCGCTTTCACATCGCGCCGCATTCCGATCGCGTGACCGTCGAACTGCGCACGCCCGACGACGATGCGAGCGTGACGCGCTCCGGCATCTGGCAAATTCGAAATTCGATGATGCGCAACGTACTGCCCGCGTTCGGCTCCTCGGTCGGCAGCGTATTGGCAACGCCGGGTCTGCGCAACGCGGTCTTGTCCGGCGTACATCGCGCGCTGAGCGCGACGCAGGGGCGCAACGAGAGAGGCGTCGCCGTGTACGCGCACGAATGGATGCGGGATTTGCCGCCGGAATCATGGAAGGCGCGCTATACCTACAGCCTATGGGCGTTTGCGCAAGCCAACTTCCCGAAAGTGCTCGCGGAATACTTCGCATTTTGCCGAGCGTACTACAAACAGTACAAATACCGGTGCAACGTCGTCACCGGCGCAAGCCGGCTCCACCGCGACAGAAATTCCCTTTTCAGCCCGAGCTACGCGGGCAACATGGTGACGCTGGAGCCATCCTCCTCGGGCGACCAGGGTTTCGAGGACTTCCTGATCGACTTCAACGATTTTGCGTCGGCGTGCGGCGGCGTGCCGACATTCAATCAGACGCGCGCGCTCAAGTCGGAGCACGTCGCGAAAGCGTTCGGCGAGCGGGTCCGCTCGTTCGCCGCGCTACGCCAGCGCACCGATCCCTTGAACCGGCTTCGCAACAGCTACTTCGCGAATCTGTTCGATTGACGCGCCGTGCGTGCGGCGCGGCAGGGGCGTCACGCCTTTTCCTGCAAATGCGCCTCGAGAAACCACAGGTACTTGTCCAAATCCCGCGAAATGCCGGTGAACAGGTCCGCGGTATCGGCGTCGCCCTGCTTGGCGGTGTCGTCGATCGCCGCACGCACCGACTTGCCGAAGGTCGCGATTTGCGTCGACAAATAGAATAGGTGGTCCTTGCCGGCGGTGATGCTGAGAGGGTAATTCTTCAGCTTGCTGCGCTTCGCCGCGACCGCGACGGTGCCTTCCGCGGTGCCGCCCAGAGCCGTGGTGCGTTCGGCGATATCGTCGATCTGCGTGAGCACTGCGTCGGAGATCTTGTCGAACAGTTCGTGCAGCGCGATGAATTGAGGTCCCTTGACGTTCCAATGCGCGTGCTTGACTTGAGTCTGCAGATCGATCGCGTCGGCCAGGCGATCGTTGAGAATCGCGACGATGTGGCGGCGGGCTTTCTCGGGCAGGTCTATCTTGGTCTTGTACATGCCGTGCTCCTTGCTTGAAGAACCGTAGATCAGCGGCCGACAGTTTGCACTATTCGCGCAGCGCGAAAAAGGAACGATGCGCCCGGCGCCCGGCGCTCTACAACTCGATGCCGCGCGCGCGCAATTTGATCGCGGCCGCTACCAGCGCGGCGCCGAGCGCGGCCCCGATCCACGTCGCCGGGCTCGCGGCGAAGTCGACGGGAGCCAGCAGTTTCCACACGTCGACCGGCGCCGCGGTCACCGTCTGCGCGGCGACGACGAGCGCGCCCGGGAAATCGTGAAACGCGGCCTCGGGATAGCCCGTCACGAGCCGCTCCCACAGCTGATGCCCGATTTCGTTCGTGCCGAAGAACGTTCTTTCCGCCCAGACCAGCCCGAGCGGCGGCAGAATCGACCAGAGCATGAGCGCACGCTTCGCCCAGGCCGAGACCAGCATCAGCCACGCGGCGACCGGCAGGAACCAGATCGCGCTCGTGACGATCAGGTAGATCCACAGGGCTTGGAGCTGCAGCCATATCCCCGGGCTCCACAAGGAGACGCCGAACCAGCTGCTCGCGCGTAACGAGACGATGAACGCGATGATCAGGGTCGAAAGATCGGCCGCGGCGAAATAGACCAAGGGAATCACGATCAGTGCAGTCGCGAGTTTGGACAGCACGGTCATTGCGTCGGATACCGGCATGGACTTCCAGAAGAGGATGCTGCGGTCCTTGCGCTCGGCGTACAGGGAATCCAGCAGATACCACGCCGAATACGCCGACATCACCAGCAGGAAAATGGCGCCGAATGCGAACAACAGCAGCGCGCCAGCGCCGTGGCCCGGCGCGGCGGCGCCCGGCGCATCGACTTCGACGCGCCCGAACAGCGCGGCGAGCACCAGTAGAACGCCTATTGCCGCGGGCACGATCCAGATCGCGCGATTTTCCCAAAGCTCGCGGCGTATCAGCCACTTGTAGGTATTCATGCGCCGCCGCCCGAGAGCTTGGCGACGAACAAGTCGGCGACGCTGGGCGTGTGGACGGCGCCGAACGCCGCGAGCGCGCCGGCGTCGGCGTTCTCGAAGTACAGCACGGTCTTCGCGAGGGCGCGGCGTTCGTGGAATGGATCGAGCACCCGCGCCGCCTGCAGCTGATCGGCATTGACGGCGACCGCAAAGAAGCGCCGCGCGATCGCTTCCATCGACGAGTCGAGGACGATGCGGCCGCGGTCGATGAACAGGACGTCCGTCAGCAAGTTCTCTACCTCCTCGACTTGATGAGTCGTGATCAGGATCGTGCGGGTGTCGTCCATGTAATCGTTGACCAGCGCGTCGTAGAAGCTGCGGCGCGCGAGAAGGTCTAGACCGAGCGTCGGTTCGTCGAGAACCAGGAGTTTGGCATCGATCGCCATCGTCAAGGCCAGATGGACCTGGGTCTTCATGCCTTTCGAGAGCTCGCGGATGCGGTGCGTCAGCTTGATTTGGGATTTGCCGAGCAAGGCGCGCGCGCGCTCGCGGCGAAAATGCGGATGCACCCCGGCGACGAATTCGATCGCTTGGTCGACGCGCAGCCAGGACGGCAGAACCGCGACGTCCGCGATGAACGAGGCTTCCCGCATCAGCGTCGCGCGCCCGTGCAAGGGCTCGTGGCCCAGGACGCGCACATGTCCTTCATACGGCGCGAGGCCGAGGAGCGCCCGCATCACCGAGGTCTTGCCCGCGCCGTTCGGCCCGACCAGCCCGACGATGCGGCCAGGCTCGACCGCGAATGCGACGCGGTCCAAGGCGACAACGGAACCGTACTTCTTGGTCAAATCGCGGACTTCGATTAAGGAAGCCATGTCATGGACTCACGTTTCATTCGAACCGCCGCCGCGCGGCGGCGGCGCCGGGTGAGTCCGCGCCGGCGTTTGCGCGAATAATTCCTCGGCCGAAAACCCGAGCCGATTGATCAGCGCGAGAATTTTCGGCCATTCGTCGCGCAGGAACCGTTGGCGCTCGCCCGCGAGCAGCGACCCGCGCGCGCCGGCGCTCACATACATGCCGCGGCCGCGGCGCTTCTCGACCAAGCGCTCGTCGACGAGCTGCTGGTACGCCTTGAGCACCGTCAGAGGATTGAGCCGGGAATCGGCCGCGACCGCACGCACCGACGGCAGCGGCGCGCCCTCGCCGAGCGCCCCCTCCAGAATCAATGCAACCATTCGATCGCGCAGCTGGCGATAGATCGGTTGGCTGTCGGTCCACTCTGGCTCCATAGCGGCTCTCACTCGACTCCGAACAAGCGGTCGTGCGCATCGAGGACGCCGGTGCACCGAGCGATGCGTTCGCCGCGCCGGTTTGGGCCTACCCAGGCGTATCTCTTGCTCGGCGATATAGTGACATAGTTAACGAGAACATGCAATCACGTGCTTGCGCACGTATGCTAGGCGCCATGGACTTGGTCGATCACGACGGGGAACTGATGCTGCGCTATCGCAGCGGCGACGTCGGCGCGTTCGAGATCCTATACGCACGCCACAAAGGCCCGCTATACCGCTATTTGTTGCGCCATGTGCGCCATGCCGCGACGGCCAACGATCTGTTTCAGGAAGTGTGGTCGCGCGTCATCGCCGCCCGCAGCCGCTATGTAGCGACAGCGAAGTTCGCGACGTTTTTGTTCCACATTGCGCATAACTGTGCGGTCGACTACCACCGGCGCCTGCTGTCCACGCCGATTCAAAGCGCCGGCGATGGGCCGTCGGCGGCGCTAGCGGAACCGGAGCTGCCGGAGGATCAGCGCCCCGACCGCCTCGCCGAGTTCAACGAGCGGCAATCGGCGCTTCTTGCAGCATTGGCCGCGCTCCCGGCCGAACAACGCGAAGCGTTTCTGTTGCACGAGGAAGGCGGCCTCAATATCGAGGAGATCGCGCGCGTCACGAGCGTCGGGTCCGAAACGGCCAAGAGCCGGCTGCGGTACGCGGTGCAGAAACTGAAGAAGTCGCTGATGGATCCTGTCGACGCGGGATATACGGCCGCAGTCGCACGCGCACCGGAGCGCGCGCGCGCACGCCCTTTGGTGCCGGAGATCGATGGTCGATGAACACGCAATTTGACGAGGACTTCGAACGAGATCTGCGCCCGGACGGCGAATTGTCGCGCGCCTATCGGCGCGCCTCGGCGCCGCTGCCCTGCGCGGCGCTTGACCGGCGCGTGCTCGAGCGCGCGCGCGCAGCGCATGCGGTGTCGCGCATGCAGGGCTCCGGCTCTTGGGCCTATGCGGCGAGCGTCCTGCTCGCGATCGCGGTGATATTCGCGGTCGCGTACTCACCGCATGACGCGGCTCGCCTCGATGACGCTGCGCATTTCGTTCGAACCGCGGCTCATGGCTCGAACGCGTCCATGCATTTCACGTATCCGACGACCAAGAGCGAGCATGCCGGCGCGGACACCGTGCTGCCGGATCCGCATCGCTGGCTCGAGCGCATCGCGGCGCTGCGCGCAGCGGGTCAGGATGCACAGGCCGACGCCGAGTACCGCCGATTCCGCGCGGCCTATCCCGCATACCGCTCTCGGGGTCTCGCGGCCGGCGCTTCCGCTCAATAGATCGCGCCCAACCGCAGCTGCATTTCCGCTACCATTCCGGCTTTTGCGCCTGGAGTTCCCCATGAAGAAGCCCGTTACCGTCACGATTACCGGCGCAGCCGGCAACATCGGTTATGCGCTCGCGTTTCGCGTCGCGTCCGGCCAAATGCTGGGCGCGGACCAGCCGGTCAACCTGAACTTGCTCGAGATTCCGCCGGCGATCGGCGCCGCACAAGGCGTCGTCATGGAACTCAGCGATTGCGCGTTTCCGACGCTCAACAAGGTCACCGCGTCGGACGACGCCAACACGGCGTTCCGCGACTGCGATTATGCGATGCTCGTCGGCGCGCGGCCCCGCGGCCCCGGCATGGAGCGCAAGGATTTGCTGCTCGCGAACGCAAAAATCTTTTCCGCGCAGGGCAAGGCCCTCGACGCGGTCGCGAACCGCAGCGTGCGCGTGCTCGTCGTCGGCAATCCCGCGAATACGAACTCTCTGATCGCACAGCGCAATGCGCCGTCGCTGCCGGCGCGAAACTTCACCGCGATGACGCGCTTGGACCACAATCGTGGATTGGCGCTGCTCGCCGACAAGACCGGATCGGCGGTCGGCGCCGTGCGGAAATTCATCGTCTGGGGAAACCACTCCGCGACCCAATATCCGGATTTGAATCACGCGACCGTCGGCGGGAAATCGGCCGTATCGCTCGTCGATCAAGCTTGGTTCCGCGAGACCTTCATACCAACCGTGCAGCAGCGCGGTGCGGCGATCATCAAGGCGCGCGGCACGTCTTCGGCCGCCTCGGCGGCATCGGCGGCGATCGATCACGTCCACGATTGGGTCCAGGGAACCGCGCCTGCGGACTGGGTCAGCATGGCCGTGCCCTCCGACGGCAGCTACGGCATCCCGGAGGGAGTCATCTATTCGTACCCGGTCGTGTGCAGCGACGGCGACTACCGCATAGTCCAGGATCTCGCCATCGACGAGTTCAGCCGCGGCCGGATGCGCGCAACCCATCAAGAGCTGTGCGAAGAACGCGACGGCGTGAAAGACCTGATCTAAGGTCCTCGCGCACGATCGCCATGGAGTGATGGACTACCGGGCTATCCTGCATGTGGACATGGACGCGTTCTATGCGTCCGTCGAGGAGTTGGACGACCCGACGCTGCGGGGCAAGCCGGTGATCGTCGGCGGTACGCAAGGACGCGGCGTCGTCGCTGCGGCCAGTTACGCGGTCCGGCGTTACGGCGTGCGCTCGGCGATGCCGATTCGCGCCGCCTTGCGGCTCTGCCCCGACGCGATTCTGGTGCCGCCGCGAATGGCGCGCTACCGCGCGATCTCCGTGCAGGTATTCGGGATCTTCCATGAATTGACGCCCCTGGTCGAAGGCCTGTCGCTCGACGAGGCATTCCTCGACGTCACGGCGAGCAGGCGCCTTTTCGGGGACGCCGTCGAAATCGGCGCGCAAGTGAGGAGCCGAATCCGCAGCCAAACCGGTCTCACGGCGTCGGTCGGCGTCGCGACGAACAAGCTCGTCGCGAAAATCGCATCCGATTTGAACAAGCCGGACGGCTTGTGCAGCATCGGCTCGGACAATTTGCGCGCGGTACTCGACCCGCTGCCGATTCAGCGGCTCTGGGGTATCGGCCCGAAGACCCTGCCCGCGGTCGCCGCGGCTGGAATCCGGTGCTTCGGCGATCTGCGCGCGGCGAGCGAACAGACGCTGTGGCGTCTGTTCGGCAAGCATGCCAATGCGATGCGCGATCGGGCGTGCGGCATCGACGAGCGCCCGGTGACGCCGGATCGCGACGAGAAGTCGATCAGCGCGGAATGCACGTTCGCCGCGGATATCCGCGACCCACGCGCTCTCAGGACGGAATTGTCGCGCCTCGCCGACCGTGCCGCCGCGAGGCTGCGCGCCGCCTCGCTCGCGACGAGACTCGTCGCGATCAAGGTCCGCCGAGCCGATTTCGCGACCTACAGCCGGCAACGCGCATTTGCGCCGGCGACCCAGGATACGGGTGCGGTCGCGCGCATAGCCGCAGATCTTTTGAGCGTTTGGGCGAGCGCGCATCCGGGAGCGCCGGTGCGCCTGCTCGGCGTGCGGCTCGCCGATCTGGGAGAGGCCGGAGAGCCCGAGTTGTTCGAACCGCGCGACCCGAGGGAATCGAAGCTCGACGCCGCCGTCGACGAGGTGAGGCGACGCTTCGGGCCGGCGTTGTTGACGCGCGCCGACCATCTGCGCGGCGCACCCTGCAATCCGCGGCCACGGCGCCGGCCAGCTTGATATCATCGCAAGTCGCCATGTACACGAGTTTCTTCGGCCTCAACGAGAGACCATTCGCGATTACGCCGGATCCGCGGTATCTCTACTTGAGCGAGCGGCACGCGGAGGCGTTGGCGCACCTGTTGTACGGAATCGAGGAAGCCGGCGGCTTCGTGCAATTGACCGGGGAGGTCGGCACGGGCAAGACGACCGTCGTGCGCACACTGTTGTCGCGTGTGCCGAAGCACGCGGACGTCGCGGTCATCCTGAATCCCCGGGTCACGCCCGCGGAGTTCCTGCTGACCATCTGCGAGGAACTCGGGATTGAAATCGCCGAGGCGGGCCGGCGCAGCATCAAAGACCTCGTGGATGCACTGAATCGGCGCCTGCTCGCGGCGCACGCCGAAGGCCGGCGCATCATCTTGATCGTCGATGAAGCACAGAACCTGTCTGCGCAAGTCCTCGAGCACGTGCGGCTGTTGACGAACCTCGAGACGCCGACCCAGAAACTCCTGCAAATCATCCTGATAGGCCAGCCGGAGTTGCGCGTATTGCTCGACCGGTCGGAACTGCGTCAGCTCGCCCAGCGCGTCACCGGACGCTACCATTTGAGTCCGCTGAGGCGCGACGAAACGCACGCCTACGTGCGCCATCGCCTGCGCGTCGCGGGAGCCTCCGCCGATATATTCAGCGCGGGCGCGCTCAACGAAGTGCACCGTCTGTCGTCGGGAATTCCGCGCGTGATCAACGTTTGCTGCGATCGTGCGCTGCTCGGCGCATATACGCGCGAGACGCGCAGGGTGACGGCGGGTCTCGTCAGGCGCGCCGCCGGCGAAGTCTACGGGCGGCGATTCGCGGCGGCGTGGATCGTCTGGCTTGCGCTGTTGGTGGCGGCGCTCGGCGTCGCCGGCATGCTTTATTCCGTCTGGCGGATCTGGCCGCCGCGGCCTCAACCTGCGCGCACGGCTTCGATCCGCGGCGCCCGGCGCGCGCCGCCCACAAACCCGGCGCCCGTGAGCCTGCATGCCGCGTCAAGCGCGGCGCCAACCGGCAAACTCGCGGGCCCGAGGCCTACACAGTCGATCGATGCGCAGCTCGACGCGATGGCTACGCCCGCCGCCGATGCCGATGCGTACCGCCGCCTGTTCGCATTGTGGGGCGTGCAGCACGTCGATGACGGCAATCCCTGCGCACAGCAGGCGACGAAATACGGCCTCGCCTGTCTCGAGCAGCGCGGTTCCTGGGCCGAGGTGCGTATGCTCGATCGGCCTGCGGTCCTGACCTTGACCGACGATCAGGGGCGCCCGCACTCGGTTCTGCTGTCGGCGCTCACCGAGCGCGCTGCGACGCTCGCGCTCGGCGCGAAAATCGAGATTGTGCCGCTCGCAGCGCTGGCGCAGAGCTGGTTCGGGGAGTTTACGGTCGCGTGGAAGCCGAAGATCCTGCCGCTGCGCGAATTATCGGAAGGCATGAGCGGTCCCGACGTGCGTTGGCTGCGGCGCAGCCTGAACGCGCTGCGCGGGACTGCCGCCGATCCGGCGCATGATGACATCTACGACAAGGATCTAACCGCCGCCGTCCGGGCCTTCCAGCAGACAGAGCGGCTGCAGGTCGACGGCATCGCCGGCTACCTCACCCAAGTCGTACTCGACAGTGCCTTGGCCGATCCGAAATCGCCGCGGCTCACGCCCGCGACCCGGCGCAGGGGCTAGGAGAGTCCGATGTCATTCATTCTCGATGCGTTGAAGAAATCGGAGGCCGCAAGGCAACGGCAGGCCGCACCCGGCCTGCTCGAGCCCGGCTTTGCGCCCCCGCGGCGTGGACTGCCCGTTTGGGCCGGCGTCCTGCTGGTCTTGCTCGGCATCAACTTGATCGTGTTGAGCATCATCTTGATATGGCATGCGACGCGCGCGCCCGAGTCACTCGCGGCATTGGCCGGCGCGCACACGGCAAAACTCGCCGCGGCGGCGATGCCATCGGCGCCCACGGCCACAACGGCGCCGGCGCTCGTTCCGACGCCCGCTGCCAAGCCATTCAGCCCGATGGACGACGCGCCCGTGGATGCGCCCGAAATTCCGGCGGGCTCCGCGGCCGATGCGGTCGCGGCGTCCCCGCAGCCCGCGCAGGTCGCGCCGGCGCGGGCTGCCGCGGACGACGACGAGGAGATCTTGCCGACGCTCGACGCGTTGAATTTGCACGGCGCGGATGCGCTGCCGCGGCTACATCTCGACGTCCACGTCTATGCGACCAATCCGGCGGACCGCTTCGTATTCATCAATTCGCATAAATACACCGAAGGGTCGAAGCTTGAGGAAGGGCCGACGGTGGAACGCATTCGCCGCGACGGCGTCGCGCTGCGCTACCACGGCATCCGCTTCTTGCTGCCGCGCCGATGAAGCGCCGCGCAAAGCCCATCCGCACCTAGCCCGC
>VFSW01002033.1_pt1 | contig 30682 bp, 29 predicted proteins | sample 5358111 | NCBI WGS metagenome assembly VFSW01 (sample SAMN11554181, study PRJNA540505) | mine drainage metagenome | isolation source: sediment from site ElyBrook_90M | place: USA: Ely Copper Mine, Vershire, VT | collected 2017 | reverse complement strand
TCGGTCGGTGCGGCAGCGAAGGTTTTCAGGATATCCGCAGTGCTGATGTGGCTGGTCCCGACAAGATTGCCCTTAAATTTATCGAAGGAGTATTGATATCCGATTACCCAGCGCCCTCCCTGGCCAACCATGATGCTGGGTGGAGTCATTCCGGCGGCCTCCATACCGCCCATACCAACTTGCCCGGGAGACATGGTAGCCATCGGCGTGGCTACCTTTACCTTTTGCGGGTGGCTCGGGGTAGGCCGCTGAGCGGCAGCAAAAGATCCGCAGAGTACCAGAACACTTAGACAAGCCAGGTGAGCCCAGCCCTTTTGAATCAGTAGTATCGACTTCTGCATTTGTGCCTTCCTATCGGCAAAGCCTTGCTATAGCAGCGTACATAGCCGAAGATCAACCCAAATGCGGGTAGGTCGGAAGAAGCTGCTACTGGTTGGATGTTCTTTACACGTGAAGTGTCCGGCGAACAGCTTGCCGCTTCAGTGAGCAAACTTCACTGCCGCCTCCCTCGTAGTCTCGTCCCTCCTCTACAAGTCGTGTCATAACCTTGTGGTTCGAAGCCGCAACGAATTTGCGATGACGGAGACGGAGCTGAAGCTCATGGCGGCCGCAGCGATCATAGGATTCAGCAGTAAGCCAAACACGGGAAACAACACTCCGGCTGCAAGGGGAATCCCGATGGCGTTATAGATGAACGCGAAAAAAAGGTTCTGCCGTATGTTGTGCATGGTGGACTGGCTGAGGCGGCGAGCGCGGAGGATGCCGCGCAAGTCTCCGGTCAGGAGCGTAATGCCACCAGCTTCCATGGCGACATCCGTCCCGGTTCCCATGGCGATTCCAACGTTGGCCTGTGCCAGGGCGGGGGCGTCGTTGACACCATCGCCAGCCATGGCGACAATTGCGCCTTGTTTCTGGTGCGCTTTGACGACCTCAGCTTTTTGTTCCGGAAGGACGTCAGCCTCAAACTCGATTCCCAGTTTGTCAGCAACTGCTTTGGCTGTTGTCTTGCTGTCACCCGTGACCATGATGATCCTCATGCCTGCCGCCTTCAGCTCCTTGATCGCCGCTGAAGTTGACTGCTTTATCGGATCGGTGACGCCGATGAGACCCGCGGCTTTGCCCTCCACCGCGATCAACATGATCGTCTGGCCTTCTTTTCGCAACTCATCGGCGCGAGCAAGCAAAGGCGCAGGGTCAATTCCTAGTTTGCGGAACAACTCAGTATTGCCAATACCGATGTGCTTGCCAAGGACTGTACCTTCGACACCCTTTCCGGTCGTGGAGCTGAAGCCCTGAACCTGGGATAGATGGAGATTCTTCGTTTCAGCTCCCTTCACAATGGCTGCCGCCAGCGGATGTTCGCTCGACCGCTCCAGGCTGGCGACCATTTGCAGGAGTTCGGATTCGTTCAATCCCGATTGAGGTATGACGGAGGCGAGCGTCGGCTTGCCTTCGGTGAGCGTACCTGTCTTATCGACGATCAGAGTATTCACTTTGCCAAAGGTCTCCAGAGCTTCGGCGTTGCGAACGAGGATGCCTGCACCTGCTCCTCTGCCTGTGCCGACCATGATTGCCATGGGCGTTGCGAGGCCGAGAGCGCAAGGACAGGCAACAATGAGAACTGCAACCGCGTTTACGAGAGCGTGAGCAAACCGAGGCTGAGGCCCCGCGAAATACCACACGACGAAAGTAATGATTGCAGTGAGAATGACAACCGGAACGAAGTAAGAAGCGACCCGGTCCGCGAGGCGTTGGATGGGTGCGCGGCTGCGCTGCGCCTGGCTGACCATCTTCACGATCTGGGAGAGCAGGGTATCCGCGCCAACACGTTCTGCACGCATGATAAAGCTGCCGGTGCCGTTGACAGTTCCGCCCGTCACCTTGGCGGCTGTATCTTTTTCGACGGGAATAGGCTCCCCACTGACCATGGATTCATCTACCGAGCTGTGCCCTTCGAGGAGGACACCGTCCACCGGGATCTTCTCGCCCGGGCGGACACGCAGCCGGTCGCCTACTTGTACCTGATCGAGTGGTACATCCGACTCAGCGCCCTGGTCGTCCAGTCGTCTCGCCATCTTGGGGGCCAAGCCAAGTAGCGCCCGAATCGCGCTTCCTGTCTGACTGCGGGCGCGTAGTTCCATCACCTGCCCTAATAAAACGAGGGCAATGATGACGACGGCAGGCTCGAAGTACAGAGCGATCTCGCCGCCTTCTGCCCGGAAGGAAGGTGGAAAGACTTGAGGAAGCAATGTGGCGATGGCGCTATAGACATAGGCGGCACCGGTACCAAGAGCAATCAGCGTGAACATGTTCAGACTGCGGTTCACCACCGACTGCCATCCCCGCACAAAGAACGGCCAGCCACACCACAAAACCACCGGAGTCGCCAAGGCGAACTCGATCCACGCCCAGGTGCTGGCTCGAAGCAGATGCTGTAGAGGCATCGAGGGCAACAACTCTGAGACCATGAGGACGAGCAGAGGAAGAGCGAGCACAACGCTGATCCAGAATCGTCGCGTCATATCCACCAACTCTGGATTTACCTCCTCAGCAGTGATCTCGCGAGGCTCAAGCGCCATGCCACAGATCGGGCAATTGCCGGGCTCTGATCGAATGATCTGCGGGTGCATGGGGCAGGTGTACTCAGTGCGCGAGACCGGCGCTTTGATAGCCGCCGGTTCTAGCGCCATACCGCACTTGGGACAGCTGCCCGGCCCTGATTTGTGAATTTCTGGGTCCATGGGGCAGATGTATTCGCCCTGCTGCTCTGCTGCAGTTTCGGGTGAAGGTAGAGATGCAGCCGGCTTGGGTTGCAGATATGTATTCGGATCGGCGCGGAACTTCTCGGCGCATCCCTCCATGCAGAAGAAATATCTGGTTCCCTGATGTTCCGCCGTAGCAGCAGCGTTGGCGGGATCCACTTCCATTCCGCAGACGGGATCGACGGCTGTCTGGTTCATTGTGCTCTCGCGCTGGCAGTTGAGCCTGGAGCAGGTGCGTACTGCTCAGGATCGCTGACGAACTTCTGCTTGCATCCTCCACAGCAGAACGAGTACGTCACGCCGTTATATTGGGTTGAAGCTGCGGCCTTGGCCGGGTCGACCGCCATGCCGCAAACTGGGTCTTTTGCGCTTCCATTCGATTTAGCTGAGGGGTTGCAGCAGCACATATGTTGTCTCCTTAGACCTTCTATCGCTGCTGACGCACGACCGGGAAAAATCTTACAGTCGGGTTTGATGACAGGTGCAATCCAAGCATTTGTGCTCGGCACACGTTCCACACACTGTGGCGAGCTTCTTGGCAACGTCCTTCCGAGCGCGGTAGAGCCGAACAGAGGCATTATTGGCCGATGTCCCGTGAGCCTGTGCAAACGCAGAAACGGTCATGCCGCCGAGGTCTACCTGTTCGATAGCTTCGCGATACTCGGTCTTCAGGTTCTCGATCACATCACCGATGCAGGCACATACCGTCTGCTCCAATCCGGGCTCGTAACTCAACGGAGCTTCGGCCGCAAAGTCTTCATGCGCTCGGTTTCGTGCTGCCTCTCTCCGATAGCTGTCTGTAATCGCGTTGCGAAGGAGGCGGTAAAACCACGCAACCGTACTCTCGTCATCTCGGATCTCGGAACCATGCTCAATGGCCTTGATATAGGCGGACTGGAGAATGTCTTCAGCGGTCGAAGGATCACTCACTCGTTTAGTCAGGAAATTGAGGAACTTGGCGCGATGCACCATCATGCGTTCGGCCACGCTCTCAGCAGACATCGGCAGTTCGGCAGCTGTGTTCTCAGTCGTCATCACAAGAAGTTCCTTTTGTTGAGCACAATTGATCCCGTTGATCCTTTCGATCCGTGAACCGGTCGAGCTGAACATTGCGGCTCACTTCCATCCGCGTCCGGACATCTACATCTTCATGCCGCCCTTCTTTCCCGTATCGGAGTCGCCAGGTTTGATGTCGGGATCGCTTGCCGAGCCTCCAGCCGTCACCTTCCATTTGTTGGCGACTGCCGGCGACAGGCTATCCATGTGGCTCAGAAACCCGGTGACCTGCCAGATCTCCTGCGGGCTCAGCGCATCCTTCCAACCAGGCATTCCGCTCATTCGGATGCCATGCTGGATGATGTAGAAGTTCTGATTCGGAGGCATGTCCGCAGCGTCTTCAACAAATTGCGGTGGCCGGGGGTAAAGCGTCTCAGCAATCTTGGCATGGTGCTGGTGAATGTCCCCATGACAAAGAGCACAGTTGTTTTGATAGACCTTCATGCCCGCGATGAGGTTTTCATCCGTGGGCGCGACAGGATTCGCCAGTTCGGGCGCTCGCCGTGCAATCGAGGCATCGAGGGACGGCATGGCCATGCCGCGCTCCATTGCGTTGACCGGCATGTCAGCCCTAGGGTCCATCATCCCGAAACGAAGAAAAGAGAAGACAGCGATAGCTGAAATGACGATTGCGACCAGAAATCCGAGAGCAAACCTTCGCATGGAGCCTCCACTAACAACGTTGCAAAATCCTGTTCTAAAAGCGTTAGGTCAGTACCAGAGCCGAAGGCCAAAGATGAAACGTGGGTCGCTCGTGGATTCTCCGGCAAGACGCGCATAGCGTGCCGTGCCGCTGTATTTGCCGTTGTAAGCGAAGCCTACGTAAGGCGCAAATTTGCGGCTAATTTCATACCGCAGTCGCACTCCGGTATCCAGGTCTGACAGCCCGGATCCGATCAGCCGAGCGGGATCATCCTTGTTGTAGAAGTTCACCTCGGCTTCGGGTTGAACGATTAGCCGCTGGGTCAGCAGCAGATCGTAGAAACCCGTGACCCGGCCTGCGACATTGCCGCCGTCCCGAATGTAGAACGTTGGGGCGAATTGGAAGTAATACGGCATCAGACCTTCAACACCCACCGCTGCCCAGGTTCGCGCTGGCCCGGAATCGAGATCGGACCGTACGCCTAGCTGTCCATCCAGATAACGGGTGTGTGGGAGAGGACGATCGTAGAGTGCCTCGTGGTCTCCGTCGCTGACGAGGCCGTTCCCAGCAAAACCTTCCGATTTGAGCCACAGCTTGTTCATGTCGGTGCCGGCCCAGGCTTCGCCATCCCAACGAAAGTTGCTGCTCGACCCACTGGTTCTACCTTCGAACTGATCTACAAGGACGTGTGCGAAGATCTGATTGTCCATCACTGGAGCCGGCATGGCAGCGCTGCCTCCGTGCTTTGCCGGTTCTGCCTGGCCGTGTGCCGCCGTGCCCCACACAAAAGCCAGCAAAGCAGCAGCGGCCCAAACGCGATCGAAAAGATTGAAACTGAATTGTCCGCTCATGCCACCACCACCGTTCTGAACATGCCCGCTTCCATGTGGTAGAGCAGATGGCAGTGATATGCCCAACTGCCGGGCGTGTCGGCGCTTAGCAGATAGCTCACGCGCTCCGCTGGCTTGACGATGATGGTGTGCTTGTAGGGGTTGAACTCGCCATGGCCGTTTTCGAGTTCGCTCCACATGCCGTGTAGATGGATGGGATGTTCCATCATCGTGTCGTTGATCAACACAATGCGCACCCGCTCTCCGAGCTTGAGTTCGATCGGTTTGGCATCGGAGAACTTCTGGCCGTTGAAGCCCCAGATATATCGGTCCATGCTGCCGGAGAGATGCAGTTGGATCTCGCGCGTGGCGGGCCGACCGTCCACGCCTTTGTAACGGGCCTTTAGGTCAGCGTATGTCAGCACCCGCCGCCCATTGTCGCTCAGCCCGATTCCTGGATCGTTCAGACGTTCGCTCACGTCCATTGGAACGTTATCGACCTGGGGTCCAACGTGCATTGGTCTGGGGTTCGACGGCTTCAACTTCGCTCCGGCATCCATGGTGTCGTGCATCGAAGCGATAGGCATGGTGTTGGGTCCAGGCTGAGGGAAAGGAGTTGTGCCGCTACTGCTGCCCATCTCCATGTTGCCCATGTCGTGAGCGGAATCAGGTGCGCTGCCCATCCCACTCATGCCGGACATCCCTTGCATACTCGCCGCATCGGATTCTTTAGGCTCCGCCGCTGGTTTTGAGCCCATGTTCATTCCAGGCATTTCCTGCATCCCTTTATCGGACCTAGCTGCTGGCGCTGGCTCGGACTTAGTCTTCGCTGAGGCTGGAACGTCTTTCTTCTCCATCCCGTCCATACCGGACATATCCATGCCCGCCATCCCGGCCATGTCGGACGCTGGAGCCTTGCCTCCCGATTTCTTCATGTTCATGCCCGCCATGTTGCCCATCCCCATGTCCACCATGGTTCGCATGGGGCGCGGGTCCAATGGAGGCACAGCGGCTGTCATCCCCAGCTTGGGAGTCAGGGTCCCGCGTGCGTACCCGGTACGGTCCTCCGACTGAGCAAAGATGGTGTAAGCGGTCTCTGTTTTTGGCTCAACGATAACGTCGTACACCTCCGCCACTCCGATGCGAAACTCATCCACCTCGACGGGCTCGATGTCATTTCCATCTGCCTGCACCACCGTCATCTTCAAACCCGGAACCCGCACATCGAAAAACGTCATGGAAGACCCGTTGATAAAGCGCAGACGCACCCGTTCTCCAGGCTTGAACAGGGCCGTCCAGTTAGAGTTAGGCGCACTGCCGTTCATCAGGTAGGTGTAAGTTGCTGAAGAAATATCAGACAGGTCGGTAGGGCTCATGTCCATTCGCGCCCAGGTGAGCCTATTCGAAACCGTCGATCCCAGGCCTTTCTGTTTTGCTTCCTTCAGGAAGTCGCCCGCGGTCAATCGGTGGTAGTTGTAGAAGTCGCTCTGCTCCTTCAGGTTGCTGAAGATTTTTTCGGGGTTTGTATCGGTCCAGTCGGAGAGCAGGACAACGTAATCCCGGTCATAGTGGATCGCGTCCTTGCGCCTTGGCTGAATGATGAGCGCGCCAGACAGCCCCGTCTGCTCCTGAAAACGGCTATGGCTGTGATACCAGTAGGTGCCGTTTTGAGCGACCGGAATCGTGTAGGTGAAGGTCTCACCAGGCATGATACCGGCATAGCTGAGTCCCGGCACACCGTCCATCGGCGCGGGCAGCCGAATTCCATGCCAATGGATCGACGTAGCCTCTTTCAGCCTGTTAGTGACGGCAACCGTGACGGTATCGCCTTCCTGCCACGTTAGGGTAGGTCCTGGGACAGACCCATTGATCGCCGTGGCCACGGAACGTCGCCCGGTGAAGTTCACCGGAAGCGAATCGATGGTGAGATCGAAGTGCTTTCCCGTAAGGATTGTGGGTGTTGGCAAGCCGGTCTCACCGAACGCGCTCCACGCCCCCCAATCGACAGCGGCAATGACGCCCCCCATGGCCAAACCCTTGACGAAACGACGACGAGACACGGGCGGAAGCCCCACACTGTTCTCTCTTCTTGAGTACATGCATTTCACCAGATGTTTTCAGTTGGAATAGCTCGATGCTGTGACTACAAAGCACCCCGACGAGAAATGGTCGTAGAAGTTGGATGCCTATCAGTCGCGGTGGGAAGGGGTTACTCGCGCAGGCGGCCTTGGCCAAATATCGCCGCTAAACAGCACAGCGCAGCCATACGCGACCCGATGTGAGGGCCAAGTCGGCTATTCGGCTATCTAGACGCGGGGGCTTGTAATTACGGGGTCGAACAAGGAACTGCGGCGAGGTCGATGAAACCTGAACCGCTTCCGTGGTTCAATCCGAACAGGTGTTGCGGATTGTTGCAGAGTGGTAGGAGCCATGGACGCGACATTCAGCCCTTGCGCGACAGGAGGCTGAATGAAAGCCCAATCGGAGCTGCAAATCTCGTCATTGCATGAGGGAATTGCTGAGACTGTAATTTCGGGTTGGTTCTCTGAGCCAGCGAAGCTAGCCGGATGGCAACGCACCAGAACGGTCACATGTTCGGCGGAGGTGGCAGACACCATCATCGAGCAGCGCACGTCGCATGTAGCAGCGAGCGCCTGAACGCTCACAAGCAACAGCAGGAGCATCGACAGTGTAGCTTTCCGAAGCATCTAACCTTAGGATACGCTTTCACCGCAAAGACCTCAAACGAAGGTAGGCCGCTTACCTCGATATTTGTCGAGTAACGGATTCAGAGCGCGTCTTCGACTGGACGAAAAGCAAATCCGGTGCTGCCAGAGCTGAAATACCTCCGCCGCATCCAAAAGGCAACCTTTACCAAATCAATCAGGGCCGGAACTTCGATAAGCGGGCCGACCACTCCGACGAACGCCTCACCCGAGTTCAGGCCGAAGACTGCAACGGCTACTGCAATCGCCAGTTCGAACTGGCAACTCCGCCCGCTCCATCATCGCGGAGGACATCATGAACCGCAAAGGCGGCGCGAACTTTACAGCTTACAGCGCCGGCAGCCATCCCACCGGAACTGTGCGGCCCCGAGGCGATGCGCCTGCTTGAAAAGGCAGACATGAACACCATTGAATTGCGAAGCAAATCATGGGACTGGTTTTCAAAGCCCGATTCGCACCACCTTCACTTTGTCTTTACGGTTTGTAACAACGCCGCGAAAGAGATTTTCCTTCTTTGGCCCGGCCGGCCCATGACGGCGCAATAGGTTATTCCCGATCCCGCCGCTGTCAAAGGAACGCCTGAAGTCATCGAACGGGCCTACAGTCAGGCCATGCAAACCATCGACAGGCGCATCAGCCTATTCCTGTGTCTACCCCCGCTACGCTGAATACGTTTGCCCTTCAAAAGCAGATCGATGAGATCGGGGAGAAGTAGACCTCAACTCAACCGCACAAAATAGAGGGATCCTCATGCAAAGGGTAATTTTTGCCTGCGTCCACAACACAGGCCGGTCTCAAATGGCAGCCGTGTTCTTCAATCAATTCGCTGACCGGACCAAAGCTGAAGCTGTTTCAGCAGGTACGGACCCCGGTGTGCGGGTCCACCCGGAAGTGTTGACGACCATGCAGGAAGTGGGCATCGACCTCTCCAATGCGAAACCACAGAAGCTCACCCAGGAGCTAGCTGAGGACGCGACTCTGCTCATCACCCTGGGTTGCGGAGACAAGTGCCCCTATGTTCCCGGTCTAAGACGGGATGATTGGCCGCTGAAAGACCCCAAGGGTTTGCCCGTCGAAGAGGTGCGGGTGATCCGTGACGACATCCGGGAGAGAGTACTGCTCCTGTTGAAAAATGAAGGGGGCGGACGCTGAAGCCTTCCAGCACGGGCATCCGTGCTCATAGTGTCGCGTCAACTTCATTTGCAGGCGAGAGCGCTTAGAGCTGCGTCCTGGCGGCGGACATCGTGGTCACGTCCGCCCTCACCTTCTTGAACAACCGTCTCCGGCCCGAGCCTACATTTCTGGGGATTGCACTCCTGGTTGCCGCTGCCATCGTCATGCCGCTCCTTGGAAGAGCGAAAAGTCGGCTTGCGACGGAGACCCAAAGCGGAGCGCTCAAGGCAGATGCAGCGCAGAGCAACATCTGCGCCTATATGAATTGGATTGCTCTGGCAGGTCTGATTATGAATGCAGCGTTTCACCTCCCATGGGCGGATTCGGTAGCCGCTTGCTGCCCTTGTAATGAGCGAGGCGAACGAGGCGCGCAAGGGTGAGGCGTGTGACTGTCACTAGCTCATTCCACCTACCTTGTGACCAGGTCGATTAAGAGAATCGCGAGGAAGCCAACGAAGAAGATCGCGGTTGTGAAGCTCGTGTCCTCCCGTTCGTGCGCTTCGCGCAGAAGCTCCTCCGTGACCAGGTAGAGTAGAGCGGCCTCACCGAAGCCGAGGGCCACAGTAACGGCCCAGGCAGGCGCTATGCGGAGCAGCCCGACACCGAGGCCGGTTCCCAGGATCATCAGAGTCGCAACTCCCGCAGTGATGGCGAGGGACTTCCAGGTAGAGATCGATCGAGCCCGCAAGTCTCCGGTCAGGGCAAGACCTAGAGCTATCAGCTCCAGGGTGAGTGCTAAGGTCAAGAGTCTCCCTTGTCTCGGACCTCCCGAAAACCCGATGCCAATAACGAAGCCATCGAGAAGAAGGTCTATTCCGATGGCACAAAGGTATGTGCGCGGCAGCTTGCTTCCGCCGGCCTTGGCTTTTCCGCTCTGTTCGCTTTTCGAAAGCAGAAGCAGGCCCACAATAGCCACGATGAAACCAACGGTGGTGGGAAAGGGAGCATGTCTCTGCATCAGGTCTGGTGTGATTTCGAGAGCGACTGCGGCGAAGACAACGCCTCCAGCGAGATGCTGCACGACGCTTTGCAGGCGGGCACTTCCTTTCAGGGATATGGCCGCCAAGGCTGCAATCAGAGCTGCGGCCACAGGGATAAGTGAATACAGGAGCGCCGTTTTCATGCGCGGCCTTTCGCTTCGCGCCGCTCTTCGATCCACTTGTAGAGCGTTGGCAGCACAAGCAATGTGAGCAGCGTGGATGTGATGAGACCGCCGATCACCACCGTTGCAAGCGGTCGCTGCACCTCCGCTCCGGCTCCGTGTGAGATCGCCATAGGGATAAAGCCGAGGCTCGCAACCATTGCCGTCATCAGTACGGGTCGGAGCCGTGTTTCAGCGCCTTGCTCCACAGCGTTCGCGATGGACAGGCCTCCATGCCGTAGTTCGCGGACGTACGTCAGCAAGACGATGCCGTTGAGGACCGCGATGCCGAACAACGCGATGAAGCCGACGCCGGCCGAAATGCTGAAAGGCATTCCCCGCAACATTAGGGCGGCGATGCCGCCTGTCGCTGCCAGTGGAATATTCAGAAAGATCAATGCGGCAGGAAGCATGGCCTGGAAGTTGAAGTAGAGCAGAAGAAAGATCAGCAACAGCGCTGCAGGCACGACGATCATCAGTCTCCGGCTGGCGCTCTTCAACTGCTGAAACTGCCCGCCCCACTCCAGTTCATACCCATCGGGAATTTTTACTTTGGTAGCAACGGCCCTCTGGGCAGCCGCGACGAAGCTGGCGAGATCGCGCCCGCGCACGTTGACCTCAACACTAATCCTTCGCTGCCCACCCTCGCGACTGATCTGGGCAGGTCCTTCCTCCTCCTGAATGTCGGCAAGCTGCGCCAGGGGAATAAAGTGCCCTTCGCCGTCCCCAACGCGCAGATTACTGATCTCATCGACCGATCCACGCTGCTGCTCCGGGAACCGAACCTGGAGTGCGAATCGGCGATTGCCTTCAACGATCTCGCCAACAGGCTTTCCTCCAATGGCCTGGATCGTGTCGAGAACGGCATCTTCATCCAGCCCATGCCTGGCGAGTTCATCTCGCCGGATGCGGATGCGTAAGTAGGGCAGCCCGGCAACCCGCTCCGCACGCACATCGGCCGCCCCCTTTACTTTCGAGACGACAGCGGCGATCTGGTCTGCCTTCTGGCGAAGGACGTCTAGGTCCTCTCCGTAGAGCTTGATGGCGAGGTCGCTTCGCGAGCCGCCTTCCATGAGTTCCTGCATCCGCATTTGGATTGGCTGCGAGAAGCTGTACGCCGCTCCCGGAGCCTCTTCCTCTAGCCTCTTTTTCATAGCCGCGATCAGGTCATTCTTCGTTCGCCCTTTAGTCCACTGGTCCGCAGGTTTGAGGGTCACATACACGTCACTCTGGTCGATAGCCATCGGGTCCGTAGCAACTTCGGGGCTGCCAGTTCTGCTGACGACCTTCGAGACTTCCGGAAACTCCCGCAGTACGGTCTCGATGATCTGATTTCCATGCAGCGATTCGCTGATCGAAATGCCGGGAACGCGGTACATCTGGACAAGGATGGAGCCTTCATCGAGCGACGGAATGAACTCCGCGCCGAGGAAAGGGATTGCAACAAGCGACACGGCAAACAGCACAGACGCTATGGCCGCCGTCAATCCCGGACGGGCCAAAGCCTGCTGAAGGAGGGGACGATAAACTCCATCAATTTTGCGCATGAGGAGTGTGGGTTTTTCCGCTCCCGTCCTGCGAAGAACGTACCAGCTCAGGACCGGCATCAGGGTAAGTGCGATGATAAGCGAAGCGAAGAGGGCGAAGAGCACCGTAGCCGCCATCGGCTTGAACATCTTGCCTTCAACGCCGCTGAGAGTAAGGATAGGCACGTAGACGAGGAAGATGATTGCCACGCCGAAGAAGATCGGCTTTGCCACCTCAGTTCCAGCGCGCCGAATCGTTTCTTCCACGGGTTCTTCCGGTTGTCTCCCATGCAGACGGCGCAGTATGTTTTCGATGATGACGACAGACCCATCGACGATCAGGCCGAAGTCGATTGCACCCAGGCTCATCAGGTTGCCGGAGATCTTCGCCTGTACCATGCCGGTGACCGCAACCAGCATGGAAAGCGGGATTGCTATCGAGACAACCAGTCCCGCCCGGAAGCTTCCAAGGAGTAAGAGCAGGACGGCTATAACGAGAATGCCACCCTCAATCAGGTTGCGAGTGACAGTGTGGATCGTTCGGTTGACTAGGTCCTTTCGGTCATAGAGTTGCTCGATCTTAACTCCCGGGGGAAGCGTCTTCTGAATGTCGGCAAGTGCAACTTTTACGCGATCGGCCACCACGCGGGAGTTCTCGCCGAGCAGCATCATTGCGACGCCGACGACGATCTCGCCTTTGCCGTTTTCAGTCGCGAATCCGCGACGAACCATGGGCGCAAACTGGACGGTAGCAACGTTGCGGATCAGAATCGGCGTCCCCGTTGGAGACGACGCAACGACGATGTTCTCTATGTCGGAGAGACTGCCGATCAGTCCCTCGCCACGAATCAGCGACTGCTGCTCAGATCGTTCCAAGTAAGCCCCGCCTGCGTTCGCATTGTTCTTTGAGAGCGCATCGATCACTCGGGAGAGTGGGATATGGTATCCAGTGAGCTTGTCGCTATCAACGGCAACCTCATACGTCTTCAGCTCGCCGCCCTGGCTGTTGATTTCGACTACACCCGGAACCAGCCTCATCTTTGGAGCGATGGTCCAATCGAGAATCGTGCGTAGGTCCATCAGGCTCCGCCCTGGCCCAGTCACCTTAAACTGATAAATCTCTCCAAGGCCGGTCGAGATCGGCCCAATCTCAGGAACACCTACGCTGGCGGGAATCGCTTCCTTTGCCTGCGCGAGACGTTCGTTGACAAGGTTGCGGCAGAAATACGGATCCATGCCGTCTTCGAAATAGATCGCCACGTAGGAGAGGCCGTACTTCGAGGTGGACTGGATATGGCGAATTCCTGGCAGGCCAGCCATCGCCGTCTCTACCGGGAACGAGAGCAGTTGCTCCACCTCTAAAGGTGACAGGCTTGGCGCACGAGTCAGCACCAGCACCTGGTTGGGCGTGATGTCCGGCTCTACGTCAATAGGAAGGTTCTGAAGGGACACAAACCCCATGACGGCAACAAACAATGCACCGAGCAAAACGAGAATGCGGTAGCGAAGTGCGATACCAACGAGCTTTCCCATTTATTCCTCCCCCAGCTCGTTGCCGGCGAGGATCGACTTCAGGTGGAACGCACCTTGCGTAACAACCTGTTCTCCAGCCGCCAGGCCGCTGATGATCTCTGTCTGGCCGCCCACGGTAACGCCCTTCTCAACCTGACGTGCCTCGAACTTTGTCGGAGCGTGCTGCACAAAGACGACGTTCTTTCCTTCCGCGTCCTGCAAAGAGGTCGAAGGAACCGCGAGCGCCCGTTTGCTGAACTTTGTTGGCAGCTCGATATTGGCGAACATGTCTGTCTTCAGCCGCATGTCTCCGTTGGCGACTTCGCACCTGACCTTCGCGGTGCGTGTCTGAGGGTCCAGAACATCGCTGATGTAGGTCACGCGCCCAGGAAACGTTTGGTCCGGATAAGTCCCTACGCGGATAATCGCATCCTGCCCGAGGCGAATGCGTCCCAGGTCTTTTTCGTAAACCTCAGCCTGTACCCAGACTTTCGAGAGGTCGGCAACCGTGAACATCTCCCGGCCAGGCTCTACGATGTCACCGGGAGATGCAGCTGCCTTCGTAACGACGCCCGCGAATGGGGCATTGAGTATCGTTGACCCGCCGCCGTCGCTCGCACCGTAGCGGCGCAGCCGCTGTTGAAGCCCAAGAAGTACGGCCTGTTGCGATTGAATGCTTGCCTGGATGCCCTGTTCCTCTGCCTTACTGAACTCGTAGTCTTTTTCGGAGCCCGCTCCAATATCCGCAAGCCGTCGGCTGCGTTCGGTCTGCCGGGTTGCCGGGATGAGCTGTGCATTCAGTCGGGCCACCTCCGCCCGTGCGGACTGTTCCTGTGCGCCAAGATCGACAGCTTCCAGATTGTCGAACACAGCGAGTGTTTGGCCTGCTCGGACGCGGTCCCCGACTTTGGCCTTGACCTCGACAACCCTTCCCGGCGCCAGAGGAGAAACCTCGCTGACGCGGCTATCGATGGGCTGCACGGTACCGGTAGCCCGGAAGTATTCGCTCAACTGGACGACGGCAGCAGGTGCAACGACCAGCCCCACGTGCTCCTGCGCAGGAAGGAGCATCACGATCTCCTTCTGCTTTTCAGGTTCTTGCGACCCTGAATCCGACGCTGCATCCTTACTGTTATCTGGTGCGGCGTTGCGTTTGCAACCGCTGACCAGCACCAATCCACAAATAAGCACTGCAAGAAGTCTGTTCATGGAAGATTGCCTCCTATGGCACGTTCCACTTCGGCCCAGCCGCGCGCAGCGTCGGCTTGAGCGTCGATAAAGGCGAGCTCGATGTCCACGAGCTGGCGTTGTTCGTTCAATACGTCGAGTAGCCGGAGCTGTCCCAATTTGTAGGCCTCACGGATCACGTTCAGATTGGCAGTTGAAGGCTCCACCACGCCGGTGCGGAGCAGATCAAGAGAAGCTTGCGCTGCTTTCCAACGTTGGTAAGCTCCCTCCACCTCAAGCGGGATGGAGCGCTCCAGATACTGGCGTTCCAACTGAGCGCCGGTGGTCCGAGCCGTCGCGGATTGCACATCGCCGGCACCACTGCGGCTCGTCCGCAAGGGAATGGAGAACCCGAAGGTCAGCAGGTCGATGCGTTCATTGATGGGCGCGAGAGCCCCCGTCGAGGTCTGCCCGAATAGCCCATCAAATTGGCTGTACTGCCGCGAATACCCAGCCGACAAACTCACGTCTGGCAGTGCATTGGCTTTAGCCAAGGCGATACCGGCGCGCTCCTGATCGGCTCGGAGAAGGGCTTCCCGCAGATCGGGCCTCGATTGCACGGCCCGAGCCTTGAGCACCTCTAGCGTCTCAGAACCGGGAATCTCCGGCCCAACCTCCGGAAGAGGCTCATCGGACCTCAGCCCTATCAGCTTCCGCAGAGTGGCTTCGTCAACGGCGAGTCGCCCTTGTGCACTCGTCCTCAATACGGTGGCACGATTTATTTCCACCCGAAGCAGACTGGCATCAAGAGCCGGAACGTCGCCTTCCCGCACGCGGGCTTCGGTCAGGCGCAAAGCATCCCGATTCACGGAAGCAAGATCGTCCAGCAGTTTCAGCTTTTGTTGTTCGGCATGCCGGTCTGCGATCGCACTGCGGATCTCATACGCCAGCTCTGAGGAACGTTGTTGAAGCTCTGCTTCGGCCTGCCCCACTCCAAACTTCGCCACTTCGATTCGCTTGGCCCGTTTCCCAAATGTTTCGATCGGCTGGAGATAGTTCGCGCCGTACTGCTCCTGCCCCAGTGTTCCCAACGGCTTGCCGGTGATGCCGCTGGCATTGATGACCGGAGGTGGTCGCACCCCGGCCTGTCGGGCGGCACCCTGGGCTTCGCCTACCCTCTCCCGAATAGAGAGAAGGTCCTTGTTTCGAGTGATTCCCATGCGAACCAGATCGTCCACGGTGGACGGACTGGTTTGCTGCGCACACAGCCATGCCGGTGCAATCAGCAATCCGCACAGGACAGACATAAGTCTTCCTGGCATACATTTCTCCTAGCTTCGCGAAGTCTGTTACAGACGCGGGGCGGCTAGGAGAGTTGGGGAGGGTGTTCGATGTCCAGGGATCGGCTAATGGGCCGCAAAACCGGCAGCTCGTCCGGGACTGGCATAACGGTTGCCGTGAATACGAAATTGACCGGAGCCACAACCAAGGGATGAGCGCAGCAGCAGATGCAATTATCGGGCGCTTCCGACGGCAGGTGGTTATCCGGCGTATTCGTTTGCCTGTGTTGGCTGAGAGTGGCCACTACGGAGCAATCTGAATTGGGCAGCTCGCAGGTCAGCACCTGCGTGCTAATGAAAAGCACGAAGAACATCGCCGTAAAGCGAAACGCTTTGGTCCAAAACGCCACGGCTTTAGATTAGCCTATTCCCCCTGAGAGAACCTAATGGCGCGGCTGCTGCGGTCGTGTTCATGACCCGTGGGATGTTGCTCGCGCCAGAGTTCTCGGAGAAGCTGCGGCATCTCCGAAGGACGGTTTTCATTCGGCCAACCTTGGCATGACACCCACCGTAAACACGAACGGATGCAGTCCTTCTTCGCGTTTTGCTTGGCGAATGGATTAGTCCAAAAAGACGTGATGGACGCATTGAAAATGTGCAAGACGCTTGATGTCGTTCCGACAGACTAATTCCGACACACGGCGTTCCAAGAAAATCATCGCAGCGACGGAGAAGTACCAATGCGGCGGGAGTAACGATAATCAGAACCGCGGCCAGAGCCTTCGCGCCTTGACCCTGCTGATGCACTGGTCGAGCCCTAGGTGTTTAGTCCCGGCATTTGATGGATTGGGTTGAGAGTAAATCGATCTGGGGTTTGCGTCCAGAGTTTGCAAAGCGATCCCCGGCCGCGCTTAGAGTTGTGCCCACGGCTCCCGAACTCACCGCAGGACTGGCCTCCTTCGGGATCGAGCTTCCCATCGGCGGCCATACTGGCGAAGTGATCCGCATTGCCGAGGGCGTAGCCGACCTCGAATTCAGTATTCGGACCCACGAGATGTTGAAGCGCTGGTTCGGCCGCGCTCTAAAGCTCCATATCTACCTGTCCGTCCTCCTCTACCTGCTGCTCGCACTCCACATCGGCGCTGGCATCCACTTCGGACTGAGGTGGCTGCGATGAAGAAGTGGATTCCATGGCTTGCCCTCGTCATCGTAGTTGGATCGACGTGGTTCGCGGTTATCCACTGGAAGCCTGCCGCGACAACGCTCGAGCACTCGATAAGCCCTGGGCCGCTGTCAGTTGCACATGCCTCTTTGGCTAACAAATGCGAGTCGTGTCACGAAGCCAATGTGGGCGTAACGGCTGCCAAATGCACGGTCTGTCATGCGAACGATGAAAGGCTCCTCGGAAGGCAACCCAGTGCATTTCACGCAAATATTGGCGAGTGCTCAACTTGCCACGTTGAGCATCAGGGAACAAACATCCGCCCGGTGCTTATGGACCATGTGGCGCTCGCCAGGATTGGAATCAGAACACTGGAACGAACTTCTGGCACAGATGCCGGCAGTGCAACGACCGTCGCGTCACTGAAAACCTGGCTGCGGATCAAGAACTTCAGCCACCTAGACGAAGTTTCTGCAGGGCAAGCCCTGAACTGTAACGGGTGTCATTCAACTAAGGACAGGCACCTGGGATTGTTTGGTACGGAATGCGCCCAGTGCCATACTACGACCAAGTGGACCATCGCGGGATACCAGCATCCCTCGCCCCGTTCAACGGAATGTGCCGAGTGTCACCAGGCCCCCCCAAGCCATTACATGATGCACTTCAACATGACCTCAGCAATGATCGCCGGCCAGGAAGATGCAACCAAGACCGGATGCTGTGGGCCCGTTGAGGTTCGCCAGTGCCAACGCTGTCACCAGACAACCGTCTGGAATGACATTCGGGGTGTCGGCTACTACAAGCATCACTGATGCCAAGGGCGCAAGGATTAGATGGTTCACGATAAATCGAGGCGCGAATAGCGCGTGGCCGCTCTGCTCATTCCGGAAGTCTTGACTGTGGACAATGAACCGGACTGATCACGATAAGGCGATAAGGTCATCAGGTAGGAAGAAATATCTGTAATAGAGATTATGCTAAAGGGCCTATGAAGCGCCGATGGCTCTCATTTCCTCGTAGACCCCTGTGTCCACGCGGCAAGAAGACAGCTGACCTGCGTTTGATGCTGGCGCACACGAAGGTTTTGGGCGGCACTCAAAGAGCGAACATGGAACGTAGCTGAATCACCCTTCGATCGATTGCCGCTCGAATCTCCCAAAGCGCAGCGCCAGTGTGGGGAGTACCAGTAGGTTGAGAGCGGTGGATGTGATCAGGCCGCCGAGGATCACGATGGCCAGAGGCCCTTCGATCTCCTGTCCAGCGGCCCCGCTGCCAATTGCCAAGGGCAGCAATCCAAGCGCCGTGACGAGAGCCGTCATCAAGATGGGGGCGAGTCGCTCTGAAGCACCTTGGGCGGCAGTCTCGTACCCCCACTGTTTTCCTTCAACTTCGACTAGATGCTCGTAATGCGAGATGAGCATGATGGAGTTGCGTAGCGTAATTCCGAACAGCGTAACGAAGCCGATCATTGCTCCTAACGAGAGTTCGCCGCCACCGGCAAAAACGGCGAGCACACCGCCGACCAAAGCGAAAGGGACGTTCGCGAGTACCAGGAGAAGATTGCGACCGTTCATCAAGACGATGGAAAGCAGCAGAACGATGCCAAGAGCAGCCAGCAAGGAGTAGACAAGCAGGTCGCGCCGGGATTGTGCCTGCGCTGCGGCCGTGCCGGTGAACTGCACATAGTCTCCGGGTGCGAGGTGTACTTTCGCCGCAATCTCCGCCTGCGCGTTGCGTTCGAATCCGGCGGTATTGTTGCCCGCAACATTGAGCGTGATCGTCTGGACGCGGCGCGCGCCATCGTGAAGGATGTTGTACCGGCCCGCTTTTTGATACACGCTGGCCAGTGTTCCGAGAGGCACGTAGATGCCCTCGGAACTTTTCAGCGGAAGTGTTGCGATTGAGTTCGGGTCTCTTCTATCGCCTGGAGGCAGGATCACGTTGACGGCAAAGACGCGATTTCCGTCGTAGATGTCGCCTACCTGCTGCCCCTCATACGCGGTCTGCACGTCCTGCAAAACGCTGACTGGATCGAAGCCCCAATGCAGCAGTTCGGGCGTCTTGAGGTCTACGGCCATCTCCGGGGTTCCAGGCGGAGACTGCATCTGCACATCGGTCGCACCGGGAACTCCGTTCAGGACACGCGCTACCTGTTGCGCCTCTCGGTCGAGTTGATCGAGATCGTTGCCGTAGATATTGACTACGGTCGATGCGGTATATCCGGAGATGGTCTCTTCGATCCGCTCTGTAAGGAAAGTGAGCACCGAGAAGCTCAGCCCGGAGAACTGGGAGAGCGTATCGCGAATCGTCCCGACAGCAGCCTCTTCCTGTTCGTTGCCCATTGGCTTCAGGTCCACATCGATCTCGCTGTAGTTCGGTCCCCAGGTATCTTCCGATTGCTCCGCTCGCCCCGCTCGCTGTGAAACGGACCGGACGAATGGTAGCTTGCTCAGTGCTGCCGTGACCTCTTGGCCCACGCGCAAGGAGTCTTCGAGCGAGGTGCCGGGCACTGCAATCATGTGGACGATGTAGTGTCCTTCCCGAAGCTCTGGCAGGAAGCTGGAAGAAAAGAAAGGGAGCGCCGCAGCTCCCAGGATCGTCACGACGGCGACAACGCCGATGACGAGCCGAGGCGCACGCTCGACCCGCGCAAGAACTCTGCCGTACCTCTTCTGTAGCCAAAGGACGACAGGCGGCTCAGTGGAGCGAATCTTGCGTCGTCCGAGCAGGAGCAGTGAAAGAGCTGGGGTAACGGTAAGCGCTACGACGAGCGAGGCCAGCACGGAAAGGATGTACGCGACACCAAGCGGGGCGAAGAGTCTGCCCGCCACGCCGGAAAGAGTGAGGATGGGGATGAACACCAGGATGACCGCGAACGTGGCGTATACGACCGCGCTGCGCACTTCGATCGAAGCATCGAATACGACGGAGAAGGCAGGACGGGGATGTCCGAGTGCGGCATTTTCTCGCAAGCGGCGGAGGATGTTTTCGACATCGATCACCGCATCATCGACCACTTCGCCGATTGCAATGGCAAGGCCGCCAAGCGTCAGCGTGTTCAACGTGAATCCCATCCGGTCCATCACCGTGACTGCCACGAGCAACGAGAGCGGGATAGCTGAGCAGGAGATAGCAGCCACTCGAAGGTCGAACAGAAACAGAAACAGGATGACAATGACGAATGCGGCCCCGAGCAACAACGAATTCCGAACGTTGTGAACGGCCACGTCGATAAACTTCGCAGGCTTGAACAGATCAGTTCGCATGGTGATGCCCTGTTGCAGCAGCGCCGGGTTCAACTCCGCAAGGGCACTGTCCACCCGGGACGTTACATCCCCCGTATTCGATCCATATTGCCCGGAGATGACCAGGACCACTCCGGTCTTTCCTTCCACCGAAGCAGCACCGAAGGGAGGCGCTCCTCCTTCGACGACACCTGCCACTTGTCCTAGCGTTACATTCGCTCCGTTCTGGCGTACCAGGACAGTGGCTGCGATTTGCGCGGGAGTAGTGGACTGGCCCTGCGATTGGATAATCAGCCGTTGATTGGAGTTTTCGATAAATCCAGCTCCCAGAACGCCTGTCGCTTTCTGAGCCGCCGCAACGACATCGTTCAAGGAAAGACCATACTGCACCAGCTTCTCAGGCCGAGGTTGCACCTGGATCTGCTTTACCTCCCCACCGAAGACTGCGACGCTTGCTACTCCAGGCACCGCTAACAGGCGTGGGCGCAGCGTCCAGTCCGCAGCCGTCCGCAGGTCCATGAGCGACTTGCTCTCCGAAACAAGCCCCACGACTAGCACCGTCCCAGTAGAGACGGTAAGCGGCGTCATGATGGGGGCGGATACGCCGTGAGGAAGCTGGCCGGTGAGTGTGGCGAGGCGCTCATTTACCAGTTGCCGGTTCAGGTAGATGTCGCTTCCACTGCGAAAGATGACATTGGTGATCGAGAGACCTTGAATCGAGTTTGAGCGGAGCGAGTCGATCCCGGTGACACCGTTGATAGCGTTTTCGATCGGCTGCGTGACGAGAAGCTCCACCTGCTCAGGAGAAAGGCCGGGAGCTTCGGTCTGGATCGTCACCACTGGAGGCGCAAACTCAGGAAATACGTCGTACTTCGCGTGCGACAGAGTGAACAGGCCGAAGCCCAGCATTGCCAGAGCAAGCGAGAGAACGGCTCCTCGAAAGCGGAGCGAGAACCGGACAATTGCACTTAACATAGAACTCTTCTCCTTGGCCCCGATCAGTCGTGATCAGTCCTGGTCCGCTTGAATCTGGGAACGAAACTCTTCTGACAGCAGCGTCTGCGCGCCCGCAGTCACAACACGGGCACCCGGCTGTATGCCCTCCGTGACAAACCATCCATGAGCTTCTGGCCTGCCAGCCTGGACTGATACCCGCTCGAATCTGCCGGGCGAGTCCTCGACATAGCACCACGCGGAGCCTTGTGACCAGACCACAGCGCTCGAAGGAACAACAACGCCGGTCTGCTCCTGCCCCGAGGGCAGAAAGACGCTTACATTGACACCGGGGACCAGACCGGCATGCGGCGCGATCCGATAGAGGAGGCTCGGTACCTGAAGACGCGGATCGAGCTGCGGAAGCACGGATATGAACTGGGCGCTCCCATGGGTGCCATCCGGATACTGCACGACGGCTTGCCTGGGTGCGGCGAACGCGTCGGCGGTTGTGCTCGTCACCTGAAGCAAGAACATCCGCTGCATCAGAAGTGCATCGAGCTGCGGTGAATTGCCCTCAATCCAGCTTGCGACGACAGGGCCCCAGTGAAGCACTGTTGTGCTTTTCAGTATCGTGATTGCTTGCTGAGCATTTTGCACCAGTGCGGCGTCGCTCTCCGCCAGAGCGCGCGCTGCCTCAACGGCCTTGTCGGCGACGTTCTTCCCATTCTGATTCAGCAAACGCAGACGTTCATACTCTTCGGAGGAAGCGCGCGCACTGGCGCGTGCTCGAATGAGGTCTGTCGCTGGGGTGTTGTAGCTCGCCTTCAGATCAAGCAATGGTTGAAGCTGGACCACAACTCCTGTCGCTTGAGCTTCCGCGCGTTGCATCGCCGCTGTCAGGACGGAGGTCTCGATTCCATTCGCTCGCTGGGCGGCAGCATCGAAGGAAAGAACCGTCTGGCCATCTTCTACGGACACGCGCGACGGAGCTTTGACCGGAGTCTCTCGTTGCGCTTCGGCTGCCTGCTCTCCGCGCCCGGCGAGGAATCCCCAGATGAGGCCCCCGGCCACAATCAGAACGGCAACAACAAGAACCACGCTGCGAACTATTCGCTTCATCGCTGACTCCTTCAGGGTCGGGGTGCACTTTGGGGAAACACTGGTGTAACTCCAGAGCCAAGCGGATGCTGGAGCGCATCCTCCACAAGGCCGAGCGCAAGCTGCGTCTGCAGCAAGGCGTCCAGGCTGGCGCGTTCCGAAATGGCCGTCTGCAATTGTGCTGCAACGAGGCTCAAGCGATCCGTCTCCCCCGCCTTGAGCAGATCGAGCGCCGATTGCTGCTGCTGCTTAAGCTCGCCGACGGCGGCAGTAGCCCCTTCGAGGGCCGTGTACGCAGCGATATATTGCGCACGCGACCGGTCCACATCGGCAAGCACCGTGCTCTGAGCAGCAAGCAGTTGTGCGCCAGCCACTTTACGCTGTGCTTCGGCTTCTGCGATCGGCCCTTCATTGTGGTTGCGCAAGGGCAGCACACTCGAAACCACGAGCGAAAGAAAGTTCGTGCCCTCCTCGTAGTTGTAGCCGGGGCCGATGTTGATGTCCGGATACTGACGGGCGACTTCAAGCTGGAGAGCGGACTGTGCCGCCTCGTATTTCTCCAAGGCGCTTTGCACATCGAGCCGGTTTTGCAAGGCCAGTGCTCGCACGGATTCACTAGGCAGCGAACCTGGAGAGGGCGGGCTATCCGCCTCGGCCCAGACCAGCACCTTTCCGGCGAGTGCGGCATCCGGAACTCCAATGGCGGCGGCCAGCGCAGCGTGTGTGGTTTGCACCTGCCCCTCGGCCGTGCTGAGTGTCTGCCGTAATGCGGTGAGGTCGATCCGGGCAGTCGTGACGTCGGGGAGCGAAGCCTCTCCCACTTTGAGGCGCGCTTCCGTCAAACCGACATATTCCTTCCGCAGGTCCACCTCACCGCGTAGGAGATCGGCTGCCCTGACGGCGAAGAGATAGGCCACGAGCGCTGCACGCACTCGGCTGCGAACAGTCCAGGCGGTTTGCCCGAGTTGAAGGCGGCTTGCTGCGCTCAGATGAGTGGCGTTCGCGATCCGGTAGCCGCGCTTGCCAGCCGTCTCGATGGGAAGTGAGAAGTCAAACGCGGCGATAGGCTGGGCCCCGCCTGGGCCCTGATACCCAGGACCGACGCTCACCGAAGGATTCGGCTTCATGGCAGCGGTGGTGATGGCCGCGTCCGATGCAGCCGCGTTCGACCGAGCAATGTCGAGATCGGGATTGAAGTAGTAGGCAGCAAGAGTGAGAGCCGGGAGATCCCACGCCCGCATCGGCCAGACGGGAGGCTCAAAGCTGCCGTGCAGCTTCATCCATTCCGCGAAGTCCGGGTCGTCGAGAGAACGGCTATAGAGGGCCGCGGCGGTCGCAGCAGGAGAGATCGGCGCTGCATGGTACTTATGCGGAGCACAGCCCGTGAGGAGCACGGCACATAGCAGCGCCCCGGTCAGATGGTATTTCATAGGAACTCCGAAAAGCCAGGTTCAAAGGCGAACGCAGGCAGGCGGGCTGCCGCGTGAAGAACCGGAGCCAAGAGGTCCTATCAGATTCGGAGGGAGATGATTTGTCGGGGCGGAGAGAACAAAAGCCACTCGATCGCGAACGCCCACCCTCGGCCTATCAAGCGAAGCAGGAGATCCAAGAACTTAGTAGGAACAGTCCTAAGATCGGAGAGATGTCTCTCCAACAACCGCATGACTGCCGCGACGACTCCGATGCAGAGCGCGACCAGCGAGCCCAGCATAAACAGCGGAAGCTCCGGATCGACACCAAAGGGCTGCGTATCGTGAACGTCGAAAGCTTGATACAGCAGCACGCCCGCCATTGCCAGCAGAAGGCCTGAGACAACGACAGCGAGGATGCGGCTCCGCGACATAGCGTCGATTGTACAAGGAGGGTCGTTAACCAGGTATTCCGCTCCGTTGATGCGATGAAGATACAGCCCGTTGACTCTGGATACGACTCCAGAGTGTAATCTGGTCGCATGAGTTGTTCGCAGGTCAGTACCGGATTGCAGATTGGGTCTGTGGCACTGCGAACCGGGCTGTCAGTCGATACGATCCGCTTCTACGAGAAGCAGAATCTCATCTCAAAACCTGTTCGCAGCCAGGGAGGATTCCGACTTTATGACGACGCCTCTGTTGAACGTCTGACTTTTGTTACTCAGGCACAGACGCTTGGTTTTTCGTTGAGAGAAATCCGGGAGTTGCTGCTGCTGAGGGATGTGGGAGGAGAATCCTGCTCTCATGTACACGATCTGCTCAACCATAAGCTCACTATGATTCTTCGCAAGATCAGCGAGTTGAAAAGCCTGGAGTGTCAACTCAGACGGGCGAAAAGACGGTGCAACCAGGAACTCGCCCGGAAATGCACCCGAAGCTGTCCGGTGCTTGACGATATGGCAAGGAGCCAGACGGAGCGTATCAATGCAGGTTGAGGTGCTCTTTATTGCCGGGTGCCCTCACCACAAGCCAGCTGCTGAGCTAGCGCGTGAGGCGCTCCGAGCTGTGGGCCTCCCCATGGTCGTGGAAGAAGTCGAGATTCGCACGACAGAAGAAGCGGACGCTTGGAATTTTCTCGGTTCGCCCACAATCCGCGTCAATGGCCTGGATGTAGAGCCGGAAGCCCGAACGGTGCGGCATTTCGGGTTAGGGTGCCGTTCGTATAGGCAGAATGGTAAAGCATCGGGTCTTCCCTCAATGGAACTGATTTGGCTCGCGCTTCAGGAGAACGCCATCGCCGTAACGCAATTCGAGTTGCGCCCCCGGAACAGTGAGGTGGCTGAATCCACCATGCTCGGTGCCGGAGGCCTGGCTGCAATGCTGGCCTCAGCATGTTGTTTGGGGCCGCTCCTGCTGGTGAGTCTCGGCTTTAGCGGTGCATGGATTGGCCGCCTCTCTGTTTTCGAACCGTGTCGCCCCTGGTTCCTCGGCGCTGCTGTCATAGCGTTGGCTTTCGCAGGTCGGCGTATCTTCCGCTCCGCCGACGAGTGTAAACCGGGAGACACCTGTGCTCTGCCCGGTACGCGTCGCACATTCAAGCTGCTGTTCGCTGTGGTTACGGTTTTGGTTGTTATCTCGCTGGCTTTCCCATTGCTTGCGCCATTGTTTTACTAACTGTTTGTCTGAGGAGAGTTTATGAAACGCCTCGCAACCTGCACCCTTCTGATCTTCGCCGCGCCTTCCCTATGGGCTGCGCCGAATTCGGTCACGCTGGATATTCCAGGGATGACCTGTTCGACCTGCCCCATCACCATCAAAAGGGCTTTGATGAAGGCACAAGGCGTGTCAGGTGTGGTCGTTCATTATGAGAAGAAAGAGCTCGTGGTGTCTTTCGACGACGCTAAAATTACCGCAGCAAAGATCATGCAGACCACGGCATCGGTGGGCTTTCCCTCGCAGATCGTGAAGTGACCTATGGACCTCCAGGCGCATTGGGAGCAGCTCTATGAAAGGAAAGCTCCTGACGAAACGAGATGGTACGACCCGCATCTGCGGACCTCTCTTGAATGGGTTCGAAAGGCTGCGCCTGATCTGTCTGCTTCAATCATCGATATTGGCGGAGGGGAATCAACGCTGGTCGATGACTTGCTATCAGATGGTTACCTCGAGCTCACGGTCATAGATCTTGCGAACGCTGCGATCCTGAAATCTCAAAAACGCTTAGGATCAAGATCGCAATCAGTGACTTGGCTGGTAGGCGATGTGACGAAAGCCAATCTCCCGTTTGGTGCCTATGACGTGTGGCATGATCGAGCTGTCTTTCATTTCCTGATTCAGCCTGAACAGAGATCAGCTTATGTCCGTCAGCTCATCTCGGCTCTCAAATCAGGAGGTTCTGTTGTCATGGCGACCTTCGGGCCGGATGGTCCGCAGATGTGCAGCGGCCTCGATACAATGCGCTATGACCACGCCTCCTTGGCGGATATCCTTGGGCCCCAGTTTTGCCTGATTCAACACTCCATTGTGAATCACCGGACTCCGTTCGGAACCACGCAGCAATTTCTTTACTGCCACTTCAGCTTCGACCCACAGAAAGGCATTCCATGAGAAATCCGCGACGCTTTCGCATCCTCATTACAGCAACTCTGCTTTCTCTCCCCGGATTCCAGATCGCGGTGGCACAGGCGCAACAGACGCCGGCGGAGTCGACCGTCCAGACCGACAATTCCATTCCCGCTTCGGCTCTGATGCAGCCCGCTGAGCTTGTCAAGATGCTGAACACGGCGGATAAGCCTGTCATACTCCAGATCGGCTCTCATGTTCTCTATGCCGAAGCGCACGTACCCGGTTCGGAGTACATAGGTGCCGCTGGGACAAGCGCCGGGTTACAGGCGCTGCGCGAGCGAGTCTCTGGCCTCAAGAAGGACCAGCCCATCGTGCTGTATTGCGGCTGTTGTCCTTGGGGCCGCTGTCCGAACATCCGTCCCGCATTTGACCTCTTGCAGACACTCGGATTCTCCGATGTCAAAGCCCTCTACCTCGCAGAAAACTTCGGTTCGGATTGGGTGAACAAGGGATATCCCGTGGCCAAGGGCCGCTAGGAAAAAAACATGGCCGAGATGCATCATCGCAAACACAGAGCAACTCAGTTCGCATCTTTAGGGCTGCTGCTGATGCTGTTTGTTCTTGCACCTTCTAGGCTCCCTGCTCAAGCGGCTCCAACGCTGATCGGGCATCGGGCTCCAGACTTCTCACGAATGGACTTGAGTCACAAGAAAATTGAACTGCGCAGCTACCGTGGAGAGGTAGTCCTACTTAACTTCTGGGCTACATGGTGTGGCCCGTGCCTTACGGAGATGCCCGCCTTCACGCAGTGGCAGAATCAGTACGGCTTAGCTCGGTTTCAGGTGATTGGCATATCAATGGACGACGCGGCACCCGGAGTAGCGGCAACCGCGTCCAAGTTGAGACTTAACTATCCAGTCGTCATGGGGGACGAGCATGTTGGAGCGGCTTATGGCGGCATTCTTGGGCTTCCAGTCTCATTCCTCATCGACCGGCAGGGTAGGATTCGCTACCGTTTCGAGGGAATAGCAGATTTGGTCCAAGTCAAGAAAGATGTCGAGGCCCTGCTGAAGATCGATTGAGGTTGAACCTGGCGCGGCAAAATCAGCGGCATCATCATTGCGAGATTAACCTAGCAGCAGCCGCAATCCTCTCCGCGCAGAGCGCGACGGCCTTCGATTATGAGGACCGGAACGGCACACAACGCGGCTGCCGCATCAATCCAATGGATGTTGAACAATTTTGTGGCTATGAGGCTGCACAACGTCATTGCGGCTAGAAAGGCGCATGTTGCCGATTGAGCTGAGTCTGCAGCCAGCGCCTTATCATTTGTCTCTCGCGCTTTATTCCGTTTCAGCATGGCGAGTACCGGCATTAGGATGAGCGCTGCTGCGGTAATCGCAATTCCAAGCTGGCTCGATTCCGGCGCTGCACCCATGTACAGCGCAGTAGCCGCGACACCCGTAACGACCGCCGCCAGAACGAACAGCAGGATGCCTGCCAGACGAGCGGCTGTCGCTTTAGATAGATGAAAGACCGTTGTGAATTGCAGCAACACTACGGTTGCTGACAGTACTTCCACCAGGCTGTCCGAGCCGAAGGCCAAAAGTGCTACGCTGTGGGCTCGTCTCGCCGCAACAGTCGCGCAAACAAGCTCAATAAGCATCCACGCTAGCGTGACGATCTGCAATCCGACGACATGTTTGACGTGGTTCGGCCGAACTGCGCAGGAGTCTACACGGTCGGCTCGAATCGTGACGAGATCGTTCATTGCACTTGACCTCCCGTCATTCCCATTATCCGTTATCCATGCTGTATCCACCGCACCGTTAGAAAAGGTCACCGAACGGAGGAAAGGTAAGCATGAGACTCAGGCCCAGCAGCGTGAGGGCGATGATAGATGTGCGGCCTCCAGGCACGGTTCTGTGCCGCCATCGCAAATCTAACCCTACCCAGACGGCCAGCCAGATAAGAATGCTGGCTGTGGTGACGCCCGACAGAGGCCCGGTGGGCTTGTAGAAGACCATTAGCCGCTGGAGCGCAACAATATGGTCCGTCGCAACGGCCAGAACGGCGAGCGTAAAGGCGCCGATTCCAGCCGCCAGGACAGCAGCAACACCGGATCCATTCGTCAAGCGAGTTTCTGCCGCGGAAGTAGACGTTTCGGGCGCCTTTGCACTCATGGGTGCCCTCCGTGTACCAGCCTGATGGTGTGGCCGCCTTCGACTGGCGCGTTCTTGTTGAGCATGGCTCCGAAGAATCCCGCGATCCCTGCTGCCACAAAGGAGACGACAACAAAACAAACGACCGTGTCGCGCAGTTGAGGGTGATCTTTGATCCTGCGGCCATACTTCAGGAAGACAACGCATGCCATTGTGATCGATATAGGCGTAAGCCAGGCAACATGCTCTTTCCACTCCATGCCTAAGGAATGCCAGACGACCGTAGTTGAACTGGACATAAGCAGCCGTTGGGGATATCCGGCGAGGCCGACCATTCCGGGCGGCGGGGAGGCCCGATACCAGGGATAAATGACGTAGGCTCCGCTTAGCACGGCAAACCACGCGAGCAGTGTCATGACGACGAGGTACGTGCGGAGGAAGGCTTCATCGCTTGCGCTAGCCGCTACCAGCACTTTCGGCGAGTACCGACGCCAAAGCTCCACAACTGCTCCCGAACATGCCAGCAGATAGAGCGCTCCGAAGCCTATCCCGTGTATCGCAGTCCAAAGACCTCGACTTGTAATTTCCATCCGACCCTCCCATACCATCCAGCCGCCTCCCACCGTCTTGTTGGGGATGACTCAAAGCTCTTAGCGGTCCCCATTATTGGGAAAAGGCCCATCCGGCTCCTGCTTGTCTTTGCCCCACGTCCAGTACATCCCCACGTAGCCATAATTCTCGGTCTGTCCAGCCACGGAGTGTCCGTAGCTGAATAGAAACTGCTCCCGCGGGTGGTGCTTTAGGTGGTAAACACCACCAAGATCGATCATCGTCGAAGCCTCCGTCTGCGGTGTCGCGAAGCCTTCGCGCCCATGAACAAAGACTTCGCTGCCCAATTCGAACCGCTCCCCGAAGGTGTATTTCACGAGGAATCCACCATACGGAAAGTTGCGGTACTGGGTCTGGGGGACGAGGGTCTCACCCGCCCCACCATCCAGAAGCCAGTGACCGATATTCTTCTGAAACCAGAGCGGAAGTCTGTACCAGACCTTCCCCACTCCGAGTCCCCGGTCGTAGCTGCCCGCTGGGAGTTCGATCATCGTGAAGGTGCCTATCTGGGGGATGTACCTTGATTCTTTTATGATCGCGATCTTCGCCCCCAGCTCTACATCCATGACGCCAAATGCACTTGGCCCTGTTCCGCCGGGAGAGTAGATCGGGTTATTGGCAGGAGCAATCACGCCAAGCGGCACAATCGTATGCAGTTGCACCCGAGGTACAGCGCCCCAGTTGAACTCGATCGCCGGTCCCGCAGCGTCCGTCTCCACCGGAGTTCCGTCGGTACTGCCGAAGATGTAAAACTCGTAGTGGTGCAGGTCTACCGGAACTGGATCATCGGTCTGATACGGTGGCCCCTGAGCCCACACCTTCGATGCGGCAATCAGAATCAGCACACACAGCAGCAATCGCAAACGTTCTCCGTTCGCACTTCCCGTCCTACTGGAACTGTGACGCAAAGCCATTCGGGTCCTCTGGGCTCGTCTGCTTGCAGACCAGATTATATCGAACTTCGATAACACGGGTCGAAACGAGGCATTGGCGGTATATTCATCGTGTGATGAAGCAGCAGCCGGAACTATTCTTCGGACTCATACGGATCCATGTGCTGGTCCACGCTGCCCACGAGCCCATCTTCGGTTTGGCTATGATGGAGGAGTTGGGGCATCACGGCTACCGCATTGGGCCCGGAACTCTCTACCCTCTCTTGCATGGTTTAGAGCGCTCTGGACTGCTGAAGTCTTCAATGAAAACTGTTGCTGGGCGAAAGAGAAGGGTCTACAAGATCACGTCCGCTGGCAAAAAGGCTTTGGATAAGGCCAGAAGCAAAGTGGACGAGTTGCACCATGAACTTCATGAAGAGCATCCGCGGAAGATCTCAACCCTGAACCAGGGCTCTGATGAACATTGAGCCACACGGTTGAAAGCGCACAAGCGCAGTAGTGCAGCTGCGGTGGAAATCCACAGACGAGCGTCGGTCATGCCACTTCGTTTTAGCAACTCTCATGCGGTCGCAGCCCATTCGTGTGCCCACAACAGACAGTGCGCCTTGGAAGATACAGCGCTAAGCGCGTCAACAAGGTTTCAGGAAATCGTCAGGATGTCTTCAGACTTCGGACGAGTTGACGCAACTATAAAGGGATATGACACCTTGGGCCGGATGGATGAGGAAACAAGCCCGCAAAGGGATAGTGGAATTGAAATTTACAGCTCTCATCGTCCTGTGCCTCG
>VFSW01002032.1_pt1 | contig 30695 bp, 20 predicted proteins | sample 5358111 | NCBI WGS metagenome assembly VFSW01 (sample SAMN11554181, study PRJNA540505) | mine drainage metagenome | isolation source: sediment from site ElyBrook_90M | place: USA: Ely Copper Mine, Vershire, VT | collected 2017 | reverse complement strand
CTGTGCGTAGACAAGATCGGTTAATGTATCCAGCACGTAGGCAATGCTGGTGAACAGTACACAGGCCTGCACCACCGGGTAATCGCGCCGTGCCCAGAGCCGGCAACAACAGCGCGTCCCCCAGCCGTCGCGTCCGCTCACTGGCAGCCAAGCCCTACGGAAAACACCAGAATCAGCACCGGGCTCAGCCAGAAGGAAGGCACTGACACGCCTCACAGCACAAAAAAGGCCCGCGCTGTCAGGCGCGAGCCCCATCATGGCGCACACCACTACAATCAGGCGGCCGATTTCTTGTGCAGCAAGATGCGATTATTGACATTCACTTGGCGGTCAATGACCGCCTTGACGCTGGGACGCTGAATGAATTCAGCCAGCGTGATCCCGTCCAGGTAGTTGTAGATCTGCTGACTCAACTCGCACCATAAATCATGCGTCAGACAACGCTCGCCTTCCTGGCAGTCTTCCCGACCGGCGCAGAGTGTTGCATCGACCTTCTCATCGACCGAACCGATGATCTTGGCGATGGTGATTTCCTCGGCCGGCAGGGCCAGGCGATAACCGCCACCCGGACCGCGCACACCTTCGACCAGACCGCTTTTGCGCATGCGGGCGAACAACTGCTCCAGATACGAGAGCGAGATACCCTGGCACTGCGAGATGTCATTCAAGGTGACCGGACCATGATTGTGGTGAATCGCCAGATCCAGCATGGCGGTGACGGCATAACGGCCTTTCGTGGAAAGTCTCATGACTAAGCACCTTCGATAAAATAGCTACGGGCGGCAGCGGGCAAAACAAATCCCTACTAAACTAGTCAACAAAGTACGGTACATGAGTGCAGCAGTCAACAATCAAGAACCGGCATGAAACCCGCCGCCAGCCCGGATATTTATTAAATACCCTTTATATTTATATAGTTGTAATCAAGCATCCCGTTCATGGGATAACACGAAATGGATAGACCACAGAAACCGGGGTCGGATCAAGCGGGGGTAGCTTGACCCAGCGTGAAGCTATGGCCCTGGTGCAGACAAAAGCCCAGCCATTTTTGCAAAAAGCGATTGATACGCCACTTGCGCTCCAGCGCGAAACCTTGCGTGGCAGGCGTCCAGGGAATGGCGCTGTCGAGCTGAAAGCCGCGGCGCTGATAGCTCAGAACTTCCGCCAGCCGCGCATCTTGATAAATGCGGATGATTAGGTCCGGTTCAGCCACCAGATCGTCTCGCTCTTGGAAGTGATAGGTCAGTGCCAACGTGGTGGTGTATGGCCCGCGTTCCAGCACCGTGAGGTGCAAATCGACGGACAGCGGCCGGCTCGACACGGCGCAATCGAGAATATCCAGGTCAGGCACCAGCTTGCGCAGCAGGATATAGTTATTCTCAAAGACATCCATAAGACAGGAGAAGCTGCGTGGCTTCAGCCCGTCATAGTATGGATTGCCAGTAACGACCATCATCGCAACATATCCTATCGATTAAGTGGTTGTTCGCGGCGCATGCGCACGGCAAGCACGGCAAGCACGGATTCAAGTCTAATCCTAGCACGTTACCAAGTCATTGCGCGCGCGGGCACGCTGAATACTACATCGGCAAAACGGCAGTGCGCTTGAATAGGCAAGCAGCGACAGCGCGCCTCCTGTTCCACATCGTGGCGCCATGCAGTAAAGTACCCTCATGCCAGTTCAAATCATCCCCACCCAGCCTTTCACCGATCAGAAACCCGGCACTTCCGGTCTGCGCAAGAAGGTGACGGAATTTCAACAGCCGCACTATCTGGAAAATTTTGTCCAGTCGATCTTCAACACCCTCAGCGATTGCAGCGGCAAAACCCTGGTGCTGGGTGGCGACGGCCGTTATCACAACCGGGCCGCCATTCAAACCATCCTGCGAATGGCGGCGGCCAACGGCTTCGGCCGGATCCTGGTCGGCCAGGGCGGCATCCTGTCGACGCCGGCTGCCTCCTGCGTGATCCGCAAACAGCGCGCGCTGGGCGGCATCATTCTCTCCGCCAGCCACAACCCCGGCGGACCGCAGGGCGATTTCGGCATCAAGTACAACAGCAGCAACGGCGGACCCGCGCCGGAAGTGATAACTGAGGCGATCTTCCGCGGCAGCCGCGCCATCAGAGAGTACCGCATCGCCGACGCGCCCACTGTCGATCTCGACACGCTAGGCGGCACAAACATCGAGACAATGCGCGTCGAGATCTTCGATCCGATAGCCGATTATGCGCAACTCATGGAACATCTGTTCGACTTTGACCGCATCCACGCACTGATCAACTCCGGCCTGTTCACCCTGTGTTTCGATGCCATGCACGCTGTCACCGGACCTTATGCGCACGCCATTCTGGAGAAGCATCTCGGCGCACCACCCGGCACAGTGATCAACGGCACGCCGCTGGAAGACTTCGGTGGCGGCCATCCGGATCCGAATCTGGTTTACGCGCACGAGCTCGTCAAACGCATGACTGCACACGACGCGCCGGACTTCGGCGCCGCCTCCGACGGCGACGGCGATCGCAACATGATTCTCGGCCGGCGCTGTTTCGTCACGCCCAGCGACAGCCTGGCGATACTCGCCGCCAACGCCCATCAGATTCCGGGGTATCGTCTCGGCCTGACCGGCGTGGCGCGCTCCATGCCCACCAGTATGGCCGTCGACCGCGTCGCCGCGCGGCTCGGCATCGACTGCTATGAAACGCCCACCGGCTGGAAATTTTTCGGTAACCTGCTCGATGCCGGCAAGATCATGCTCTGCGGCGAGGAAAGTTTCGGCACCGGCTCGGATCACGTGCGCGAGAAAGACGGCCTGTGGACCGTGCTGTTCTGGCTCAACCTGCTCGCCGTGCGTCGTGAACCGGTGGAGAAGATCGTGCGCGAACATTGGCGCAAGTACGGCCGTAATTATTACTCACGGCACGATTACGAAGCGCTTGACGCGGAACACGCCCGCGGCATCATGCAGCATCTGCAGGCGCAGTTACCGACATTGTCCGGGCGACAACTCGCCAACCGCGTGGTGAGCTACGCCGACGATTTCAGCTACACCGACCCTGTCGACCACAGCGTCACAACGGGACAAGGCATCCGCATTGGTTTCGCGGACAGCGCGCGCATCATCTATCGGCTATCCGGCACCGGCACCGAGGGTGCGACACTGCGCATCTACCTGGAGCGTTACGAAGCCGATCCGGCGCAGCACCAGCATGGAACCCAGTTGGCGCTGGCCGATCTCATTGACTGCGCCAACCAACTCGGCGAGATCGCCGCGCGCACGGGACGCGCCGCACCGACGGTCATCACCTGACGGAGGCTAGGGAATGCCGACCAGGCCGCGGCCGGCACAGCGGGGCAGGGTGGAGATCTTATCCGTTGAGGGGATTGGATTTCACAGGGCGGCAGAGCGCGTAGAAAGCGTGGCCTGCCTGGGTGTCCTTACGCCGCCAGTAACTGCGACATCCCGTCCAGATCATCCGCGCAACTCAACACTCTTTCGAACGCCGCCTGCGCGGCCGCCGGGTCCAACCCCATCTCCACCATCAGCCCGGTCGGCAGCGGTCCTGGATCGGCATCCCCAATACCCTGCTGCTTGAGCAGGTGATCGGCCACCAGCACCAGCCGCGCATACACCGCATGCGCACCCTGATAGTCGGCATTGTGATGTTCGCGCAACGCCACGATGATTTCATCCGGCATGCGCCAGTTCTGCATCAGCATGGCGCCCATCTGCGCATGGCCCATGCCGAAAGCTTCACGCGCCCCACCCATGCCGAGCACACGGCCTTCGAGGTCGGCCATCGCGGTATCGGGATTGGCCGCCACCAGTTTATTGAGCAGGTAGAATTCCGGCTGAAACAGATGGCCAAGCAGCAGGAAACCGAAGTTATGCAGCAGTCCGGCAAGATAGGCGACACCCGGCTTGGGACGTCCGACCTGCGGTAATAGCTTCGACAAGGCCTGCGTCAGCGCCGCGCTGTAGGTGGCATTGCGCCAGAATGCGTACAAACCCAACGGACCATCCGGCGGCGTCCGCAGCGATTTGCCAGTACAGACACCGAGCGCGAGATTCATCACCATTTCGTAGCCGAGCACGCGGGTGATGGCTTCCTGGATGGAAGCGAGTTTGCCGTGATAGGCGAACAAGGGCGAATGCGCGTAGCGCATCACCTGCGCTGCCAGACTCGGATCAAGTTCGACGATCTTCGACAGATCCTTGCCCGTGGCATTGGGATTGTTGTGCAGCATGAGAATGCGCTGCGCCAGATCCGGTATGGCCGGCAGCTCGTAAAGCTGCTGCAAGCGCCGCTGCATTTCGGCGGGCGGGGTGAAGTCGCGCAGCGCCGCGGGCGTCACCGTCGGCACATTCAGGCGCGCGGCCGGCGCTGCGAAGCGGCCGTGCCGCGCGCAGCCCAGCAACAACTGAAAATCATCGCTGCCGATACCGCCCAGCATGCTGCGGTCACCGGGCTCGAAATAAATCTGGGCATGTTCAGCCAGGCTGTCATCGAGCACCACATCGATGCCATAGGCCTCGCCCAGCGGCGGCACCGAACCCGGCTCGCAATCGAAAAACAGCCGCGCGCTCTCCGCCACCGGCACCGGTTCCAGGCTACGGTGCAGTTGCGTGTGCAGGGCGGTAAAATCCAGCAAATGACTGAGCGGCAGCACCGCCAGAAGCACGCCATGTTCATCCTGAAGGAGAACGCCGCGGGCTACCTGCTGATGCGGCACAAAGGCGGTGGCGGCGGCCTGTTCCAGACTCAGGGTGCGGGTGTGATGCAACACACGGTATGCGACCCGATGCCGTTCCAGATATTCTCTGACTGCGTTCGCCAAGGCCATCATCATCGCCTCTCAATAACAGCTGCAGGTACACAGGATAAACAGTCGCTGCATGAGTATCCGTGCACCTATCACAGTTCCGGGCCTGGCGCCGTCTCGGTCAGTTGAGCTGTATACGCACACCCCAGGGTACTTTGGCCTTGCCTTTCACCAGCCAGAGCACCGGGTAGGCCGGCTCACGCCCCGGAAAACCGCCTTCCGCATCGGTGAAGTAGATGAGCAAATCCGGGCGCCGTTCCCGCGCATCCAGCCAGGCAAACGGCGGTTTGAAATCCGTTCCGCCGCCGCCGTGGAATTCGCGCGGCAACCTGAATGTCTCCCAGACATCGTACTCCCACGGGCCGTCAGCGGCGAGCTCGGCATCGCAGGCGTGCAGCACGATCCGGGCGCGCACCTGTGCTTTGATGGCATCGATCTCGGCGAGGAACTCGCGCATCTCGGCGGCGCTGATCGAGCCGCTGGTATCGAGGACCACCGCAACGTCGAGCTGCGAGCTGCGCAGGCTGGGCATGATGGCCTCGCCCTCGCGACGCGACGGTCTGGTGTAATTATAGTCATCGCGGCCGGCGGCGGTGAGGTAACGCGCCAGCAGCATGCGCCACGGCAATTGCGGTTGCAGCAGGTGATCGACCAGTCGCGCCATCAGCCCGCCGAGTTTGCCGGCCTGCATGGCCTGCTGCGCCGCGCCGGCCATGCGCTGACGCCATTGCACCGTCAGCCGTTCGCGTTCCGACTCGGACAACGGCGGCGGCTGCGCCGCGCCCTGCCCCGGCGGCTCGCCCTGCCCGCTCTGGTCACCGTTCGATTCGCGGCGTTGTCCTTCACCGCCGCTGCCGCGCTGCTGCTTGTCATCGTTGTCGTAGAGGTGCTGATCCATCGGCTCGTCGTCGTCATTCTCGTCGAGGCAGGGATAGATCTCTTCGGCGGTCATGCCATCGAACTCTGAAAGGCGCAGCGCGCCCGGCGGCGGCTTGAGCCCGTCCTGGATCAGCAGCGGGTTGACCGCCAGATCGCAGGCCACATCCCAACGCATCTTGTTGCGGTGCTGCCGGCGCGCGAAATGGCTGAGCGCGCAGTGCAAGGCCTCGTGCGCGAGCACGAACTGAGTCTGCTCCAGCGACAGAGCATCGATATAGTCAGGGTTGTAGTACAGCGCGCGCGCGTCGGTGGCCGTGGTCCGGCACCATTTGGCATCGGCTTCGATCATCGGCAGACGCAGCACCAGCGCGCCCAGGAACGGCTTGTCGAGAATCAGCCGGGTGGCGGCGGCGCTGAGTTTTGTGGTGACGTCATCGGCCATGCTGGCAAGGACTCGTAGACTGCATTAAACGCAGCGCAATGCGGAGCATGTGTGCGTTGCTGCGGCGGAATACGCTGCGCTATTCCGCCCTACACATTACATATCAAACAGCATCACATCCGCGACCTGCTTGGCCCATTGCGCGAACTGCGGCACGCTGAACAGCTCCTGACCGATGGCGCGGTGCATGTCGGAGATCAGCATCACGCCCATCTCGCGCTGCGGGAAACTGCCGGCGTAATCGATGATGTGGCCGTAGGTTTCCTGCGCACCGCCATTGTCACGGGCGCGGATCGCGCGGCCGACCAGGGCGGCGGCGACAGCGTACTGCAAGTCCACTTCCCGGGGCACCGGTACTTTGTCGCCGCGCACGATGGCGTCGATGTCCGGCAGCTTGTCGAGGTTCTCGACGAAGGCCGCCAGTTCGATGCCGGCCGCCGGACCGACACAGGCCTGCAAGGCACCGGTGAGCAATTGCGCGTGATCGCCGAACTTGGCCAGCGCGCGATGTGCGAATTCCCAGGAGCGCGGCGAGGGAAAGGCTACCGGGTTGTGGGCCGGATCGAAATCGAACAGCAGCTCGGGGCGAAAACGCAGAAAGCCGATGACGCGCTCGTCGATGCCGCTGGCATAAGCCCAGGCCACCCAGTCATCGAGATTGGTATCGAACTCGAAATGCGAGAAACGATTGGCCAGCGGTGCCGGCATGCTGTACGTCACGCCGCGATCGCCCTGACGATTGCCGGCGGCGAAGATCGCCCAGCCGGTCGGTACCTGATAGGCGCCGAGACGGCGGTCCAGAATCAGCTGATAGGCGGCGGCGGACACACTCGGCGGGGCGGAGGTAATCTCGTCGAGAAACAAAATGCCCTCCACACCATGCCGCTGCGCATCCGGCAGCATCGCCGGCACCGCCCACTCGACATGTTCGCCGACCCGGAACGGGATGCCGCGCAGATCGGACGGCTCCATCTGCGACAGGCGGATGTCGATCACCGGCACCGTGTGGCGTGCGCCGATCTGGGTGACGATCTGCGACTTGCCGACACCGGGCGGCCCCCACAGCATCACCGGGGTATGATGGCCGGTGCGGGTACTGGTGAATTCCCGCTCCAGGATGGTTACCAACTGCGAGGGACGCATGACAACTCCACGGACGCTGACTGACTTGGCGGGATTTTACAGGATTACTGCTGAAGTAGTCTGGATTGAGCGTAACGAAACCCAGACTACATTTTCCCGTCTCAGCTACAGCGCATACACCGCCCGCGCCGCCGCGACCGCAGCACCGCTCTGCACCGGAGCACCCAGGCCACTCAACACCGCGTCGAGCGCGCCCAGGCAGAACAGCACGTTGGTGGGATTGCTGGCCGCACCCATCAGACCGATGCGCCAGATCTTGCCGGCCATGTCGCCGAGGCCCGCGCCGATTTCCAGATTGTATTCGTTGAGCAGCGCGTTGCGCACCTTCGCATCGTCGACACCGGCGGGCAGTGTCACGGCATTCAGTTGCGGCAGACGATCGGCCTCCTTCACCACAAAGGAAAGACCCAACGCCTCGATACCGGCGCGCAGGGCCAGGTGATTGCGGCGATGGCGCGCCCAGGAATTTTCCAGCCCTTCCTCGCGCAGCATCACCAGCGCCTCGTGCAGCCCGTAGAGCGGATTGATCGGCGCGGTGTGATGATAGGCGCGCTTGGCGCCGGCGCCCCAGTAACCCATCACCAGATTGAGATCGAGGAACCAGCTTGGTACACGGGTCTTACGGCTTTTGATGGCTTCCACCGCACGCTCGCTGAAACTCACCGGCGACAAGCCCGGCGTGCATGACAGGCATTTCTGGCTGCCGGAATAGATCGCATCGATGCCCCACTCATCGACACGCAAAGGCACACCGCCCAGCGAGGTCACGGCATCGACGATGGTCAGGCAGTTATGCCGGTGCGCGATCTCCACCAGCGTCTTGGCATCGGACAGCGCGCCGGTCGAGGTTTCGGCATGCACGAAGGCGACGATGCGCGTTTTCGGATTGGCCTTGAGAGCGTCTTCGAGCTTGTTAGGATCGACCGCGCTGCCCCAGGCATCATCCACCATGACCGCAGTAGCGCCGCAGCGTTCGACATTCTCCTTCATGCGCCCGCCGAAAACACCGTTGCGACACACGATCACCGTGTCGCCCGGCTCGACCAGATTGACGAAGCAGGTCTCCATTCCCGCCGAACCCGGCGCGGACACCGGCATGGTCAGGGTATTATTGGTCTGAAAGGCATAGCGCAGCAGCTCCTTCATCTCATCCATCATGGTAACGAATACCGGATCGAGATGACCGATGGTCGGCTGGGCCATGGCCGCGAGCACGCGCGGATGCACGTCGGAGGGGCCGGGGCCCATGAGGGTACGTCTGGGCGGATGAAATGAAGATATCGACATGATGGATTCTCGGAGCTTCTGAAGGTCGCTATTGAAGCAGCAACAATCGTATTAGACAAGCGCGGGATGATGGATACCCGAATAGTGGTGTGGTTGTATGGATTGTCTTCGAAACGAATCCTCCGGATGACCCAGGGGAAATACCGGGACGCTGCGCATCACATAAACAGTTCCGGCTGGTGGATACCAAAGCCTTGGGCATAGTCCACGCCAATCTCGCGCAGTCTGGACAGAATGGCGTCGTTCTCGACGAACTCGGCGGTGGTGCGTAGGCCCATCACGTGACCGATCTGGTTGATGGATTGCACCATGGCGTAATCGATCGGGTCATCGACGATATCCTTGACGAAACCACCATCGATCTTGAGATTGTCCACCGGCAGATTCTTCAAGTAGGCGAACGAGGACACGCCGCTGCCGAAATCATCCAGCGAGAAGCGGCAACCCAACGCCTTCATCGCTTGGATAAAACGCGTCGCTCTGGGCAGATTAGCGATAACGGCGGTTTCGGTGATCTCAAACCAGATACGGCGCGGCATGATATTGTAATGCAACAGTTGCTCACGCACATAGTCCTGCAGTCGCTCATCGCTCAGCGAATTACCGGACAAATTGACGGCATACGAACAGATATTGCACTCATGGCCGGCCCGCTCGACCTGCTGGGCCATAGCGGCGAACAATGTGCGGATCACCCAGCGATCGACCGCCGGCATCAGCCCGTAGCGCTCGGCCGCCGGGATGAAGGCGCCGGGCGGAATGATGTCGCCGCTCTCGCCGCGCAGGCGCATCAGAATCTCGTAATGCTCCTCGCCCCCGTTGGGATCGGCGATGGACAGGATACGCTGGCGGTACAATACCAGCCGGTCATCCTCGATGGCGCGGGTCAGCCGGTTCACCCATTGCATCTCGCCATGCCGCTGCGCCAGTTCAACATCCTCGCGTCGATACACATGGATACGGTTGCGGCCGCTGTCCTTGGCGGCATAGCAGGACATGTCCGCGGCACTGAGTAATTCGCTAACACTGAGGCACTCGGCATCGATGACCACCATGCCGATACTCACACCGATGTCGAAACTCTTGCCTTCCCAATTGAAACGGAATTCCTTGACGGTCAGCCGCAGGTTGTCGGCGACGCGACGCGCCTGATCCTCGGGGCAATACGCCAAGAGGATACCGAGTTCATCACCGCCCAGCCGCGCCAGCACATCGCCTTCGCGCAGTTTTGTCTGCAGCAGCACAGCGAGCTGCCTAAGCAGCTCGTCGCCGGCCACGTGGCCACTGGTGTCATTGACGATCTTGAATTGATCGAGATCAAGATACAGCAAGACATGCTGATGCTGGTCGGTCTTGGCCTCGATCAACGCCTGCGTCAGACGATTCTCGAACTCGCGGCGATTGATCAGGTTGGTGAGCGTGTCATGGGTCGCCTGCCAAGTCAGTTGCTGGGCCATGGCGCGCGACTGACTGACATCATGGAACACCATCACCACACCGACGACCCTGCCATCACGCTGCCGGATCGGCGCCGCCGAGTCTTCGATGGCAACTTCCCGCCCCTGCCGGCTGATCAGCACCGTATGATTGGCCAATCCCACGATCTTTCCGTCGCTGAGACAGCGTGCCACCGGATCAATCGCGCGCAGCCGGGTGTGTTCGTTCATGATAACGAATACCTCCGGCAAGGATCGGCCACGCGCCTCGTCATTGTTCCAGCCGGTCAGTTGTTCGGCGACCGGGTTGAGATACTCGACGCGACCATTACTGTCGGTGGTAACGACGGCATCGCCGATGGAATGCAGCGTGACCTCGGCGCGTTCCTTCTGCGCAAAGAGCAGGTCCGCGACCTGCTTGCGTTCCAGCTCATGCATGATGCGGGTGGCGAAAATGCCGAGCAACGCCTCGGTCCATGGCTTGAGTTCCAGAGGCCGGGTATCGATGATCGCCACCAGTCCGTAGACTTTGTCGTCGGCGTCGTGCAACGGCAAGCCGTAGTAACTCTCGGCGCCAAGTTCGGCCAGTAAGGTATGATGCGGATAGAGGCGCCGCACGTTACCGGGTATATGCTCACGTTTGCCGTCGAGGACATCCTGACAGGCTGTACCTGCCAAGCCATAGGTAAAGTCGTCCCTATATCCGGCACCGAGGCGCATCGCCAGACTGCGTATCGTCGCATGGCTGTCATCGGCGAAGACACCGATAAAGGCACAGCACACACCGTAGACACGCGCCAACTCGGTGACACAACGCCGGGCGAATTCCTCGACATCATCGACTGCGCGCGTCTCCACCAGCATCTGCAAGGCCGCGCCGGCCTGATGGCGTTCGGTGATATCCCAGATGACGCCGGAGTGGCGCTCCGATTTGCTTTTGCCGTCGTTGTAGACCTTGCCGCGACAGGCCAGCCAGTAGTCCGAACCATCCGGCAGCGAAATCAGCTCCTCAACTTCTTCAGCACTACACTGTTTTATCATAGGCAGCAACACGCGGGCAATCTGCTCATGGTGCGCCGTATCGTGCGGTTTGCCGCCCAGCACCTCGGTAAGATTATCCGACCAGATCACCGTCTCGCGGTTACGCGAGGTTTCCCACGTAATCATGCGCGCCGCCTTCAGGGCCAGATCAAGACGCTCCTTGCTCAGTTGCAGATGCGCCTGCTGCTCAGCCAACTGCGCCGCCATCCCGTCGAAGGCGCGGCCGATCACACCCAGTTCATCGCCGCCCGTCAGACCATTGCGGGCCGCATAATCGCCCGTAGCCAACCGTTTGGTGGCCCGCACCAGCAAGCTCACGCGGCGTGTAACAAGAAAGTACGCAAGCACCCAGAACAACAACGAGAGTGCGACCCAGAATCCGACGATATTGAGAGCCTTTCGCAAGTCCTTGCGCTGGTGCCGCGCCTTAACCCCGGACAAGTCGCGTTGCATATACAAAAAGCCCTGTCTGGCGGGCCGCGACGCCATGAAGTTGTTCTGATCCAATAATAATGGATAGATGCCTATCACCGCACGCCGATCCTGCGTGAGATAGACGACGTTTTCCCTGATGCCGGTCTTCAAATTGCGATTCCGTCGCGCTTGCTCATCCGCAGCGAGCATCGGCAACGCCTCCGCCGCCGGCCGTTGTCGGTCCGCCAGGCTGGCACTGGCCAGCACCGTACCCAGATTGTCGACCGCAAGCAGGGCTTGCAGCCGCTCATCCACCGACAGGAGCGTAATCTCCTGCTGCAGTTGCGTGAACTGTCTATCCCGCCATAAGTATTCAACTGTGGTCTGTAGCTGCGACAGTTGATCGGACAATTCCGCCATGGCTTCCTTTTCGATCTGTTGATCACCCCGATGGTAGCTTATCTGCACATCGTAATAAGCCATCAGCGCCGCGAACAGCAGCAAGGTGGCGGGGATGATCATCCGCAATGGCAATGGCATGGTCATGGCAGGGCTTGCGGTGGGCTGATGGCTATTCATTGGGCGGCCATCGTCAGTGCTTGCGCATCGATAAGCCCGTTGACCGGCACGGGATGCCGCAGCAGCTTGGCCTGCACCATGAATGCAGCCAGTCGTTGCAACGCCGGCTGGAGCGCGGGTTGGGGCCCGCTCAGCAGCTTCCGGTTCTCTGCGCGACTCGGCAGATTCATGCCATGCAGCGCCTTGCGCATACCGGCAACCGTACTGCCTTCGCGACGCGCCATGCGTGCCAGTGCGTCATCCGCTGACTGCGACAAATGGTCCTGAGCCTGCTGCCAGCCCCGCACCAGATCGGCCACTACCTGCGGGTAGCGCCGTAGATAGTCCGCCCTCACCAGCACCACATCGATGATCTCACCGGGGATGCGACTGCTGTCAAACAGCAGATGCGCGCCACGGGTCAGGAGTTTGCCGCGCACCGGCTCGAAGGTGACCACGGCATCGACAGTGCCGGCGAGAAAGGCCTGCTCCTGATCCTGCACCTGCATCGGCACGACCCGCACAGCGTCTGGCCGCATGCCTGCTACCTGCAGCGCGCGCGTCAGAAAGAATGCGCCCAGCGCATTGCTTTCCACGGCCACGCGCCGCCCGCGCAGATCCTGCAGCGTCTGGATATCGGGCGCGCCGATAATCGCATCCGCCCCATTCGAGGAATCGGCGACCAGAACAATGCGAAAATCGGTGCTCTGACCGGCGAGCCGCAACGCCTCATCGAGCGTGAGGCAAGCGGCATCGATCGCTTCATTTCGGTACGCCCGAAGCACCTGCGTGGCGGAGGTGAATTCGACTGGGTGGATGGGCGCGCCACGCAGAAAACCCAGATCGCGCGCCAGGTAGAGTGGTTCGTAACCAGGCCAGACATTGCCGCCGACGCGCAACACTGGTGGGGGTTCGGTGCAGGCTTGCAAACACAGCATTGCCACCGTCAGGAACAGTATCAAGGTCTTCATACCAAGTCCCACATTGCAGGTACGGTTACCCTGGCGGGTAAATCTGCCCGAGCCAACCCTTTATTTAGTTGTGGCCGGGGCGCGCTCCGATTGACGGACAACCGGGCAATTGACTCTGCAATAGAGACCCTGATTGCGTCAAGCCTTTTCGGTCCTTGCATCGCATCGCCACAGCAACCGGGCACCGCTTACTTATGCGCCATTTCCGAGTGGGCGGGAATCCGGCATTTTGAAACGGATGCCGAATCAGCAGCTTCTGGGTCCCCATTGCGCGGAATGACGGCAATATGAAGCGTCCCGCCGATGATTCAGACATGGAGAAAGCAGCGCACCTGATGAGATTCGCCCGCCTCGCTGACGAGCGGATAAGATTCCCGACACTGCACCATGGCCTGCGGACAGCGTGGATGAAAATGGCAGCCCGCGGGCGGATATGCGGGTGACGGCAGGTCGCCTTCCAGGCGGATGATCTGGCGTTGCCGTGCGGGATCGACCATCGGTACCGCGGACAGTAGCGCGCGCGTGTAGGGATGCAAGGGGCTGTTGAGCACCCGCTCGACCGTCCCCTGTTCGACAATGCGGCCCAGATACATCACGGCGATGTCGTGCGCGAGGTAGCCGACCACGGCGAGATTGTGCGAGATGAACAGATAGGAAAGCCCCAATTCATTCTGAAGATCCTTCAGCAGATTCAGTATCTGCGCCTGCACCGAGACATCGAGTGCGCTGGTCGGTTCGTCGCAGACGATCAGCCGCGGCCGCACCGCAAGGGCGCGCGCGATGCAGATGCGCTGACGCTGGCCGCCGGAGAATTCGTGCGGGTAGCGCTCGCGCATCTCGGGCGCGAGCCCGACCTGCTGCAAAAGTTCAGCGACGCGCGCTCGCCGTTCGGCGCGATCGCGGCCGATGCGCTGCGTGACCATGCCCTCCTCGATGATGTCGCCCACCAGCATGCGCGGATTCATCGACGAGTATGGATCCTGGAACACAATCTGAAATTGCGCGCGGCGACGACGCAGTTCCGCGCCATGGAGCTGCGTAAGTTCCGTGCCGTCGAAGCGCACTGTTCCCGCTGTGGGGCGAATCAGTTGCAGAATACCTTTGCCAACGGTGGTCTTGCCGCAGCCAGATTCACCGACCAGCGCCAATGTGCGGCCCTGCGCAATGCGCAGCGACACGCCATCCACCGCGTAGATCTGGCCGGTGACACGCTGAAACAGACCTTGATGAATCGGGAAGTGAATCTTGAGATCATCGACTTCGAGCAGAGCGCCGTTGTGTCGCGCCACGCCTGCGATGGTCGCGGCCGGAACCTGCGCCAGTGGCAGCAATGGCGCGTGCTCCGCATCGCGCTGCTGCGGATCGGCAAGATGACAACGCACGCCCGCGCCGGGCGCGATGTCGATCCAGGCCGGGATTATCCTGCGGCAGGCAGTCCAGGCGTAGTCGCAACGATCGACGAAGCGGCAGCCGCTGAAGGTCGTGGCGAGCGAGGGCACGGAGCCGCGGATCACCGCCAGCGATTCGGAACGTTTCTCCAGGCCGGGCAGGGATTCGAACAGCTTGCGGCTGTAAGGATGCTGCGGCGTGGCGAAGAAATCATCGCGACTGGCCTGCTCGACGATCTGGCCGGCGTACATCACCGCGACACGATCGGCCATCTGCGCGACCACGCCGAGGTCGTGCGTGATCAGCAGGATCGCCATGCCGGTGTCGCGCTGCAAGCGCCGCAACAGGTCCAGCACCTGCGCCTGGATGGTGACATCGAGCGCCGTGGTCGGCTCATCGGCGATCAGCAGCTCCGGCTCGCCGGCCAGGGCGATGGCGATCATGACGCGCTGTTTCATGCCGCCGGACAACTGATGTGGATAAGCATCGATACGGTGCCGTGGATCGGGAATCCCGACCGCATCGAGCAACTCCAATATCCGCACACGCAGTGCCGCGTCCTTCAGGCCGTGATGCCGGCGCAGACTCTCGCCGATCTGCGCGCCCACCGTCAGCACCGGATTCAGCGAAGTCATCGGCTCCTGAAAGATCATGGCGATGCGCCGCCCGCGCACACCGCGCATGGCGACCTCGGGCAAGTCCAGCAGGTCCGTGCCGTCAAGCAACACCTGTCCCGCAATGATACGCCCCGCCGGCTGTGGAACCAGTTGCAGCAGCGACAGCGCCGTCATGGATTTCCCGCAGCCCGATTCGCCGAGCAGCGCAAAGGTCTCGCCGCGGCGCACCTCGAAGCTGACGCCGTCGACGGCGCGCACCTTGCCGAGATGAGTACGCAGGTCTTTGACGTTAAGCAGTAGCTCGGACATATGAAATCAGCCGCAAATGGATGTGAATGAACGCGTATGTTTTAAAGTCATTGGCGAGACGCCTTCAAGCCACATGCGATCAGCGCGCTGGGCACACCCGGCAGGATTCACCTTATTACCTTGGCGTTCTTGGCGTCCTTGGCGGTTCATCAGTTTTCCTTCCGCAACCGCGGATCGAACGCGTCGCGCACCACATCGGAGAACAGATTGGCCGCCAGTACCAGCACGAACATGAATACGAACGCGGCCAGCAGCGGCCACCACACCATCGGTTCGCGCGCCATCTCCAGGCGCGCGCTGTTGATCATATTGCCCCAACTGTTCATGCTGGGGTCAACGCCGACACCGACATAAGAGAGCACCGCTTCGGCCAGCACCAGACCACTGAAGTCCAGCACTACCGAGATCAGCACGATGTGCATGACGTTGGGCAGAATGTGTCGCGCGATGATGGTAAAGCGGCCGACGCCGAAGGCATCGGCCGCCTGTATATAATCGAGTTCGCGCAGCTTCAATGTTTCGCCGCGCAACAGCCGGCACAGGCCGGTCCAGTTGGTCACGCCGAGAATGATGCACAGGAACAGCAGCCGTAGGTCGCTGCGCGAGGCGGTGGTCGGGAACAGTTCCGGATGATTGGCCATATACACTTGCAGCATCAGCACCGCTGCGGCGATCAGCAGCACGCTGGGAATGGAATTAAGCGTGGTGTACAGGTACTGGATCACATCGTCCACCCAGCCCTTGAAATAGCCCGCCGTGATGCCGAGCAGGATGGCGAACGGCAGCATGATCAGCGTGGTCAGCGTGCCTATCACCAGCCCGGTGCGCACGCTCTTCAAGGTCTGATAGAACACATCCTGGCCGACCTTGTCCGTGCCGAAGATGTGATAGTCCACGGCAAGATTTGTCGCGAGTACGATCAAGGCCAGCACCGCGCCGGCGGTAAGCAGCACGATCCGCCAGGGTATCGCGGTTTGACCGCGCCGCAGAGCGGTCAGCATGGCGCCGATACTGGTTGCCGCGTGCCGCGCCAGCAGCCACGCCAGCGCCGCAACCGAGACAATCCAGATCAGCAATGCCTGCAGCAGGCTGCGCAGGACGGTCCGTGCGATGTCGCGGCCGCGATCCTCGGGATAGGCGAGTTTTATGCCGCCGTAACGCAGCCGCGGATATTCGCGCACCTGGCGGCCGTCGGGGAGCATCACGGTCTCCTTGGCGTACAACAGCACCGCGAAGGGCGCGGAGTAGGTCTTTTCGTCGTGCTCGCGCAGCGGCGTGACCAGGGTGTCGAGCAGGCTCAGCACATCCGCGGAATATTGCGTTTCGGTGCTGATGCCGTTCGCCGCGAGCGCCGGCCGGTAATGCAGCGAGTCGAGCAAGCCGATGACGATGAACACACTCAGCAGCACCATCGAGACCGCACCTTGCGGACTGCACACAACCGCGCGCCACGGGGCGCGCAGATGCGCATGACGCCGCACATACCAGGCAAAACCCGCCACCAATGCAAGCAGCAGGAAGATCAGGGCATCGGTCCACAGAACAACGGGCATCTTCAGTTCATCCCCACATCATCTTCAGAGCACTCGGCACTAGTCCAACCTGACCCGCGGGTCCACCAGCGTGTATGAAATATCGGTCAGTAGCAAACCGAGGATGTACAGCACCGAGCCCAGGAACACCATGGCGCGGACAATAGCGAAGTCCTGCATGCGTATGGCGTTGATGGTGTAGCTGCCGAGACCGGGAATGCCGTAGAAGGATTCCATGATCAGGCTGCCCATGAACAGCAGTGGCAGGATGGCCACCACGCCGGTCAGTATCGGGATCAGGGCATTGCGCAATACATGCGTGAACAGCACGCGCAATTCCGCCAGCCCTTTGGCACGCGCGGTACGCACGTAATCCTTGGCGATTTCTTCGAGGAAGATGGTGCGGTACCAGCGCACGCCGGAGCCGATGCCGGAAAGCACGCCGATTATAACGGGGAGAATGATGAACTTGATGGCATTGAGCCCGGTGTCATAGCCGGAGATCGGCACCAGATGCAACAGCTTGCCGATGAGGTATTGGCCGCCGATGATATAGAACATGCTGGAAATGGACATCATCACCACCGCCAGCACCACACCCCAGAAGTCGATGTAGGTGGCGCGGAAGAACGCCGCCAACAGTGCGAAACTGATATTGACGAATATGCCTATCAGTAAGGTCGGCAGCGCGATGGCGAAACTCGGCCACATACGCTCGCGGATGTCGCTGCCGATGTTGCGCCCGTCCTCGGAACTGCCGAACTCGAACATGAACAGGGCCAGCGACTTTTTGACAAAGATGGTATCCGTGAGTTTGGCGCTGCCGGATGCGGCCGTGTTGTACAGCAAGGGCTTGTCATAGCCGCGCTCCTGCTTCCATTGCTGTATCGCCGCCTGGGTCACGTGTTTCATGCCGAGATGCATGCGCGCCATGTTGTCCGGCGTGTTGACCATGAAGAACAATACGAAAGTGATCAGGTTCACCCCGATCAGGATCGGAATGGCGTAGAGCGCGCGGCGGATGATGTAGGCAAGCATAGTTGATTATCTTGAATCGCCAAGAACGCCGAGAAAAGCGAATGTTGGGAACCTCCACGCATACAGTCTCCGCGCCACTGTCCTTACTCTTTGCATCATAAGGAATGGAACCACCCACACCATGATACCTTGACGTCCCTGGCGTCCTTGGCGGTTCAATTTTTATTCCTCATCGGCTGATGCTCTTTCCGCCAGTACGTCACCGCCGCCGGCAACGTGCCCAGCACCAGCAGCAGCCCGATCAACCCCAGCGGCCACAATATCGGCCGATTCCACGCATCGCGCAGGCGCGCGCGCAACAGCGGATCGATGCGCTTGTACTTGAGACTGTTATTGGCCATCTGATTGGGATTGGCGTTGAAGAACCAGGCATGATAGAGCGTGAACTGCTTGGGATTGGAACCCCATATCCAGGGCGCATCGTGCCGCGCGATCGCTACCATCTGATCGATGATGGCTTGGCGCGCGGGGCCATTGTCCATGGCCTTCATTTGTTCGAACAGGCGGTTAAACTCCGGGTTGTTGTAATTGGCGGCATTTTCGCCGTTTTGACCGACCTTGCTGTTGGGGCCGTAGAGCAGGAACAGGAAATTCTCCGGATCAGGATAATCGGCATTCCAACCCCACTGGAATATTTGCGCCGTACCTTTCTGCATCTTGTCCTGGAAACGGTTGTAGTCGGTGTCACGTATCACAAGTTGCACTCTCAGTTTGTCTAACTGTTTGCGCATCCAACTGAGGCGTGACTTGTCATCCGGTCCGGTGGCGGTAGTATCGAAATACAGCGTCAGCGGCGTGCCGGTCTTCGCATCCACGCCATTGGGATAGCCGGCTTCGGCGAGCAGCTGACGCGCCACTACCAGTGATTTTCTGCGCGGCGCGCCATCCACCCAGTCGTACATATCGTGATTGATGCCGGCGGGACCGTCCACATAACCGAATATGCCAGGCGGAATCGGTCCCTGTGCGGCGATTCCGCGGCCATTCAGAAAGATCGAGATGTATTCTTCCTCGTCTATCGCGATGGACACGGCCTGGCGCAGCTTGCGCGCCGATTCGCCGTAGCCGCCCACGATCGGATCGCGCATATTGAAGCCGAGATAGCTTACTGAGGTGCTCACCGAGGTCTGCAATCGGATACCTTTGGCGCGCATGGCATCGGTGAGGCTCACCGCACCCTGCGCGCCGACACTGACGGCCTGATCGAAGCTGTCGGAGCTGATACCGGACACATCGTAATAACCCTGCAGGAACTTGCTCCATACGGGGATGGTTTCCTGTTCCAGGCTATACACCACTCGATCGACGAACGGCATGGGTTTCCCGGCATCGCGTAACAGTCCGTGCGCGGCGTCACCCGGCATGCCTTCGCTCGGATAGGCCTCGCCGTGAAAATTGGGATTGCGCGACAGCACCATCTGCCGGTTGGGGTTGTTGACGGTCAGCATGTAGGGGCCAGTACCGATGGGATACCAGTCGAGCGTGAGATTTTTCTCCGCCATGCCGGCTTGCGAGTAGAACCGGTCCGCTTCGGGGGGCAGCGGCGCGAAGAACGGCATGGCCAGCCAGTACAGCAGTTGCGGATATTTGCCATGAATCGTGACGCGGTAGGTGTACCGATCGATGACCTGCGCGCCTTGCAGAGGATATTTCTCCAGATCAAGGTAGCCCGCCCTACCCGAACCGGTTTGCAGTTGCTCATCCGCGCGCTTCAGGGTCTGTGCATATGCCTTCAGGCCCACGATGTAATCGCTCATGATGCCGAAGATCGGCGTATGCAGACGCGGATGGGCGAGCCGTTTGATCTCGTAGACATAATCGGCGGCGGTCAGTTCGCGCGTGCCGGTGTGGGCGAAGTCGGCCAGGGTATTGATGCGCTCCAGATCGGCCTTCGTCAGCGCTAGATACAGCGGCCGGCCCCGAGCATCGCGCGCCAGCGCCGGATGCGGCTGGTAGCGGATGCCGGGCTGGATATGAATGTCATAAACACTGAAGGCGATGCGCGCAGGATCGGCATCCTTGGGCAGTTGCCGGTACTGCTGATCCAGGTAGACGACCTGCGGCATCTCACTCGCCGCAAGCGGCACCAGCGTATAGGGGCGTTTCAGATAGTGATACTGCAGCGGCGGCTCGTAGATCTGCGCAATCAGCACGTACTCGTTGGAGCTATAGGATTGCGCCGGATCGAGATGCTTGGGTCGCTCGTCGAATGAGGAATACACTACGTTGGCCCGCGCATCCACCACCGGATAAGGATCGTTCCAGGGCCCCGCTCGGCAGGCGCCGAGCAGCACCGTCAGCATTACCAGCAGCACAACACCGGGTGCTGACGAGCCCACGGAACGGTTAACACGGGAACAGTGTGCGGGTTTCAGTTCGGTGTTCGGCATTCGGCGTTCCGCAATCCTCGGCGCTACACGGTACAGCTGAAGTGCTGCGGTGTTCCCCGGCACGGCCCGGCTATGATACGCCGGCAATATGATTGCGTGGCCCTTTCCGTAAGCCGCGTTTTCCGGTAACTTACGCGGTTAGTGAACATCTTCGCCAATCATGGCAACAAGCAGCACAAGGATCAAGACATGGGTTTTCTCACCGGCAAAAATGCCCTGATCGTCGGACTCGCCAGCACCCGATCCATCGCCTGGGGCATCGCGCAGGCCATGCATCGCGAAGGCGCGCAACTGGCCTTCACCTATCAGAACGATAAGCTCCAGGACCGTGTGGAGAAAATGGCGGCGGACTGTGGCTCCGAGATCACCATTCCCTGCGATGTCGGCAGCGACCAGGAAATCGAGGCGGTATTCGAGCACCTGGATGACTATTGGGATCACCTCGACATCATCGTGCATTCGGTGGCCTATGCGCCGCGCGAGGAGTTGGAGGGGGAATACCTGGATTGCGTGACGCGCGAGGGTTTCCGCATCGCGCACGAGATCAGCTCCTACAGCTTCGCCGCGCTGGCCAAGGCCGGTCGCAATATGATGCAAGGCCGCAATGCTTCGCTGCTGACCATGAGCTATCTGGGCGCGGTGCGCGCGGTGCCGCATTACAATGTCATGGGCCTGGCCAAGGCCAGCCTGGAAGCCAATGTGCGTTATATGGCGCAGACGCTGGGCCCGGAAGGCATCCGCGTCAACGCCATCTCCGCCGGCCCGATCAAGACCCTGGCGGCGTCGGGTATCAGCGATTTTCGCAAGCTGCTCGATTACGCCGAACGCAATTCGCCCATGCGCCGCAACGTCAGCATCGAAGAGGTCGGCAACGTCGCCGCCTTCATGTGCTCAGATCTCGCTTCAGGCATCACGGGCGAGGTGACCTATGTGGACTGCGGCTATCACATCACATCGATGAGCGCCGACGGCAACTGACCAAGCAGGTGCGCATCACGCGCCGCTGAATGTCATGGTTTTGTGACGACTAATTGAGACGCTCGTCCCAGACCTTGATCTTGGCCTGCGCACGCAGGTGATCGATCAGCGCCTGCACTTCGACATCGCTGTAGGCGCGCTGCAGTTCGCGCTGATAGGACGTGCGGTCCACCTTGGCAAGCTTGCCGGGATCGCCCTCATGCACGGCCTGCAGCATCAAGACGGCATAATCGCCATTGTCCAGCATCACGCTGCCGTAGCTCGCCTGGCCCTTATCCGGACGGGGCAGTTGGAACGCCATTGTCACAAGCGACGCGGGCAGCCCGGCATCCGTGCGGCGCAAGCCCTGTACCTGTTTGACTGCCAGCTTGTCTTGGGTCGCAAGCGCGGTCAGTGTTTCGCCCTTGTTCAGATGTTGCAGCAGGGTCTTGGCCGCGGCGGCGGTCTTGGCGCGGGCCGCTTCTTCCTGCAGTATTTTGACGATCTGGCCGCGCACTTCCGCGAGCGGTTTGACGCTGGCCGCATGATGCGCCTTGATACGCAGCACTATCACATGGTCGGGCGCAACCTCTAGCGGCTCGCTGTTATTGTTCTCTGTCAGCACTTCACTGCTAAAAGCGGCCTCGATAACCTTGGGGTATGCGCCGATACCCGGACCGCCCTCGCGTGTCAGCCAGTCGCTGGTATGGATGGGGGCTTGCAATAACTTGGCGGCTGGCTCAAGACTGTCAGGCTGCTGGTAGGCGACGTCCGCGAGACCATCGGAATGATCGTAATACTGCTTCTCGGCCTGGCTGCGGCGATAGCCGCGCTCCAGGTCGGCGCGTGCCTCCGCAAAACTCTTGCGATGCGACGGGTTGATGTCGGTAAGCTTGATCAGGTGCAGACCGAAGCTGCTACGCACCGGTTCACTGACTTCATTCTTCTTGAGATTGAATACGGCGGCCTCGAAAGGCTGCTCCATGACACCTTTGCCGAAGAACCCCAGGTCACCGCCCTTCACGGCCGAATCCTTGTCCTGCGAATACTCTTTGGCTAGCGCGTCAAAGGCAGCACCCGCTTGCAATTGGGCCTGTATTTTTGCGATTGTGGCGCGCGCCGCCGCCACCGTCTTGGCATCCGCATTGGGCGCCACTTGAATCAGAATGTGGCTGGCACGGCGCTGTTCTTCGGTCGACAGGCTCGCCGCCTGTTCATCATAGTAGTGGTGCAGCACCTGCTCCGTCACCGGCACCGCAGCGGCCAGCGCATCAATGCTGTAATCGAGATAATCGAGTTGCACCTGCTCGGGATTCATGAAGCTGTCGCGATGGCTATCGTAATAGGCCGAGACCTTGGCGGCGTCGACATTATCGTCTGTCAAATAGCTGCCCGTCGACAGCAACAGGTAGCTGATGTCGCGTCGCTGATCGCGCAGACTGAGCAGATTGTCCAGCTCAGGCGCGGTCAGCATGGCGGTACCGGCAATAGCGTTTTGCAACTGCTCCACGCGCAGCGAGCTGCGCAGGCGGGATTCGAATTCGGCCGCGGTCATTCCCTGATTGCGTAGGAACGTCTCATACAGATCCGGCGCGTACACACCGTCGCGCTGCAGATTGGGGACGCTGCGTATGGTGGCGCCCAGCATGGCATCACTGATATCCAGACCAGCAGCGACAGTCGCTTGCTCCAGCAGACTGCGGTCGATGAGTTGGTCGAGTATCTGTCGTTTGTACTGCGGCGTGTTGAAAATTTCCGGGTTGTAGTCCTTGCCCAACATTTCCTTCATGCGCGCCTGCTGTTGCTGCGATGCTTTCAGGAAATCGGGCTGCGATATGCCGACCCCATTGACCAGCGCGACATCGGATGCCTTGCCTCCCTTGTCGGTATAACTGTTGATACCCCAAAGTGCAAAGGGCACCCCGATCATGAAAATGATGATCCAGGAGAAAATACCACTGAAGTAATCACGAATGGTCTGAAGCATATGCGAACCCGGCAAGCAGACTGTAGTCTGTCCTAAATATTATTCGTCCAAATAGTGCAACGATCCGAACTGACACGCAAAGGGCGCCGCGTGGGCGCCCTTACGTTTGACTGGCGGAGTGGACGGGACTCGAACCCGCGACCCCCGGCGTGACAGGCCGGTATTCTAACCAACTGAACTACCACTCCTAATTGCTGAACTGCTGGTGGGTGCTGAGGGGCTCGAACCCCCGACATTCGCCGTGTAAAGGCGACGCTCTACCAGCTGAGCTAAGCACCCAAAAGGCGCCGTGCTGTATGTAGCGGCAGTCACACAAGCCTGAAGCGCCCGTTAGTTTACGGCATCCTTAAGGGCTTTTCCAGCTTTGAACGCCGGAACTTTCTGTGCGGCAATCTTGATTTCGTCACCGGTGCGCGGATTGCGCCCAGTGCGCGCGGCGCGCTCCCGTACCAGGAAAGTCCCAAAGCCCACCAGGGTTACTTGGTCACCTTTCTTCAGCGCGTTGCCGACTGCCGACAGCACCGCATCGACCGCCTGCGTAGCGGCGACCTTGGACAGATCGGCGGAGCCCGCGACAGCGTCGATTAATTCGGATTTGTTCATTGAATTCTCCCCTGGGTAATCGTGGTGGTGGTATTAGTGTATCGCTAATGATGACCGCTGGAGTGCACCACGGGTGATACAGTCGCAACTGTTGCGCGCTGTGGCGGGCTTTATACCAAGCAGGTGAAAACGCTGTCAACAACTCGCATGGGTCTGAAATTACGCGTGTGAGTATAACGCATTCAAGACCCGGCCGCACGGCGGGTAATCAAATTGATACGGGGCGGGACATTAACCGGTGATTTGAATCCACACTCAAAGACTCGCAAGACAAGTCGCTTAAATCGATTCACAAGTCAGGGTTTCCGGAGCCAGGCGCGTCGCTGACGTCCCGGTTCCGGAAAAACACCCCCATCGTTAATGCGGCAGCACCTTGCCTTCAGACTTGGACTTCGCGGGCATTTCCTTTTTCTGCTCGACAACCACAGCGGGGGCCGGCTCCACACCTTCGACACGCGCGGTCGGCATGTGTTGCAAGGCGACCTGCAGAACTTCGTCAATCCATTTGACCGGCCGGATATCAAGTTGGCTCTTGATGTTCTTCGGTATGTCGACGAGATCGCGGCGATTCTCTTCCGGGATCAGCACCGTGGTGATGCCGCCTCGATGCGCGGCCAGCAGTTTCTCCTTCAGGCCGCCGATCGGGAGGACTTCGCCGCGCAAGGTGATTTCACCGGTCATGGCCACGTTTGCATGCACGGGAATCTTGCTGAGCGCCGATACGATTGCCGTGCACATCCCGACGCCGGCGCTGGGTCCGTCCTTCGGCGTTGCACCTTCGGGCACATGCACGTGAATGTCGTATTTCTGGTGAAAATCAGGCTCAATGCCCAACAACTCCGCACGGCTGCGCACCACAGTCATCGCTGCCTGTATCGATTCTTGCATCACCTCGCCGAGCTGCCCGGTGATAGTGAGTTTGCCCTTGCCAGGTACGATAGCCGACTCAATGGTAAGCAGTTCACCGCCGACTTCCGTCCAGGCCAGACCAGTGACCTGCCCGACCTGATCGCTCTCTTCCGCCAGCCCGTAACGGAAGCGTTTTACACCAAGATATTTGTCGAGATTCTTCGGTGTGATCTGGATCTGCCTGCCCTTAGGCTTGAGCAGGACTTCCTTGACCACTTTGCGGCACATCTTGGAAATTTCGCGCTCCAGATTGCGCACCCCGGCTTCGCGCGTGTAGAAACGCACTATATCGCGCAGCGTTGCTTCAACAATGCTGATCTCGCTGGCCTTGAGTCCGTTGTTCTTCACCTGCTTGGGCACCAAGTAACGCATCGCGATATTTATCTTCTCATCTTCGGTATAACCCGGCAGACGGATGACTTCCATGCGATCGAGCAAGGGCCCCGGGATATTCAGCGAATTGGCGGTCGCCACGAACATGATATCGGACAGATCGAAATCGACTTCGAGATAATGATCGTTGAAGGTGTGGTTCTGCTCCGGATCCAGCACTTCCAGAAGCGCCGAAGCGGGATCGCCGCGGAAATCCATCGCCATTTTGTCGATTTCGTCGAGCAGGAACAGCGGATTGCGCACACCGACCTTGGACAGGTTCTGCACGATCTTGCCGGGCAACGACCCGATGTAGGTACGGCGATGGCCGCGGATCTCGGCCTCGTCACGCACGCCGCCCAGCGACATGCGCACGAACTTGCGATTCGTGGCACGCGCGATCGAACGCCCCAGCGAGGTCTTACCGACACCGGGGGGGCCGACTAGGCACAGGATGGGACCCTTGAGCTTGTTGACGCGCTGCTGTACGGCGAGGTATTCGAGAATGCGTTCCTTGACCTTCTCCAGGCCATAGTGATCCGCCTCCAATACCTTCTCCGCCTCGGCCAGCTCATTGCGGATCTTGGTGCGTTTCTTCCACGGCACATTCACCAGCCAATCGATATAATTGCGCACCACGGTGGCTTCCGCGGACATGGGCGACATGAGCTTGAGTTTGTTGAGTTCGGAGGTGGCCTTGGTCTTGGCCTCTTTGGACATGCCGGCTTTGGCGATCTTGCGCTCCAGTTCCTCGATCTCGTTGGGCGTGTCCTCGAGTTCGCCGAGTTCCTTCTGGATGGCCTTCATCTGCTCGTTGAGGTAATACTCGCGCTGACTCTTCTCCATCTGCTGCTTGACGCGGCCGCGGATGCGCTTTTCGATCTGCAGAATGTCGATTTCACCTTCGATCAGACCCATCAGGTGTTCCAGGCGCGCACGCACGTCTTCGATTTCGAGAACTTTCTGCTTTTCGTCGAGCTTCAGCGCCATGTGCGCGGCAATGGTATCGGCTAGCCGGCCCGGCTCATCGATACCGGCCAGTGAGGTGAGAATTTCGGGCGGCACCTTTTTGTTCAGCTTCACGTACTGATCGAACAGCGTCAGCACCGAACGCATCAACACCTCGACTTCGCGCTCGTCACCCAACGCCGGCGTCGCGATGCGTGCGATCTGGGCGTTGAAATAGTCCTCGGCGTTGATGATCTGGACGATGCGCGCACGCTCGGCGCCTTCGACCAGCACCTTGACGGTGCCGTCCGGCAGCTTCAGCAGCTGCAATATGCTGGACAGTGTGCCGACGCGATTGATGTCCTCTTCCTGAGGGTCGTCGACCTCGGCGCTCTTCTGCGAGACCAGCAGAATCTGTTTGTTGTTCTGCATGGCATGATCGAGGGCGCGAATGGATTTCTCGCGCCCGACGAACAACGGGATGACCATGTGCGGGTAAACCACAACATCGCGCAATGGCAACACCGGCGCCACCAGCATCTGATCTTCAATCACTGCAGAAGTCTTGTCGTCTTGCGCCATTTGGAAATCCTCTTATCGATACGGTTAAATACACTGCGCCGCGGCGCTTTGGATTCATCTGTCGGAGGATGCCTGCACTTCAGACACCGCCCATGATGGATATGCGGGCGGCTTGCCTCCAATTCAACAGTCACAATCCGTGTGGTCATGAAATAAAAGGCAAGATCTACGCCAAACATGGCGTTTGGGTGATGGCAACAAGGCACGGCCCTGTTGCCTGTTGCGGGTGGCGCGACAGCGCGCCCCTCAATCCGAGGCTGCGCGCTGCTGTTCGTTGCCCTCGTATATCAGGTAAGGGCTAGAGTCGCCAGTTATGACGCCGGCGTCGATGACGACCTTGCGGACATCTTCCATGGAAGGCAGGTCATACATAGTATCGAGCAAAACCTGTTCAAGGATGGTGCGCAGGCCGCGCGCACCGGTTTTGCGTTCCATAGCTTTGCGGGATACGGCCCGCAGTGCGTCTTCCCGAAACTCGAGATCGCAGCCTTCCATTTCGAAAAGTTTGTGGTATTGCTTGGTGATCGCGTTCTTAGGTTCGGTCAGGATACGGATCAGTGCATCTTCGCTCAACTCCTCGAGCGTAGCCACCACCGGCAGGCGGCCGACGAATTCTGGAATCAGGCCGAACTTGATCAGATCTTCGGGCTCCACGGCATAGAGCACTTCACCGACGCTCTTGCGCTCGTCCTTGGTCTTGACCTCGGCGAAGAAGCCGATGCCGCCCTTCTCGGAGCGGTGACGAATGATCTTTTCCAGCCCGGAAAACGCACCGCCCACGATAAACAGGATATTACTGGTGTTGACCTGCAGAAATTCCTGCTGCGGGTGCTTGCGTCCACCTTGTGGCGGCACCGAGGCGACCGTGCCCTCGATCAGTTTCAGCAGCGCCTGCTGCACGCCTTCACCCGACACGTCACGGGTTATTGACGGATTGTCGGATTTTCGGGAAATCTTGTCGATTTCGTCGATGTAGACGATACCGGTCTGGGCCTTCTCGACATCGTAATCACATTTTTGCAGCAATTTCTGGATGATGTTCTCAACATCCTCGCCGACATAGCCCGCTTCGGTCAGAGTCGTGGCGTCCGCAATCGTGAAGGGAACCTTGAGCATGCGCGCCAAAGTTTCGGCGAGCAGTGTCTTGCCGGAGCCGGTCGGCCCGATCAGCAGGATATTGCTCTTGGACAACTCGACTTCGTCCTTGCGGCCCTGATGTTCGAGGCGCTTGTAGTGGTTGTATACCGCTACGGACAGCACCTTTTTGGCGCGTTCCTGGCCGATGACGTACTCGTCGAGTACCGCGTTGATCTCGTGCGGTTTGGGCAGCTTGCTAGCGGATGTGGTGGTCTTTTCCTGCATCTCCTCGCGGATAATGTCATTGCACAGCTCAACGCACTCATCGCAGACAAAAACCGAAGGACCGGCAATCAGCTTGCGCACCTCATGTTGGCTCTTGCCGCAAAACGAGCAATACAGCAGCTTGCCGCCGTCGTCGCCCTTGCCTTTTCTTTCATTGCTCATATGTGCGCCTCACGTAGATCGATGCCCTGCATGCCCTGGCCTACCTGAACTTGTGCATTATCCGCGCCAACGCTCAAGCCGCATTCCCGCCACCCGACGGGTCCACCTTACAATTCAGCGGCGGTGCATCAAGCCTATTCAACTCTGTTCCAGTCCAACTGACAAGTTATCCCGCTACATTCGTGCGGTTACCTATGTTTTTAAGCCGCCGCCCCTTCAGTGCGCTGCGACAGCACGGCGTCGATCAGACGGTAATTGACCGCTTCGTCACCGCCCATGAAATTGTCGCGATCGGTGTCCTGCTGGACCTTTTCAATCGGCTGCCCGGTATGTTTAGCAAGTATAGTGTTCAGGCGCTCGCGCACCAGCAGGATTTCCCGTGCATGGATATCAAAGTCCGAGGCCTGTCCTTGAAAGCCGCCTAGCGGTTGATGGATCATCATGCGGGAATGGGGCAGGCAGTAACGCTTGTTCGCCGCGCCGCCGGCCAACAACAGCGCGCCCATGCTGGCGGCCTGGCCGATGCACATGGTGCTCACGTCCGGCTTGACGAACTGCATGGTGTCGTAGATCGACAACCCTGCACTGACCGAACCGCCCGGCGAGTTGATATACAGATGAATATCCTTGTCTGGATTTTCGGATTCAAGGAACAGCAATTGCGCCACCACCACATTGGCCATGTAATCATCCACCGGCCCGACCAGAAACACGACGCGCTCCTTGAGGAGCCGCGAATAAATATCATAGGCGCGTTCGCCGCGGGCGGTCTGCTCAATGACGATCGGCACCATATTCAGCGCCTGAATGCCTTGCGCGCCGCTGTTACTGAATTTATCGGACATCATGTGGTTTTCCTTTAGGTAAGGTTCATGCCTAGTGCGCAGGACTCATCAAGGCTTGGAAACTGGTGGGTGCCGTATCGACAGCCGCGCGCTCCAAAAGCCAGTCAACCACTTGATCCTCCAGAACCAAGGCCTCGATCCCGGACAGCAATTCACGATCGCCATAGTACCATTTGACCACCTGCTCAGGCTCTTCGTAACTCGACGCGACGAGTTCAATGGTGCTGCGTACCCGTGCCGGATCGATCGCTATGCGGCTGTGCTTGACGACTTCGGCGATCAACAACCCCAGGCTGACGCGGCGCGTTGCCTGGGTGCGGTACAGTTCCCGCGGCACTCCCTTACTCTGACCTTCGCGCTGGGCGCTACTGACCAGCCTGTCGATCTCTTCCTCGACCAGCGCCGTAGGAATCTTGATAGGATTGGCCGCCAGCAAGCCCTCCAGCACCTGGTCTTTCACCCGGGATTTGATCACCAAACTCATCTCGCGGTTCATGTTGGCGGCAACTTCCTTGCGCAACCCGCCCAAGCCACCCTCAACTACGCCAAACGCATGGGCGAAGTCCTCATCCAGCACCGGCAGTATCGCTTCCGCCATGGACACAACATGAACCTGGAAACGCACCGGCTGACCCGCCAACTGCACGTTCGGATGATCACCGGGGTAAGTCAGATCGATGGCGGCGCTGTCACCCGCGTTCATTCCCACCAGACGATCCTCGAAGCCTTCCATATGGCTCTTCGAGCCGATAACGATGGTTGCCTGCTTCTCTTCCATGAATGGCCGTTCGCCGTCCGCCATGGTCGCGGTATAGTTGATGATCACCCGGTCGCCGACGTTCGCCGGCCGACTCACATCCACCCACGTGGCCCGTTGCCGCCGCAACACGTTCAACATGTCATCAACGTCCGCAGCGCTTATCTCGGCGACTGGCTTATGCACAACGAGTCCGTCCATGGACGGCAGCGCCAATTCCGGATAGACCTCGATCAAGGCCGTGTATCTGAGGTCCTGTCCCGGCTGCAACTGTTGCGGCTCGATCTTGGGGGCGCCCGCAGGACGCAAATTCTGCTGCGTCAGCGCATCCTTGTAACTGGACTGGATTACCGCATTGAGGACTTCTTCACGAATACGGCCCTCGTATTTCTGCTGCAGGACTTTGAATGGCACCTTGCCCGGACGGAACCCGTCCACACGCGCCGTGCGCAGCATCGAACGCAGGCGATTGTCCACCTCCTGATCGATATTGGCAGAGGGAATCTGAATAGTCAGGCGCCGTTCCAGATCGCCGATTGCCTCAACTGATACTTGCATGCATTACCCCTTGGTCATATTCGAAGCGCCGCATCCCCGCACGGCGGAATCCAGCTTGTCCTGTTTGGTTCTCGGCACTTAACCCACGGCGAGCACCCAATCAACGTACGTTCAGTCAATAAATAATGGTGCGAAAGGAGAGACTCGAACTCTCAAGGGTTACCCCACTGGTACCTAAAACCAGCGCGTCTACCAATTTCGCCACTTTCGCAGTGCCGGGAAGAATCCGGTCACCGGCTGCTTTCCTGCGGGGAATTATATCAGGCTTCCAAGGAAGCGCGCGCCTGCGTCGTCGGGACGGAAGGATCGCGCCGGAAACGGCGGGGAAATTGGTGGGCCGTGTAGGGGTCGAACCTACGACCAAGAGATTAAGAGTCTCCTGCTC
>VFSW01002031.1_pt1 | contig 30701 bp, 20 predicted proteins | sample 5358111 | NCBI WGS metagenome assembly VFSW01 (sample SAMN11554181, study PRJNA540505) | mine drainage metagenome | isolation source: sediment from site ElyBrook_90M | place: USA: Ely Copper Mine, Vershire, VT | collected 2017 | reverse complement strand
GCGCGGGCCCGTATAGGGGGTGCGCAAGTGGATGGGGGTCGGGTTGTGGGGCGCAAGCCAGGGGGCGGACAAGCCAGCGAGGACAAAGCAGCCCAGCAGCAGCACTCCCGCAGCGGCCAGCGGTTGGCGGCGGATGGGGCGGAGCGCGTGGCTCAAGGAGCGGGCAGAGAGAAAAGACATGGACAAACCAAGAATACCGCGACTGTGGCCAGGGAGTGGGGTTTAATGAGGCATGGGTAACTTGCTAAAGGGTCTGGTTTTGGGGCTGATGGTGTTTTTGACGCAAGCCGTGCTGGCGCAAGGCACGGTGACGGTTTCAGGGCAGGCATGGCAGATTGTGGAGCTGGCCAACCAGGCTCGCGCCGCAGCGGGAGCGAAGCCGCTGGAGTGGGATGTGGCGCTGGGCGAGGCGGCGCGCCGACACTGCCTGCGCATGGTGGCCGAGGGGCCGATTGCCCATCGCTATGGGGGTGAGCCGGACTTGTCGGCGCGGGCGGCACAGGCGGGCGCGCACTTTAGCCTGATTGAGGAGAATGTGGCGATTGGCCCCACGCCAGCCGTGATTCACGATGAATGGATGCACTCGCCTGGGCACCGCGACAACCTGCTGAATCCGGAGGTGAACCGCGTGGGAGTGGCCATTGTGGCCAGCCGCGGGGTGCTGTATGCCGTGGCCGATTATGCGCGCGATGTTCCGGCGCTGACGCAATCCGAAGTGGAGGCGAAAATTGCCGGGCTGCTACGGGTGAGCGGAATCGGCATGGTGGCCGACCCCTCTACGGCTCGGCTCTATTGCGCACAGATGAACAGCCCCAAGGGCGGCGCACAGCCAGGATTTGTGATGCGATGGCAAGGCTCGGACCTGAAACATTTGCCGCAGCAGTTGGTGGATAGGCTGGGCTCTGGGCAATATCATCGCGCGGCAGTGGGCAGTTGTCCGGCAAAGAGCGTAGAAGGCTCGTTTACGGCCTACCGCGTGGCGGTGCTGCTGTACTGAGCGTGACGGGCCGCCTCATCCGAAGGACTGGTAGTCCTTCCAGAACTGCGGCCAGGGTTGGCGGGGGCCGTCGCATACGAAGATATCCGGGTGATACAGACTCTCCTCGTTCTTGATGCCTTCCGCATTGCCGTTGCGCCCGGCAAGACGGCAGCCGGTGAAGGCGCGGTCAGCGGAGTGGCTGGAGAATCCAACGACTATGAGCACGCTGGGCGGCTGCGAGGGATAACTGCGCAGCCAAGCTGAGTTAGTCAGGCTGATGGGCAGAGGCAGGTGGTAGGCCGGGCCCAGCATTTCAATTGCGCCCTGCTCGCCGTAATTACCCACGAGAATGCCGAGATGCGCTTGCTGGTCCGCGGGAAGGGAGTCGCGGATGCCGGCGACGGTTTTGACCAGCTCTGGCCAGCCGATCTCCTCGCGCAGGTCGCCGTTGCGCTGTAGGGCGAAGTTCCGGAGCGGGCCGTTGGACTGGAGCGGCACGACGACCGTGCAGATGAAAGCGCCGACGACAGCCAGGCCAGCGAAAAAGACGCTCTCGACCGAGCGGCGGCCCCAGCGCGGCAGGGAGCCAAGCCAGCGCTCGCCGGCTGAAGCGCCCATGGCCAGCAGCATGGGGTAGGCGGCGGCCATGTAGTAGTCGCGGCCCTTACCGAAGAAAAACAGGGCCAGCGGGATCAGGTACATCCAAGCCAACATGCGGTAGCGGCGGTTGCGCAGGAAACAAACCATGCCGGCGATCCAGAGGGGAGCGGCAAAGAGGTTGACGCAGAGGAGAAACTGCCCGGCCAGAAAGCCTTTGGCGCGGCCCTCGCCCACGTCGCGCGCATGAATGGATTGGAGAAAGTGGTAAGAGATCCAATCGTGGCGCATCTGCCAAAGGATGTTTGGCAGGCAGAGGAGCAGAGCCAGCGCGATGCCGCCCCAGAACCAGCCGCTCAGCAGAAATCGGCGCGCGCGCGTGAGGAGCACGCCGCTGAGGATTCCAGCGATGAAAAAGACGATGGAGTACTTGGTGAGCAGGCCCAGGCCGACGGCGGCTCCTATGGCAAGCCACCAGCGGGGATTGTCTGACTTGAGCAAGCGAATGGTGAAGTAGGCGACGAGTACCCACCAGAGGTAATCGAAGGTAGTGTATTGGAACTCCGTGCCTTCAAAGAGTGGCAGCGGCGAGAGCGCGACTGCCAAAGCGGCGGTGAACTGCGCCAAGCGCTTGCCGCCCAGTTCGCAGGCCATGAGGCCGGTGACGACGATGGCCGCAGCTTGGGCAAGGACGGAAAACAGCCGCAACCCGACTAGAGAGAGGCCGAAGAGGCTGAGGCTGATGTGCTCCAGAAACGGGGTTAATGGCGGGTAGGCAACGAAACCCCAGTCCATATGGCGGGCGTCGCTGAGGAACTGGAGCTCGTCGCGGTGGAAGCCATAGCGTCCGTTGGTGAGCAAGTGCAGGAGCGTGACGGCTGCCGCAAGGGCGAAGAGGACTGCCCACTCTGCCCGGTTTTGGGTAGGGAAGTCTTCAGGCTTGTTCAAGTTGTCGAGGGGCGTTATGGGCACTCCGGCACTCTCCAGGGGAGTTTGTGTTGCGTGCAAGAGGGTTTACGTTTCGCTCAGGGCCGCGGTTCCTTCTCTTCTTTCAGTGGGGGATGGAACCCGGACGGAGGCCATGCCGGCAGCGGTTGCAGCCTGGATGCCTAGGGCTGTGTCTTCAAAGACGAGGCAATGCTCTGGAGCGACTCCGAGACGGGCGGCCGCGAGCAGGAAGGCGTCCGGCGCGGGCTTGCTGTTCTTGTAGTCTTCCGCGCCGACAATGGTGTCGAATTTATCGAGCAGATGGAGGGCAGTAAGCGAGCTGATGACGGAATTCCGCCGGCTGCCGGAGACCACGGCGAAGGGAATGCGGCCGTGCTGAGCGTGGATGTGTTCCAGCACCTCAGGAACAGCCTTGAGTTGAGGGAGCAGTTCGCAGTAGAGAATCTCCTTGCGTTTTTCAACGGCATCGACGGGCATTTGCAGCGAGTTCTGCTGGTTCAACGCGGCGATGATCTCGCGGATAGGCTTTCCGCCCCAGGCGTAGAAGAGCTCTTCGTCGAATGTGCAACCCCACTGGGCAAGGGTTTCTTTCCAGGCAATGTAGTGGAGCGGCATGGAGTCGGCTATGGTGCCATCGCAGTCAAAGAGATAGGCCTGAAATGAACCTGGGGGCAGTTTGAGTTTCATGCGGACGAGGAACTCCTTTATGGATTAAGCCTATCGTATTGTTTCGGTGGCCCATGTGCCGATTGCAGGCAGAGAGCCGGTTGTCCATAGAGGGAAGTGGACAGGCAGCGCATCATGGGGCCCAATCCGTTAGTATGAGACAGCGGAGATTCCCCCAATGGAACGAATGCTTGCGACCCCGGCCGATGCAGAGATCATTCTGCGGCTTTATGAATTGCGTACCGAAACTGTGATGCGTGAGGCCCGCGCCTGGATCACGGGCGAGTTCTGGCCGGCCACAGCCGAGGAGTTTTTTGCGGTTGCCGCCAACCCCGCCGATCCGCACAATGCATGGTTGCGGCAGGTGCTTACCTACTGGGAGATGGCAGCGGCCATGGTGCTGCACGGCGCGGTATCAGCGGAGCTGTTTGTGGATTGCAACTCCGAGGGATTTTTCATGTTGGCCAAGTTTGCGCCGATTCTGGAAGAGATCCGCAAGCAGAACCCTGGATTTCTGATCAAGACTGCCGAGCTGGTGAACCGGTTTTCAGCGGCGGCCCAGCGCTATGAGGCGGTGCTTTTGAATGTGCAGGCACGGCGGAAGAGCGAGCCCGCCCGTCAGGAAGCACACGGCCAGTATTCCTATCCCGCGCAGCCGTAAGCGGGCGTAGGGAAATAGCGCCGGATAAGTGTGGACTTTAGAGGCTGTGCAATAAATCCAGGTCATAGACCACAAGATTTCGTACCTTGAGTTTTGTACTTCCCCACCCATTCGCCAGAAAAAAGCGAATGGATGGGGCACGGATTGGTACAAATTCACACGATCAGAGCCATAGTTTCTGCGAAATGGACTGAAAAATAACCCTCAGGGGCTAAGAGCTTATCCGTAAATAGATGTATGCTGCCTCCAGCAGATCATAGCGGCTGCGAGAAAGAGTAATCCAAGATAGCTGGCTTCGGTTTTCTCGAAACTGACCAACTGTTTTCGATAGCGATTGAACTACGAATGCGTCCTCTCCACCACCGATGACCTGGCTATTGGGCCTGTCTTGCATAACTTGGCGTCAGATTACTGATGGCGTGTTTGCAGGCACTGTCGGTAGCCTTGCTTCCTCTATACACCTATTGGAGAACTGCTATAAGAGCTTCACATCATGCACGTTGGCTCCGCTGGCGACTAACGACAGCGGGGCTCCACGCGCGTCGACGAGAAGGCCCCTTTTGTACCTATTTTTTCCCCGGTCCGTAGGGTACAGTCCCACGCATTGCTGTGCCAAAGGAGCCTTTCCCATGCTTCCATCCAGGCTTTGCCAGCTCCAGGCAATGCCCTCCAATTCGTCATATTCAGCTAACCCTGCCTGCCATAGCCGAAGAAAGAAGCCCTTTCTCCGCCATTGTTGAAAGAGCTTATGAACGGCATTGGCCGAGCCGAATTCTCGCGACAACGCCTTCTATTGACAACCAGTGCGCAACATACAAACGATCGCGGAAAAGATTTGCCGGGCAGGCATCGGCTTGCATCCCGCGCCCGGTTTGCATCAATAGGGACGCCGCTCGGGTTTGGTAACGACAGGGACAAGCGATTCCACCTTGGCCCAAAACGCATCCGGCACAGTCCATGATTTCATGGAAATATCACAACATCTATTTACGGGTAAGCTCTAAAGCCCAGGGTTTGTTTTGTTGCATTTGCGGCACGACTGAAATCGGGGCCCTTCAAAACCCGACTTTTACCGCAGACTGCTGAGCATCCGCCTCTCGCACTGACCGTTGGCAATGAGCCGCTTAGAATTTGTACACCACGCCGAGCGATGCGCGCGGGTTCGTGGTTCTATGCGGCGAGTAGGCCAGATACTGTGAGTTCTGCGCTAATGAAAACGACGCGGCTATATCGTCGCCGTAGAGGCGCAGAGACAGCCGCCGGTTCAGCTTGTAGTCCAGTCCACCGCCGAATCCGAAGGCAAAGGCGGTATCGGGATTCATGTTTTCGCCGCCGGTATGTTCGGTGCCTGCAAGTATATGAATAAACATGCCCCAATTATCGAATAGATCCGCGTGCAACACGGGGCCGAATAAAGCCGTATACACTACCGGGTTGCCGGGATTGGTCGAGTCGTAAGGGTACTTGTAGAAGCCGCCCTCTCCAGTGAGTCCGTAGTACTTGCCCCAGTTGCGGGTGCCAGAGAAAATCACACCCTGCAATCCGTTGCGCGACTGGTTTACCTGGTTAAGGCTGATGTATCCGTACCCGGCGTATACCTCGTACTTGTTGACAGGTCCAACCCGTCGAACGGGGACCGAGTCGGAATCCTGGACAACCTGGCAGTTGGCCACCAAGGGCAGTAGCATGGCCGGAACCAGGGCCAAGATCGTAAGCAACAGATTTCTCTTCAACTTGAGACTCTCCTCGATATCGTGCTAGGTACAGAACAATTCTCCAACCCGGTTGCCCTTGCCTGCCACTTGCGAGGCGGCCCGGACTCATGCCGGTTTTACACCTAGAGAACCTCTGAACCCTGGCGCTTCCGGGCTTTCCCGTGAAGCTGCCGCTGCAACTGCGATTCGGTACCTACATAGACTATCCTTTCCACCCCGGTTCAATGAAGTCCGCTTATCGGGTTTCCACAGGAACAGGGCTGGAAAGTTGAATGAGTTTGCCGGATTGTTCTTTTACGGTAACCGGGATTCCGCTTGCAAGATAGCGGCCGATCACCTCAGGACGGGCCCACTCCAGCTTCCACCCGTCCTCGATGGCCACTACCGTGTAGCTGCCGGGAGCCACGTCGCGCAGCACAAAACTGCCGTCGGAGTCCGACTGGTCGCGCCGGAACATCTCCCGCAGGGCGTCGGGATTCTGCGGAACCAGCACCACCATTGCTCCTGAAACCCCTTTGCCGTCTTTGCGGACAACGCCCTCAATCCTCGTGCCCCCTTCATTTACCGTCACAGTCAGTTGTATCGGTCGATCTCCAACCGTGATCAGGTTCCCGGCGCGCCTCGTTCCGCCTACGGTAGTTGCCATCACCTCCAGCGTTTCGCCGGGAACCTGGGCCCAGATACCCCAAGCGCCCGGAGGAACAGCCGGAAATCGGAACGCGTCGCCATCGGCTGTCGTTTCAATCGGATCTTTCGGGTGGCTCCAGTCGATGCAGCCCAGAGCCACGCGCACGCCTGCCGGCAATGGAGCGCCCGATACCGTCTTCAGCGTTCCCTGAACACTGACCATGGGCGCGCCGGCTTCCGGCTCAACCTGCTGATTCGCCGCGGCGTCAAGCTCCGCTATTCGCGGCGGGTCGCCCTGCGTCAGCTCGTAATGGCCGGGTGCAACGCCGCTGAATTCAATCATGCCTGGTTTGGCATCGGCGGATAAGTTGGCGCCTTCGTCGGTAATATCCATGCCGAAGATTTTCTGCCGAAGCTCGGGCGGAGCCGCCGGCCGTTTCTGCGGCCAGTTTGCTTGCACAGAGATTCGCAGCGCCGGAACCGCGTGCAGGCCGATCTCGATCTCTTCGCGGCTGCCCGCTGCCAGTTTGATGGGTGTTGCCGCGGACTCATCCGTTGCGCCGTCGAAAAACGTCACCGGGTAGGCAACGTCGAGCGCCGGGTTGACGGGGCGATCAGGCTCCTGGGAGCCCGCGCTCCCCTGGTGCGCCGAGACGTGCATGGCGTACCAGGGATCGGCCTTCACCGCTACAAAATACTCGCCCGCTTCCAGGTCGCCGAAGGTGTGAGCGCCCGTATCGTCGGTAACGGCATGCAGAAGCTGCACCACGCGCCCGCCCACTCCCTGGTCGTAAAGACGACGGAAAATCTGGATATTGGCGTTGCCCACGGGGTCGCCGTTATCGTCGGTCACGGCCACATACATCTGGGCGCTGGGGCTAAGCCGGAAGACCAGGTCTTCTGTCTCCTGCTCCGCTCCGGTCAAAATGGCGCTGTCGAAGTCATCGTGCTGTTCATAGGAGCCGGCCCGGTAGCCCTGTTTTGAAGCGATGAGCTGGTACTTGCCGGCGGGCAACCGCTCCAGCGAGAAATGGCCATCGCTGCCGGTCAGGACCGACGCGACGGTACGCCGGTTCTCCACGGTGAGGACGGCGACAGAGGCGTGCGCTACCGGCTGGCCTGTAACCGCGTTCACCAGTTGTCCAGCGATGCGGTAGCCTGCAGCGGCATGCGGCGCTGGGGCTGGCTGGCTGACAAGTGCGCAAGCTCCGGCAAACGGCAGAGCGAGCCCGGCAATGCGAAGCGCGGCGCGTGCGGTCTTCATTGAGCCATGGAATTGCATCAGTGGCCAGGAACCTCCAACACCAGGTCTGTCGTGCTGCCGGGAGCCAGCGTCACGGCCTGGCCCTGCGTGGGCAGATGGGCCATCGCCTCAGGGTTTCTGTATTCAAGATTGACCGGCGCTGCAAAGGTGTAGACGTGGTAACTGCCCGGCGTCAGTCCATCCACTGGCAGGCTGCCGCCGGAGGTGGGCCGCACGGTCCGCGGCTGCACGTCTTCAGTTGAATCGAAGTCGGGAACGACGTAAACAGTGTAGGCCGGCTCGATTCCCGGCACCAGCCCCGTCAGTTCCTGAGGCAGGTTCAGATTCAGTTGCGCACAGTCGTTGCGCAAGGTGAGTTCTAACGGCGCAGCCGAACCTGAAAAACTTATCGTCAGCGGCTCACGGGCAAGGTCCACGCCATTGCCCTCCAATGACCCCGCGCACAGCCCTCGCCCATAAACCAGCGTATGAACCCAGAAGGAGAAGGGCGGCGCAACCATTAGGTCCACGCTATCCGGACCGGCATCGACCGCGGTCTTCTCGCTCTCCGGTTCAGCGCGGTACTCGCCGGCATATCCCAGCGAAACGCGAACTGCGGAGCGGAGGCCGTTCGCCGGAAAAGTGCCCGATTGCGCATTGCTGGAGCCGTTGGGCTCCGCACGCAATGTGAGAAGGTAGCTGCGCGGGTAGGTGAGCGTCAGTTGCAGATTACCGGCCGCCTCGCCCGCCACCTGGAACTGTGTTGAACCGGCAACAAAACTCGGGTGTGAGTGGCTCTGTGAGGCTGCTGCTTCCGCGCTGGAGCGGTTCGCAACTGCCGACACGACCGTCAGCATGTAAGTACCATTTGGCAGTACGGCCTGGATGGTGTTTGTAGCCCCGTCGTACTGCGCGTTATAGGGCAGGTAATGGCCCTCTGTATCCATCAGCGCCGGCACCAGGATTCCACCCTCCTCTCCTGGTTCCGAGAGCCGTCCATTTGGAGAAAGCACCTTGGCCGTGACGGCATAAAACGGTTCAGGCGTCAGGATCATATCGGCCTCGGCCTGCTCGCCGGCAGCGAGACGGATACGCACCGCGCCCGCCAGATCTTGCGCGCTGGGATAGAAGACGGGCGCGTAGCCGTCGTGCGCAACATTGCCGCCCTTTCCCGGCTCCACCAGCGTTGTCAGTGGAGTGTTTTCCAACGAGGGGTTGGTATACACCACATACAGGCCGTCAGGCAGAGCGCCGAAGCGGTATGTGCCTTCGGGGCCGGTCTTCACGGTCTTCACCAGCCTCCAAACCGCACGTCCGTGCTCAATCGCCTGCCACAGCAGCGATACATCGATGCCGCTGGCCGCGTCGCCGGTCGATACCGAGACCTGGCCGCGAATGGAGTTGTTGGGCGCAAGCGCAAATACCAGCTCCGGCATCTCCGCAGCCAGCAGAACATTGTGTTCTGAACTCCGCGGCCCATCTGCGTTCATGGCTCCAGTCGCGTTTGGATCGCGATAGCCAGGCTTGAAAACCTGAAACGCCTGGGGGCCGGATGGGATGCCGGGAATTTCAAAGTGGCCTTCGCCGTCGGTTAGCGCGCCATTTGCCGCGTCGCCTTCAATTCGCACCAGCGCCCGCGGCAGCGGCTGGTTGTTGGCTGCATTCAGCACGGTGCCGAGTACGGTTACCAGCGGACCAGTAGCCGCATTTTTCTGTGCAGGTATTTCCGGCTCCTGATTTTGCGCCGTTAACAAGGGCGCGATCAGAAACACAGCGGCCCATGTGCACAGAAAATACCGCAGCGCGTGGGCGCGAAGAACGCTGCTGAGCGGAATGTCTTGTCTTATTCGCCAGGCCACGCACCATTATCAACGCTCGCGGCCGGGGAAGGGAATGGAGCGGAGCGGGCCGGGGAGTACTCTTGGCGGCACCGCGTGAACTTTATCGCCGCCCGCCGCGTACCACTGATAGCAGCCGCTGTGCCAACCGCTGCATACCCAAATCCATCATGCAGGAGAACGGGCGCATGGCTCTGTTCCGCAACCAACTCACGCAGGCGCTGCGCAGGCTCGGCAGGGCACCGATGTTTACCGCCATCACCCTTATCACGCTGGCCATTGGCATCGGCGCCAACACGGTGATCTTCAGCGTAGTCGAGGGAGTGCTGCTGAAGCCGCTCAGCTACCCTCACCCCGAGCAGTTGGTCGGCGTTTGGCACTCGGCCCCTTCCATCGGATTTGACAACCTCAATATGTCGCCCTCGGTCTACTTTATCGACCGCGAACAGAACACCACGCTTCAGGATATTGGTGTCTACGACGGCGACTCATTGAACGTGACCGGAGATGGGCGGCCTGAGCATGTCCGGGGCCTCGACGTAACCGACGGAACGCTGCCCATTCTTGGCGTCAAGCCGCGGCTGGGCCGGCTGTTTACCCGCTACGACGACTCCCCCGGCGCGCCACAAACAGTTCTTATCTCTTACGAGTATTGGCAAAGCCGCTATGGCGGAAGCAGCTCCGTGATTGGCCGCTCCATTGTGGCCGACGGCAAGGCGCGCGAGATCATTGGCGTTCTCCCCAGGGATTTCCACTTCCTCGACTGGCCCGACGCCGCTCTGATCGTGCCCATGCAGTGGGATCGCAGCAAGCTCAAGTTGGGCAACTTCAGCTATGAGGCCCTGGCGCGCTTGAAGCCCGGCGTAACCATGGCCCAGGCCAAGACGGATTTGACGCGCCTGCTGCCCCTGGTGCTCAGGAGCTTTCCCGCGCCCGACGGATTCAGCGTGAGCCTGTTTGAAAAAGTCCACATGGGAATCAATATCCACCCGCTGAAGCAGGATGTGATTGGCAATGTCGGCAGCGTTCTGTGGGTGTTGATGGGCTCCATCGTGATGGTGCTGCTGGTGGCTTGCGCAAACGTGGCCAACCTGCTGCTGGCGCGTGTGGAGGGCCGCAGGCAGGAACTGGCCATTCGCACCGCGCTCGGCGCGGGCAGGGGACGCATCACGGCCGGCCTGCTCTCTGAAAGCCTGATTCTTGGTTTGGCGGGCAGCGCTATCGGCCTGGGAATTGCCTATGGTGTTTTGCGCATCCTGGTGGCCATGGCGCCCACGGGATTGCCGCGCCTGCATGAGATTGGCATCGATCTCCCGGTGCTGCTCTTTACCCTGGTGCTTGCGCTTTTTGTCAGCCTGGTTATCGGCTTCATCCCGGTTATCAAGTACACCGGCGCAACATTGCATACCGGCCTGCGCGAGGGTGGACGCGGACTCAGCCAAAGCCGCGAACGCCACCGCGCCCGCAAGGCCCTGGTGGTTGTGCAAGTAGCATTGGCGCTGGTGCTGCTCATCTGCTCAGGCCTCATGATCCGCACCTTCCGCGCCATGATGCAAGTCTCTCCCGGCTTTTCCGGACCCAACCAGTTGCAAAGCTTCCGCCTCTATGTCTCCGAGACGCGCGTGCCAGAGACACAGCGCGCCGACGTTGTGCGGCTCGACGAGGAAATTGCGGACAAGCTGAGAGCCGTTCCCGGCGTCTCCTCGGTCGCTTTTGCATCGTCGATTCCCATGGATGGGCGCAGCTCCAACGACGTGGTCTTCGCGCGCGACCGCGTCTACAAGGAAGGCGAACTACCGACCGTACGCAGGTTCAGGTTGATCTCTCCGGGATTCTTCTCGACCCTGGGCACGCCTCTGGTTGCCGGGCGAGACATCACATGGACTGAAATCTACCAGAAGAGACCGATGGCGCTCGTTTCTGAGAATCTGGCGAAGGAGTTCTGGGGCACTGCCTCCAATGCGCTGGGCAAGCAGATCCGCGTGGGCAATACGGACGATTGGCGGCAGATTATCGGCGTGGCTGCCGACACACACGACGACGGCGTCAGCAAACCTGCTCCCAAGTTAGTTTATTGGCCCGTTCTGCAAGACCATTTTGAAGGCCAGCCGGAAACCGTGCAACGCAATGTCACGTTTATTGTTGGCTCTCCGCGCGCCGGCTCGGCGGAGTTCATGCGGGAGTTGCAGCAGGCGGTCTGGTCTGTCGACTCCGAACTGCCGCTGGCCGATCCCACTACTCTCGGCGAACTCTACACCAAATCGATGGCGCGCACCTCGTTTACGCTGGTCATGCTCTGCGTCGCCGGCAGCATGGCTCTGCTGCTCGGAATTGTGGGCATCTACGGCGTTATCTCTTATACGGTCTCTCAGCGCACTCGCGAAATCGGCGTCCGCATGGCGCTGGGCGCGCAACGGAAAGCGCTGACTGCCATGTTTGTGCGCCAGGGTATGTGGCTGGCGGCAATCGGCATTGCTTGTGGCGTGGCGGTCTCGTTTACCGTCATGCGGCTCATGTCTTCGCTGCTGTTCAACGTAGGCGCAATGGATCCCGGAACCTACGCCGTGGCTACCGTGAGCGTGTTCGCGATCGCTTATCTAGCCTGTTATCTGCCGGCGCGAAGGGCCGCAATTGTTGATCCGGTGAATGCATTGCGCGGCGAGTAATGCTTCGGTTCCATGCCGGGTAAGCTGGGCATGGAATCCGCTTCAGCCATTCAATCCATATACCAGGGAATGCTGATGATCACGATGCGGCGGTTGCCGCGCATCAGCAGAATGAACTTCAGCATATCGGCGCGGCGGTTATGCAGCAGGTTCTCCCACCAGTGGCGCACCACCAACTCCGGAACCAGCACGCAGATTTTGTTAAAACTCGACTCCTGCTCCACGGCCAGGACGTAATTCACCACCGGCGTCAGAACATAGCGGAAGGGCGACTGCAAAATCTCCAGCCGGGGAACGCACTTGCCGGCCGCGCGCAGTGGAGCGGACACATCCTTTTCCCAATCCACGCCAATCTCGTCCGGTTCTTCGCCGGTCTGCACATGCAGGCAGCGAATGTCGTCCGACATGGACAGCGCAAAGCAAAGCGCCTTCTCCGTGATTCGGCTCCATCGGTCGATGGGCACGACCACAATGGGCTGGGTGATCGCGGTTAGAACGATGGGCCGGTCGAGTGCGATCTCTCGGTCTATGCGCAGGTAATGGCGCTTGACGGTATGCATTGCCACGATCATCCCAGCAACCATCAGCGCCGTGACCCACGCGCCGTCTAGAAATTTGGTTGCGAGCACCACCAGCGTGGTTACGCCTGTGGCTAGGGCTCCCAGGCCGTTTATTGCCATATGCACCCTGGCCCCGCCCTTGCGCCACCAGTGCACCACCATGCCGGCCTGCGAGAGCGTGAAGGCCAGAAACGCGCCAATGGCAAATAGCGGAATCAGCCGGTCTGTGACGCCGCCAAAAATAACCAGCAGCAGCGCGGTCAGCGCTACCAGCACATAGATTCCCCAGGAGTAGAGCAGCCGGCGGCCGCGCAGCAGAAAGATGTGAGGCAAGTAGTCGTCGAGGGCGATGGCGCGCGTAAGGCGCGGAAAATCGGCAAATGCCGTATTGGCTGAGAGAGCCAGTACCAGCAGCACTGAGCCGATGGTCACGTAGTAGAACCAGCCGTGGCCCATCACCGCGCGCGTCAGCATGGAGAGCACGCTCTCATAGCCCGGCCCGTTGGGATTGGTGGCGCCAATGCCGTAAGCGCGGCACAACAGGGCAATGCCGGCGAGCAGCACCGTAAGCAGAACAATAATGATGGTCAGCGTGATTTTGGCGTTCTTGCGGGTATCGTCGCGGAAGGCCAGCACGCCGTTGCTCACCGCTTCCACGCCGGTCATCGCCGTACATCCTGAGGCAAAGACCTTCAGCAGCAGCCACAGGCTGATGGTGGCCGTGGCCGCGGGCAGCACGGGCAGCGGCGCGGCCGGCAACGGATGGCCCGCGCTGTGCATCGCCTGCCACGCGCCCACCGCAATCACCACCAGCAGCGTTCCCGTGAACAGGTAGGTGGGAATCATAAACACCACGCCCGTATCGCGAACGCCGCGCATATTGATCAGGGTGAGAATAGCCAGCACGCCCAGGCACAAGGCGAGCGTGTGCGGCTGCAAGCCGGGGACGGCGGAGATGAGCGCTCCCACGCCGGCCGAGATGCCCACGGCCGCAGTGAGGATGTAGTCGATCATCAAGGCCGCGGCGGCCAGCAGACCGGCGCTCTCGCCCAGGTTCTCAGTGGCCACGGTGTAGGAGCCGCCACCTTTGGGGTAGCATTCGATGGTTTGGCGATAACTGAAGTAGACGATGGCCAGCAGAGCCAGGATGGCTGCGCTGACCGGGACAATGTATTTCACGCCCATCAGCCCCAGCGGAATCAGTAGCGTGAGAGCTGCTTCCGGGCCGTACGCGGCGGAGCTGAGCGCGTCCAGCCCGAAGATGGGGACGCCGGCCACCGGGCCGATGTGCTCGGCGCGCTCCTCGCTGCTGGCCAGCGGCCGGCCAAATAGCAGATTCATTACATTTGTGGATAGGGCCATCAGTAGTTTTCCGGCAGCCGTGGAATGGGAGCGGGGAATGCTGCCGAAGGCATTGTCTCATGGCGCGGTAAGTCTGTGGACGGGTTGTAACAGTCAGAGCGGTTGTGATTCATCTGCGGAAGCTCCGGAGACTCAGAAGCAATGACCGCGAAGCGCTTCAATGAGTGCAACAGTTGATGGCAACAGACGACTTTTCCGGAAACCTTAATCGGTAAGATTCAGCAGACTCCCAGACCTGAGAATCTGGACCTGGCATGCACAGTCGCCGGCTCGATGACTAGATCACGCGGTCACGATACTAGGATGCTGGATGCCACCGGCAGTGTAAACAGGAAGCGGCTGCCGTGGCCGGGAGTGCTTTCGGCCCAGATGCGGCCGCCATGCTGCTCGACGATGCTGCGGCAGAGCGCCAATCCTAAACCTGTACCGCCCAGCGCGCGGGAGTCGGATGCATCCCCTTGCTGGAAGCGTTCGAAGATGCGTCCCAGCTTCTCCGGCGTTATGCCGCGGCCCTGGTCTTCGACTGTAAAACAGACTTCGCCATTCTCTGTCGGCTGCGCGACCAGGCGAATCGATGTGTCCGGCGGCGAGAACTTGATGGCGTTGGTCACCAACTCGTTGAGCACTTGCAGAATGCGTTCCTGGTCGGCGAGCACCAGCACTTGCGGGGCGTCGATACGGAAGCCGATATGGCACTGGCTGGCAGCCGTGTGGGCCACGTCGGCGGCACGGCGCAGTAGGTCGATGGCCTCGACCGCTTGGCGATGCAGGGGCAAGCGCCCCTTTTCAACGCTGTCGAAGTCCAGAATGTCATTGACCAGCCGCACCAGCCGGTCGCAATTGCCGATGGCCATATCGATCATCTGGCGCTGCTTCTCCGGGCGCTTGTCCAGAGAGCCGGAAGAGATAAGCCCCAGCGAGGCTCTCAGCGAGGTAAGCGGCGTGCGCAGTTCGTGGCTCACGGTGGAGATGAACTCATCTTTCATCTTCTCCAGGCGGCGGCGCTCAGAGATATCCTGAAAGGCCACCACCATGCCGGAAATCTGACCGTTCTCGATGAGTGGATTGGCGCTGTACTCCACCGGAATCGAATTGCCATCCTGACGCCAGAAAACCTCGTCGCGCATGCGCACCGTCTCACGCCTGCGCATAGCCTGCAAAATTGGGCTGGTGGCCTTGGAGTAAGGCGTTCCGTCGGCGTGGCTGTGATGGATGACCTCATGAATATCCCGCCCGGTCAACTGCTCGGGGGTATAGCCCAGTGCGCGCGCAGCGGCCTGGTTGATAAACGTAAGCCGCCCGTCGAGGTCGATACCGTAGATGCCGTCGCCCACTGACTCCAGAATCAACTCGCGCTGCCGCGTGGCCAGGTGTAGCGCTTCTTCAGCCTCGTTCTGCTCGGTCACGTCAATGCCGTGGTTCACTATAAAGGGCCGTTCGCCGGGCAGTTCCATCTTCCGGCTGCGGAAGGCGATACGGCGGTAGACGCCGTCGCTGCGGCGCAAGGGCAATGCGCCCTGCCACTCTTCGTGGAGCTCGAGGGCGCGCAGGCACTCATGGAAGACAGCCGCGCCGGGGGTGTCGAGCAGTTCCGTCACGGCTCGCCCGACCAGGTCTTCCACACGGTAGCCCAGCGTCTCGGCAGTAAAGGCGTTCAGTGAGGTCAGTCGGCCCTCCATTGAGCAGGTAAAGACAAAACCCAGGCTGTTTTCCACCACTTCGCGGTAGCGTGCCTCGCTTGAGAGCAGCGCCATTTCAACCTGGCGCTGATCGGTCACGTCCTGTCCGCTCACAATCAGATATTGGATCTCGCCGTTTGGTCCCTTGAGCGGCCGCAGGGTCCAGCTCACCCGCCGCACAAGTCCGGGCAAATCTTGGCCGGTCAGGCTGCCGACAACTCGCCAAGTGGTTTCATGCGGTCCCGATACCTGGCCGGATGCGGCTTCGCGCAGCTTTCCCGCCGCCCAGGACCGGTCGTCCTGCTCCAGCACTTCTTCCACAAACGGACGGCCCACCGCTTCCGCCAGGCTCAGCCCGGTCAATTGCGCGCATGGGTAGTTCATCCGCACAATGCGGCCGGCGGTGTCAAGAACTGCCACCAGCGCTGGAATCGAATCCAGCGTGGCAGCCACAAAGCATTGTTCTACAGCCAGGGCGCGCTCGGTCCGCTGGCGGGCCCGTTGCGCTTGTTCCTGGGCGCGGATGCGACTATAAAGCTCCAGCCGCGTTACTGCCTGGCGACCCACTATTTCCAACAGCGCAAGGTGTTCCTCGCTGAACCGGTTCGGCTCCCGCGAGAGAATGGCCAGTGTTCCCGCCACTTGGTGGGCACCCATGATCAGAGGTGTTCCTGCATAAGATCGGCAGGGAGGCGCGCCGGGCAGCTCGATACCTTCCGGTGGAAAGCGCGTATCCTGTCCCGCATCCCGGATCAGCAGGGGGCGGCCTTTTTCAAGCAGCCACTGGCAAGCCGTAGTCGCACGCGGTTGGTCGGTGGCCCTAAACCCGTGCCGCGACTTGAACCAAAGGCGGCTGAAGTCCATCCAGCCCATGTAGGCGTAATCTGCCCCTCCCAGCACGGCGGCAAGCTCTGTCAGCTCATCCAGTGCGGGGTCCGGATTGCGGTCGAATATGTCGAACTCCGAGCGCGGAGCCACAATCTGGTACGCGCCTGGTTTTGGACCCTGTATCACGGACATAAGGCATACACCCGCCCATAGTATCGAGTAATTTGCAATGGATGGCTCTGGCACAAACGGGGCGAAATCGCCATAAATAGGTTACGACTTAAGTAACATGTTTCTAGATCTGACAATCTGTTTTATAGGTTACTAAAGATACCTGCCAGGTGAATTACGCGATACGGGCCACTCTTTCGCGCGGTCTGCAAGCGCTTGAAATGTCTATCCCTTGATTTTTTCAGTTCACGGCGAGCACTTTGCAGCAGTCTGCCGTGGCTGCCGGCTCGTTGGCTCCGGCGTCCAGCACCACCTTCCAGCTTCCGTCCGGCTGCTTGCGCCAGATAGTGATATAGCGGCCGCTGGTGGTTACCGGCTTCCCGTTGGCATCCTTGCTGTGTCCCTCGAAGTGGCCCCAGGTGTAACCCATGTCTCCGCTCGGCCCCATCTTGGCGTCGGTGGGGGTCCAGGTGAGTTGGTAGGCGCCAGGCAGCCAGTGGGCAGATTTGGCAATTGCCGTCCGGCCTACCGCTGGCGCCTGGCCGTTGCTCAGCGCCACGCCGTCCTCTGCAAACCAGTCCGCAAAGGCTGCCCCGCCGCGTTGCAGCACGTCCTTGGCAAAGCGCGTTTCCAGGTCGAGCAGCAGCGATTTGCCTTGCTTCGCCACAGGATTGGTCTGAGGATTGGCCTCCGCCGCATGTGCAGTCGGTTCCGGCATCTGGCTATACGCGCTGGCTACCAACCCAGCCACCACCACACAGCAAGCAATCACTCTTCGTACTCCAGCCATCTTCCCCAGTCCTCTCGTGCATGCGTAAAAACTACCTACCCATCCTACAACCGCCGGTCCTGGAGGCGCGCATGGCGGCTATGGTGAGTAGACGGCGCTTTTAGCGGACGGTGAGCTCTGCTTTGACTTGCCAATCCGCGCGGGCGTAGATTCAATCTGTTTTCCAAATGGTTTCTGTGAACTGCATGAAGCCTGCCTATACAGCTGTTGTTGGCATTCGTTCGCCACATGCAGCTATCGAGCTGCGGCTATCGTCTTTCACAGCAAAACCAAGATGGAGCCAAGGATGCAAATTGCAAGCATAGCCGCAAATTTTCTGCGTCATAAAACCATTCCTGCGGTTGTAATGTTATGTGCCGCGTTGATCTTTACGGCTCAGGCCGCGGCCCAGGTGGAGTACGTCGATCCCACCATCGGCAATGTCAGCATTCTCCTGGTGCCGACTCGCCCCACAGTCTACTTGCCCAAAAGCATGGTGCGCGTCTATCCCATGCGTGCCGATGCGCTGGATGACCGGATTGAGTCGTTTCCCCTGACCATCATCTCCCACCGCATGCAGGAGCTGTTCAGCATCATGCCCGGAGAAGGCGGCGGCCCGGCGGCCTACGACGAGGAAAAGACCACGCCCTATTACTACTCCACGCGCTTTGACGACTCGCTGATACGGACTGAATTTTCGGCGGCTGAGCGCAGCGGCTATTTCCGCTTCACCTTTCCCAGCGGCAAAGCGGTGGTCGTGCTTGCCAATCGGTTTCCCGGCGAGTTGCAAGCGCAGGGCAAAGCGGTCAGCGGCGAGGAGCGGTTCGATGGCATGAAAGCCTATCTCTATGGAGAGTTCAGCGCGCCGGTCACATTTGCTGTGGAGAACCTCGGTGAAGGCAAGCGCGTGACAGTCTCGGCCAGGGGCGTCGAAAAGCTGGACTTCCGCTATGGCATTTCGTTTATCAGCGTTGAGCAGGCAAAGAAGAATCTGCGGAGCGAAATTCCAGCCTGGGGCCTTGAAGCAGTCAAGGATGCGGGCAGGGCGCGCTGGAATGAAACCCTGGGCAGGATCGCCGTTACGGGCGGCACTCCCGAGCAGCGAAGAATCTTTTACACGGCTCTCTATCGCAGCTTTGAGCGCATGGTGAATATCAGCGAAGATGGCCACTACTATAGCGCCTTCGACCACCAGGTTCATGAAGATAAGCGCCCGTTTTATATAGATAACTGGCTGTGGGATACCTTCCGCGCGCTGGAGCCGCTGCAAACTCTTCTCAATCCTGAGGTGGAAGCCGACAAGATCCAGTCGTATGTCCGCATGTATCAGCAGTCGGGCATTATGCCCACCTTCGCCACGCTCACGGGCGATTACGCGTGCATGAACGGCAATCATGCCGCGCCGTGGTTCGCGGATGCGTGGTTCAAAGGCGTGCGGAACTTTGATTTGCAGACCGCTTACGAGGGGGTGCGCAAACGGTCGCTTGAGGTCACCATGCTGCCCTGGAGTCTTGCGCCCAGGGGTCCACTGGACGAGTTTTACGAAGCCCACGGCTATATGCCCGCATTGCGCCCCGGAGAAAAGGAGACTGTGCCGGGAGTCAATCCCTTCGAGAGACGGCAGCCCGTTGCGGTCACGCTAGAGAACAGCTTTGACGACTGGAACATCGCCCAGCTTGCGCGGGTCTTGAATAAGCCGCAGGACGAGAAGCTCTTTCTGCGCCGCGCCGCGAATTACAAGAACCTCTTCCGCGCCGACAAGGAACTGATGTGGCCAAAAGACTCCGACGGGAAATGGATTGAGCCGATGGACCCCAAGTTCGGCGGCGGAGTGGGCGGGCGAGACTACTACGACGAGAACAACGGCTACACCTACACCTGGGATGTGATGCACGACTTCAACGGCCTGATCGCCTTGATGGGCGGAACCGCGAAGGCCGAGGCGAACCTAGACCAGCTCTTCCGCGAGCCGCTGGGCCGCTCAAAGTATGAGTTTCTAGCCAAGTTTCCAGATTCCACGTCGATGGCCGGGCAGTTTTCGATGGGTAATGAACCGAGCTTTGCGATCCCCTACATTTACAACCGAATGGGAGCGCCCTGGAAGACGCAAAAACGCATTCGCATGTTACTGGAGTCATTCTTTACCGATACGCTGCAAGGCATTCCAGGAGATGAAGACGGAGGCGGCATGAGCGCGTTCGTAGTCTTCTCCATGATGGGCTTTTATCCTGTGACGCCGGGAATTCCAACCTACGATATAGGCAGCCCGGTCTTCGATAAAGTCACCATTCACCTGAACAACGGGAAGGACTTTGTCATCGCCGCCCGCAATAACTCGCATGACAATAAATATGTCCAGAGCATCGTACTGAACGGGAAGCCGCTTCATCAGGTATGGTTTCAGCATGCTGACATTGCCCAAGGCGGCACGCTGGAGTTGACGATGGGCGATACACCGGAGACTTCACTAGGATCGGCGCCATCCACAATTCCGCCGGACTCCATGGCGGTCCATCCGGAGGACTACGACAAGTAGCTGGTCTTCATTTTGCGGGGCGGCTTCTTGATCTTGTAAGCCGCCCGCGCCCAACCCTCTTGCCATTCATCTAACGGCTCAGCGCCCGAATCGGCTGCGTTGGTATACTGAGAGCCGGCTGAATGTATCCGCAAGGCTGTGGCCGCCAGGGCGGCTGGTTTGTTGGCTATCCGGTATTTTACGGAGGAAGGAAGACCATGGGGGTATTGCTGGAGTCCATCCACTCGCCTGCCGATCTGAAGTGCATGAGCGTGGCGCAGATGACGGAGCTCGCGGAGGAAATTCGCGAATTTCTGATTCAGACTCTTGCCAAGACCGGCGGCCATCTTGGCCCGAACCTGGGTGTGGTGGAACTAACCCTGGCCCTGCACACTGTCTTCAACACCCCCGAGGACAAGCTGCTCTTTGACGTCAGCCATCAGGCATACATCCACAAGATTCTGACCGGGCGGCTGGACCGCATGGATACGATACGCCAGCCGGGCGGGCTCAACGGTTTTATGCTGCGCACCGAGAGCGAGCACGACAGCTACGGGGCAGGGCACGCCGGAACCGCGCTCTCCGCGGCGCTGGGAATGGCGGTGGCGCGCGACCTGGCAGGCGGTACGGAGCATGTAGTGGCCGTGGCCGGTGACGCGGCCTTTACCAACGGCATCTCGTTTGAGGCGATGAACAACATCGCCGAGCAGACCAAGCGGATGATTGTCGTGCTCAACGACAACGAGTGGTCTATCGACCGGAACGTGGGCGCGATCGCTCGCTACTTCCACAGCATCGTCACCAACGAACACTACAAGAATCTGCACGACTCCGCACACCGCATTCTGGAGCGCTTTGGCGGCAAGACCGCGTTGACCGTGGCGCGCCGCGCCGAAGAGGCAGCCAAGGGTATGCTCTGGCCCTCGATGCTCTTTGAGGAGTTCGGACTGCAATACTTTGGTCCCATCGACGGCCACAATCTCCCTCTGCTGATTGAGACCTTCAAGTTCCTCAAGAACGCCGACCACCCCGTGCTGCTGCATGTGCTTACGCAGAAGGGACGCGGTTTTCAACCGGCGCTGGACAAGCAGAAGAAATTCCATGGCCTGGGGCCATACGACCCCGATACCGGCCAGACTGCGGCGGCCGCCAAACCCACTTATGCCGAGGTTTTTGCCAACACTCTTGTCGAAATGGCCAACCACGACGATCGCATCGTGGCCATTACCGCGGCCATGCCCAGTGGCACCGGTCTGGATCTCTTCCAGCCGCATCATCCCAAGCGTTATTTCGATGTGGGCATTGCCGAGGAGCACGCGGTGGTCTTTGCCGCCGGTATGGCGACCAGGGGCTTCCGTCCTGTCTGCGCCATTTACTCCACTTTTTTGCAGCGCGCCTTCGACCCCATTGTGCATGACGTTGCCCTGCAAAAACTCCCCGTTCTCTTCTGCATGGACCGCGCCGGACTCTCCGGCGACGACGGTCCCACGCATCATGGTCTCTTCGACATCAGTTATCTGCGCGGCATACCCGATATGGTGCTGATGGCTCCTAAGGACGAGGACGAACTGGCCGACATGATGAAGACCGCTTTCGAGCTTCCCGGTCCCAGCGCTATCCGCTATCCGCGGGGCGTGGTGGTCGGGGTGGCGCGCAAGCCCGAGCCGCAGTCGATTCCCCTGGGCAAGGCTGAAGTGCTCATCGATGGCTCAGATGTTGCCATTCTGGGGCTGGGAGCGATGCTCCCCATGGCAAAGGAGTTGGCGGTCCGGCTGGAGTGCGCGGGCTACTCCGCCGCAGTCATCAATCCCCGCTTCATCAAGCCGTTGGACCGCGAGATGCTCAAGCTTTATTCCCGGCGGGTGGCCGCTTTCGTGACGTTTGAAGATCATGTGAAGATGGGAGGCTTTGGCTCGGCGGTCATCGAGGCCCTGCAAGAGATGGGCAGCTCGGCGCCAGTGGTGCGCATTGGCTGGCCGGACCACTTCATCGAGCACGGCAAGGTGGACGATTTGCGCGCGAAGTATGGCCTCACTGTAGAAGAGGCGCAGGCTCAGGTGCTGGCCTTGCTTGTACATAGGCAGCGCCGCACGCTGGTGGCGAGTTAAGATTCCACGGTTCCGCAATATTCCCTGCGGCCTTGCTAGAAAGCAGAGGATAACTACAACGCAATCGATGCCGGAGGTTCTTGGCAGATTCAGGAATGTGACCATTGGCAGTTACGAAGGAATGAATCATTCAGAATTTCTTGTGCGACCGCTGTGCGACAATCCACTACAGGCCAGCTTTGCATATGCGATTTTTTATTATTGCTCTCAAAGGTATGAGTGGAGCGGTTCTGGCAGGAGTTCTGGCCTGGTCGCAAGCACTGCCCCCTTCATTTTCTAAATCTGCAGACTCCACGCCCCTGGTTCTGGCTGGCGGTACAGTTGTGGATGTTACCGAATGGGGAGAATCGGCCAAGGATCTTGAGGGTGCGATCGTCATCATACGCGACGGGCGCATCACCGACGTCGGCTCTCGCATGGCTGTATCCATTCCCAAGGACGCTCGGGTGATCGACTGCACGGGGCGATACCTGATTCCCGGCCTGGTGGATGGCTTGGCGGGCATGAGCAATCAGGGCCAGGCCAATGCGAACCTCTACATGGGCGTTACCACGGTGGTGGCCAGAAACGACAGTCGCCACGGCGCCGTAGATTTTGCAGCCAAACCAAGCCCGCATCTCTATCTTGTGGACTCCATTGGCACCACTGACGACTGGAGCCTGCTGGCCAAGCATCCGGAATGGGCGCAGAAGCTCAGGCAGGGCGCGCGCCCCATGGAACTGAGTCCCGAGGACACGCAGCGTCAATTGGCTGCGACAGCCCGGCTTGGAACCCGTGTGCTTTGGCTGGGGGCCAATCTGACAGCGGCCAATACGCAGTGGATTATCACCCAGGCCCACCAGATTGGGCTGATCACTTATGGAGAGTTTGTTTCCACGCCTTACAGAGTGGGTGTCGAGGCTGGCGTGGACGCTCTGCCGGAGATGGGGCGCTACGAGCTAGGCGTAATTCCCGACGAGTTGCAGAAACCTCTGGTTCAAGATCCGTTTGGCGCGGCCGCAATTACGGCCTTCGACTATGCGGAACGCCTGCCACCTATCGATGTTCATCTGCGCGCTTATGCCGCTTTTCTGGCGGCACACCATGCCGCGTTGATGCCAGCTTTCAGTGCCTACTACGTGCAGTTGCCGGGCCATCGCAACCTGTGGAAGGAGCCGCCTGCCGAGTTGCTTAACCCGGCCTACATGTTCCAGCCGACAGATCGCGCCACCGGCGAGTTAGTCTACCCTATCCCAAACTGGGCGCGCCGCCTTCCCGTTGCATCGCAGCGCTGGATGGAAGACGGCCAGCGCAAGAAGGCCAACCAGGCGGCCATGCGGCTTTGGCACATCAACCAGACCATCTTTGCCGCCTATCCGCATTATCTGGCGGCTTCAGGAGCGCCCGTTACGGGGTCGATGCCGGGTATCTCGGTGCATACAGAATTGGAGATGCTGGTTCGGCTGGGACTCAGCCCGCGCGAGGCGCTGGCCGCAGCCACCAACAATTATGCAATCCAATTCGGCTGGAAGGAGCTGGGGCAGATTGCCCCCGGCCGCCGCGCCGACATCCTGGTTGTGGATGGCGATCCGACTGAGAACATCTGGAACGCACGCCGTATCTCCGGGCTCATTGTCGACGGCAATGTGATTGACCGGCAGGAACTTTTGCGCCTGAAGAGATAATTGCGCCGTATCACCCGCGCCGGGCCGCTTGCCGCGCGGCAACCGCCAGAATCTCTGGCAGCCGTTTTTGCCGGTAGGCGAAAGCGCGCTTTAGCTGGCTTTTCACAATGAATCCGCCGGCTTGGCCGATAAGACCATAGGGCAGCTCGAACTCGATCTCGTCCATGACCAGCGTGCCATCTTCGCCGTTACGCGTCTCCGGCTGGATGCCGTGGCGATGACGGAATGCGGTGAACGGGCCGCGCACCTGCTCACCGCGGAAGTGGCTATTCCATTCAAATTCTGTGATGCGCGCCAGCCAGCTCACCCGTCGCGGAACCCACGGGATGGGGTGAAAGCTGATCAAAACCTCAGACCCTGTCCCGGCTGCAATGCTTAGGTAACGCTGTGCCGGGTCAGGAGCCAGGGGGCGCGGCGGTGGAGGCTCAAGCCGTGCGTCTTCTACTCTGGTTTTCTGCCGGGGCGGCATCAGGTGAGGCAGGTTTTGCGGATTGGCGAAAAATGCGAAGACCAGTTCCACCGGAAATGGCAACCATTGGCTAGTCTCAAAGCGCTGCATCATGAGTCGATGGTAATTGCCATGGTTTGGGACGGTGATGGGGCAAGGGTTAGCAGAACCGCCAGGATTCAGATAACGTAAGAAGGAACGGGTGTTTCATGCAGATATCCCCTCTATTATGATCGATTCCTCATCGCAACCCTCAACCAGGCCCTGGCATCACAATCGCTGGCTGGTGCTTATAGCCGTATTCAAGCTGGGCCAGGCGCTCCTGTTTATTGCCATCGGAGTGGGAGCGAGGCGGTTGCTGCACAAGGATGTAGGCGACGAGCTGTCGAGACTGGTTGACCATCTTCGCTTCAATCCGGAGTCGCGCTTTATCAACTTTATCCTCGACAGGGCGTCGATCATTGACGACAATTTGCTGCGCCGCATTAGCCTTGCTGTCTTTGCTTATGCAGGCCTGGGGCTGGCCGAGGGAATCGGGCTATATCTGGAAATGGTTTGGGCTGAATACATGACCCTGGCCATTACCGCGTCGTTTCTGCCCTGGGAGATATTTGAAGTCTTTCGCAGACTGACGCTGATCAGGGTGAGTCTGCTTACAGTCAATGCATTGGTCTTTTTCTACTTGTTGAAGCTGGTGATGGAACGCGTCAAGCGTCTAGGCCGAGCCCGGAAGCGGTAGATGTGTATGGATAAAGCCTACTGGAGAGCGGAAGCACGGGGTGGATACCCTCTGTGTTCGCTTTTTATTCCCCTATCATTCTTTTCCTGTCCTGTCTAGCCCGGGAATCAAATATGTAAACACTATATCTAGTGATAGTCGGACCGTTTTGGTCTATTAGGGGATTTTTCGGGAATCGCACGGGCTGTCTCTCAGCTAGAACTAATTTTTTTCTTGGCTAGAAGGAAGAACGGCGGTACTATCGTCCTTGTGGTGGTCAAAAATGGAGTGAAAGGGAGTAGAACTGCTGGCTACAGAGCAAGTTTACTCGAAATGCCTCCACTTGAGACACGATTTAGGTTTAGTTGTCGCCGGGGAACCAGCCTGGCAAACAGATTGAGGGCATCAAGGGCAGAGAACCGAAAGCGGCACGAGATGTGGAATCAGCCGTAAAGGTGAAGAGGCAAGGCAATGTTTCGCGGAAACCATCCAGCCAAGGTCGATGAAAAGGGACGGCTCAAGATGCCTGCCGCGTTCAAGCAGTTGGTGGACGCGCAGCATGTGACCCAGTTCTACATCACCAGTGTGGATGGCAGGAGCGCGGAGATTTGGCCGCTGCCGGAGTGGGAGAAGCGGGAAGAACAGTTGTCCGAATCCAGCACGATGGATGACGCTGTGCAGAAGTACCTGAACCTGACCAGCTACTACGGCCAGCAGGTGGAGATGGACAACCAGGCGCGGGTTCTGCTGCCGCAGATATTGCGTGGAACAGCCAAGCTGGACGCTGAAGTTGCGGTTTTTGGAAAGATGAACTATCTGGAAGTGCATAACCGGGAGATCTTCGAGCAGAGTCTGCCGGCCAACGAGTTGACGGCGGAGGATCGCAAGGCGGTAGCGGCGATTCTGAGCCGCCGGAGTTGAAACAAGAAACCCCTCAGGGGGAGCGCATGACGCCATCGACGGAACGCCATGTGCCGGTTCTTTTTCAAGCAGCGATTGATTTTCTAAGGGTGCGCCCAGGCGGAACGTATGTGGATTGCACGCTGGGCATGGGGGGGCACGCTGCCGGTGTTGTGAGGCTGCTGGGGCCCAAAGGGCGCTTGATCGGTTTTGACCGGGATCCCGAGGCGCTGGAGCTTGCAAAGGCCAGGCTGGACAGGGTCCGCGAAGAGCTGGGCAGCCAAGCGCCGATGGTAACGCTGGTGGGCGAGGCGTTTAGCTCCATAGCAGAGCATGTGAAGGCGGCTTCAGTGGATGGTTTGCTGGCTGACTTTGGCGTCAGCAGCCTGCAATTTGAAGAGGCGCACAGGGGATTCAGTTTTCAGGCGGATGGGCCGCTGGATATGCGCATGGATACGCGCACAGGGCCAACCGCCGCACAGGTGGTAAATGAGGAGGATGAGCGCGAGCTTGCCGACCTCATTTACGAGTACGGAGAGGAAAGGAGGTCGCGGAGAATCGCCAGAGCCATTGTCCGGGGGCGGCCGTTGACGACTACGGGGGAATTAGCCCGGATTGTCGCCGCAGCCGCCCCGGCAATGAAACAAGAGCGCATTCATCCGGCGACCAGAACCTTTCAGGCTCTTCGTATCTTCGTAAATCGCGAACTGGACGAGATTCGGGCGTTGCTGGAGGCCGCACCCAGGTTGCTTAAGCCCTCCGCACGGCTGGCGGTCATCAGCTTTCACTCGCTGGAAGACCGCATAGCAAAAGACAGTCTGCGCGAAGGCGCGCGGCAGGGAATTTGGGAGATTTTGACCAAGAAGCCGGTTACGGCCGGCGAAGAAGAGATAGATCGCAATCCCCGCTCAAGGAGCGCGAAATTGAGAGCGGCGCAAAGAACAGGGATTAGCTTCTAGCTTCAAGTTATTAGTTATGCAGTACAGACAGAAAGAATCGTTCGCAATGTACTGCTTCAATTGGGCAGGATGGATGGGCGATGTTATGCAGGACTAAGCCAGTGCTAGCAGGTATTAGCTAGCGGCTAGCAGCTGGGAGGCAAACCATGGCGGCATGCACAACAACTTACTTTGAAACAGGCCGCAGTTGGCCCGAGCGGGTTGCCGAGCGGAACGCCAAGTTGCTGGCCCAGCAGCCGCTGCGCCGCCGCGGCGCGCGCACCCCGGAGTTTCACTTTACCCGGCACTTTGACAACACCCGGCTGGTTAAAGCGCCAGACCCGGTGCGCGTGCGGCAGATGCGTATCTTCTCCGTGGCGATGGCCTTGCTCTTTTCACTGGTTATGGTCTACGGGTTGCAGCATTTCTACGCCATCGAGAGCGGTTACCGGGTCGAGTCAGAGAAGCAGGTCCGCGACAAGCTGCGCGAAGAAAATCGTCAGTTGCGTCTGGCCGAGGCACAGCTTTCCCAGCCGGGGCGCATCGACTTGATGGCCCGCCAACTGGGTCTTGAAGAGCCGCAGCCTGGCCAGGTCATTCATCCCATCGCCCATCCCGATGCCGGTGCTCCGGCGCTTGCGCAAATCACTCCTCCGGCGCCTGCCGGGCAATAACCCGGCGGTGTCTTGCGCAAAGCCATGCGCGGAGCGAACCCCAATGCAGGCAGCCTATCGATCGAACCGGAGCCGCGCGAGTGCGGCACGAGGCGTGCCCTTCAAGCGGGCGCGCTTTTGGCTGATCTGCCTGTTTTTCCTGCTGTGGGCCATCGCCATTGCCGGCCGTTTATTCTGGCTGCAGGTGGTGCGCCACCAGGAGTTCGAGGAGCGCGCGCAGAAGCAGCAGCACCGCACCTTCGAGGTGGCTCCGCGGCGCGGCGTGCTTTATGACCGGAACATGCACGAGTTGGCAATGACCGTGCAGGTGGACTCGATCTACGCAGTGCCAACCGAGATTGAAGACAAGCACGCCGCCGCTTACGCCCTGGCGGCGGCTGTGCATGCCGATCCTGAGGATGCAGATAGCAGTGAAGGGCAAATCGCAGCCCGGCTCGACGCGGGCCATAGTTTTGCCTGGGTGGCGCGGCGCGTAACCGCAGAGGCGGCGGCCCGGGTCAAGGCGCTCAATCTCAAGGGTATCTACTTCCAGAAAGAGTTCCAGCGGTTTTATCCAAACAACGAAATTGCCGCGCAAGTGCTTGGTTTTGTGGGCACTGACGATAACGGGCTGGGAGGACTGGAACAGAAATTTGAGACGCAACTGCACGGAGTTCCCGGCCGTATGTATACGGCCATGGATGCGCGCCGGCGGATCATGGGTTCAAGCGAACACGATCCGGAACCGGGACAGAATCTGGAATTGACGATTGATGAGAATATCCAGTTTCTTGCTGAGAAGGCGCTGGATCATGTGATGCAGAAGAGCAAGGCCGCCAACGGCACGGTGGTGGTGCAAGATGTGCATACCGGGCAGATTCTGGCGCTCGCCGTCCGTCCCTCCTTCAACCCCAACGACTTCCGTCACACCGCGCAGGTGGCACTGCGCGACCATGCGGTCAGCGATGTCTACGAGCCTGGCTCGGTTTTCAAACTGGTTACTTATTCGGCTGCGCTGGAGCAGCACGTCACCTCGCCCGACGCCATGATCGACTGTCAAGGGGGCAAAATTACGCTTGCCGGCCGAGTGATCCACGATAACCAGGGTGAACATTATGGCGTGATTCCAGTCCATAAAGCGCTTGAGGTCTCCAGTGACGTGGCCGCTGTCAAGCTGGCGCTTGCGGTTGGTCCCGATCGTTTTTACCACTACATTCGCGCCTTCGGCTTTGGCCAGCGCACCGTCATTGAGCTGCCCGGCGAGACGCGCGGACTGCTGCGGCCTGTGAACAAGTGGGGCAGCTCGTCGATCGGCTCCATCGCCATCGGACAGGAGGTGGGCGTTACGCCTCTGCAACTGGTCTCCATGGTTTCCACCATCGCCAATGGAGGCGTTTATCTGCCACCGCGCGTGCTCATGCCCGGCCAGGTGAGCGGTGGACAAGCCGCGCATCCGCTCCAGGCCGCGCCATTCAAACCAAATGAGGACTTGCCCGATCCGTTGCCCCCCGGCGCGCAACGCGTAATCTCTACGCTCACCGCTGCCCAGATGCGCAAGATGATGGAGGGCGTGGTACTGTTTGGCACCGGCAAGCCCGCGCAGTTGGATGGCTACTCCTCGGGCGGCAAGACGGGCACCGCGCAGAAAATCGACCCGGCGACGCATCGCTATTCCAAGACCATGCACATCGCCTCGTTTGCCGGCATCGCTCCGATTAACAACCCGGTCATTGCCGTGGCTGTGGTGATTGACGACCCCAAAGGCGCATACTATGGCACGGAGGTTTCCGCGCCGGTTTTTGCCGAGGTTGCACAGCAGGTGCTGGAATATCTGGGCGTGCCGCACGATATCGACCTGCGCCAGCCCCGGCCCTCGGCCAAGAACAAACAATCCCCAGCAGAGGACGATGCAAACTGGGGCACGGACGACGTGAACGCGCTTTATGATGCGGCCAACGATCTGCCCAGTGATGATCCTTTGCGACCGGGCGCAGGCCAGGCAGCTCCCGTTACTCAAACCGCGCAACAGCACGCTGGCGCAACTTCGGAATCGAAGGGCAAGCCGGCCAGCACACAGACTGCTCCGGCCGCGGCTCAAGCCTCTCAGCAGGCGAATGCGCCAGTACGTGCGGCGACCACCGCGGTGATGGTCGATGAAGGCAAAAAGCTGCGCGTTCCCTCATTGATTGGATTGCCGGTGCGCAAGGTCGTTGAGGTAACCGCCGCCGCCGGACTTGAAGTGCAGATCACCGGCAACGGACTGGTGCGGGAACAGGCTCCCGCCGCCGGCACTATGGTTGGGCCAGGGACAAAGGTCGTGGTGCGCTGCGGACGGTGAGGCAGTTTTTCATTACGCAAGTCGAACAGCCCGGCAATCTACAATCGAGCATGTGATGAATTGGAATGAACTGATAGCGGAAGTAGCAGCAGTCGGGGATGGTGGCGGCTCGGACCAGCCGATAACCGGCGTGGAATACGACTCGAGGCGCGTGAAGCCAGGCGCGGTTTTTGTAGCCATGAAGGGCGGCTCCACTGACGGCAACCGCTATGTGGAGAAGGCCATTGCAGCCGGTGCGCTGGGCATTATTACCGACTCGCCGCAGACCTTTGACCATCTGCTGGTGTTTGAGGCCGGCCTGCCGGTGCTGGAGGTTGAGCATGGCCGCCGCGCGCTGGCGGAGGCCTCGGCTGCGTTCTTTGGCCACCCGGAGCGCAAGCTGGCGGCCATCGGCATAACCGGCACCAACGGCAAGACCACCACGGCATTTTTGTTGGAAGCGCTGCTCAATGCGGCCGCCCGCAAAACCGTACTGGTTGGGACGATTGAATATCATGTGGCCGGCGAAGTGCGTGCGTCCGTGCATACCACGCCTGAGTCGCGCGACTTGTTTGAGCTGATGGCCGAGGGAGTGGGACGTGGCGCCACCGAGCTGGTAACCGAGGTATCGAGCCACGCACTCGACCAGGGACGCGCTGCATCTTTGAGCTTTGACGTGGCAGTCTTTACGAACCTCACCCGCGACCACCTCGACTATCACGAGACGATGGAGAAGTACTTCGCAGCCAAGCGGCTGCTCTTTGACGGTACGGTCTATCCTGCTCCGCGCGTGGCCGTGATCAATGCACACGACTCCCACGCGGAGGAGTTGGCCTCCGCGGCTGTTAAGGCTGGAGCCGAGGTGCGCACTTACGGAATCGGCGTAGGGGACTGGCGCGCAGCGAGTTTCACGCTCACTCCAGGCGGCGCGGTGCTGGAGCTGGAAACACCGGCAGGCGCTGCCAAAGTGACGTCGCGACTGGCCGGCGAGGTCAACATTCTCAATCTGCTGGCCGCACTGGCAGCGGCCCATGCGCGGGGCGTGCCGTTTGCGGAGCTGATCGCGTCCGTGCCGCTGCTCAAGCCGGTTCCAGGCCGATTTCAGCCGGTGGACGCCGGACAGCCTTTCAC
>VFSW01002030.1_pt1 | contig 30702 bp, 23 predicted proteins | sample 5358111 | NCBI WGS metagenome assembly VFSW01 (sample SAMN11554181, study PRJNA540505) | mine drainage metagenome | isolation source: sediment from site ElyBrook_90M | place: USA: Ely Copper Mine, Vershire, VT | collected 2017 | reverse complement strand
CATGGCCCAAAACACTATATCTTGCGGTTGGTGGCGTCAAGTAAATACCCCTAATAACTATTTGCGCTTCGCACTCCTCTTTTCGTTTCACATCCCCCGCACCCAGGTTGGATAAACAATCAATGATTCTGGCATAAAGACACATAAATCGATAAAACAATTCCGCTGCAAAGATACCAAAGAACGTAGTGATACCCATCACAGCAGCACCCTTTTACGAAGCGTAAATTGACTCGGGCTTGAGAGAGTCTGCATTGCTCTTGGGAAGGCTGGCATTGTGAGAGAGAGTTATGCATACGCATCTATCACAACGAGCTGAGTAAGCGGGGGAATCGTCAAGTGCGAGGAAACCGTTAACGCGCAGCGGTACAAAGGTAATCAGGTATGAGTTGGCGCGAAGAGTATCGTAACAAATGCATGACTGCCTCCGATGCAATGGAAGCAGTCAGTTCCGGCGCGCGTGTTTGGATTCAGTCAGGATGTGGAACGCCGTCTGTGCTGGTGGATGCGCTGGTTGCGCGCGCTCCCGAAGTGCACGATGTAGAAATCGTCCACATGATGACGCTGGGCAACGCGGATTATACGAAACCGGAATATGAAGGGCAATTCCGGCATCGCGGTTTGTTTCTCGGCGCGAATGTGCGCGAAGCAGTGGTAGCGGGCCGCGCCGATTACACCCCCATCTTCCTCAGTGAGATCGAAGATTTATTCCTGACCGGCGCCATGCCGCTGGATGTGGTGCTGATGCAGGTATCGCCGCCGGATGCGCATGGATTCGTAAGCCTGGGAACCACGGTGGACTGCACACTGACCGCGGTGCGCTGCGCCAAAACTATCATTGCCGAAGTGAACGAGCGGATGCCGCGCACGCATGGCGACACCTCTGTACATGTAAGCAGCATCTCCGCAATCGTCGAAACATCGCACCCACTGGTGGAGCTTTGCGCGGAGCCTCCGTCGGAATTGCATCTGCGCGTGGCGCGCAATGTAGCTTCGCTGATTCCCGATGGAGCAACGCTGCAGACCGGCATCGGCGGCATCTCAGAGGCCGTATTGAACTGCCTGGGAGACAAGCGCAACCTTGGCATTCACACAGAGATGTGCCCGGACGGCGTGATCGATCTGATGGAGTCGGGTGTGATAAACGGCAAGTGCAAGTCTCTGCACCGGGGCAAGGCAGTACTGGCCTTTGTGCTCGGTTCGCAGCGCCTGTTCGACTTTATCCATGAAAATCCAAGCTTCGAATTCCGTTCGATTTCTTACACAAACGATCCGTTTGTGGTTGCCCAGAACGACAGAATGGTAGCCATCAACTCGGCACTGCAGGTGGACCTGACCGGCCAGGTATGCGCGGACTCGCTGGGCACCAGGCCCTACAGCGGCTTTGGCGGGCAACTGGATTTCATACGCGGAGCGGCGCGCTCCAAAGGCGGAGTGCCAATCATCGCGCTTCCGTCTACAGCGATGCACGGAGCCGTATCGCGGATTGCAACCGTGCTGGAACCAGGGGCGGGCGTTGTCACCTCGCGCGCGGATGTGCATTACGTGGTCACCGAATTCGGCATTGCATATCTGCACGGAAAAACGCTGCGTGAAAGAGCCGAAGCATTGATCGCAATTGCCGATCCGCGGTTCCGAGCGGAGCTGGAAGATTTTGCCGTGCACTCACATTATCTGGAGCGCAGAGCGGCTATGTTTGCTTGACAGGCGGAAGTTCGCCGGAGAGGAGTAATGAATGAGTGATACAGAGAAACGAAGCAGAGGCTTGGTGCGAGTGGATGAAGATGAATGCAAGGGGTGCGGCTTGTGCGTGGAAGCGTGCCCGCCCAAGGCTCTGAGTCTAAGTGAAAAGCTGAATCACTCCGGCTACCGCACAGCCATGTATGCAGACGACGGTTGCACAGGATGCGGAATCTGCTTCATGGCCTGTCCCGAGCCGGGCGCGATCACGGTCTACCGTTCCACTGCTCGCAAGGCCATTGAAGGTCTCCGAGTCAATGCCGGCATACAGGAGGCGAGCCGATGCGCAAGCAACTAATGAAAGGCAATGAGGCGATCGTAAAGAGCGCGATTCTGTCTGGATGCCGCGCCTTCTATGGGTACCCCATCACGCCGGCCAGCGAAATCACTGAGACAGCCGCTCAGTATATGTCCCAGACGGGCGGCTTGTTTCTCCAGGCCGAGAGCGAGGTCGCGGCCATCAATATGCTTTACGGCGCGGCGGCAGCCGGTGTGCGCGCCATGACGGCCTCCAGCGGCCCCGGGATCAGCTTGATGCAGGAAGGCATGAGCTACCTGGCAGGCGCGGAACTGCCCTGCGTCATCGCGGACATCACCCGCGGAGGGCCTGGGCTGGGAAACATTGCCGCCGAGCAGAGTGATTATCACCAGGTAGTGAAGGGCGGCGGGCACGGCAATTACCGGACCATCGTGCTGGCACCCAACTCCGTGCAGGAAATGGCGGATTTGACGGCCTTGGCCTTCGAACTGGCAGACCGCTACCGCAACCCGGTTGTTGTCATGGCGGATGGATTCATCGGGCAAATGATGGAGCCGGTCGCATTTCCTCAAACGGCGATTGAAGCGCCACAACCGGAGTGGGCTGTTGCCGGCACGGCGGAAACGCGCGCCAATCTAGTTACCTCGATGCACCTGGAGATCGACGAGGCTGAAGCGCACGTTCGTCATTTGGAAGAGAAGTACATGCGCGCCGAGCAGCTTGAAGTGCGCGCGGAAGAGTGGCAAACCAAAGATGCTGAAATCGTGCTGGTGGGTTATGGCATGGTGGCGCGGATTTTGAAAGCGGTCGCAGCGGAGGCTCGTGATAACGGGCTCAAGGTGGGCGTGCTGCGGCCTATCACTCTCTACCCCTTTCCTAAAAAGCACTTCCAGCGACTGGCCTCCAGCGCCCGTGTCTTTATCGTGGTAGAGATGAGCAACGGACAAATGCTTGAAGACGTACATCTCGCCTTGAACGGTGTACGTCCGGTCGAGTTCCTCAGCCGCGTGGGCGGCAACGTGCCCTCCCACGAGGAAGTTTCTGCATTTGTGCGGAAGCAGGCGCAGCAATACCTGCCGGCAATGGAGCCGGAGGAAGAGCGGGTTGTTCATGTCTAGCGAATTGATTGCGGATTACACAGTAGTGCACGAGCGAGCAAAGGCGTTCTATGAGCGCTTCGATCGCAAGGAAGAGTTGCAGCAGCAGACGCACTATTGCCCTGGATGCGGGCACGGCATCGTACACAAGCTGCTGGCGAGAGCAATTGATGAATTGGACGTTCAGAACAGAACCATCCTGATCGGTCCGGTCGGCTGCTCTGTATTTACTTACAACTACTTCGACGTGGGCAATATATCTGCCGCGCACGGGCGCGCTCCTGCGGTGGCCACGGCTACCAAGCGCAGCAGACCTGAGAGCATCGTCATCAGCTATCAGGGAGATGGCGATTTGTCGGCCATCGGAGCTGCCGAGATCTTGCACGCAGCCAATCGCGGCGAGCACATTACCGTCATTTTCGTAAACAACGCCATCTACAGCATGACCGGTGGACAGGCTGCGCCCACTACGCTGCTGGGCCAGAAAAGCACCACCACTCCCGGCGGACGGCGTGCGGAAACTGAAGGGTATCCACTGCATGTGAGCGAACTGCTGGCCACGCTGGAGGCCCCAGTCTACATTGAGCGTGTGGGTCTGGGAGACAACAAGCAGATTGCGCAGGCCACGCGCGCCATCAAACGCGCCGTCCAGAACCAGGTGAGCGGATTGGGTTTCTCTATCGTTGAAGTTCTTTCGCCTTGCCCCACAATCTGGAAACTGCCGCCGGTGGAAGCGCAACGCTGGGTCCGCGATGTAATGGAGAAGACCTTCCCTCTGGGGGTGTTTCGCGACCGCACCAAAGAAACGTCGCAGCGGCTGCCGGCTGGGCAGCGTCCCGCACTGGACACGATTCCGCGGATTCTTGGCGTGGACGAAGAGGGCTTGCCTGAGGGTAATGCGCACCGCATCGAGCAGTCAGTGGAAGAGCTTGATCTGCGCGTCCGGGTTGCGGGCTTTGGCGGACAGGGCGTCTTGTTGCTTGGTGAAGTGCTGGCCGAGGCAGGTCTTGATGCCGGCCTTGAAGTATCGTGGCTGCCATCGTACGGACCAGAGATTCGGTCCGGCACATCGAACTGCCATGTGCGTTTATCGGGCCGCACCATCGACTCACCTCTGGTCACGCAGCCCGATGTGCTGGTGGCCATGAATGAGCCCTCCCTGCGGAAGTTCTCCGCGAGTGTGCGTCCGGGTGGATGGATTCTCTACAACGGCGACGCAGTGCCGGAGGATTGCGACCGGAAGGATGTGCATATTCTCGCGCGGCCTTTCATGCATGTGGCTGATGAGCTGGGCGATGTGCGCGCGGGCAATATGGTCATGCTCGGCGTACTGCTTGAGATCGCAGGCGTTTTGCCGCAGGAAAGCATTGACGCGGCGCTGCGGCGGCTGGTCAAGAATCCGAAATGGGTGGCGCTGGACGAACTGGCGCTCACGCGGGGACGTGAGTTGTATCGAGAGTCGCTGGCGGAGGCTATTCATGCAAGCTGATGCGGATCCGAACCTGATTGTTTATTTCAGCGGGCAATATGTGCCGCTGAAAGAGGCGCGTGTGGGAATCCTTACCCACGCCCTGCATTACGGAACCGGAGTATTTGAGGGGATTCGCGCGTACTGGGATGAACCGCAGCAAGATATGTTTGTGCTGCGCCAGTGGGAGCACTACGAGCGTTGGCAGCAGAACTGCGGCATTCTGCGCATCTGCGTTCCGCCGCCCGCAGAGCTGTGCGAAATTACCCTCGAACTGTTGCGCAGGAACAATCTGCGCACCGACGCCTACGTTCGCCCACTGGCTTATAAGAGCGCCGAACGGGTCGGGGTCTGCACCGACAATCAAGATTCCTTTGCGGTCATAGCGATGCCCTTTGGCGCGTACTTGCCCTCCGACAACGGACTGCATGCCGGTGTCAGTTCGTGGCGGCGCATAGAGGACAATGCAATTCCGCCGCGGGCCAAGATCTGCGGGGCCTATGTGAACAGCGCGCTCGCCAGCGACGAGGCGCGGCAATGCGGATTCGATGAGGCAATCCTGCTCAACGAGAGCGGACAGGTTGCTGAGGGCTCTACCTGCAACATCTTCATGGTCCGCAAGGGAAAGCTGATTACACCTCCCGCGGCGGAGAATGCGCTGGAAGGCATCACCCGCTACTCGGTGATGGAACTTGCACACCGGGAACTCGGCCTCCAGGTTGTGGAGCGGCCCATCGATCGCAGCGAGCTCTACGTATGCGACGAGTTGTTTTTCACCGGAACTGCGGTGGGCGTTGCGCCCGTGGTGCGCGTCGATCACCGACCGGTGCGGGATGGAGCAATCGGCTTAGTGACACGGAAATTGAGGCAGTTGTATTTTGAAGCAACCCGCGGACATTTGCCGGAGTATTTCAAGTGGCTCGTACCAGTCTACAAATCGCTGAAGACACAGCAGCAACACGAAGGTTCGCTGTTGAAGGGAAATGCGAGTTGAGCGTATGCCCTGGCGGCTTCGCGGTGGACTGGATCGAACAAGGAGGACAGAATCATGATCGCTACAAAACTTGCAGCAAACGCGTATGACGTTGCTATGGAGAATTTTGACTCAGCAGCGGATGCGATGGAGCTCAGCAGCGATATTCGGGAGATGATCAAGTATCCCGAGCGCGTGCTGACCGTGACGGTGCCCGTGCGCATGGACAACGGGCGCATTCATCGCTTTGAAGGCTACCGCGTTCAGCACAGCATGGTCCGCGGACCCGCGAAAGGCGGCATCCGCTTCCACCCGCAGGTAACCCTGGACGAGGTAAAGGCGCTCGCCACCTGGATGACATGGAAGTGCGCCGTAGTGAATATTCCCTTTGGCGGCGCCAAGGGCGGCATTACCTGCGACCCCAAGCATATGTCTCAGGGAGAACTGGAGCGCATGACTCGCCGCTACACCAGCGCCATTCTGCCGCTGATCGGGCCGGAGAGAGACATTCCTGCGCCAGACGTGTACACCAACTCGCAAACCATGGCCTGGATCATGGATACCTACAGCATGACCAAGGGCTACCCAATTCCTGGCGTGGTCACCGGCAAGCCGATCAGCCTGGGTGGCTCGCTGGGACGCAATGAAGCAACCGGTCGTGGCGTCTTCAACACCATCGAGTGCGCCTGCGAGCATTTGAACCTGCCGCTAAAGGGCGCTACCGTTGCAGTTCAGGGCTTTGGCAATGCAGGTTCCATTGCAGCACAGTTACTACACGCCGCGGGAGCAAAAGTCATCGCAGTAAGCGACTCTGCCGGCTGCGTCTACAACAAGAACGGCCTCGACATTCCGGAACTGATTCACATGAAAGCTCTCTGCGGCCATGTGCAAGGCTTCCCGGAAAGCGAGCCCATTAGCCCCGCCGAGTTACTTGCCCTGAAGTGCGACATCCTTGTTCCGGCCGCGCTGGAAAACACCATCATCGAGGAGAATGCACAGGCGGTGAACGCCAAAATCATTGCCGAAGCAGCCAATGGACCTCTCACCCCTGCGGCAGACAGAATTCTGGAGAGCAAGGGAGTGTTTATCATTCCCGACATTCTCTGCAACGCTGGCGGTGTCACGGTCTCCTACTTCGAGTGGGTGCAGGATGAGCAGCACCTCTTCTGGGAGGCGCAGGATGTTTACGACCGCCTGGAACGAGTGATGAAAATTGCCTTCCGCGATGTGCTCAAGATCAAGATGGAGCACAAGGTTCCCATGCGCATCGCCGCCAACATGCTGGGCATCGGCCGCGTGGCAGAGGCTGTGCAGCTTCGCAGCATCTATCCATAATTTGCAATGGAGACCAGTCCGGGACAGCGCCTCGGACTGGTCTCTGCCCTGTAACCGACCGTGCTGAAACAACTCCCCGCACCCGGCGCCGGAGTTCTTTGACTTCAAACTCTGCCTTCAGAGCGGAGCGCGATCCATCTCCCCCCCCCTCACGGGCATGGACTTCACAGTGTAAACGCATCTATCTGGTAAAGTAAAAGCCAATGCCGTTGGCCGCTGATTGTGACAGAAATCAGTGAGTGCCTCTTTGTATGCGCATTGGACCTGCCGGGAATCAGCATTGGATATGGAGTTGGTTTTGTTTTAACAGGAGCTAGATGCGGCCTATTGAAAGAAGAGTGTTCAACCTCATAGCAGGCGCGATAGTCGGTCTGGAACGGTTCGTGCGACCGAAAACCAACCTTGCGCCTGACGCTGCAAAAAGCGTCATAGTGCTTGAATACAACATTCCACTGGGTTATTGCGTCCACATGACACCACTCTTCGAGGCGATCAAGCGCGGACGCCCCGAGATGAAGGTAATCGTTGCGACACACGGAATTGGAGCCTCTGTCTTGCGCAACTCGCCCTATGTAGATCACCTGATCGAAACCCCAGATATATTGAAAGATTTTTGGGGCGCCGTTGCATCGCTTAGAATGCAGCTTAAGGCGCGCAGGTTGAAACCTGATATCTGCCTTACCGGCACCGCCGAGCAGAGAACTAAGTTCGGAATTTTCGCCGCCCTGGTTTGCAGCGGATGGCGCGGCGGGTTGACATTGCTGCCTGCCCTTTATCAGCGTCCTTTGATCTATGACCCTGGTATCAGTCTCATTGCGAACAATCTCCGGCTGGCGAAATTGATCGGTGCATCGGATGAGTCGCTGGAGCCGAAAGTTTTTTACACCTCAAAAGACGCAGATGCTGCGCGCAAGCTGGTTGGGGCGGCGCGAGCCAATGGTCGCCCCGTACTGGTGGTGATCTCACGTAACAGCGGGGGGCTGCCGACCGCATGGCTCGATGATCGCTGGGCTGAAACAATTCGCTATGCCCATGATGAGTTGAGATATAACGTCTTATATGTAGGTACCGCGGCAGATGCGCCTGCGCTTGCAGCTCTTAAGGCACTAGCTGGTGACATTGGAACGTCTCTTGCCGGGCTTACAAGCATCAACGAACTTGCGGCCTTGATTGCCCTGAGCGACATGGTCATTACCATCGCCACAGGGGCTTTGCATGTGACCAGGGCAGTAGGTACGCCCATGGTGATTCTGGGGCTGGCCTGGGAGAAGCCTCTTGAGTGGCTGGTTGAGGGCCGGGACAAAATCCGGATTCTGCGTGGACCGGATATCGAAAAGGCGCCTCCAGGTTACCGCATGGACGAAATATCGGTAGAGTGGACAACTCAGGAACTTGCTGCTATGTCAAAGTTGTTTCCTCCCGACGATGCGGCCAGGGAGGCTAGGTTGGAGGCCAATCTATCCGACATCAATCTACTCTGCAAGTAAGATTACCCAAGCTCACCGACTTGAAAATGTTAGTGGTTAACTGTAAACACAGCACTCAAAGGCGGGTTCTATGAATGATTCATCTCACAATAGCAGACGTTTTGTCAGAGCCAAAGCAGTTATGGCCAGACTATCCGGCCTCAGTTTGATAAAAGTTCTTTTGGCTGTGCTTGCGAGCAGCCGTCCTCGCGTGAGACGTTTGTCTCATGGCCTTCTCAAACTGATTACGCTTGGCCCGCGCGTATCTTATAAGTACAGAATTCAGAATCGCAACCTGATTGGTTTTCTTCGCTGGGAACACATCGACAGTGATCTTCAATCGGCCTTGGAACTGGCGGTTGGCGATTGTTACCAGCTCAATCGGATTCCACGGCCAGACTTTATTGTCGATGGTGGAGCAAATACAGGGCTTTTTTCACTAACTGCGATCGCTAGATGGCCCGGCGTTCCTATCGTCGCATTTGAACCTGTTCCTTCTAATCTTGAAGCGATTGAATCTCACTTGAAAGCGAATCATGCCGAGAACCTCGTGAGAATCGAGAGGGCGGCCTTGGCTGGAGTCGATGGGAGTAAGCGCTTTTTCATTCGAGAGGCAAATCAGGGCAGTTTCTCTGCCGATCTTCCTGCCGATTGTGCCATCGACGTCGATTGCCGCATGCTTGCTCCGTACTTACCATCGAATCCCGAGACGCTCAAGTTGATCAAATTGGATATCGAGGGCGCAGAGGTCGAGGTTCTAGACGCATTGTTCAAGAATGGCGGGCTGAAAAAGACAATTATCATAATGGAACTGCACAATACCCCTGTCACCCGCCCATGGATCGAAGATTTGGCGCAACGCATCGGCTATACCATTGAGTTCACTCAAATCGGTTCAATCACGGCACATTGCAAGCTTACGTCGCTAGATCTATGAGCAGTGACAGAGTTCGACCGCGTCACAGCCGACTCGAATGCCAGTTACGATAAATGCATGGCGCAGTGCTCTCGGTTTGTGCCGGTAGAACGGCTAACATGGAGGATACGATGAGAAACTTGGTGCGGGAACAATTGACCGATGGGCTGGCCGTGTTGCAGGCAGTAGTGGCAGACACATCGTTGCACGCCACTCTTGCGAAAGCTGCGGAAGCGACAGCGGCGGCCATGAAGGCTGGACGCAAATTAATGGTTGCCGGCAACGGCGGCAGCGCAGCGGACGCGCAGCACCTGGTGGCGGAGTTTGTCTGCCGCCTGTGCGAAGACCGTCCCGCGATGCGAGCCGTGGCGCTGACCACCGACTCCTCGATTCTGACGGCGGTCGGTAACGATCTTGGCTACGAGCGCCTCTTCGAGCGGCAAGTTGAGGCGCTTGGCCAGGCAGGAGACGTATTCATGGGCATCTCGACATCTGGCAACTCGCCCAATGTACTCCGCGCCCTGGAGCTGAGCCGGAAAATGGGTATCGCGACCATCGGACTGAGTGGGCGTACGGGAGGCAAAATGGCTTCACTCTGCGACTACTCCATCTGCATCCCCTCCGATGTGACCGCGCACGTCCAAGAAGCCCACCTGGCGCTGGAACACATCTTCTGCATGATGGCAGAGCGCATCTATCTCGGCACCGAGTAGTACGCAGCAAAGAGGACTGCTGCCGCAGTGCAGCGCTAGACAGCGGCTAAAGAGATTCAAACGGCGAACAGCATGGGAACGCGACCGGCGATGCGGATGAACGCGGTCAATATAGGCGGAAGTTGACCTCGACGGTAATCATCACCGGCACCGGCGTCCTGCCGTCCTTCATGGCAGGCTTGAACTTGTACTGCTTGATCGCCTCCAGGGCTTTCTCGTCCAGCCCCATGCCCAGTGCGCGGACCACCCTCGGATTCTGGGGATTGCCCTGTGCATCCACAATGATGGAGATCAGGCAGACACCCTGGTACTTGGCCCTGCGCGCTTCGTCTGAAAAATCCGGGTCTACGGAGTGAATTACTACCGGCGGCGAGACCCCTCCGCCAATCCGATAGAGCCCCCCGCCCACATTTCCGCCATGTCCAGGCCCATAACCGTTGCCAGTGCCGGAACCCAACCCGCCGCCCGACCCTGTTCCCATGCCGCCGCCTGAGCCCTGCCCGTTCGATGCCAGCTTGACGTTCACAGAGTTCTTGAGGCCGATATTCGGTAGCAATGGGTTGTCCGGCAGAACGATATTCTTTTGCACGTCGATAGCCGCGTCCATCGCCAGTTTAGGGTGGTCTACCGTCTGGACCTGCGGAGGGACAACTGGGTCTTTTTCAATCTTTGGCAACTTGCCCTTGATGGGGTCTGCAATGCTGTGGTCGCCACCACCACCGCCGCCGCCCGCCGCGTTGGCAGCCTTGGGCGCATTGAAGTCGCCCACATCGATATTTGTTGTAATCAGCTTTGGCGCCACCGTTTCGACGATCTTCTTGCCCACGAAGAAAAGCGCAAACAGCAGAATCAAAAGGTTCAATGTTGTGGAGATGCCGATTGCCCAGGGGTTGGGCTTCACCGCCATCCGATCCGGAACTGGTATCGGCGTCGAGGTCAGTACCAACGGGGGAAGCTTGGGCGGAAAAAACACGTCGCGAATGCTCTCATAAAGGCCAGTCCAGAGAGGTTTATCCTCAAAGGCCTTGCCGAGAAATGCGTCGAGTTCATGACCTCCCGTGTGGGCAGGCGCAGCTTGAGATTCCGTATCTGGGTGTCTGAGTAGGTCGTTTGCCATATTTGCTGCTGGCCCTGTTGCCTTTGGCTGCCCGGTTTTCTGTCTCGGCGGGAGCCTTTCTACTTCCTGGCCCATCCATCCATTATGCTCGACCGTGCCCGTTTGTGTCTCGTTCTTCAGGGTCTCATATTTCTGGGGAGTCAGAACTCCTATAAACAATAGACGGCATACGCCCGCAGTTGTAACGCGAAATATCTCGCCCTCCCATTTACACTAACCATTGAACAAGTTTGCAACATCCCAGGGAGTGTCAATGTCACCAGCGCCGGAATTGAAGGCGACTCTAAGCTTGCCTCAAACCGCCTTTCCGATGAAGGCCAATCTGCCCCAGAATGAACCGCTTCGCCTGGCCAAGTGGGCCTCGCTGCGGCTCTACGACGAACTGCGCAAAGCTGGGATCGGTCGTCCCGCCTACCTGCTCCACGACGGTCCCCCTTACGCCAATGGCCCTATCCATCTGGGCCATGCACTCAACAAGGGGCTCAAGGACTTCGTCGTCAAGTCGAAGACCATGGCGGGCTTCGACGCTCCATACGTTCCCGGCTACGATTGCCACGGCTTGCCCATTGAGATCAAAGTGGACGAACAGCTAGGCCGCAAAAAGCTGGAGATGCCTGTTCCGGCAGTCCTTGAGGCCTGTCGCGCCTACGCGCAGAAGTACGTTGACCTGCAAACCTCCCAGTTTGAGCGCATTGGCTGCTTTGGCCGATGGCACCAGCCTTACAAGACCATGGCTCGCGACTACGAGGCTCGCACTTTGGAGGCTTTTTACGGCTTCCTTGAGAAAGGCTTCGTCTACCGCGGCCTCAAGCCCGTCTACTGGTGCATCCACGACCGTACCGCCCTGGCCGAGGCCGAGGTCGAGTACGAGATGCACACCAGCCCCTCGGTCTACGTTCGCTACCGGCTCACCTCAGACCCAGCGGCGATTCACCCGGCTTTGGCCGGCAGAAATGTCTCGACAATCATCTGGACCACTACCCCCTGGACCCTGCCCGCGTCCCTGGCCGTCGCCTTCCATCCTGACTTTGATTACGTGGCGCTGGAAACCGGTGATACCCCGTACGCTTCGGTCTACATTGTTGCGGCGGAGCTGGCCGCGCAGGTTACCGCCGCCTGCAATTTGGGCTCAACTACTGAGATTGCACGTTTCAAAGGCGCCGTGCTTGACCGCGTCACCTTCCAGCACCCCTTTCTCGACCGCAGTATCTTGGGTGTGCTGGCAGACTACGTCACCGCCGACACCGGCACGGGCGCAGTTCACACCGCACCCTCCCACGGCGCCGATGACTTCTATACAGGCGTCCGTTATAACCTGGATCCCACCTGCCGCGTCGATGCCTCCGGCCGCATTCATGTTGCCCCCGAGGCCTGGAACCTTGCCGCTCCGCCCGCCTTTGAAGGCTTGAAAGTATGGGCCGCCAACCCCGTCATCGTGGCCATGCTGGAGGAGTCTGGTGCGCTGCTAGGCTCACAAGATCTCAACCACTCCTACCCGCACTGCTGGCGCTGCCATCATCCAGTCATCTTCCGCGCCACCGAGCAATGGTTCATCTCGCTCGATACGCCGGTCAAATCGCTCCAAAACGAAGAAAAGACTTTCCGGCAGCTCGCCATTGAAGAGATTGACAAGGTGGTATGGGATCCGGCCTGGGGCAAGGAGCGCATCACCAACATGATCGCTACCCGCCCCGACTGGTGTATCAGCCGCCAGCGCATTTGGGGCGTGCCCATCGCCGTCTTCATATGCGAGCAGTGCAATAAGCCCATCCTCTCGCAGCAACTAAACCGCTCTATCGTCGTTCTTTTTGAGCGCGAAGGAGCTGAGGCCTGGCACACCACCGATGTCTCTGCCCTGCTGCCGGCGGGCTCTGCCTGCGCTCACTGCGGCGGCAAGCAGTTCCGCAAGGAAACCGACATTCTCGACGTCTGGTTCGACTCCGGCACAAGCTGGTTTGCCGTCTGCGAGTCTGATCCGCAGTTGAAGACCGCGTACAAAGCATTCCAAGAAGGCAATGAAACGGAGGTTCTGTATCTTGAGGGCGGCGACCAGCACCGCGGCTGGTTCCACTCATCGCTGCTTACGTCAGTGGCCTTGCGTGGCCGCGCGCCTTACTCCCATGTCTCCACCGCCGGCTGGACGCTGGACGAACAGGGCCGCGCCATGTCCAAGTCGCTTGGCAACGGCGTTGATCCGGTGGATATCGCCAACCGCCTGGGCGGCGAAATCGTCCGTCTCTGGGTGGCCTCCATCGACTTCCGCGAAGACATGGCCGCCAGCGAAAACCTGATGCAGCGCTGCGCGGAAATCTATCGCAAGCTGCGCAACACCTTCCGCTTTCTGCTCGGCACTCTCAATGGTTTCGATCCCCTCCGCGACCGTGTTGCCGAGGCTGACCTTCTGCCGCTCGACCGCTATATGCTAGCCCGCACCCGCGAACTGACAGAAAAAATTCTCGGCTGGTATGAACGATTCGAGTTCCATCGTGTCTACCATGCGGTTAACGAGTTCGCCATCGTTGACCTGAGTTCCTTCTACCTGGACGTGCTCAAGGACCGCCTGTATACGTTTGCGCCCACCAGCCAGCCGCGCCGCTCCGCACAGACCGTTCTCTGGCAGATCACCGAGGCGCTTGTTCGGCTAGTCGCACCCATCCTCAGCTTCACTGCCGACGAGGTCTGGGAATATCTGCCCACCGTCGAAGGCCGCGAAATCAGCGTGCATCTTGCGCACTTCCCCAAGCCCGAGGAGATTTACTCCGAAGACCCTGCGCCGATTTTGGAGGAGTGGAAGCAGATTTTTGGCCTTCGCGATGCAGCCATGGTCAAACTCGAAGAAGCTCGCCAAAACAAGCACATCGGCAAGGCACTTGAAGCCGAATTGGAAATCTCCGCGGCGGGCGAGTTACTCGCGCTGATACAGAACCATGCTGCCGGACTCAAGGAAATCGTCAATGTTTCCAAGGTCACGGTCGTTCAAGGCGGCGAGCTTCAGGTAACCGCTCTGCCAGCCACTGGTCACAAGTGCGCACGCTGCTGGAACTTTATGCCTGAGGTGTCCAACTACGGCATCTGGCAGAACGTCTGCACTCGCTGCCAGCAAGCGCTCGCCAAAATGAAGATTGCTCCACCGCAACCCACGGAGACCGCCCAGTGAAATTTGTCGCTCCCCGCTGCCTCCATTGGCTGCTGCTCATCTCTGCTGTCGTCCTCTTCTTTGACCGCCTCTCCAAGTCGTGGGTTGAGGCGCATGTCGCCATGTACGGTGCCATCCCCGTCATCCCCGGCTTTTTCCGCATCACCCACTGGACTAATGAGGGTGCTGCCTTTTCACTCTTTGCCGACTCATCTTCGCCGCATCTGGTTCATATGGCGTTGGTCGGCTTCAACATCCTCGCCGCCACGGCCGTTCTCATTGCCATGATCTGGCTGGGCAACCGCATTAGCCTCACCACCATCGCCCTCGCCCTTGTGCTTGCCGGAGCCCTGGGCAATGCACACGACCGCATCCTCTACGGCTATGTCGTGGACTTCATCGAGATCCACATCTTCGGCTACGACTGGCCCGACTTCAACATTGCCGACTCCTCCATTGTCACTGGCGCCTGTCTGTTGCTGCTGGACTCGCTGCTGCCGCACAAAGACCGCTCGCCCCACACAGATTCGCCATCTTGAGCGCAGCACTGTCGAAAAGACCTGCGTTTCCTCACTTTTCCTCGCAGAGATCCCGCACATTCACCTTTTCTCCAGAGAATAAGCAGGAAGACGTGAACCCCACATGCCGGTAACCCCTACTCTCCCTAACCCGTACACTGTCCTACAATGGCAATATCGGAACCGCCGGGAGCGTCCTCTCACTGGACGAGTGGATTCACTTCCCTGCCAGCGCGCGCTGCCTATCGCTCACCCTTGAATGCATCAGCCAACCTCACGAGGATTCAATGAAGATTCCTGCTTTCGCTTCAACCTTGCGCGCTTCTATGCTGGGAGCCGCTGTCATTACCAGTTTTCTTCTGGCCGCGGCCCGGCCCGCTAACGCTCAGCGTCTGTCCCAGACAATCATTCCTGAACACTACACGCTCACTCTCACGCCTGACCTAAAAGCCGCGACCTTTACTGGCGTTGAGTCCATCGAGGTGAATATAAAGGAGCCAGTAAGCTCAATCACCTTGAATGCCGCCGAGATCGCCTTCCAGAGCGTCACTGTAACCGCTGCGGGTAAAGAGCAAAAGGCTGAAGTTGCACTCGACAAGGACAAGGAGCAGGCCACTTTCACCTTTGGCGACAAACTCCCCGCCGGTAGAGCTACTCTCTCCATCCACTACACCGGCATCCTGAACAACGAGTTGCGCGGCTTCTATCTCTCCAAAGGCGACCATCGCAACTACGCCGTCACGCAATTCGAGCCTACAGACGCGCGGCGCGCCTTCCCCTCGTTTGACGAGCCGGCCTTCAAGGCCACCTTTGCAGTCACCCTGGTCGTAGATAGAGGCGATACCGCCATCTCCAACGGCCCCATTGTTGCGGACACGCCAGGTCCAGGCGACGAAAAGCATACCCTCAAGTTCCTCACAACACCAAAGATGTCCTCCTATCTTGTAGCCTTCCTTGTGGGCGACTTTCAATGCTCCGCGGGCGAGTCGGATGGCGTTGCCATCCGCGTCTGCTCCACTCCCGACAAGGTGGCCCTTACGCCCTACGGTGTCGATGTCGCCAAGTACGTGCTCAACTACTACAACAACTACTTCGGCATTCCCTATCCGCTCAAGAAGCTCGATCTGATTGCCCTGCCCGACTTTGAGGCGGGCGCCATGGAAAACTTCGGCGCCATCACCTACCGCGAGACCGACCTGCTCATCGATTCCAAGACCGCATCGGTAAACTCCAAGAAGCAAGTGGCTCTGGTGATTGCCCACGAGATGGCCCATCAGTGGTTTGGCGATCTGGTGACCATGCAGTGGTGGAACAACATCTGGCTCAACGAGGGCTTTGCCACCTGGATGGAAAACAAGGCGGTAGCCGCCATGCATCCGGAGTGGAACATTGACCAGATGGTCACAGGGGATGTGAATAGGACGTTGGATCTGGATGCGCAGCCCACCACCCGCACCATCCGAGCCAAGGCGGATACGCCGGCTGAAATCAACCAGATGTTCGACGGCATCTCCTACGGCAAGGCGGGCGCCGTACTGCTTTCCGTTGAAAACTACCTAGGCGAAGAAACCTTTCGCAAGGGTGTGCATAACTACCTCTCTGCCCACCTCTACGGCAACGCTACGGCTGAAGATTTTTGGGGGGCGCAAACCGCTACCAGCAACAAGCCGGTTAACAAAATCATGGAAAGCCTGGTGATTCAGCCCGGCGAGCCTGTCCTTACTTTTAGCTTGCCCTCGGATGGCAAGGTTTCAGTCACTCAGAAGAGGTTCTTCTTGAGCCCCGGTATCCAGCCTGAACCGGCCCAGAAGTGGACCTTGCCGGTCTGCTTCAAGACCGCGGAGAACGGCGAGAATTGCCAACTCCTTACCCATGAAAGCTCTGAACTGAAGGTGCCCGCAGGCAGCTTCTTCTTTGCCAATGCCAGGGGCAAGGGCTACTACCGCAGTTCTTATCCAGCTAGCGTATACGCAGCCTTAGTAGCTGGCGTGGAAACCAAATTGACGCCTTCCGAGCGCATCAGCCTCCTTGGCGATGAATGGGCGCAGGTGCAGGCCAACAAGGCCACTGTGGGTGACTATCTCAACCTAGTGGCGGCGGTTAAGACCGACCCTAATTTCGAGGTGGTAAGCAACGCCGTCAATGGTGTCGGTCAGATCTACCAGCGTGTGGCAAATACTCCGGAAGAGAAGGCCGCAGTTTCCGCCTGGATTCGGGAGACCTTTGCGCCCCAGCTAGCAAAGCTGGGAGCTGCCTCGCAGAGCGACTCGGCCACAACCCGCGAGTTGCGCGCCAAGCTGTTCGACGTCCTAGGCAACGACGGCAAAGATGCGGCCGTTATCGCCCAGGCGCAACAGATTGCAAAGCAATATCTGGCCGATCCCGCCTCCGTCGATGCCACGATGGGCCACGCCGCCCTCACCATTGCCGCTCACAACGGCGACGCAGCACTCTTTGACGCGCTGCAAAAGGTCTTTGAAACTTCAACCAACCCCGAACTTCAGGAAGGCGCACTCCGACTCCTCGCCCAATTCCAGGATCCGGCCCTGCTTCAGCGTGCACTGGACTACTCCGTCTCAGGAATGGTCCGTAACCAGGACGCAGCCATCGAGTTTGCGGTAGCAATGCGCAGCGATGAAACTCGCGATCAAGCCTGGAAATACATCCAGAACAACTGGATGAAGGTGCAGGCCCAGCTGACCACCGAGATGGGCGGAGTACTCGTTAGCTCGACGGGTAATTTCTGCTCTGTCAGCGACCGCGACCAGGTACAAAGCTTCTTCGCTACTCACAAGGTCGATGCCTCAAGCCGAGCGCTCAAGCACGCCATCGAACACATCGACGGCTGCATCGAAATGCGCACCCTGCAGGAGCCGAACCTGAAGCAGTGGATCGCAACCGAAGGGAAGTAGTTATTTTGTAGCCTCTTTTATTTCAATACCCGACGGTGCCCCACCCTGGCCGCATGATCGTTTTTTGCGGCCAGGGTGGGATACCACGAACTCATTGCTTGAGCGCCAAAGCCCCCAACCCATACCATCAGTACATGCCCCCATTTCCTGCTGGCCAAACCCTGCTGATTGACGCCGACGATACGTTGTGGGAAAACAACATCTACTTCGAGCGGGCCATCGCCGCCTTCATCAGCTATCTGAACCACCAGAGATACACGCCCGCCGAGGTACGCAAAAACCTGAACGCCGTGGAGCGTGAAACCATTTTGTCTCACGGCTATGGCCTCAGCAGCTTCACCCGTTCACTGGTTACCTGCTTTGAGCGGCTGAGCCCTGCCCCTATAACCGAAGAAAAAAAGCAGCGCATTCTGGGCTTTGCCCGCGCCATCGCCGAGCAGGAGATTGAGCTGCTACCCGGCGTCCAGGAGACACTGGCCGAGCTGGCCGCCCGCCACCGGCTCATTCTGATGACTAAGGGCAACCATGCCGAACAGGCAGACAAGTTTGCCCGCTCCGGCGTCGCCAACTACTTCTCCGCCGTTGAAATCGTCAAAGAAAAAGATCCTCCAACATATCGCGAAGTCATTCATCGCTATGAACTTGCGCCGCACACAAGCTGGATGATCGGCAACAGCCCCAAAAGCGATATTAACCCCGCACTGGCGGCCGGCCTCCATGCTGTCTTCCTCTTCCACAAAGACACTTGGGTGCTGGAGCACGCCACCGTCGATCACGCTCCAGCCGGGCAGTACTTGGTCGAACTAGATTCCTTCGCCAAGCTCCGCACCATCTTCTGATTCCGCCAGCCCATCTACATTTCTCGGAGCAGCAACAGACCTGCTCCGCCAACAAAGGGTTTGCCGCGCGCCTCTCTGCGGGTAAACTGGATGCATGGCGGAGATTCAGCGTAGAAAAACGGGTACGGGCAAAATCGGGCAGGTTCGCATGGGCTGGGCGGTTCCAGTCGTCGGGCAGTCGATGACCAATACCGACACTGCGGACATTGCGGGCACCATTGAACAGGTTGCGGCTTTGGCCTTGGCCGGGTCAGAGATTGTTCGCGTCACGGTGAACAACGAGGACGCCGCACAAGCTGTTCCTCACATCGTGGAGGGGCTTCAGAGGCGCGGTCTCCATGTGCCTATCGTGGGCGACTTCCACTATAACGGCCACCTGCTGCTCAAAAAATTCCCTGCCACGGCGCGGGCGCTGGCCAAATATCGCATCAATCCCGGCAATGCCTCCATTGGCAAGAAAGACAACGACAATTTTCAGGTGATGATCGAGTGCGCCATCGAGCATCAAAAGCCCGTGCGCATCGGCGTAAATTGGGGCTCGCTCGACCAGCAACTGCTGACCCGCATGATGGACCAGAACAGCCGCCTGCCGCAACCGCTGCCTGCCCGCGAAGTAATGATGGAGGCCATGGTGGTAAGTGCGCTGGAATCTGCCAAAGCCGCCGAGCACTACGGCCTGGGTCACGACCAGATCATTCTCTCGGCCAAGGTCTCCGGCGTCCGCGACCTCATCGATGTCTATACCAACCTTGCCGCCCGTTGCGACTACCCGCTGCACCTCGGTCTCACTGAAGCTGGCATGGGAGCCAAGGGGCTCATCGCCTCCACGGCCGGCCTTGCGCCGCTGCTGCTAGCTGGCATCGGAGACACCATTCGCGTCAGCCTCACTCCCAAGCCCGGCGGCGACCGCACAGAAGAAGTGCAGGCAGCGCAGCAGGTTCTGCAATCGCTTTCCATTCGCAGCTTTATGCCCCAGGTCACTAGTTGCCCCGGGTGCGGGCGCACCACCAGCACTTATTTCCAGGAACTGGCCGAGCAGATCCAGAGCTACCTGCGCACCTCCATGCCGGAGTGGCGCAAGCAATACCCCGGCGTCGAAGAGCTGAAGCTAGCTGTGATGGGCTGCGTGGTCAACGGGCCGGGCGAGTCAAAGCATGCCAATTTGGGGATTAGTTTGCCCGGCACATTCGAGGAGCCCAAGGCTCCGGTCTACGTCGATGGCAAGCTATTGAAAACCCTGCACGGCGATACGATTGTGGCCGAGTTCAAGCAGATTCTCGACAATTACGTCGAGAGCCACTACGGCCAAGGCGCCAAGAGCGTGGAGTTGGTGGAAGCGCGGTAAGCCTCTTTCGGCGGGGCGTACCTGGGAGAGAAAGCCCGCACTTCCATTCCACCTCATTTCGCGTTAGTCTTGCTCCATTCTTCTGTGGAGACTTCTTATGCCCCTGCGCCGCTTGCGTTGGCTAGTTCTCTTTGCACTGCTAATTCCCTTGCCTTCCATTGCCGCCAAAGAAAAAGCCTGCGTCACCGCCGATGATGCCTCTAAATTTCTCAATAAAGACATTTGTATAACCGCGCATGTATATGAAGTAGTGGAACTTCCAGATGGCACCCGCTTCCTAGACATATGTTCGCCCGAAACGCCAGACGCAGACTGCCGGTTCACCATCATGAGTCCCTACGAGGATCGCGACACGGTAGGCCAACTGAGAAAATACCGCGACATGGACGTTCGAGTCCGGGGTATTGTGCGCCCCATGCACGGACGCGCTGGAATGGTGCTGAGCCATGCGCGCCAGTTCTACGGTGGGCCGCCCAAGTTTAAGCCTAACCCGCTTTTATTGCATAGTTTCAGTGCCGAGCAGAGCCTCCCCGCCATCAGCGACCCCAACCTGCGCTCACACCGCGGCCGCCGCGCCTTTATGAATTCGCGCGACCAGGAGACCCGGCCCGTCAAGTAAGCCATAGCCTGCTCACCATCCACTCCCCGCGTTGCGGCGCAACTCCTTCAGCGGATAGAGCGTTCCTCGCCATTCCACACCGTTGCGCAGCAACGTAAGCCTCATGGAACGCAGGAAAGCATAGAGCACGATAGCGGTGGCCGGAGCAAAGAAGAGTACCGTCCAGGCAGACACCTGGGTTACGCGGCGATTAGCAACGTAGGCCAGGGCGATGCACACATAGGTGAACAGACCGGCAACCGTCGCCCATCCTCCAGCAGCAAAGGCTATCAGCGGCAACGCCGCCTGAACGGCGAGACCCAAGCTGGCAAGCAGAGTGAGCCCCACCCGATAACGGAAAGCCGCGAAGCCGTTCTTTTCCGCCAGGCGCACAACGCCCAGCGCCCCTTGCAGCCAGCGGATACGCACCAGGCCGGAACCCAGCGCCACGCACTGCGCGTATCCGGCTCGCTTCAGTTTCCAGCCGAAGCGCAGGTCATCCACCACCTCCATACGCAGCGCCTCAAAGCCGCCCAGTTGCTCGTAAACTTCGCGGCGAACAAGGTTGAAGCCGCCCACTCCCACAAAGTCACGCGCACGCGGGTCGGCGACCTTCCAGATACGGATGGTCCACTGCGCCAGCGCATTCATCGCAGCAAGTACTGCAGCCTCTCCTGCCGTCTTGAGGATCAGCGAGGGCGCCAGAACCAAGTGGTCGGCATTCTTCGCGATGGCGTAGCGGAGGCTTAATTCGAGCGCCTGGGGATGAAAGATGACATCGCCATCGGTGAACAGGAGCCAGGGAGCAGTAGCCTGTTTGGCCGCCAGGGCCAATGCGTGCGGCTTGCCCAGCCAACCGTCGGGCAGTTGCCTTACATGAATCACCTGCAGGCTGTGCGGGCCGCCGCAGGCCGCTGCTTCTGCAGCCATATGGTCTATCAGCTCGCCGGTCCGGTCGGTGGAGCGGTCATCCACGGCGATAATCTCGATGCGCAGGTAGGTCGAAGCCAGCAGCGAGCGCAGCGTAGCCCGAATCGACCCCTCCTCGTTGCAGGCAGGCACAATCACCGTGAGATGCGGCTGGGCATCGACTGGCAGCAATGGGAGCGAACCGGAATCCTGATGGGTCAGGTCAGACAAGGTAGGCACACCGCGTAGCGCTGAAACTGCTTGCCAGAGCCAGCCAAGTGCCAATATCCAACTGAGAAGGATGAAAATGTGCGCAGCCATGTCCATACTGCCAGTATCGTCGAGCGCGGGGACTTGCAGCGTGGCTGGCCGCCGATCAGACGATTGGCTGAGGCTCTTCTTCCAGCGGCGGGGCAACGCGCGACCCGATGCGCAAAATCACGCTGGAGACAATCAGGGCGATGAGGGTGGCACCCAGGGCAAGGCGCAGACTCCTCACATGGTCACTAATTGCGCCGATGATCTGCGGCGAAAAAGTATCTCCAAAAAAGTGAATGCAGAACAGGTTAAAGCTGATTGCCGTGGCCCTCACAGGCGCGGAGACTGCGTTCACAATGGCCGCGTTGAGAGGACCGGTGTTGAGGAAGAGGAAGAATTCGGCAGCAAAGAGCGCCGGGATGGTCCAAGAGCGGGGGCCGAAGAAAACCAGCGCGCCGCAGGGCAGGGTCAGGGCGACACTCCAGAAGGAGAGTAGGTAGAGCGCGCGGTAATTCGTCCGCAGCCAGCGCTGGGCAATCCAGCCGCCCGTCAGGGTGCCGGCAATGCCGTCCACCACCGTGATGGCCCCTACAACCAGGCTGGCGTTACCCACGGAGAGCCCGGCCGAACGGTGCAGAAAGGTGGGAACCCAGGCCGAAATGCCGCCCATGGCAAAGGTGAGCGTTGCTAGCCCAAAGGTTGCCGTCAAATAAGCGGGGTTCTTGAACAGGCCCAGCACTGTGGCACGTTTGACCGTAGGCCGCACATGGTCGCTGGATCCGCGTTCCGGTTCGCGGCCCAGCCACGCATAGAGCGCCGCGACGACCAGGCCGGGAATGGCGCAGAGGAAGAACGGCGCTCGCCAACCCCAAATAGTACCGAGTTTGCCTCCTGCGACATAACCCAGTGCCGCGCCCACGGGAATAGCCAGATAGAAGATGGAGAGAATGCGGTTACGCTCGCGCTCAGGGTAGAAGTCGGCCAGCACGGCCGGGGCAAAGATGCCGAAGGTGGCCTCGCCAACCCCCACCAACGCGTGCCGTGCATAGAGGGTCCAGTAGCTGTGAACCCAGGCAGTGCCCAGCGTGGCCACGCTCCACAAGACCGCTCCGCCAATGATGAGAGGCTTGCGCGGAAAGCGGTCGCCCAGCCAGCCTGTCAGCGGCGCAGCCAGCATATAGAAGAAAAAAAGCGCGGTAGTCAGCGCGCCCATCTGCTCGTCGGTGGAGTGGAACTCGCGCTGGATCAGCGGCTGCGCGCCGGGCAGAATGTAGCGGTCGATATAGTTGAGCAGGTTGAGCCCGATGAGCAGCACCAGCGTGCCCATGGCGGGGCTGATGCAAGGGCGGGATCTCTGAGAAAAGGTAGGCAAAAGGGTTTGTTGTCGCTCAAAGCAATGCGAGGTACAACGAATATCATAGCCAGCCCTGAAATGCACACCACTTGGGCTGGGCGCAGCCAGCCCGATTCAAGGTAATCAGTAACTCAGACTGCGCCAGCTCTTAATGCGTACGCTTATTTGTTAGCAGCCGTGGGCTCCAAACCGCGATCCTTGAGCATCGGCTCAATGCGGGGTTCCGCGCCCATCCATGCCGCATACATCTTGGCAAGGTCTTCCGTGTTGCCGCGCGAAAGCACCATGCGGCGGAAACGGTCGCCGTTGGCGCGCGTCAAGCCGCCGTGGTCTTCAAACCACTGGAAGGCATCGTCGTCCAGCATCTCACACCACAAATAGGCATAGTACCCAGCTGCGTAGCCGTTGCCCCAGATGTGCAGAAAGTAGCTGGAGCGGTAGCGCGGCGGAACCGTGCTGAGCAAGAGGTGCGTCTTAGTGAGTGCCTCTGTTTCAAAAGTATCGGGATTCTGCAGGGGCTCGCTGGGCGCCAGCGTATGCCACTGCATATCCAGCTCGGCGGCGGCCAGCAATTCTGTCAGCATGTACCCCTGATTGAAGGTCTTCGCCTTGCGAATCTTCTCTGCCAGTTCCGCCGGCATCGGCGCGCCGGTCTTGTAGTTCTTCGCATAGTGCTCGAAGACCGCCGGATAGCTCGCCCAATGTTCATTGAACTGCGAGGGAAACTCGACGAAATCGCGGGGAACATTCGTTCCAGAGAGGCTGGGATACTCCGTGTCCGCGAAGATGCCGTTCAGGGCGTGACCAAATTCATGAAACATGGTGGTCACATCGTCATGGCTAATCAGCGCTGGCTCACCCTCGGCGGGCTTGCCGAAGTTAGCCACGTTGTAGACCACCGGCAGCGTTCCCAACAGCTTGGACTGGCCCACAAACTCGTCCATCCATGCTCCGCCATTCTTGTTATCGCGCTTGAAGTAGTCGCAGTACCACAGGGCCAGCGGCTTGCCGTCGGCGTCCGTCACTTCGTAAACCTGCACGTCGGGGTTGTAGACCGGGATATCGTTGCGCCGCTTAAAGTTGATTCCATAGAGCATATGCGCTGCATAGAAAACGCCGTTGTGCAGCACATTGTTCAGCTCGAAGTAGGGCCGGATCTGTGCTTCATCCAGATCGTATTTTGCCTTGCGCACCTGCTCGGCAAAGAAGTTCCAATCCCATGGCTCCAGCTTGAAGCCGCCGTGCTGGGCATCGATAAGGGCCTGAATATCTTTCGCCTCACCCTGAGCCTTGGCGGTTGCCGCGGGCACCAGCGCGTTCATGAATTTCAATGCAGCTTCCTGCGTGTGCGCCATCTGATCCACCAGCTTCCAGGCCGCGTAATTCGGATAGCCCAGCAGCTTGGTCTTCTCGGCGCGCAGTTGCGCCAGGCGCGCAATGGTGTCGCGCGTGTCGTCAGGCCCGCCCCGCTCCGCTCGATTCCACGAGTCCTCAAAAAGCGCTTGCCTGGTTGCCCGATCGGTAAGCGATTGCAGACCAGGCTGCTGCGTTGTGTTCTGCAGAGAAAGCACCCAGCCCTCCACTTCGCGATTTTTGGCAGTTTCTGCGGCTGCGGCCAACTGCGCATCACTCAACCCGGCCAGCGCGGCTTTGTCCTTGGTGACATAAGCGCTATCCTTGGCAGCGGCCAGCAGTTTCGAGATGAATGCCGTGGATAGATTCGCTTCTTCCTCATTGAGTTTCTTCAATTTGGCCTTGTCGACATCGGAAAGCAGCGCACCCGCAAGGACAAATTGCTGGTGGTCGTACTCCACCACGCGCAGCGATTCAGCATCGAGATGCAGCAAATGGCGTTTCTCATAGATTTTCGACACCCGCTGAAACAGCTTGGCATTCAGGTAGATCGCATCCGACAGCGCAGCCAGTTTGGGCGCTTCCACATCCTGCACCTTTTGCAGCGCCGGGTCCATATTTGCACCGGAGACTCCGTTGAAGACCCCCATCACACGGGTGAGCAATTGCCCGCTCTTTTCCATCGCGACAAAGGTGTTCTCAAACGTAGGCTCAGCCGGGTTGTCGGCAATGGCGCGAATCTCTTCAAGATTTTGCACAATGCCGGCATCAATCGCCGGCTGATAATCGGAATCCTTGATCTTGTCGAAGGCTGGCGCGTGAAAAGGCAGAGTACTTGGTGCGTAAAATGGATTGGTGGGGCCGAATCCAACCTCGGAGGCCTCAGCAAGCATAGTGCTGGAAGCAAGCGCGATGGCGCCTGCCGTCATCAGTGTGGAAACCATCAATAAAACACTCCGAAATCCTTCTACCTGTTTTTTGTTCAATCCCGTATCGCTCCTTGCGCACGCCGTAATACTATAGGAACCCGCCGCAGGCAAAGTCAGCAGCAGATTACTTTGTCTTGACTTGTTACTGAGAGAAAAAGCCGCTTGCTCCTACAGTTGTATTTGTTCCGATTTCTCGAAACAAGAGAAAAAGCCAAGCCTAAAGACACAACACATATCGGGGACTGAACCTCCTGCCCGCTCCCGAATCCACGCCCTTCAACTGTAGTACTAAAGCCAGAACTCATCTGGCCGCGCATGCGCCAGCAGGCTCCGTGCGATAGATCAAGCAGCCGGACGAGGCCAGCGCGCTTCCACAGTGGTGCCAATGCCGCCGCGGGGGCGGAACTCCCCACGCACTACAGCCCACACAGGATCACAGGCCTTTACCACGTCTTCCAGCACTTGGTTGACGATGTTTTCCTGGAAAATGCCCAGATTGCGGTAACTGAAAAGGTACTCCTTCAGCGACTTCAACTCCAGACAACAGTTACGGGGCATGTAGCGGATGGTCAGTACGCCAAAGTCGGGAAGTCCTGTTTTTGGGCAAACCGAGGTCAGTTCCGGGTCGTCGATTAGGATTTCATACCCCGGAAACTGGTTTTGCCAGGTCTCGATGGCGGGAAAAGCAAAATCGAGGCCGGCCTTGGCGTGTTCGTCGGTATAACGCGGTTCCAATGCCATGTGACTATTGTACGAGCAACCAGGTTGACCGGCTGTCCTCTCCCTTGAGCATTTTTTGCGCCCCTTTGGAATGTTGTTGAGTCCTATATACTGTCTCTGGTTGACTGAATGACTCAAGAACGAAAGCAGATGGACCAGCGTTGGATTTGGCTGGGCTTGGCCGCACTTCTGATTCTGGTGTTTTTCACCGTGCGGTCCCTCACCCGTGATCGCCTGCCGGTGCGGGCGTCGCAGGTCGTGTACGCGCCTCTTTCCAGCACGGTGAGCACCAACGGCCGCGTCGAGCCAGAGGCCAACTACGAGATTTACAGTCCTGCAGCTACCACTGTAAAAGCGGTTTACGTACAGCCTGGAGACCAGGTACCTGCCGGCAAACTGCTGATGGTGCTAGACGACGTGGATGCCCGTGCCAGGCTGGCCACCGCCGAGAGCGGAGTGAAAGCCGCACAAGCCTCGTTGGAAGCGGCTACCCACAACGGAACCCAGCAAGAGCGACAGATGGCGGCAGCCGATATTGCCCGCGAACGGTTGGAGCGCGATCAGGCGCGCCAAAACCTGAATGTCATGGTCAAGCTCAAAGCCACCGGAGCAGCTTCGCAAGACGAGGTTGCGGTGGCGCGACAGCGCCTGGAATCGGCGGATGCCAGCTTGCGCGCGTTCGATCAGACCGCCAAAAGCCGCTACTCGCCGGCTGAGATTGCGCGGGCGCAAGCAGCGCTCACCGACGCGGAAGCCAATCTGGCAGCGGCGCGGCAGGTGGTTGCTAAGTCGTCCATCCACGCACCCGTGGCCGGCACAGTCTACAGAGTGAATGTTGCGCCAACTGAGTTCACTGAAGAGGGCAAGCTACTTTTGGAAATGGCTGACCTGCACCATGAGCGGGTTCGCGCGTATTTTGACGAGCCGGAGATTGGCCAACTAGCCGTAGGCCAGAAAATTCAGATCAAGTGGGACGCCAAGCCGGGCCTTACTTGGAACGGCCACATAGAGCGGATCCCGGTGACAGTGATTACGTATGGAACGCGCAACGTGGGTGAGGTGCTGGTGAAGATTGACGACGTGGATGGTGCACTGTTGCCGGATACAAACGTCACCGTTACCGTAACTACCTCCAACCAGTCCAAGGCACTCACTGTTCCTCGTGAAGCACTGCATAGCGAAAATGGCAAATCCTACGTCTACAAAATCGTGGGGAGCCAGTTGGTTAGAACACCGGTAAACATGGGAACCATCAACCTGACTCAGGCGGCCATCCTCTCAGGACTCAAGGAGGGGGATTGGGTGGCAAAAGGGACAACCAACGGACTGCCTTTGCAAGAGGGCATGCCAATCAAGGTTGTACGGTGAGGGTGCTTTCTACAGTTGTGCTTGCGGCCTCCTTGGCCATCTCTGCGCCGGCGCAGCCCGCCAGGGAATCGCTGGCCCAGGCCAATGCGGCACTCCAGGCAGGTGAGACGGACAAAGCTATGTCCATGCTGCGTTCAATCCTTCAGTCAGGCAATGATCTGGCAGCAGCGCACAATCTCGAGTGCCGCGTTCTGTTCACGCTCGAGCAGTGGAATGACGCTGTGAACGAATGCGAGCAAGCTGTAAGATTGGACGGCCAGAACTCCAGCTACCACTTGTGGTTGGGCCGCGCCCTGGGCGAGAAGGCCGGAAGAGCCTCTTTTCTTTCCGCATATTCGCTCGCCAAACGCGTACGTGCACAGTTTGAACGGGCAGTGCAACTGAATCCCCACAGTATCGAAGCTCTCACATCCTTGGGCGAGTATTACCAGCAGGCCCCCGGTGTAGTGGGTGGCGGTCTTGGCAAAGCCGAGAGTGTAGCCGAGCAGCTCGACAAAGTGGATGCGTCGCACGCCCATGAGCTGCGGGGACACATCGCGGAGCAGCGCAAGGACTACGGCACCGCAGAACGGGAGTTCAAGCAGGCGGTCGCAACCAGCACTCATCCTGCCTTGCAATGGATGATATTGGCCAGCTTCTATGACCGCCGCGGGCAGTGGCCAGCGATGGAGTGGGCAATCCACAACGGCGCAAAGGCAGCAGAACACGATCCTCACGCCGGAGTGGCTCTTTATAATGGCGCCTCCGTGCTTAACAGAACCGGACGCGATCCAGAGATGGCTGCGAAAATGCTAGAGGAGTATCTGGACGGCTCAATTAAGAGCGAGGAAGCGCCTGCATTTGTGGCGCATTTGTGGCTGGCGCGGCTTCGGCAACAACTGGGCGACTCCGCGGCCGCAAACAGGCAACGTGAAGCGGCAAAGGCTCTGGCGAGCAATTACAGGCTTGCGGGCGAGTCAAGACATTGATGGGGACAACGAACGTGAAGATCGGACACAAACCGCGCAAGGCGTGGGCGCCAGTTCTCATCGGCATAGCGTTTGCCTCGTTGTCATCTCTTGTGCCCGCCCAGGTCTCACTGGCCACGGTAGTGGATCTGGCCCAGCGCAATTCCAGCACTGTCAAACTGGCCGAAGCCAATGTGCAAAAGACAAACGCCATGCTTGCGGAAACAAAGGACGTATACGCCCCCAACCTGGTAGTCGGATCGACAGTTGGCACATCCATTGGCTTTCCCACGGGGCAACCTTCCATTGCAAATGCATCAACGCAATCAGTGGTGTTGAGCTACTCCCAGCGACAGTACATCAAGGCCGCTGGCGTCGGATTGCAGGCCGCGAATATGAACCTCAAGGATGCGCGCGAGCAGGTAACCCTGGACGCCTCGACCGCTTATATCGAATTGGATACCGTGGATCGGGAACTGGAGGCCGCACGGCAGCAGGAAAGCTATGCGGAACGGCTGGTAGAGATCGAGCAGCAACGCTCCGAAGCCGGCGTCGATCCCTTGAAGGAGATGCTCTCAGCCCAGCTGACGGCAGCACAGATCAAGCTCAAACGCCTTCACCTGGAGACCCGTGCAGACACGCTCACCAAACAACTATCAACGCTCACAGGTCTGCCTGACGGCTCCATCACGCCAGATCGAGCCAGCATTCCAGAGATTCCCGCGGTATCGGCAGACGAGCCGGGCCGCACAACCTCCGGCATTGAATCGGCAAAAATGATGGCCAGGTCAAGACAATTGAAGGCCCATGGCGACGAGTTGACCAGGCACCGCCCGCAGATATTTTTTGGGGCCGAGTACAACCTCGACTCCAACAAACTGAACAACTACAGCACTTACTACAACAACTTCACTCCTAATAACTTCGCTTTCGGTTTCTCGATTCAGATTCCTCTCTTCGACCTCAGCGGCCGCGCCAAGGAACGGGAATCGGCCGCGGAAGCGCTGCGTGCCAGGGTCGAACTCGAACAGGCGCAACGCCAGAACGACGTCCAGATAGCCATGCTCACTGGTAGCCTGCGTGAGTTGACTACCTTGGCGGAAATCGCCAACCTGAAGCAGCAGATCGCGAACGAACAGGTCAAAACAGTCGAAACGCAACTGGAACTGGGTAATGGCACTGCAAGCGGGCCGGGCGCTCAACCCCAACTGACGCCCAAAGCCGAACAGTTGGCCCTCATCGACGAGAGTCAAAAAGTCCAGGACTCGCTCGATGCGGGATTCGATCTAGCCAAGGCGAGGCTCAGCCTGCTGCGCGCGCTAGGCCATATGGAAGACTGGCTGCGGGAACTGCACGCAAAATAGGCAGAAAAGCAGGATAGCGACTTAATATCTGCCGGAATGTTAGAATTGAAGGGATGACTATGCCCCTGAAAACTCTGTTGCTGAACCCGCCCTCGTTCGAGAACTTTGACGGTGGCGCAAGCTCGCGCTGGCCGGCGACGCGCGAGATTGAGTCTTACTGGTACCCGGTTTGGCTTACCTATCCGGCCGGCCTGCTGGAGGGATCGCGCGTGCTCGATGCGCCTCCCCACCACATCACTGCGCAGCAGACCATTGAAATCTGTAAGGAATACGAGTTCCTGGTGCTGTTCACTTCCACGGTCGGGTGGGAAGGCGATCAGCGCTTAGCAGAAGCTATCAAGGCCGCCAATCCTTCGATTCGCATCGCTTTCGTCGGCCCTCCGGTCACTACCGATCCAGACCGCGCCCTGAACGAGTGTTCTGTACTGGACTTTATCTGCCGCCGCGAGTTCGACTACTCAGTCGTCGAGTTTGCCCAGGGCAAGCCGCTAAATGAGATTCTCGGAATCAGCTACAAACAGAAGGGCAAGATCGTTCACAATCCTGATCGCCCCCAGGTGGAGGATCTGGATGCGATGCCGTGGGCTACAAAGATCTACAAGCGCGACATGGACGTTACGCGCTACAACGTGCCCTTCCTTCTGCATCCATATATCGCCCTCTACTCCACGCGCGGATGCCCTGCCCAATGCACGTTCTGCCTGTGGCCGCAAACCCTCAGCGGACATGCCTGGCGCAAGCGATCCACTGACGATGTGGCTGCCGAGCTGGCATGGGCAAAACAGAACTTCCCCGATGTGAAGGAGTTCTTCTTTGACGACGACACTTTCAATATCCAGAAGGCGCGCACCATCGAGCTGTGCGAGAAACTGAAGCCGCTTAACCTCACCTGGAGCTGCACCTCGCGCGTTACCACCGACTACGACACGCTGAAGGCAATGAAGGAAGCCGGCTGCAGGCTGCTCATCGTCGGCTTCGAGTCCGGCGATCCGCAGATCCTCAAGAACATCAAGAAGGGTGCCACCGTCGAGCGTGCCCGCGAGTTCGTCAAGGACTGCCACGACCTCG
>VFSW01002029.1_pt1 | contig 30703 bp, 48 predicted proteins | sample 5358111 | NCBI WGS metagenome assembly VFSW01 (sample SAMN11554181, study PRJNA540505) | mine drainage metagenome | isolation source: sediment from site ElyBrook_90M | place: USA: Ely Copper Mine, Vershire, VT | collected 2017 | reverse complement strand
AATACCATGATATCATTTCTATCAGTATTCAGATATGGCATATTACCACCCGATATTATAATTTTATCCTCATTACAGTTTAATGCAAGATTAGTGATTGTTTTTTGTTCATTAAGTCTTTTTAACCTTGAAGGCATGTAATTTCTGATCATATAATTTACAAATTGTGGTAAATAATCACTCTGATTTATTTTTCTCTTTAGGTTTATAATTTCTACACCGTCAAGAATATTATTATTATTGACACAATATAATTTTGTTTTTATTCCTAATTCATTCAAACTTTGTAGCAATGATAATGATAGGTATTCAGATCCACCCATTGAATTGAAGAATGGATGTACTACTGCAACTGTCATAAATTGGTTCAAGACTGATTCTTCATAAGATAATCAGAAGATAATTCATCCCAAGTTTTACCTTCAAAGACTCTACAACTATTCCCTTCCACCGTTTTATCGATATGACAAGAAATCATTTCCTGAAATAGTTTCTGAGTGGCATTTTGGACAAACAGTATAATTACCTTTCTTGTAGGTAGCACTACCACTTTATTACAAAGAGATGGTAATGTCATTTGGACTTCAATACCATATCAATCAGTTTTAATGCGTGCTTTGCAAAGTAATTAGTTTCAGGAGTATCTCCACTATGGATTTGATAGAACCATTGTTCGCAGTAGTTGTGTAATCCTTTGTTATAATATGGAATACTCTCTACTACCTTATCAATACAATCCTTTTTTCCATGTCCGAGACTACCAATCAAACAAGCACATTCACCTTCATACTGTGAACCGTTTACGTGACCTGATACTAGTTTATCTCTGAGATATGGAAGTTCAGATTTAAGATGTTCAAAGACGAAAAGCATATCTCGACTGCATTGATTGATGTATGAAATGGGTAAGGTTTTTTCATTTGCACCCTCAAGATTTGCATACCTCAGATTTGCATCCTCAAGATTTGCATCCTCAAGATTTGCACCCTCAAGATTTGCATCCTCTTTAACTGCCTGTTCTAAAGTATCTCGAATAGTATTATTTTCTTTCTCATAAGCAAACAGTACACTTCCACCAATGGTTTTAATTTCTATTTTTGTCATTGATTCATCTCTTCTGATCCCACCTTGCAGATTTGCACTTAGGGCAGATCATAGGTCTTTCTTCTTGACTTCTTGGAATCCAATCATATTCACATCTTTCACAGTGGAATCCTGGAACTGTAATTTTTATTTCGCCCATAACAAGTAATAGCAAGCCTACTTAATATAGTTTACTTTATAAAGTAGAGTTTATTAAATAGTATGTTCTATACATATTATGGAAACATTTCAAATACAAAAACAAAAATACAATGTCTCAGAGAACGGAAAAATTGTTGGCTCAATGAGTCTGACCGAATCTGATGCAGAACAAATGAGAAAAAACGGATTGAATTTGTCTAGACAAATGACAATCAAATACAAGCAAGAATTTCAAAGTCCATACGCAAATTCAGCTTCAGAAGAAGGAAATGTAGGACTTGCATATGAACTAGAGGATGATTGGACAGAAGAAGGAACAATTTCCAACAAGGAAGCATGGAGAAGAGAAAATAAAAGATATGCGAGAATAGCACAAAGCGAAGAATTTGGGCTTGGATTCGTAGAAGGGTAGAAAAATGAAACAAATCAAAATCATAAATCGAAACGGAAAAAAACTTCAAGTGACACTAGACACAGACATAGACGCCCAAATATTTTCGGAATTTCAGCATTCAGGAGCACGAAATCAGCGATGGATGGAATTATATGCCCATGTCGGGTGCCAGGAAAATCATTTCTACACTCTCGAATGTTCGAGATGGGAAAATGAAGAAAATATAATCAGACTGATTTCGAAAGAAAAGGCAATCGAATTGTTGTCTGGAAAAACTTGCTCGAATGAAGAAATAGAAAACATGAAAAAATATGGTCTGCAACTGGAGGAAGCGTAATGGCTTCCCCAACAAATGAGGAAGACCGTTGGGAAGGCTTTTCTGTTGATGAACTTTCAATCTTAAGAGAATGTGTTCATAATTGGAGAATGGAAGATCTAGGAATTGGTGCTACTACATTGAAATTAGAACAAGAGATAATGTTAGAACTTGAAAAAAGGAGTGGAATAATTCATGCCTAGATTCAGAGAAGCAAAATGTTCAACACATCCTGAATGTATTATTAGCATCAATTCGGCAATCTATGAAAAGGACAACAAGTTTTACTGTGCAAAATGTGATAAAGAAGTTACTCTGAAATCAGAAACGAGGTTAGTTCATGTCTGAAACAAAACCGTCAAACGGGTTAGAAGATGTAGAGATAATAAGAAACTTGGGGGATTTTAGAACTTACTGGACTATAGAAATAAACAAGAAATTGACAAAAAGGCAAGCACAATATCTTGCTATGAAAATAAAGGCGTTGATAATATGGTGACAAAGAAGTTATCTTGTAATCAGAAGATAAAAGAGAATGATTTTATCTTAGAGTACGACCCAAGTATCAAAGAAGATTTTAGAGAGTTTTGTATCATAATCAAACAAGTAAGAAAGGATGAAAAGTATTGGTCTAAAGCAACTAAAATTAAACAACAAATACTAGATGGCCAAAGGGCATTAGAAATACTCGGTAAAATAGAAATCTACGTAAGACTATTACAAGACGGTGATCCTGAGAATGAAAAGCCTAAAGAAATTCTCGATTACATAGAAAAAGAAATTCAGCCAATGTTAAAGGTGATATACAATGAGTAAAACGACACTTCCATCTCAATGTTCATATCCATACTGTCTAAAGGGAGAAGGTCATCAAGGAAGTCATACACTATCAGAGCATAACTTTGTAAAGGATGTTAGATTTCAAGTAAATATTCCTATTGGAAATACTTCGGAAATAATACAGATAGAAGATCTTCCAGCAGAGAGATTAGGATACAATACATTTCAACTTGTAGAAACCAAAACCGTAAGGAATGAACCTCAATGACAGAAGATTCTAGTGTTCCAGTCGGTGCGATTAATGAGATGACCACCGACATTAACACGTGTTATATATGTGGATTAGATGTCGACAAACTATATCCTGTAACTTGGCATGATGAAGATGAAGGAAATGATAAAGTGTATATGATTTGTTGGGATTGCGATTTTGATTTAATGAATGGTAAAGGTGAAATGACTGTTGATGAACTTTCAATCTTAAGAGAATGTGTTCATAATTGGAGAATGGAAGATCTAGGAATTGGTGCTACTACATTGAAATTAGAACAAGAGATAATGTTAGAACTTGAAAAAAGGAGTGGAATAATTCATGCCTAGATTCAGAGAAGCAAAATGTTCAACACATCCTGAATGTATTATTAGCATCAATTCGGCAATCTATGAAAAGGACAACAAGTTTTACTGTGCAAAATGTGATAAAGAAGTTACTCTGAAATCAGAAACGAGGTTAGTTCATGTCTAAGACAAACAACTCCTTCGGGTTAGAAGAACTTGGTTCCATCCTTGAAAGTCTTAGCAAGTTGGATTATTTAGATCAAGAAAAATTAGACAAAATCGTGCAAGAAATGGTTAACAGGTGGATATATTGATAAAGAAGTTAGAATGTCGTTCTGAATGCGGTAGTCTTGTGTGCGATAAAACAAAAGGTCATCAAGGAGATCATAAATACAAATTCTGGTATTGGAAACGGAGTGGTGTTTATGTTGGTAGAAAGACAATCCGAGGTAATGGTAATTGAGCGAACAATCTAATCGTAACGAGTATTTCAGGCGATACATGAAAGTAAGAAGAATGAACAATCCTGAACTCAAAGATTATCATAGAAGATACACATATGTTTACAGAAGAGATAAGCGTACTAACCAAATGGAGAATAGGGAATGAGAGCAGGCTAGGAGAGATTGACATCTGTAACAAATTGTATGGAGCAGGAACAAAAATGATTCAAAACTTCCGAAGCGAGGGAGAAATTTACAAAAATAATTACGAACAAATATTTTTGTGTACTTTGACAAAAAACAATTTTACGCTTAACAACATTTTATACAACTTTGGAGAATTATAATTATGGCAGAAAAAATGAAAGTCTACATTGACGGTGTAGAACAAAATACCAACGCTTTGGATGTCTTGGGATATTTATTAGACATTAAGACAGGTAGAAAGAAATCAAAGGAGATTGAACAATGAATATTTCATTGTTCAAGTCCCTATCGGATGGTATAGTATTATTTGATTCGTATGAACAAATATCATACACAAAAAGACAGATAATAGAAAATATGCTTGAACTATGGAATATTGATTATGATGGGCATTTATATCCTGACCATTTCATAACATACAAGACAACTTACATCTCACATATTACACTAGACAGTAAGGAACAAAAATGAGAGTTAAAAGAAATCCTCACACAGACTGTGATTTTATGGAGTGTCATATTGACTAACAAGTTATCTTGTAATGAGGGAGTTGCTAACTGTACTTACAAAGGGAAACATACACATTGGTTTCAACATAATAGACCTTTCAAAATAACCTTTCTGGATACAAAACGAGGTAAGAATAATGAGTAAGTTACAATGTCCATATCCGAAGAATCTTTGCTGTACTAGATGTAATTCATTCTATGCTGATTCTTATTGTGGTTATGACCTGCATTGGGAGAAATGTAATCCAACTCTACCTATCCAAACAATTCGAGGTAATGGTCCATGAGCCAGCAAGAAATAGTAAAACGTTATTGGTTAACTCCACCTGAATTATATGCTAAATTAGATTCAGAGTTTCATTTTGATTTTGACCCCTGCCAATATCCAAAGACTTTCAATGGTTTAGAAATTCCTTGGGGTAAGATGAATTATGTTAATCCACCATTTAGGTCCAAAGACGGTTCACCTACTTCCTTTGTAAGAAAGGCAATAGCAGAGTCATTGATTGGTAACTCTACATTTCTAACTCTACCTGCACAAAGTTATGTTAATCTATTACTAGAAGCGGGTGCAGAGTTAAGGTCCTTAGGTCGTGTCAAATGGTTAGAAGTAGAATCAAAAGAACCAATGAAGTCACCTAGTCCGATTACAGGATTCTATCTAAAAGGTAAGCCTAATGACAATATGGAGAATCGGGAATGACAAAGTGGTTAGTAGCTAGTGTAGTAAATGTAGAAGGTGGAAAGTTAGAATATCAGATTCAAGAACGCCCTTTACTTCATGCCTGTTGTAATCAAGACCATTTTGGAGATGTAAACATAGACATTAGACCAGAAGTAAATCCCGATTACGTTTGTGATGTTACTAAAAGACTACCATTCGAGAAAGAACAATTCAAAGCTGGTTTTATGGACACACCTTGGATTAATGAGTTCAAATGGTCATTAGGAAAAGCAATAAAGGAAATGCTTAGAGTCTGTGAAGTAGTCTATGTTATCTGCCCTTGGTTGTATGGATGGCGTGGATGCAGACCTGAATCAATATCTGTTTCCTGGCGACCTGGAATTAATAACCCAATTCTATTTGTAAAATATGTAAAGACTGACAAGTTTTGGACTGAATATGAAAAAATAGAGGAGAGTGTCTGATTACAATGCCGTCAAAGCGTAAGCTGTTAAAAGATGAAGCTTGTGGATTTAAGACTGAAAGAGGAATAGTTAATCCTAAATGCCCGAAATGTTTAGAAAAATGGAACGAGTTTCTAGATAAACGTAAAGCTATGGGAAAACCTGTGAGGGTAGTTTTCTAATGACAAAGGATAATAATTGGGGAATTTGGCATGGAGTAGGTTTGTGTACGATTCGAGGTAATGGTAAATGAAGATAGAAGTTACTTTCCTAGAAGATGATGCCAGACTAATTCAATCAGTGTTTACTTATCTTCAAATGAACAATGTTCAAGAACAACAAGAACAAGTCAAAAAGTTAATCTTTGATTGGGCTTACAAGTGGCAGTATGAAATGGGTAGAAAGTCCAAAGACAAGGCAGGTAAATATCAATGACTTGGAGTAGAGGTCAATGGAATGGAAAAGAGTCTGCAATATGGTATGAAGAATATCCAGAACATCATTCTATAGTATTACACTTTAACATTGAAGAATTAAAATCACATCTGGAATTGATAGATAAGCCTAAAGACGAAATGGAGAAATCGTCATGATACCCAAAACGAATCTCTACAAAGGAACAGTAGTGAGTGATACAAAAACAATGGAAGATGTGGATAAACTTCTTAGAAAGTTTGGCATTGCAGAACAACGTCTTACAAAATCAATAGATGTTCTAACTGTGGGAACCTTGATTACTAAGAAGTTATCTTGTCCATATCCGAAGAATCTTTGCTGTACTAAATGTAATTCATTCTATGCTGATTCTTATTGTGGTTATGATTTGCATTGGGAGAAATGTAATCCAACTCTACCTATACAAATAATTCGAGGTAATTGTTAATTGAGTGAACAGTCTAATCGTAACGAGTATTTCAGGCGATATATGAAAGTAAGAAGAAAGAACAATCTGAACAATGAACGGGGTTGTAAAGTCTAGGTGGTCAGTCATTGAAGATTATCTTTCTGCTCATGGCATATTATACGCAAAGACATCTTGCTAGAGTAAAGACTTTAAACCCATATTATCATAATATGTATTATGAAGAAAGGAGTTTCTATGACTTTGGAAGAATCAACCATACAAGGAATAGACGGCTATAAGACTGAGCTAGTAACTAGGTCTGAGTTAGTAGATGAAGTCCTTAAACATGTACTGCAATCCCCTGAGTTTATCATGGGTTTTGTGCAACATATAGAGTCAAAGATAAGGGGATCTTTGCCTGATTGTTCACAAGTCGCTGGGTAAAAACCTAAACGAATAATAAAATAATTGTCGTTATACCATACAGAAGAAGGACACTAACAGACACAGATTTTAGAGTTTTTGTTCTTACGAGATCTAATTGTACCCTTTTGTTTATTCCTCTGACAGCGCCTATAAACTATATACGGCAAGGTTACGTGCAAATGGATATTGAGCTATACTAGACTTGGCGGGGTTTTACGGTTAGGAGTGAAATGCACTTTTTGTAATCTTCGAATAGATTTTCTCTTTTTGGTCTGAAATACTCTGCATCACGCTTGAAAATTAAATGTCCCATGATGTACTCAACATTAGTTACATTAACTTCCTTCACACTTTTCATTAATGTATTGACTCTCTTGCGAAATCCGTGATTGATGGGGATTGCAAATCTACCATTAATTCCCTTCTCTCCTCGTTCTATATTATGCTGTAGTCTTTCAATGGCTTTGGTTATTGCAAAGTAATCTATATCAAAGACCTTGGATTTGCCATCTAGCCTCAAATCATGAATATCTTTGTATTCTGGATTTTTCAATTTTAGACGATTTATCCGTTCCATAATATAATCATCCAAAGCAACTTTAGCTTCTGGAGTAAGAAAGGTAAGGTATTCATCGCTAGTTTCTGAGTATATTATGGCAGAGTAGCAATCCTCAATTTCCTGCAAATCTTCCATTTTAAGAAAAGTGAGAGCTCCAACCCTAACTCCAGTACAAGCCAAAAAGTGTATGATTGCTGTTAATCTCAGATTATTGTAAACCCTGATTCTTTTCCCTTTTCCGATTTGGTCCAAGATAACTCCAACTTCCTCAGTCGAGTAAGCTTTGCCTCCAACTGGATATTCTTCAGTTGGGTACATTTTACGGATCTTCTTGAAATTGATAATGACGTCATTCATCACATAGAAGTGTTCAATGGATTTGAAAATAGCTTTTATCGTACTAAGGGAATAATCTGCCCTAATGTCAAAGAGATAGTCCTCCAGCCTTTTTTGTATGGTGTCTGGAGTGTCTTGTACCAAAAAGTCATAATCATCTGGAGAATTGATTTCTCGAGTTTGGGCATATCTCTTGAGCCAATAACAATATTCATTATGGGTTATCTGTGTCTTGAGTCCAGTTAGGAAATTGCGGTATGATCTGGCCTTGGCAGCCTGTAACTCTTGTTCTAGTTTGGCTCTCCATCTTTTCTCATTGTCGGTATGCATGGTAAAATCATTAACATAGACAATTTCTTTAGACATTGGTTATTGTAGAAAATCGACGATTTTAAAGATTTTGGAGAAAATGCTTATTACTCATTAATTCATAAAATTAGCGTAATATGGAATCCAGGCTTCCTGACATTAATACTGAATTTATCAATTATAGAAACGAAGTAAGGATGGCTCTAAAGTCAGGAAACTATCGGGCGATGATAGGTTACATCAATAACCTAAATGCCTTATTGCCTGATCATTATCAAGTGAAGATTTCCACGGAGGAATACAACAAAATCGTAAAATCAAAGGAATTATTGATTTGCCCTGGATGCAAGAAAGAATCAAACCAAGACGACATTAAGGTAAGAAACAAGCTAAATCCTCCTTTTGAACTTTTATTGTCTGGAAATGAATATGAGAAGATCTGGACATGCACTGCATGTAAGGAAGAGATTATGATGAAAAATACCGAGTTTATGATTGAAAAATTGTCAAAACCACATTATTTCCAGATTGTTCCAGATCCTCCTACAAGAAGTAAGAGTTTAACCGATATGGGCATCAGTAACAGCCGTTTTAAGATTTTAATGCAAGATTGGACCTATAATTGCATGGCAGAGATAGCACACCAGGAATCCAAGTATAGGGAAGAATATGTACCAAAGGACACAGAATTTGCAGAAACCCAAGACGATAACAAGCTAGAAGAGGGAATGGTAGTGGTAGAACAATGAATACCATAATCAAGGAAGTAAGCTATCAGCCAAAGGAAAGACTGGAAGCAAAGAGAAAACCAATGGTCATTCGCTGGAAGGGCGCCGATATGATCAGGAATCAGTCTGTAATGGCTGCCGTCAATGAAATAGTCAATAAATCTGAAAATTTAGACGTTGTGAAGGTAGGGATCATTGGAGAGCCATCTACGGGCAAAACCACGCTTGCAGATACAGTGGGCCATCTAATTCATAAAAAATCTACAATCCCCTTTGCAACTAGAAGTTTTGGGAAGGAAGAGTTCAAAAAGATGAAAGAAACCTTGGCACAACTAGAGCCAGCCAACTACATCCTAAAGTTCGGTGATCTATCATTTCTCAAGGCAGATTTCACTACTAAAGAGATTGATGTGATAAAACAAGTCATGACAACGATTAGGCACTTGAAAGAGGATGTAAAGATAATCTTGATCTATGACTATCATTACAGCCTAGGACTGGACAAATATCTTAGACAGACTGATTTCAAATTCTATACAAGTGTAGGATCAGAAGAGTTCAATAACATCATTAATCAGGTAGGGAACAAGTATATTCCTCTAGTCCAAAGATTCAAAGGCTATTATCATCAAATGACTGGAGAAAAGAAGCAAGTAACCATAAACCTCGGCAATCCACGCAAGCCCATTCCCTTTACCTACAAATACAAGAATCCATTTGTTATGTGCCTATTCTGGAACGAAAACACCTTACGGCCCGTTGTATTTCCTAAACGCCATTGGGTGGACAAGCTTTGTCCAACTTGTAGCATACAAGAGAATTTGCCTCCAGATTTATCATTGGACCAATACATTCGAGAATCATACGAAAAATGGGGGATACAAACATTTGAAACGGCTGTAAAGCTTATTGCACGAGATAACGGCATTAATGTCTTCAGTCACAGCGTAAAACAATGTACAAAATACAATTTGGAAGCAATGAAGAAAAGGCAGATTCCTTTGGCTGCTTTGATTTCCTACATGGATCTAGATCCCTCCGATTCCCCTATGAGGCAAAAGCTAGATGGGATATTGTTAGAACCGCCAAAAATTGACACTAGTGTTAAATAATACTGTTTGAATTGTAAATCATGTGTGAATATTGCGAAAACAAAAAGCATAAAGAATTAAAACATGTTGGAACAGACACAATGGGTAGTAAGCTAATCAAAAAGCTACACAAATAAAATATTAGTTCTCCATCGAGTCTTTCTTTTCTTTTCCACGTATAGCATCCATTATGCTGTGCTTTGTGGCTTCTTCTATTGTGATTGCCCTTTCTGCCTTGTTCCTCGTCAATATATGAGTCAGGGCACTCTGGCTATTGTTCTTGTCCCGTAAGGTCTCAGAACTCTTTGCATCTATGGAATAGTCATACATCTTTACCCTGCGTAAAATAATCTTTGACCATTGCTCCGCCCTTGCAGGCGAAGTATAATTAAACACATCAAATATTAGATTCTCCAGATTCTCCTTCTCTTTTACAAATGCGCCAAAACTAGGATAGTTTACAAGCTGTGTCTTATAGTTTAACTTCTTGGTATCAAGTTCTAGCTGTATGATTTCTCTGCCGTTCTCATCTATCCTCTTGACGGGAATCCTGCAAGAGTCCATTAGCATCTCAATAAAGTCTGCACGTTCAGGCGGAGAATCCTGAGTCATCACATTACCAGACATAAACATTCTTTTAGCCCAATTCTATAAAAGGTTATATCTTACAGATTTAAAGCTAAAGCACATGGGAGTCCTACGGGATTATTGGAAAGAAAGACAAAGATTACAACGAGAACGTGACGAGGTTCTACAAAAAGTCTACAGGTCTGAAAGCTTGCTAGGTGAATCATTCTCGGACTTTCGCAAAAGGATAAACAAGAAAGGCAAGTCATTGACATAATACTTTTTAACATTGATGATTAGGAAAAATAGAGTAAGCTTTATCATCCCATGTTACAGGCTACTCCGTTGGTAGAGCAACTACTACCAACGTTATACTTTTTAACTAGTAGATTCAAAGCTAATCAAACATGGGGATATTTAGCGGGAGAGATTTATTCAGCAATAAATGGATTACTGCAATGATTACAGATGTTTCAAACCGCCTGCATCTCTTTGCTGTAAAATATAGAATTAACGAAGAACTATTCCTTGTAAAGATAGAACGCAAATGGTACTGCTTCAAGATTGATCCCTCAAGAATAAAGATCTATTATCATAATGCCGTCAAGTCATTTAGAATCTTAATGTATGATACCAATCATTATCTGCCTGTTTCTCCAGCTGACATTCAAGAACTTGGAGATGTCTTGGACAAAAACTCTCTGCCAAAGGTAGATAACAAAATGATGGCCCTCTTCAAACTGTTAGGCAAGAGGGAAAAGAACAAGCAAGCAGACAAGCCATTTGACTTTCACGATATAGAAAAACTACTGGAAGAAAACGACAAGCATAAAGGCAAATATGCAAACGAAGTGGAACAGGTAGGAACTTATCTCAAGGAACATTTGAACGCAGATAAGATTGTAACACCAGTAAGAAGGCTCTCAGAATTCCTAGACTATGAAATCAACCTAACTGATCCAGGCTTTGCAGACCAACTATTGAACAGGGCAGAAAAGACAGAGAAGGAAAACAAGAAGATGACCAACCAAGAGATGACAGGCAAACAGCCTTGGCTCAAACTCGTATTGATACTTGCAGGAGTGGGATTAGTAATAGGAGTAATCGCTTGGGCTGCATCCTCTGGAGCATTAGGAAATATGATGCCATCCTTCGGAGGAGGCGGAGGTTTCAACAGTCCATTCGGTTCATTCGGAGCACCGCCTGGAGGAGCAGGAGGAGGCGAACTAACATCATCTAGTCCTGTCACTTCATGGATTGCCAAGTACCCAACTCCGCAAAGTCTAGCTGCTGCAATTCAAAGTCATCAACTCACTTGCTCGGATCTACCAACGCAAGTACACGACATGGCAAATACTGTCAATCCCAAACCATGCCCCTAAATATCTTTATACCAATGTACTTGTAAAATCTTAATAGGATGTTAGATGCTCTCTGGCTTCATCTTATTACACTACAGACTATCGTAGTAAACAGTTCTCAGCCTTGCTTCCTCAACTACTCCGCTGGCGTGGACTTGTGGCGTAACTGCGGAATGTCAAACGATTACCTAACTACTGCAATGTTTCCTTGGCAATGGGTATCAGGGGGTAACTTTTCAATGGTCCTAGTCTCTGTATTCGTAGTAATGTCCTACCTCAAATACCAAAAGGTTGTATATCCCATACTCGTAGGTACTTTGTTTTTACCTGTAGCATGGTTTCTTTTCCCTACGCAATTTCTCAATTGGGCTATCATAATGACAGGTTGTGCCTTGAGTTTGCTTGCAGGCTATATCTATATTAGCCAGACCAACGAACAATAAGACGGGATGATACAGTTTAGCCTGATACCGCAAGCACTGGCTCCCATCCTTACTATCATTGTGGGAGTAACTTTGCCTTTGATCTTGTTTGCAGTATATGTAAAAATCAAAAAACAATAATACTATCATAAAAAATTGTCATTGACATATTAGTTAAATACTAAATCCAAATAACAAAAAACTAACTATGGAGTCCTCCAATTTCATCACGGGGCTAATTACAATCTTCATAGGGGCAGCCATACTTCTAGCGGTAGGTGTTCAGGTATTGGGTAACGTACAATCATCAACCAACTGTACCACGCTTCCAGGCTATAACAGCTCAGGACTTGTAAACGGAACAGGGCCATTTGGATCATTCACATCTCCAACAAACCACGGGCCAAATGCAGGCGACTACAAGTATTCAAGCTGGTCTCTTAGCTGCCTCACAACAAACACAAACGCACAAAGCGGATATTCACTTGTGCTTGTTATATTGATTGTAATCGCAGCCGTAGCTATCTTAGCTATTGTGAAACTTCTTTAAATTCCCCTTCTTATTTTTTCCTAGTATCATAAAAAATTGTCATTGACATATTAGTTATATAATACAAAATTATGATACAAGAACATGGAGTCCTCAAACTTCGTAATGGGATTGATCACCATATTCATTGGTGCAGCAATCCTATTGGCAGTCGGAGTCCAAGTTCTGGGTAACGTTCAGACATCTACTAATTGTACAACACTACCAGGCTACAACTCAACAGGAACTGTAGTAACACCATACACCAACATTCCACAACAGAAATACTCAGGCTGGTCATTGAGCTGTCTGAATAGCAACACGCAAGCACAAGGTGGCTATAGCCTCATAATGGTTATATTAATCGTCATAGCTGCCGTAGCTATCCTCGCCGTCGTCAGATTACTATAATCTACGACATCCTTTTATTTTTTTCAAAAACATTGTTAAGTAAATCTCTTTGGGCATATCTCAAAAGTCAGTTTCACCCTTTAACTTACCAATGTCAACCTTATGCTGGAACTACAACTCTGGCAGGCAGATAAACAACGGAGTCTGCCCTCATCAACTCCAGCCTCAAACTATAAAAATTACCGAAGACTGGAATAGTTCACATAGCCAAGCTTACTAACCAAAACCTTTTCTAACAGTAGTATTTAATTAGAACTATTGTCATCCCTCGTATATTTAGGGTTCTCAGTTATCTTATTCCTAATCACTTACGGCATAGGCTTCCTTTTGATACCTATGGTTCTAGGTCCGTTCTTTTCTGATTCTCCTCCCATTACTGATCCTGGATGGAATGCAACCAATCTTCATGTGCAATCAGTGATACAATGGATAGTTCCTCTTGCTCCAGCAATCGGCATGTTTATTTTTGTTATGAAAGTTTTGATGGTTGCGAGTGTACGCGGAAGGGATTGATCTTGTCATGGGAAAAGAAAAACATTCCTCACTCATCTATTTAATATTTGGATTCTTTATCCTAAATACATTTGTCATAGCAACACCAGATATTGAATCAATGAATCTTTATGGGATTCATATGCCGATTGTAGATTTTACTATTAAAACGGCACAGGCATTAAGCGGTTCCCAAATCATATCCACAACGAGAGGGCCAGACTATTCAACCATATTATATTCAAATGGAACTAAGCTTTCTACTTTTGGTCTACCAGAATATGTTGAAGCACTGAATGGTTCATTTGTTCCTTACATTTTATCAAACGATTCTACACACATCTACATTGATTCAAAGACTGTACCAATATCAATGTCAAAGATTGATTGTACCTTGACGGTTTATTCTAACTCTAATCTGATAAGAAATAATCCTTCTGTTTTGATAGGGCAGCACTTTTACGGGATAACAGTAAAGCAGACGGGACAGAGTTGGGTAGAGCGGCCAGTAAAGAACATTCCATGCACATATCAAACCAGTTCAAACTCCACTGGACTTTATCTTACCATTCAAAGATCAGAAGTAAATTGGGGAAACCTTACTTCCATCTATTCATTTCCAAATAACGGGCAACCCGAAGTCTATAATAGTTTTCTAAACCTGAATCCTGCTTGGGCTTCGGGATATAAGATTGACTTTGTATCAGTGAATAAGAACATCAACCTTTCAGCATTGAATTTTAACGGTACGATATTCCAAAACTTTAATGCCTTTACTGGTAATGGGTTGAACCTTACTTCGTCACAACTTACAAACAACGGCATATCTATCCTTGCAACCAATCAGCAATTGTTTTCCTATGACCAATCAGATGTAATCAATGATGTTAAAAATGTCATAATGAATTACAACGGAACTGGACAGCTAAACATAAAGATACACTATGGCAAGCAGACTCCAATAACCACGGAAGGACAAACAATATCTCAAGATCCGAAATGGGGATACCTTGCATCTACAACAACAAGAGGAATAACAATCAATGGGGAAACTACTACCAAATGTGAACCGCCTTTAGGAAGCGATTCTACATTCATGAGATTATATCTAACTAGTGTTAATTCATTCAATGGTTGCCGTGTTTATGTGTTGGATTGGAATATATCGGCATTACCTTCAAACATAATAGTAACATCGGCAACACTGGAAATAGACAACTCTATAACACAAAATGCTAGAACGTGCGACTTTGTACAGATAAATGTAAATCCAGTAAGTTCATCTTCAAGTGTTTTGTGGAATGCCATAGATAATGGAACTGCATACGTGAGCGGTTCATCAATTTGTACGACAACAGCAACAGGACAAACAGCAGTATTGGGAACTCAGGCAGTTACCGACATTCAAAATAGGATAAATGGAAACGTATTTGCACTTGGATTTAGGTATGATAATAGGACAACTGATTCTTCTATACATGACACAACGCAAGCTAATCCATATTTGCAGATAGCCTACAATACCTTGCCAGATATTCCTAACATAGCAAACGCGACAATGACAGGAACCCCGATCTTAAACTGGACAACACCTAACGGGAATGGTTACACAACAAATGGATACACTGGACAGATATACAACGGAGCATCCTTCATTTCATTATTTGGAAACCAATCAGCTACAAATTATAACATGACACAGACTGGAAACCAGACACAAAAAGTAAGGATTTATTCTGGTAATCATCTCGGAAGTTCTTTGGGATATGCCTACCCAATAAATTCCACGCTATCAACCTATGAACAATTGCACGTACCGTTTGATTACAACATGCATGATGTGGGAAGATTGCAGGATGGAGGATCTCTTGGAGCAGGCACAGAAAACTATACTTCATCAGGTCATAATGGGGCAGCAAGAATCTACGACGGTTCAAGCTATGATTCATTCCCAAAGCTTAGCGGATTTAACTTTACAAATACAACTCCCTTTACCATATCTGTCTATGTCCAGACAACACAGACAGGAAGTAATGCAACCATCATAGGCAAGGGTACGACATTCCACAGTACGGCAGGATATTATCTTACGCTGTCAGGATCACATCCATACTTCGAATTGTATGGTTCCGATGGAAAATACTATGGAGTGCAATCATCAAAGGTAATAAACAATGGCGACTGGCAGAACGTACTTGTAAGGTTTGACGGGAGCAATCACCTGAACTTTTACATCAACGGAACAAATGATACAAGTGTTACGGTTAAGGCAGATACGCTTGATGCCTCTACTGCAAACACCGTGGCACTAACAACTGGAGGAACGGCTGGAGGTACAAGCCTATTCACAGGGAACGAGGATGAGCTTTATGTCTTTAGTACAAAGATGAACACCCAGACCATTACAGACTTTGCAAACGAACAGCTTACCTTGCCCGCATCCATTCCCAGAAATCTAACTGCGATACAAGATCATAGCATAATAAGCCAAGTGGATCTTTCTTGGAATGCTCCTGCACATAACGGAGGCTCAGCAATTACAGGATACAAGATTGAAAGGTCGGCAACGGGAGGAGCTACTTGGTTTACAGTAAATGCCAATACAGGGACAAGTGCCGTAACATATTCTGATACGGGAGTTCCTACTGGAGCAACTTGGACATATAGGGTATCGGCTATCAATGGCATAGGAACTTCCAAGCCTTCTGTATGGGCATCAGAACTATCCAAGGCAACATTTGTTATAAATGCATATCAATCAGACGGTTCTACAACCATATCAGGAAGCATAACACAGAGCAACTCGACAAGTCATAACAACATATTTACATTATCATCTGGAACCGTTTCATTGAGTGGAATATCAGGACTACAAAACATTACAGCCTTGGATTCATCTACGCTTTTCATAGTAAAGAAACAGATCTTTTACAACGCAACTGGAAACCCAGACAACATTGATTCAAATATATTCAAGGTAACATGCCCAACAACTGGAAGCTCGCCAGCTCTATTGCTTTACACAAGCAATGAATCAAACTATCATTACATAACATCAGTATCAAGTCCTACTTGTTATTCAAACAGTACGGTAAAGTGGCATGTCTATTTTTCTCCTAATGGAGACAGTGGAACTGGAACAACAACCATAAGGGCACTTGTTGAAAATAATACATACGCAATAAACCCCACTTCATTAAAAGCAAACAGTACAACGATTACGACTTCATTTCAAAATCCCTGGATAATATCAAGCCCGATTACAGTAGGAAGCGGAACAAGCCCGATAGGTATTTACTATTCAATGCAGCTGGCATTATCTCCTTCAAGCTCCCCAATCAATTATACTGCTGGAAGCTTGGCAATTAACGGCTCGAATCCGATAGTATTTCCAATATCCTTTAGCCAGACAAACCCAAGCTGTTCTGAATCCGATGTTGCAATATCATTTCCCCAAACATATGTGCTTACCGCAACGATAAGTTATTCAATAGAACAAAAGACAATAACTTACAACAGCATTCCGTTTGTAAGCGGAACAGTCGGATATGACGTAAGCACTTTCAAGTTCAAGAATGCGACCAATGATGTTATAACCATTGTAGCTTCTAATGCAAACAGTCCTTACCAATCTGCAACATACTCCGTAGTTCCAAACCAATCTTGCCTTAACACAAATACCAATTCCTCCATACCTTTGTTTCAAGACATAAAGAACTTTCAGAATGGAACATATGGAACCAAGGGACAAGTGGGAGCAATCAATCTGGTCGTGCTTGTTGCTTTGATTTTCTCCATGATCGGTTTGAACAGGGTAAATGAAAGTTTAGGTCTCGTTGTGATGGTGATGATTTTAGGTGCACTATCTTATTATAATATAGTTACCTTCCCGACAATCTTAATTCCTGCGATGGCTCTAGTATTACTTATCACTGTAGCTTCAACAAAGAAGCTCCCTTGGAGTTAAACATGAAGAAAGAAAAATACACACCAAAAGAAAAAACGCTTTGCCAAAAGCAAGTGGCAATGATAGAAGCCCATTGCAGGATATGTTCTATCTGTAGAAAGAGCAAGGAAGAATACGACAAGTGCCATGAGATACCTACCACTCCCCCATGCTATCAATTCATTCAGGAGCTAGACAGACACATACAAGGATGCAAGGAATGTTCTTTGGCTAATCAAAAGTGGAATGAGGATTCAATACCTGTCAGTCCAGAGATAAGACAGGTAGCTTCTGATCTTGGTAATGGAAGAATGCCAAAGCTTTCAATGTTAAGAGAAGCTGCAAGCCAGTTAATCAAATCACTTGACATGTCAAGTGATGAAGTAAGACAGGCAAGAGAGAAAGCCGAGTCATTATTCAAAAAGAGGTTCAAGCCAGAATGACATTTATTTCCAGCAAGGCAATAGTCATTATAGTTTTCATGTATACATCAAGCTTTATGCTTCTTGCCGTACAGTATGTTTATGCAGATACTTTCGGTATGACCCTAACCAGTCCAGTGAACGGACAGCAACTAAAAAGCAATATTATCAATTACATAAACATCAACAACATAAACACAATCCAAAGTAATGTAACGGGAACCACTAGGACTTCGGTCATATCCAGTGCAACTTCTTATCTTAGCATGACTTGGGAGATCATGCAATTGATGATAGGTGGATATATCTTTAATGTGCTTTATTTGTTGGGCGTACCGTCAATTTTCATATCTGGTTTTATTGCAATCTATTTTATATTCCTGATAATAACATTCATTGCACTAATCCGTGCAACCTTCTTCTAATCCACTCTGTTCAATCTTAGGGTGTTCTAATCAGTTCTTGTCATCAATGTAAGGAACTGATATATTATGAATATCAACAGCATCAAGAAGAACATCATGTGAACCATCATCCAAGCCCTGTTCTGCAAAACTATCTGGTTATTATTTACGGTTGTACTTGTAGAGTTTTGAATCAAGTTATGAGTGCCGTTATAGACATCGGTCGTAGTAGTTGAAGTATCTGTATAGACATCAATGTTTACTCCAGACACTGAAAGGATGCCAGCACAAATCAAGCCTGGTATCAATCCCAATGTACGCATCACAGAAAGAGATCTTGAGCTTGGGACTTCTTTCACTACTGAAATGATAAGCATGAGAATGGAGGAATAACAAATGAACCCATATACTCCCCACTCCGCGATACTTAAATTCATTAATCCTTTTAAAGGACTATACTAAATATCTTTTATGGGAAAGAAGTTTAACAAGCTTGAACATAAAATAGAAAGGGAGTATGAGAAGAAAGGCTTCTCTCACAAGGAAGCCAAACATATTGGACAGGCAACCGCAGGCAAGATTGCCAGAATGAAGAAAGGATATTAACAACAAAGACAACTTTCTATCATGCCAGTAAAGGGAGCTATGATATACAGTTCTCAAACAACTCCAACACCCACGCCAAGCGGACAACCTTTACCACCAGGAGCAACCCCGACAGTTGCCAATAGTGCTGCTCCAAGTTCTCCACCGCCACCAGTAACAACGCCAGATCTTCCTCCACGATATACAGGACCGAGAGCAAAAGGATATGGATATTCTAACGTTGGTTCGCCAACAATTATGACCACAAACGGAAATGTAATTCCAAATCCTGCATTGAATCCATCTGCCATTTCTGGAACTGCTAACGGATTAGCACCAATAAATGAACGAGGCGGACCTTATAGTGCTCACAATCCAGCAGACAATATTGTAATAAGTACCGTTCCAGATAACTCACTAGGAATGCCTACAGTTTCAACGCAACAGCTAGCACTAATCAAACAGAGTCTTGCAGAAGAACAATACGGAGGACCACAAGGAAAAGTAGCAGGTTCAAATACAATATCCGATATAGGTTTTACAGTAACAAAAGAACCAAATGGAACATATAGCACATACAACGCTTTAGCAGCTTTTCTAGCACCATTCACAGGAGGCACTAATGTTTCGTCAGGTTCTTCTCCTTCTTATTATAATGTTCCAAGCAAGGGTTCTCCCCCTGTTAGTCTTGGATTAGGTTCTGCAATAGGAGAACCTTCCATATCAGGTGGAGGAGTAAATACGCCTCAATCAGTAGGACAGAATCAAGGACAAGTCGCATTAGGTGAAGTGCCAGCAGGCTATCAGGGAGTAACAGGAATACAATTAGGCAATGAAGTTCTAAAGGCACAAACTAATCTGGTAAATGCTGGAGCTAATCTCAATCAATACTTTGGCGTATCTGGAAATCCCAATGCTCCTGAATATGGGGGACAGGCACAATTCCAATTCCCATCTATTGCACAAATAATGGCAACAGCTCAAAAATCCACTGGAGCAGCAAGAGTAACTCAGCCAGCCGTAAATGCAAAAGGTCTTACTCCGCTATCTGTTAGTATCTTATCCAATGGCTTTCAGCCTACAGCAGTTCAAAAGCCAATAACTCCTTTGGCAATATCCTCCTCTACTCTTGCCGAGTCAGATGCGTTAAGGGCAAGCATTGGTCTTGGAACTTTGGAAAGCATAATGCCTGTTAATGTTGTAAATGGAACTCAATCACTTCCTACGTTTGAGCAAGAAGAACAAATCTTTACTAATAATCTTGTTTCATCTGCCAAAGAAGCTGGAGCAAATACTATAAACGTTGGAATAGAAACTCTATATAATTTTGGAGGGGGACTTTCAGCTACTAAAACTTCTCCATTGGAAAACATTCCCGTTAGTTCGACAGGATCAGTCATACCATCAATCCTAAAAGCCAACGCTGGAAAACAATTAGTATTTAGTTTTACATCTGCACCACAAGCACTACAAACAATCGGGTTTCAAACCCAATTAAATACTGGACAGCCATCTACTCCAGCAATAAGTCTATTTGGAGTAGCAATGCCTTTACCTGAACCAGTTAATACATTTCTCAGCAACGCAATTAATACAATTAAAAGTGATGTAATATCATTAGCTGCATCTGTTACATCAGCAGCACAAAAGGGATTGGCATCCAATGGAACTGCCTTTGATAAGGCATATGGCATATTGGAGAACGAAGCTCAGGTATTTACATCAGGATATGTTGGAACAGCGACATTATTGGGAGATCTTGCTCCTCCATTAAAACCAGTAATAACTCCAATAGTTTCTTTAATCCCTGCCAATCTGCAAACAGCTCCAACTTTAACAGAAGGCTGGCAACAATACGTAAGTACAAGAGTTGTTCCTACTGAATTAGGATCTATTGTAAGTGGGCAACCATTTGAAGGCCTAGGATATTTTGAAGACCCTATAGCTGCAAAAGCAGGATCAATATTTGCAGATGTGGCATTAAATGTTCTGGCAGCAAAGGCAGTTGGTAAGGTTGGAAACTTTGTAGGTTATTACGGAACAAAGGTAGGAGCAGAACTGGGAGTGCCAGAAGGAGCATTAAGAGCTGGACAGGCTATTATCAACCCAATAGGATTTGGTCAGGAAATAGGAGTAGTACCAAAAGTAGAAGAGCTGGCTTTTCCAGTCAAAATCCCTGCTCCATCTCCAGCCTTTGCAGAGACCGCAGGAAATAGTTTATTGTATAAAGGACTAGTATTAGGAAAGAATGGATTGGTAGGAAATGTTACAGGAGAAGGAATTAAGATTGGTACTCCCACAATAACCAAATTAAGTAATGTGGTAGCATCTGGCAGTGAGGGAACAACATTAGCTGAAGGAAGTCCATTTCAAACAAATGTTGTATTGAAAAGTTTAGCGACAACTTCTTCACCAATTGATCAGACATGGAATCAAAAGAAAATAATAACCACGCCAGAAGGAGGTGAAGTCCTTGTCAATCAATCAAATCCATTAAGCCCTTCAAGTCCTAGTTCTCCAAATCAACCACCAGAATTAATTATCTCTGGAGGACAAGGAACGTTTGGAGTTGTACCTGTATCTACTCCCCCATCAGCTTATCCTGTATCATCTCCATTCAGCTTAGTTCCAGCAAGTCCTTATGCAATAGGAGGAATCAATGTTTTCAATGCTGAACGTCTTTTAACATTAGAATCCATTGCAACAGAAAGCTCTGGAGTATCCAGTGAAGCAATAAGACCGTTTGCTGATATTATACTAAAGCCGTTGGAAACACCTGAACAAACAGAAGCTTTGTTTCAAGTAATATCAAAATATCAAAAGCCTTTTGCATTTGGATTAAAGGGATTAAAATCAGGAGATTATAGCTTAGGAGTAATCAAAGGTAGCTTGACACAAGAGCCACAAGTATTAAATGAGTTTAGAAGATTGGCAGGAGATGTTGAAGCAATGCCTTTGAACAATCCTGAACTTGAAGCAAAGTTTACGGAAGAACTTGCCAGTGAATTAAACATTGTCGCAAAACCAAATCAATTATTTGAATCAACTGGAAGCGAAGTTGTTCTAAAAAATCTAAATGAACAAGGAGAATTAATTAGTGAACAAAAAATATTTGAGTTCGCTGGACATAAAAATGAAGAAGGAGAATATCAAACGACATCAGGATATGTATTTGGGCAAAGAACTCCAGAAGGATATGTTACTGCAAGATCCAAAGCAGGAACGCCAATAAAGATAAGCAAGTTAAGAAAACAACAACTAAGAAAGATTGCTCCAGCAGGTTCATTACAAAACATGAAGACAATACAAAATGTAAAAAAGATAACTCCAGAAGAAGCTGCATACCAATTAAATATCACAGAAAAGAATCAGGTAATAGGAACAGAAGCGAAAAGAATTAAAGACATTCCAGACATATTAGGAATATCCAAATCGATTGGAAACCGTCTAGCAACAGTAGATATTAAAGAAGAGAAGGGAGCAATAGTGGGAGCAGAAGCAGAACATCTAACAGATCTTTATCCCAATGTGAACTTTCAGGAACCATTCAAAAACAAACCAATAGATTTAGAAGAAGCACAAGAAGAGAAAATACAAATCAGTGAATCAAAAGCTCCCCACTCAATACTCAGCTCATATAAGAGAACAGAACCTAAACCGATTCCAACAAGTACTTTGCCATCAAACGTGAAAGAAAAATCTGTTTCACCATCCTCTGTCTTGGAGGAAGAATCTTCTATATCCAATAAAGAATTGTCATCAATTAAAAGTTCTCCAAGCCCAAGTTCGAGACTTTCCAAAAGTCCCTACAAATCTGCAATCAAAATGACCGCTTCAAAAATACCATCATTGTCTAAGAGTCCAAGTCAAGGTTCACTATTATCAACTAATGAAAATAAGGCAAGTAAGCTTTCTTCAAATCCTAGCAAATCTCCTTCTAAACCTTCTACGACTTCCCCTAAAAATATATCTCAAATTTCATTTACGCCAATAACTCCTTCTAAATCCTTATCGCTATCATTGGACAAAACATTTGATGTAGTATTACCACCTAGTGGCGGTGGAAAGGCTTTACTTCTAGATGAAAAGAAACTACAACCCATACCAAAGAGCGAAAGAACAAAAGGGGATAGGGCAGACTTTCTTGGTAATAGTTCTGAATACAACGTTGAAGGAATTTTCAACAGGGGAGAGATAGTATATGGTTTAGGAAAGATAAGCAAGCTAAGAAACAAAGACAAGAGCCAGGATGCAAGGGATTATTCTATGAGGATGCAAGGCAAGCCTACAGAAAGAAAGACATACCATAATGATCTATTCAAAAGTAAAGACAATACATTAAAGATGAAAGGAAGTTCAGAATTTAAACTAGAAGGCAAGAAGGAAATAAAGAAGAAATTAAAACTTTGAAGGCATTTTCTTTTTATTGCTCAACTTGTTATCAACAAAAAGGTATAAGCAAAACTTGCCCTGTTTGTAATGAAGAAAGTCTAGATGATAACTCAGAAGAAGAAGAATAAAAAATAGTATCATAAATTAAAAGAATTATGTTATTATTGAAACCCTAAAAAGAAACTTGAATATAACTTTATTTATATCAAATAATATTATAACTTGATGAGTAATAAGGTAAATGTAAACTGGCAGATTGCTTCTACTCTATTCATACCTTCTGGTCTTTGGGCTTTTAGAAGAATAAAGAAGCTTACCTACGGAATAATAATCTATGCCTGCTGTGACGTTCTTTATTCTTTAGGCACTGGATTTTCTCTTGCAAACAATATTGGATTATGGGATGAAACTGAAATAATGATTGTAGCAATTCTAATGTTAAGTGCTTTGGTAATTGCTTTGATATCTCCAATGATCTTTATTCGCAAATGGTCTATCGCTTGGAACCAAAAGCTAGAATCCAACTCCCCCATAAATCTTAAATAATATAGCTTGTTCCAACAAACAGGGATGATAAACTAAATGCCAACCTTCGAGATTGAAATCAAGCAGGAAGACCTCGACAGAATTAAGAAACTAAAAGACAAAGACAAGAAGCTTAGAGAAAGATTCGACAATGAAAGGGGAGATATTGCAGGGCAACAGTTACAAGACTTGATCAACGCAATTGACGGTATAACAAGAGACATCCATAACATTCTATTGGTTGCCATATACGAAAACAAAGAGTGGCAGAAATAGGATGAACCCATTTTTTATCTAGCAAAAATGTCCTGCTATATTTGCGATTCAAAGGCAAGTGTCACCTGTAATGTTTGCAGCTCAAAGACATGCGAGGAACATTCATCATTGCATACTCCAATTTGTTTTATAGGAAACAATGCCAAGCTATCAAGAGTATCATAATTATAACAAATCAAATTACTAACATTTTTTTCCAGAACTTATTGATTATGATTTATCTAGTACACTATTGTATGGTATGATTACATGACAGGAACAAACCTTGTGAAGCAGTTTCCAACAGATCATATTTTAATTACCCCTCCTGTCATGTACTGCCTAGCATTTCCCTTTGGGAGTTACGGCAGTTTATTTTTTTACACTAGGAGCATGATATGAAATACAAAGTGATACATCAAGGAACCAACAAAGTCTTGTGTAGCGAAGAACTGGAAGATTACCAAATCTTATACACCAATGTAAACGGAACAAAAGACGAAGCGAAGATATATGTAAAGAGGAAACAGGCATGAAAATAAAGCAAAAAGACTGTCTAGTTCATGAAGGATTATATACCACAGAAAAAGGAGATAGATGTTCAGCCTGTAATATGGTCTTGCCACTTTGGGAGAACGACTCTAAATGAGATCGTTAATAGCCAAATTATCAAAAGAGATTCTATTAGAAAAGCAGGAGGCACACATAACCTCATATCGCATTAATCAATTGCAGCATAGACTGGATCAAGCTTTCAAGAATGATCAATCCCATACTAGGAGGCTGGCTGAGAATTGAAAGTATTTGAAACCATGATAGAGATTTATCCAAGGGAAAAGACTACAGCATCAGGCCAGAAGCTTATCGAGGAGCATGGAGGCTTGGGTTATAACTGGATGGGAGCAAAGACATTCGTATCTTCTCATGCAAGCTTTGTAACTCCAAAGACACAATACAAGACTCACCAGAACGGAAGGGGAATTGAGACCTGGCAATGCAAGCAATGTGACAAGATCTTAGATGATATCAAAACCAAATCAGTAAAGAAAAAGCTATGTGATGATTGTCTGGCTGAAAACAAAAAGCTAAGGGATATGATTAGAAGAACGGAGAAACAAGTATGCGGTTATTAGTATTAAATACACAAAGGCAATATCAGGAAAAGCAACTCAGTTCTTTTAGTTGCTTTGTATGTGGTAAAGTAGGAATGGCTTTTGCAAATAAAGATAGCTTTGGAAAGAAACACTATTGCCAAGATCACGATCCATTAATAAACAGAAAGGAGATAGACGAATGAGCCAGCCTACATTGATCGAATGTATAAAGTGCGGAGAGTATTATTCGCCTCTTACATATTCAGTCTGTCCTTGTTGCGGAAAGCCAAGAGAGGAAAGCTTATGAGTACACAACAAATCGCTAACACATGTGCCAATTGTTTTCATCCCGAGCACAATCATTTGTCTGGAGGCGTTTGTTCTGGTTCTATTACCTGTCGATGTCCAAAATACAATCCTCCTTTCTTGTTCGAGTTTGCCCAAAGAGTAGAGCAAGAGAAGCATATCCGCAAGTCAATTTATGACAGGTGCAAGTTCATTCTGGAAAAGATTCCTCCAAGCAGAAACGCAGGGGAGAAATCATTCAGCAAAATCTACAAGGAAATTTGGTATGGCTTTAAGATCAGAAAGGAAGGAACCAAACTGACTACGGAAGAATGGAAACGTATGCCCCATGATGATAATATTAACAGGGCTAAAAGAATGGTAAAGAAAGACCATCCTGAATTAAAGACTTATTCGGCACAAGTCCTTTGGCATCAAAGTGCAATCTACCAAGCATTATTAGAGATGACAAGTGAGGAACAATGAAAGAAATCCATAGGGGAATGTCAATAGACGAGATTGAAAGGGAGATGTGGATTAAGATTGACTAGATGTACAATCTGCGGTAAGGAAACTAAAGAACACAACGATGAGGAATCAAGCGACTGCATGAAAGCTTTAGGCAGAGTAATCAATAACAATATAAATAAAATGTATCAAATATTTCAGGAGATGGATCTGATTTGACTCGCAATGTAGTTCATCCAAATAAAAAGGAAGTGACTGGATTAAAGAAGCAAGTGCAAAAGTATTCCAGCTTGCAGAACGGTTCCAGCTTCATGGGTTATTCAAGGAAGAAAAGAAAGTATATTATAAGGACATGGAAATAAAATGGCATTCCAATCATTTGACAGCTCATCCAATGTTAAGATTCCAAGACATAAAAGACCAAGCTCAACAGATGATGAGTTTGAAACCCCCGATGAATTATACCAAGATCTCTGTTACAAATATAATATATTTCCTCAACTAGATGTAGCAGCTACAAAAGAAAATAGCAAATGCAAGTTCTTCTTTACCAAGGAAGATAACGCATTAAACCATGAATGGTATATGGATTTCTGGTGCAATCATCCGCACACTTTACACGCAGAGTTTGTTGAGAAATGCCACAAACAGGTATGTAAAAATGACAGGCAAGGACTTCAAATAATTCCTGCCAACTGTGCAAGGACTACTTACTGGCATAAATACATAGAAGGCAAACAAGAGTATCACGCTATCAAAGGTTCTATAACATTTTTCAAGGATGGCAAGCCAACAAAAGACAGCTCAAGAAATGCCTACTTTGTTATTGTCTGGAGAAAGAGAATTGTATAAGAAAATAATCCGAGGCAAAGAGTGTTGGCTAGGCAGGGGAGAAATCCTAGTCAAGAACTTGCTTCTTGAATTATTGCCAGGATGCTATATCGAACAGCAGATGAACCTTACTGAAATAATTCCATTGGAAGAACCAAGCAAGAGACAGATAAAAGAAACCATTGATATTTACGTAGAATATAAAATACAAAAGATTGCAGTAAGGATTCAAAACAACAAGGGAGAATTAAAGATGCTTGCCGAATCAGTACAAAAGCAGGAACTCGAAAGAAACGGGATTATTGTTGTAGACATAAACGAATACCAATCGCCAAACGTATTTGCCGAGAAGATAAACTATATGACCTATCTTGAAATCTGTTATCCTTTGTTTAAGCAGGGAGTAAAACCTTGACCAATCACTACAACTTTTCCAAGCTAAAAGATTTATCTAGACTAATTTTAAAGGAGTAAGTTACATGGCAAGCAATCTGAACAAGACCGAGAGGGACAAGTTTTACGTTCGTCTGTGTGAAAGGGATGGAGAGTTTTGCCAGTATTGCCAAAGAACCAAAAGCGAAGTGGGAATACTTGAGATACATGAGATAAGATACGAGAGACCTTTGAGGATTGACAACATGAAGCTATTCTGTCATGGCTGCAATCACCTAAACATATTCTCAAAGGAGAACATCAACTCTGTAAACGCCACGCCTGAACACAAGAAGAACATGGTAAAGGAACCATACTTTAGGCAATGGGTTTTGGGCAAGATGTATGAGAACAATTACCACTATCCTTTAGACGAAATAATAGACTCGGGAGCCTATACTATTGGAGTATCCACTGAAACAATAAAGAGATACCTAAGACCGCTATGCTCATTGGATGGACCATTCACACAGGCAATAGCTTGGGCAGATGGAGCCCTGCATATATTTGTCAAGGGAAAAGAACCAAGCTACGATTCTCCCTTAAAGAAATAGTTCTCGATTTGTGTGAGACTCATCTAGGTTAGTTTGGCTCCGCAGACTCGGCATCTTTCTTCTCGGTAATCATTAAGTTCTCCACACTTGTTACAATTCCATACGATCATTCTAACCATAATTATTTTCTAATTTAATAAAGATTTAGTCGAGAACGTTCATGCGTATTTTTGTGTATGTATGTGTGCGTTACCGTACCAAAAACGAATGCAAGCACAAACATTAAAACAAAGTTAAAGCAAATAAAACCATGAGTCTTTTGGGATTGGCAGTAGAAGCTGAAATGTTAAGCAAGTTCATACCAGACAAGAAAAAGAAGAAGGGCAAAAAGTTATGATGGTAGACAGGTACAAGTGCGACAAGTGCCACGAGTCCTTTGATACCTTTAACGAACTACTCAGGCATAAGATGGCAATGAAGCACTAAGAAAACTTTAAAAAACTCGACTAAGATTAAATGATATTGTTAGTTGCTAACAAACCCAGAATTTGTAAGTGCGGTCATTTAAAAAATGAACATTATGATATAAAACCAAAAGAAAAGTATAGCACAGGTCAATGCAGTAAATGTAAATGCAGTAAATATTTGAGTAGAAAGCTTCCTAACTTTTCAAGTAAAATAATGTTAGGCTATGGAATATGTATGATAATGCTAGCTGTTTTCATCCCACTTTGGCTTTATTTTGCTACTCCGATAGGCACACATTGGAATGATAAAGCAGTCCCAATAGGATCAGTAATGGTTTGCTTATTTGGTTTATTTGCGGTATGTGCTATAGAAATATTCCAGAGATGTATAGTTAGATATTTTTACGAAAAAAGAAGAAAAGATTTTCCAGTGGAAAACTAATTCCAGCCGAACTTGGGATCCACTGTATGATATGGATCTCTTGCGATATCCTTGCATCCTTCCTGACAGTCTTGCGAAGCAATCGAAGCCGTAACATTGTTCAGCCAGACTTGCTCATGATACCAATTAGAATGTGCAAAGTCAAAAGGTACAGAAGCGCCCGTAAGAGTAGTGGTTAAAATTAACTTGGTCTTGGTGCAGCCAGACTCGAGAAAATTTATGGTATCATTAATCAAGATGGGAGAAAAGGCAATATCAGATTCCATGCAGTCTGGAGAATAATACCTATTGTGGTTTACATTAAGGGTGATACTTGGAGGAGAAGTATCTGTAATTGACCTTGTTAGATATTCCGTGCCATTCCAATAAGTCTCAGTAACGTTTCTTTCGGGAACTGGATCTAAGGAAGCAAAGGCAAAGCTTACTGGCTGTATGAAAACAATCTGAGTCCTTGCAACCTGGGCATAATCAAAGTCACACTCGACACACACAACGGGCTTGCCAGTTGCATTGATAAAATTCCACCACTGGGATATTACAGGCTTGGTCCGAATCCATTGTCCAGAATCCGTTTGAATTATCTTTCCTGTATATCTGTGATCCGAAGTATCAAAGGGAGCCAACTGGTTTAAGGTAGGACAACCGCTTGGAATGTTTTCCTTGAGCAAAACTTCACAGGTATTTGATTCCTTCAATAAAATCAGATTAAGCTTGGATTGGACAATATGACCTGCAACAATCTCAATCTGAAATCTATCAGAAGTGGAACCAATCTGGTCCGTTATTGTTGCCTGGACTGTATGATTACCGCTTGTCAATCCAGAGATTGAAACGCCAAAAGTATTACCAGATACCGTAGCAGTTACGAGTCCTTGATCTACTACTCCAGCAGATATTGTAGGAATAGAACTTGAATTGGTATCTTCCCATGTGCCATTAATATCTAAGCTGTTCCCGATTATCTGGGCATTGGGAGAAGGATTGGTAAGGGTAATAGACATAAAGGCATGGGCATCATTGAACGTAAACAGCAAAGCTGGAATCAAAGCTAGGAGTAAAAGAAATGCTTTTCCCATTAGGCATATTTAAAATCTAATTGAGTTTAAGCATTACTAATGATGACATGGGTATCAATAAAGGAGAATCTAATCGTAGTAGGAATCTTTACAGGTATTCTATTTCCTTTAAGGCTAGTATTTTATCACTATCTTTCAAGCTATTGGTTGGGATCTTTTGGCATAGTTACGGCAATCACATTGACAATCCTATATCTATCCAACAAGGGCAAGCTTGGAAGCATAGGCGGTATGATCATACGGAGATTCTACAAAAGAGCACGAGGCAAAAGCGGAATAGGTGCAATAATATTTTCAATATTCTTTATCTATTTTTGTTCTTTAATAATAGCTGGGTGTACATACGCAGATCAACAAGCAACAAAAGAATTAATTAACCTCTTGTCGAAAAAGAGCATTCATGATATACCTACACTGATGCAGGAAAGACAAACATATAGTATAGAAAGTGTCATAGTAGGATTGATTGTAATGCTTACGCCAAACCAATTAAGCTTTGTAGGAATAAAAACAATCAACGAACTATCAAATGGCTGGATGCTTTCTTTCTTTACCGTAGACTTGGCAGAAGCAATCGAAGTTTTGGGCCTGATGTTTTACTTACGATATTCAGGAGTGCTAAAGATTGCAAGGTAAGAGTATAGCTTTGATTTTATTCTCGCTTGTAGTAATCTCTATCTTCGGATATGGCTTGTATGAATCCATGATGCCAATATATCATCACCTTGGAAACCCAATGGGAGGAATAAGCTTTGCAAACTTTACTAGCCAGATAGATAACCTAAAGCCGAACCTGAACAATACAAGGCTTCCATAGTATCATAATTATAACAAATCAAATTACTAACATTTCTTTTACAAACCTATTGTCTATAATTTATCTAGTACAATATCGTATATCAAGACATGGCTCCATTAATGATCACTGTC
>VFSW01002028.1_pt1 | contig 30706 bp, 26 predicted proteins | sample 5358111 | NCBI WGS metagenome assembly VFSW01 (sample SAMN11554181, study PRJNA540505) | mine drainage metagenome | isolation source: sediment from site ElyBrook_90M | place: USA: Ely Copper Mine, Vershire, VT | collected 2017 | reverse complement strand
CCCCCCCCCCCCCCCCCCCCCCCCGCCCCGCCCGCCCCCCCCCCCCCCCCCCCGCGGCGGGGCCCAGGGAGGGTTAGGGGGGGGGCAAATGTCATCCGATAATCGCCGCGGATGTCGTCAACCTCGCGGCGCGGAAAATCGCCGAGGCGCGGCTGGAATAGAAACGTCTCCAGGTCGAACCGCGCGCCAGCGGCGGCAAGGCACATCGCTTCAATTGCCTGATGCCACGACTCGTTGAAAACGAACACGACGCGCGAAGCCGGACGGATCAATCGCGCGAGCGCGTTCAACGATTGCATGAGCGAGTCAAAGTACCATCTGCGCTCCCACGTCGCGTCTTTTTTCGAATCGAGGAATGGGACCAACGGCTGGGCGGCATCGCGCCCTAGAATCCACGCACCCCAGAAGTACGAGAGCGCCCACACCGTCAGCCGGCGGCTGGGCGGCGAGGCGAGCACGAGCGCCGCCGATGCCGGCGGAATCGCGCGCGCGAGTGTCCGCGCGCTGCCGCGTCCGACAAACGCCGCAGGTGTTTCGGACTCGACGACATCGAACGGCGCGGCGGCAAGTTCGAGCGGCGGCGCGCCGCGCGCCAACTCGCGCGCGGCAAGCTCGATCTCGCGCCAGAGGTTGAATTCGATAAATTGCTTGTGCGCGGTCAATTGCGCGGCGGAATCCGGCGCGGCGTAGAAAGACGCGCCGCGGTCAAGCAAGTGCAGAAGCAAGAGCAGCAAGATGTCGTGCTCGCGCGTCGAGTGGAAGAGCGAATCGATTTTCAACGTGAGCGTGACGAGCGCGTACAGATTGCGCGGGGTGTAAACCGCGAGCATCTTGCGGATGCGTTCGGCGTGCAAATGGTCCGGCGGCGCGACGCGCTCGAACGCCAGATGATAGTGCATCCCGTGCGCGTCGAACGATGCGGCGCGCTTCAAGTCGTCTTCGGTCGCGGGATCATCGCGCGTCTCGCCGCAGTGCGCGCAGGTGTAATGCCGCTGAATCGGTCCGGCGTTGCGCGCGTGGACAAAGTAATCGGCGGGCGTCGGCTGATGGCACGCCGCGCACATCGTTTGGTAGAGTTGATTGACGTGGACGCGCAGCGGCGCGTCGTCCTTGAGCGTGTCGCCTAGGCGCGCGAGCGCGGCATCGATCTCTTGCGCGGGCGACAGCGTCGCCATCGCCTGCGCCAGCCACGCCCACAACGGATTGCTCTCGACGGCAATCGCGCGGCGTCCCATCGCCTGCGCGACGCGCGCAACCGTTGGCGCGCTGGCGAATGGATCGATCACCAGATCGCCCGGCGCGGTGAGCGCATCGATATACTCTTTGGCGACGCTCGCCGGCACGCCGCGCAGATAATCGCGCAGCGGATAGAACGGACGCGGATCGCGGTCGGGGATGAACCCCCAATGTCTACTAACCGATCTATGGGCGTTGGGGGTGAAATAGTTGGGCGAGTCCATCGCCGAGGAGTATAGCATAGGTGCGCGACGTAATCAATCACTCTTGCAATTCTACTCCGATTCGATATAATGGAGTCGCGGCTGAGGAGAAACCCTGCATTGCCGCGGTGTGACTCGTTGTCGCGTTCGCGCGGCGATGCTGAGGAGGATGAATTGAAACGAAACTGGAGCGTGCTCGTTCTCTTGTCACTCGTCGGGCTGTTGGCGCTGACCGCGTGCGGCGGTGAATCGTCTACGCCAACAGTTCAGACCGCCGCGACGCAAGCGCCCGCCAATCCGACCGCGCCAGCAGTTGCCACGCCGAAAGGGACGCCATTGCCGGCGGCGACGGCGACCGGCACCGCGCCGAAAGCCGCGCTGACTTGCCCGCCGGTTCAACCGCTGCCCGCCAACGCGCAGCTCGCCGCGCGCGTGAACGGCGTCGGCATCCCGCTCGACGATTACAACCGACAATTTGCGCAGGCGCAAGCCGCGGTGACGCAAAGCCCCGGATTCGATCCCAAATCGCAAGCCGGTCAGGACGCGCTCAAAAGTCTCAAACAGCAAGTGCTCGATCAGATGATCGACGATGTGGTTATCTCGATGCAAGCCGACCGCGAGGGTATCAAAGTGACCGACGACACTTTGAACGCGCATATCGCGCAGATGATCCAGGACGCCGGCGGCGTCGACAAGTTGAACAATTATCTCACCACACACCAAATGACGCTGGCGGATCTGTGCAGCCAGGTCCGCAATCAACTGATCGGCGAAGCGATGTTGAAGCGCGTGACGGCTGCGCTGCCGACGAGCGCGGATCAGGTGCACGCGCGCCACATTCTCGTGCCGACCGCCGCGGAAGCGCAAGCCATTCTGACCCAACTGCAGAACGGCGCTGATTTTGCGACGCTTGCCAAGAAATACTCAAAGGACGAAGCAACCGCCGCGAACGGCGGCGATCTGGGTTGGTTCCCCAGGGACGTGATGGACCCGCGCTTTGAAGCGGTCGCATTTCAGCTCAAGGTCGGCGAGATCAGCCAGGTGGTGCAGACCCAGTACGGCTACCACATTATCCAAGTTTTGGGGCACGAGACGCGTCCGCTGCCGCCCGAAGTGATCCAGAACAAACAGCAACAGGCATTCCTCGCGTGGCTGCAAGCCGTCCGCGATACGATGAAGATCGATCGGTTGGTGCAGTGACCTCACGCCGTTCCCCTCGACGGGGCTGGGCGGAGCGGCAAGAGGGACGCTCTTTGAAACGCCTCATACCACTACTCTTCATTCTGCTCGGCTGCATCTTACTGACCGGCGGCGCGGCAGCGCTGGGTGCGGCGTTCTTCTATCACCCGGCTGATGTTCCCGGCGCGTTCGATTGGACGCCGCCGCTGGAGCAGATCGATAACCACGCGCTTGCGCCGACGACGGTCATCCTGCCCTTGACCGGCATGTCGCCTGCCGATGCGCTCAACGCGGCGCTCGACAACGCGCACATTGAAAACGCGCTTGCGATCATCGCCTACGATCCGGACTTGGACAATGCGACGCGCATCGGCGCGCTGTTGCAACTGGGCTCGCGCTATGCGATGGCAAAGCAAACGCGCCAAGCCGCGTCGTGCTACCAAGCCGCCGCGCTGCTGGCGACGCTGACGCCCGCGCTCGCCGATCCCGCGCGCGAGGACACGTACCTGCAAGCCAGTGCGGGCTTGCGCGCGATCGGCGCGACGGACGCTGCGCGAATGATCACCGATCAGGCGTACCTCGTCGCGCAGCACAGCCCGGCGCTCCAGCACGACGCGCGAGCGCTGCGGCTAAGACAGGTGGCGAACGCGTACACCGCGCTGGGTGCAGGCGCGCTCGGTGCGCAGGCAAGCAACAAAGCGGACGCCGCATTGACCGATTCGACGAATGATGTCACGGTGACCGTGCGTCTGCCATTCAGTCCCGCGATCGGCGCGCTCCCGGCGTCCGGCGAGGTTGATCGCGCGATGCAGGCGCGCATCGCCGCCGCGAAGCAACTCGCGGACGATCTGACGAACAGCCCGCCGAAGAGTGCGGCAGATTGGCCCTCAGATTCGGTCAGCCAGTTGACCAGCACCTTGCTCGCCGAGGACACCGCGCGGCAGGCGTACTACGACCAGCAGATCGCGCTTGCCAAAGACCCGACGGTGCAGCTCGCGCTCCGGCGCGATCAAGTCGATTGGCTCGCGCTCAAGTATCGCGCGGCACGCGGCGCATTCGGCATCGACCTGGTGCCGGACTGGAGTAAGAACGTGACATCGATCGCGTCGGATTTGAGCGACGCGTGGAACGCCGTTTTTCAGTTGCAAGCCCAGCAAGCCGCCGCGTTGCCTGCCGCGCAAAATCCGCCGGTCGCGGTCGAAGATGTGGCGCGGCGGCAAATCATTGCCGCACGCTGGGGCTGGCTCAGCGGCACGAACGAGCAAGACCTGCGCGACGCGTTGGCGACCGCGACGCAACAACAGCGCGACGCCAAGTCGCCGGACTTGGTCGTCAGCCCGCTGACGCAGAATGGCAAGACGATCTATCTGTTGGTCCCAGACTCGCTCTACGGATTAAACGAAAAGGCGTTGCCCCAGTAACCGGCGCGAGGTGAGCCATGCAGACTGATGAAACCTTCCAGATCGCGACGCTCGTGATCGTCGTTCTGATCGTGCTCGTGTGTATGAGTTACCTGCTGATCTTTGCGAATCCGCAGGTCGCGCTCAATCCACTCAAGCCGCCCATCCCCACGTCGACGCTGATCATCGCCGCGTTGCCGCCCACCTGGACGCCGACGCCGACCAGCACGTCCACCTTTACGCCCACTCCCACGCCCACCGACACGCCGACGTTTACGCCGACGCCGACGAGTACGCCGACGAACACGCCGATTCCTACGGCAACGCGTCACCCGACGCCGCGACCGACGCGCACGCCCGCGCCGCCGCCACCTGCCCAGACCTACGTATTTAACCTGGGTAGGCCGGTCGAGGTGCATCCCAATTGTGGTACCTGGTACCTCAGTGGTACTGTGTGGAATTCCTCCAACCCAAGTAATGGAACAAAATCAGGAGTGCCAGTACACGTTTTCTTTGGTAACCAGCTCCAAGGAACCGATATAACTGGTTCGCACGCTGGAAAATCGCCGGGCTACTGGGAATGGATTTTTGGAAACGGTACGGCTGGCAATGGATATGTGGTCATTATTGATAGTAACGGCAATGTGTTGTCTCCTCAGATCCCATTCCACTTAACCGCAAACTGCAATCCGAGTCAGGGTGAAGCTGTGAATCAAGTCGTTATTGATTTTGTAGGCACACAATAATTCAATCCGTTCATGATTCTGAACCCTGCTTGCTGCCGTCCGAGTCTCTGGCAGTGTTGGCAGGCGTTCATCGATTTTGCGCGGCATTAGGATTTTCGAGCGGCGGAGACCTGGGCGATGGAAAACGCTTCCGAAGACGGTTTTCAGATCGCAACCTTGGTGGTGATTGTTCTCACCATTCTGGTGGTGATCGCGTATCTGCTGATCTTTATCAACCCGCGCGTCGCGCTCAATCCGTTCAAGCCGCCGCTCGATACGACCCCCACACTGGCGATTGCCGCGGTGTCAACGCTGCCGCCCACGTGGACGCCCACGCCGACGGTGACGGACACTCCAACCACCACACCCACATCAACCGCCACGCCGACGGCGACGCCATCGCCATTCCCAACGCTTGCGCCGGCATCGGCGACGCCTCCCCCCGCGCCGCGACCGGCGCACACACCCGCGCCAGTGCCGCCCACCCTGCTTCCCTCGCCATATTCCTACCAGCCAACGCTGATCAGTTGCACGCATTCTGGATCGACGCAGATCAAAGGCAAAGTGACGAGCGGCGGAGGTCCCATCGACGGGATTCACGTTCGGCTGGCGACTAGCAACGATCCGGCGTCCGTGGTGGAGGATCAGGTCGTGCGGCGCGACTCGGATGGCAGTACGATCTACGCCTTCGTGATGGCTGCGATCGGGGCGCTTCCGTCGTTCAACTGGTACGTCTGGGTCGCGGATGCGCAAGGCAACGCGCTGTCCGATCCGAACTATCACATCGCGATGAACAATCTGCCGGCGAGCGACCCAAGCTCGTGCTGGCTGGCGGTCATCGATTTCGCGCATTAGTGCGGGTGGATCGTACAGTCCGCTCACTTCCTGCAGGTTGCAACCTGCAGGAAGTGGAGTACCAGCCGCGTGCGATTTGCCAACCTGAAGTACTATTGACGCTGTCCGCGCCGGGTGATACTATGAACGCGAAGCGTATTTCGGCGTGGATATACGGATATGACGGTTTCTCGGCTGACAGCGCAACGCGGGCACCCTCTGACTTACAACGAAATCGACGTGGAACTCCTCGCGTTTATGGAACGATACGCAACCAATCTCGCGCGGTGGGATTTGCTCGTCTATTTCGGAAAGAATCCCGCCGCGCGCGACTCGGCGCGCGGCATTGCCAAGCAGGTGGGGCGGCGGACGCCGACCGTGCAAAAGGAATTGGATGATCTAGCGTATCTGGGCATTTTACGCACGCACGCAAACGGTCACGGGATGCAGTACGAGTTGGCGCGCGCGCCGAAAACGCGCCGCACCATCGTGCGCTTCGCGCAGCGGCTGGGAGATCGGAACGGCAACGGACATTCTTGACGACAGCGCGCGACAAATCCAAGAGGCGAGCCAATGGCTTGCCTCTTTTTGCTTTTCATTCAGATTCGACTATAATCGTCGCAACAGAGACGCGGCGGAGGAAGCATGGAGATCGATTGGTTTGGGCACGCGTGTTTTCGCCTGCACGGCAAAGAAGGAACAGTCATCACCGACCCGTACTCCAAGGAAATCGGTTTGAGCTTTGCGCGTCCGCGCGGCGACATCGTCACGCTCAGCCACGATCATCCCGGTCACCATTACGCGCAGGGCGTCAAGGGCGAGCCGAAAGTGATCGACGGACCGGGCGAATATGAAATCAAGAATATCTTTATCACCGGCGTCCCGACCGCGCACGACAAGAAAGGCGGCAAGGACCGCGGCAGCAACACCGTCTACGTCATCGACATCGACGGCTTGACGGTCTGTCATCTCGGCGACCTGGGTCACGTGCCGACTCAACCGCAGGCGGAGGCGCTGGGCAACGTGAACGTGCTGCTCATCCCGGTCGGCGGCGTCTCCACGATCAACGCCGGCGAAGCCGCAGAAATCGTCTCGCTGCTCGAGCCGCAAATCGTCATCCCGATGCACTTTGCGCATCCGGATTTGACCTTCAAACTGGATGCGAGCGCCAAATTCTTCAAGGAAATGGGCATCAAAGCGCCCGACGCCGTTGACAGTCTCAAAGTCACAAAAGATTCGTTGCCGAAAGAAACCCAAGTCGTTCTGCTGGAAGCAAAGCAGAAAGAATAACGAAGGAGCCGCATTTGGAGATCGATCAGGAACGCATCAAGCGCGCGGTCAGCGAGATCATCGCGGCGATTGGCGACGACGAGGCGCGCGAGGGATTGCGCGAGACGCCGCGCCGCATCGCGGAAATGTACGCCGAGGTGTTCGACGGCGTCAACCAGAACCCGGTGGATGCGCTGGGTGTCACGTTCGACGCCGGCGGTCACCAGGAAATGATCCTCTTGAAAGACATCCCCTTTTATTCGATGTGCGAACATCACTTTTTGCCCTTTCACGGCATCGCGCACGTTGGTTACATCCCCAAGGGACGCGTTGCAGGCGTCAGCAAAATCGCCCGCGTCGTCGAGACGCTGGCGCGGCGTCCACAGATGCAGGAACGCCTGACGAGCCAGATTGCCGATACGCTGATGGAGGGGCTTGCGCCCATCGGCGTCGCGGTGGTGATCGAAGCCGAGCATCTGTGTATGACGATGCGCGGCGTGAAAAAACCGGGCAGTCGCATGGTCACGAGCGCGAACCGCGGCACCTTCCGCACCAATCCGGCGACGCGCGCGGAATTCTTCTCACTCGTGCGCGGAGATCACTAACCGTTGGCTCTCTACAACCTGCGGGTGCTGCAATTGCATACGCCTGCCGACCTGCAAAAAGAATTGGAGCACGTCGGCGTCAGCCCAACCCAGCTCAACGATTTGGGCGCGCAAGGCACTTGCCGCGCGATCAAACTCGAGCGCATCTCACTCCGGCTGGCGCGGTTCCTGTTTCAAGAACTCACGCTCGAAGGTGGACAAGCGGCGCTGCCGCCGCGCCTCGCTTCGCGCGACCTCGCCGTGACCGAAACTGACGCGCTGCTGCTCGGCACACGCTACCAATTGCAACACCTCGCCGTCCGCATCCGCACCCAGAGCGAGAGCGAGCTGGACATCCTCGCGGACGAACTGGAGCGCGCACTCGATCTGTTCGATCACCCGCGGCGCGGCGCGCTAAAAATCGGCGCGACGAATTTCAACTGGGGCGCGCGGACGTACGTGATGGGCATTGTCAACGTCACGCCGGACTCGTTCAGCGGCGACGGCGTGATGGCGCAGTCGAATGATTTTGTCGCGCGCGCGGTCGCGCACGCCGAGCAGTTGCTCGCGGACGGCGCAGACCTCCTCGACATCGGCGGCGAATCGACGCGACCCGGCTCGCAGCCGATCACGGCGGACGACGAACGCGCGCGCGTGATTCCCGTCATCGAGCAGTTGCGCCCCAAGGTCGGCGCGCCAATTTCGATTGACACCTACCGCGCGGACACCGCGCGCGCCGCGCTCGACGCGGGCGCGAATCTGGTCAACGATGTGTGGGGCTTGCGAATGGACGCGGAAATGAAACGCATCGTCGCGCAGCGCGGCGTCCCGGTCGTGATTATGCACAATCGCAGCCAGCCGAAAGACGCCGTGCAGACGGAGCGGCTTGGTGGACGGTACATCGGCGTCGAGTACCAGGACTTGATGGCGGACGTGATCCGCGAACTGCGCGGGCAAATCGACCTCGCGCTCGACGCGGGAATCGCGCCGGACAAGATCATCGTCGATCCCGGCATTGGCTTTGGCAAAACGGTCGAACAAAATCTGGAACTCTTGAATCGATTGGGCGAACTGCGCGTGCTCGGCTATCCAATTCTGCTGGGACCTTCGCGCAAGGGCTTTATCGGCTACACGCTGAATTTGCCGGTCGATCAGCGTGTGGAAGGCACCGCCGCCGCGGTCGCGCTGGGCGTCGAGCGCGGCGCGGACATTGTGCGCGTGCACGACGTGAAGCAGATGGCGCGCGTCGCCAAGATGACGGACGCGGTGGTGCGGAAGAAATGATCTGATGGAATCAAGTTTCCGCCTCCGCGCCGGCTGCCTCGCGCTTGTCGGCGCGTTCGGCGTGATCGTCATCGCAATCGCCCTGATCGTTCTACCGCGCGTCTCCAGCATCACTCTCCATCGTGCGCCAACGCCTGCCGAAACACCAACCGATGCACCCACCAAATTCGCCATCGCCATCGAGTCGCCCACGCCAACGCCAAGCCGCACGCCGACGATCACGCCGCGTCCGACCGCGACGTCCACCAGCCGACCTACGCGCGCCAAGTCGCCAACTATCTCGCCGCGCAAAATGCCTATCGCCCCAACGACGGTCGCACCATCGCCAACTCCTACGGCAACGCCGGTCGACGTTGGCGAAAAGTACGGCGCGCTGTCCGTCTATCCATCGCCGTCGGACCACAGCGACGCGCTCGTCGAAGTGAATCTTGCCGCGCGCGGATTCGCGCCAGTTCGCGCGACGCTCGGTTTGGTAGATGTGGATGGTCCTGCCGATGCCGGCGCGCCGCAGTTGTTTGGTCTCTTCGGCGACACGCGCACGCCGGCATTCAGTAATGTCTATCAGGTCAACGCGTGGGATTGGATTTGCAATTGCGCCGGCGCGTTGCTGGCGAGTCCTCAAGTCACGCTCGCCGGCTTGGCGGTTACACCAGGCGAAATCATTCACGTCCCGCCGTCGAGTTACTACCTCGGCAGCGATTATCAGGCGCTAGTGCTCTACGCTGACAGAGAGCGCATCACGCTGAATTACACGCGCGCCGGCAATCCACTGCGCGGCTATACGATCTATCTGGAAGGCGTCGCCGTCGACAGTGGGCTGCTCGCGTTGTATCAGCAAACCAGCGCCGCCGGGCGCGCGGAACTGACGGCGCTGCAAGCCGGGCAAGGCATCGGACGCGCGCTGACAAGCGAGATCAAGGTCGCGATTCGCGACGCCGGCGCGTTTATGGATCCGCGCTCGCGCAAAGATTGGTGGCGCGGCAGATAACCGGTTTGTCACTTCTCCGCTCCTATGTTAGAATAACGACGACAATGAAACGCCTGCTGTTGCTTCTGGTCATCGCGATTTTCATCGCGGCGGTTGCGCTCCCCTCCGCGGCGGCGGCTCAACCACCGCTCGTCCTCGCGTTCTACTACGACTGGTACGATGCCAACACTTGGAAGCCGAATCGCGTGGCAGACCTGCCGGCGACGCCCTACGCTTCCAGCGATCCCGCCGCGATGGCGCGTCAGATTCAGCAGGCGCGCGGCGCGGGCATCGACGCGTTCGTCGTATCGTGGTGGGGCGCGGGAAATCCCACCGATACCAATCTGGCGACGCTGCTCGATCAAGCGCGCGCCGCCAACTTTCAGATCGCCGTCGATTTTGAGGTGACGAGTCCGTTCTACAATTCCAAAACGGCTGTCATCAACTCGCTCAAGAATCTGCTGGCGACGCGCGCGCAGCATCCAGCGTACCTGCGCGTGAATGGCAAACCCGTCATCTTCTTCTGGCGCGAGCAAAGATTCACGCCGGACGAATGGAACGACATCCGCAACACCGTCGATCCCAATCACCAGTCGCTGTGGATCGCGGAAGGCGTCAAAGAGCAATTGCCGTACCTCAACGTCTTCGACGGATTCCACCTCTATTCGATTGCGTGGGCGCCGGACGTCGCCGCCGAGCTGCAAAAGTGGTCCCCCCGCGTGCGGTCCTACGGCGCGGACAAGATTTGGGTCGCGACGGTGATGCCGGGCGCTGACAATTCCAAGAGTCCTGAAGCCGGTAAAGTGATCCGCGATCGGCGTAACGGCGATTTCTACCGCGAGACGTGGCGCGCCGCGTTCAGCACCAATCCCGACTGGATTATTATCACCAGTTGGAACGAATGGGTCGAGGGTACGATGATCGAGCCGAGCGTGACGTACGGCAACCTGTATCTGGACATCACGCGCGGCTTTGCGGCGCAGTTCAAAGCGGGACTGCCAACACCTACGCCAACTCTTCCGTCCACGCCAACTGCGCCGGTCACATCGACCGCGTCGATCGATATTCCCGGCGCGATCACTGCGACGGTCAACGCTACGGATACGCTGCGCGTTCGCGCCGATCCGAGCACCGACGCCGCGATCCTGGGGCGTCTGCGGCTGGGGACAACCGTAATGATTCTGGCGCGCAGCGATGATTCACAGTGGTGGCAGATCGCGTATCCCGATGCGACTCAGGTCGGCTGGGTCGCTGCGGAGTACGTGACAGTAACCGGCAGCGCGGATTCGGTGCCGGTCGTATCACCTACGGCGACGCCCACACCTGCCCCCACCGATACGATCACGCCAACCGATACGCCAGCGCCGACCGACACACCTGCGCCAACCTCGACGCTCGCGCCAACGTCATCGCCAACGCTAGAGCCACCCACGCCCACGCCGACGCCTACCGCGTCCAACCTACTGCAAAATATATTGGGGTGGCTACCCTTCCATTGATGGTCGAAAGGAGCGCACCAATGGCTGATCTCGAAAAAGACATCGCCAAAATTCTCATCACGCGCGAACAGCTTCAAGCGCGCATCGCCGAACTTGGCAAGGCGATTAGCCGCGACTATGCCGGCAAAGACCTGCTGCTCGTGTGCGTCCTGAAAGGCGGTGTGCTTTTCCTCGGCGACTTGGTGCGCGAAATTCACATCCCGCACTCGATTGATTTCATGGCGATTTCTTCGTACGCCGGCGCGCGCACGGAATCGAGCGGTGTGGTCCGCATCCTGATGGACTTGAACGCGAGCATCGAAGGGCGCAATGTGCTGATCGTCGAGGACATTATCGATACCGGGCGCACACTTTCGTACATCACCGAAAATCTCCGCACGCGCAATCCGGCATCGCTCAAGATCTGCACACTGCTGAACAAACCCAGCCGCCGTGAGGTGAAGGTCACGGTCGATTTTGTCGGCTTTGACATTCCGAACGAATTTGTGGTCGGCTACGGGCTGGACTATAACGAACTATATCGTAACCTTCCATTCGTCGGCGTGCTCAAGCCGGAGATGTACACCAACTTGAACGAATCGCCGACGACCGGATCGTAGAAAAAACCTGGGAGGTTTTGAAAACCTTCCAGGTTTGTCTTTCAATCCTGTATCTTTTCCACCGCCTCGCGGATCCTCACCAGCGCTTTCTTGATATTCTCCAGCGAATTCGCGTACGAGAACCTTAGGTAACCTTCCCCCGCGCCGCCGAACGCCGTCCCGCTCAAGCACGCGACGCCCGCCTCGTTGAGCATATAGTCCGCGAGCTTGCGCGAGTCCCAGCCGGTACCCGCGGTGTTCGGAAACGCGTAGAACGCGCCGCGCGGTTTCAAGCACGTAAAGCCCGGAATCGCGTTCAACCCATCCACGATCGTATCGCGTCGCTCCTTGAACGCGGCAACCATTTTGCCGACGGATGCTTGCGGTCCGGTGAGCGCTTCCACTCCGGCATACTGCGTAAAGCCAGCCACGCAGGAATTGGAATTGGTTTGCAGGCGCGTGATGTGCGGCACGAGATGCTCTGGCATCACACCCCACCCCAACCGCCAGCCGGTCATCGAATACGTCTTGCTAAAGCCGTCGAGCAGGATTGTGCGTTCTGCCATACCGGGGATGCTGAGCAGACTACTGAATGTGCCGTCGTACAGCACGCGCCAGTAAATCTCGTCAGTGAAGACGGTGATGTCGTACTTGTGCGCGACCTCGGCGACGACCTGAAGATCGGATGCTTCCAGCACGCCGCCGGTTGGATTGTGCGGCGAGTTGAGGATGATCATCTTGGTTTTGGCATTCGCTTTGGCGTAGAACTCGTCCGGGTCGAATCGAAAATGATTTTCTTCGCGCAGGACGTACGGCACAGGCGTGCCGCCGCAGTATTTGATCATGCTTTCGTAGATCGGAAAACCGGGTTCGGGATACAAGACCTCGTCGCCCGGTTCAACCAGCGCGAGGATGGAGAAGAACATGATCGGTTTTGCGCCGGGGGTGACGACCACCTGATCGGGGGAAACTCTGACGCGGCGCGTCGTGCTGACATGCTGCGCGATTGCTTCGCGCAGTTCGAGGATGCCGGCGCTTGGCGTGTACTTGGTCTTGCCATCCTTCAGCGCACGCGCGCCGGCGTCAACGATATTTTCCGGCGTGGGGAAATCCGGCTCGCCCACTTCCAGGTGAACGACATCGCGTCCCTGGGCTTCCAGCGCCTTCGCTTTGACCAAGACCTCAAATGCGGTCTCGGTTCCCAAACGACTCATCCGTTGAGCAACTCTCATGCACGACCTCCTTCAGTCGCAGTTCGTTTACGCTTTCTTGCGCCATCGTTGCAGGCGGATTTGCTGTCGTTCCTCGCCTTCACTCCAGCGGCGACGCTCTTCGTCCGTTTCCAGAATCAGCGGCGGCACCGGGATAGGATGCCCGGCGTCGTCTAGCGCGACGAAGACGGCGAACGCGGAATTGGTATGCGTGAGTTCACCGGTCACCGGATTCTCCGCTTCCACGTGCACGCCGACTTCGATGGAACTTTTGCCCACCCAATTCACCCGCGCGCGCAACGTCAGCAAATGTCCCACGCGCACCGGCGACAGAAACGACATGGAATCCATCGCGACCGTCACGACCGGACGGCGCGCGTGGCGCATCGCGGCAAGACCGCCAGCTTCGTCAACCAGTTTCATAATATAGCCGCCGTGCACATTTCCCAGCGGATTCGCATCGGATGGCATCATCTGCTGGCTGAGCGTTACTTCAGAGTCACTGCTGCATTTCGCGGGAAATTTGGGATCGCCGCCGCGCACATCGAGCATCGTTTCATCCCGTTCGTTTGCCATTGCCTCGCCCCAGAAAATAATGTCGCCAGTATACTGCAATTTGGATATTTTTCAACCCCTTGCTATAATGCTGCCGATATTTCGCCGGAGGTCCTTCCTTGCCTTTCAATTCCCTCATCTGCCGCGCCGATCATGTTTGAGTCGCCAGAGCGCACGCCGCAACCCACGCCCGGATGGTTCTCGACTCTGACGCCCGGTCAGCAAGTCGGCTATGGCTGCCTTGCCATCATCATCATCGGAGCGCTGACGATGTACTGCGCGGGGACGATCAGTTTTCTCGCGCGTCCGATGTTACTGAATCGATCAACGCCAACCGCCATTGTTCTTCCGACGCTGCTCGCCACGCCGACGCAAGCGGCGCCGACGTTCATCCACCTGCCGCAGGAAACGCTTCTGCCGACGCCGACGCAAGCGCCGCTACCCACCCGCGAACCGTCGACGCTGACGCCCACCGTCGATCTGACCAACCCCGCGCCGACGACAAGCGAAACTCCGCGCGGCAACACGAGTGGGACGCCCACTCACAAAGCGAATACGACGCCCACGCCGTAGCCGTTGTCCAAGACCTGGAAGGTTTTAGAAACCTTCCGGGTTTTTTATTCCCCCTCCGACCGGCTGAATCTGGAAAGTAACCCCAACGCCTGGCGCAACCGCTCGACATTCACCCACAAACCGGCGAAGAAGGTAATCACGCCGCCCAGCGATAACACCGCCGAGACGACCGCCGCGGAATAAAAGTCCACGCTGAAATCGGCGGTGTACGATTGCGGCGCTACGCCCGACGCGCCGGAATCAAAGACCAACTCGACGCGCCGATGTGGAATCACCGGCTGAAACGGATTGTACGGCAGTCCGCTCTGGTTCAGCGTAAAATCAAAACGTTCGCGATGCGCCGGCGGGTCAAAGCGACGGACCACTTCGCCGTTGCCGGCAATGTCCGGATCGGTGTGCTGGAACGTCACAGTGATCGGCGTCGAAATCGTAAACTGGTCCATATCGACGGTGATGCTGGCGGGGTTCGGATCGTTCGCGCGCAGGATGCGATCGTACCGAATGATCGCGCGCGCGCCCAAACTCGGCGGAGCGAACACATCGTTCACCGAGCGCGAAGCGAGGAGAATGTCCCGGGTGTAGACGAACAGAAACGGAACATTGACGAGCAAGACCAGCGCCGCCACGAACGCGATGATGGGACGGATCCATCGGCGCAGCGGAGAACCGCGCGGCGGCAGCGCGTCGGTCACGCCAAAATGCGCGCGGAACGCGGCGAGGTAAATCGCGTTGCGTACGGCGGCTTGCTGCCCCGCGTCGCGGATCGCGCCCAGCAGCTCCAAGCGCGCGAGCGGCGGCTTGAGCCGGCTGAACGTGACGCGCCCGCCCTGCACGATCTGCCGCAGCATTTCTTTCGCCGCCGGTTCCGCGTCGACCTGGATGATCAGCTTTTCCAAATGGTCGTCGCTGCGGAGGATTTCCGCCGCGGCGCGCTGCACGATTTCCTCGGTCACGCTGGGCGGCTGCCACTGCTCGATCTGCGCGCACAGTTTTTGCGTGAGGTACGGGTGACCGCTGGTCTGCGCGTACAACCAATCCGCCGCTTCCGCCGACGCCTCGATTCCGGCGCGTCGGAAATTCGCGGCGATCACCTGGACGCCGTTCACGTCTAGGTCGTGCAGGTAAATCCGTTCGGCGATGTTCAAGGGCGAGTTGGGTCCGCCGGTGAGACGGTGCAGTTCGCGCGCGCCGCTGAAGACGATGAGATATTTTTCGAACGCCGCTTCGTCTTCTTTGCGGCGACTGGAAAAAATATTCCGCAGCACGCCGAAGAACGCGTCGGAGTACTTGTCCGACACGGCTTCCACTTCGTCCATCAGCAAGAGAATGCGCGGCGAGCGCACCTGCCGCGCGAGGTCAAGCAAAAAGCGGCGAAACTCGATGGGATTGCTCGGCAACGCCGTCGCCTCGCGCTTGGGCGGCGGACTGCCTTTCGGCTCCACGCGGCGCGGCATGTTCGGCTCCAGTTCCGATAGGACTTGACCGGCGACAAAGCTATAGAGCTGGTCCTCCGGCTGGTCGCGCACCAGCGAAAGATCGACCAGCGCCACGCCGATGCCACGCGGGCGCACGCGTTGGCGCAGTTGGTAGAGCAGCGTCGTCTTGCCGGTCTGACGCGACGAAAGGATCGCCAGGTACGCGTCGACGGTGGGCGCGTTCACCGCGCGCAGGAGCTGATCGAGCTCGGGCCGCGGCGCGCAGATCGCGCTATCGTTGACCGGATCGAGGGGTCCGCGGATTTTGAAAATGGAGGACGTTACCATCACTGAGCTCCCTGACCGCGCTGAATTTCGTCGACGAAACTGAGCAGCAAGCCGCTGACATCCTGGCTGCGCCGCAGCACCTGCGGGAACGTGCGCGCGCCGTAGGTGTATTTGGGTCCATCGCGCCGCAGGATCGAGTAGAGGCACAAATCGTCCAGCGCGGTCTCCAGCTGCGTCGGCGTCACCGTCAGCGCGCGCGTGCGAAGCGACTCCGCCACCTCGCCGACGGTGACTTCGGGCTGATCGAGCATTAGCAGCGTGATGAGCCGCTCCAGCGCGTCGGCGTGTCCCCATGAAACTTCGGCAAAGTACTCGGCGAACTGCGCCGACTGGCTCACGACCTGCAAATCCGTGCGGCGGATGTGCCGTTCGCGGCGCTGGTTGATCTGCTCGATCAACTTTTGGCAAATGAATTGAACGATGTTGGGATGCCCCGCCGCCAGTTCGACGATTTCGTCTGCCAGCGCGCCGTGGTCTTCCAACGTAATGCCCATCTCCTGCATCGGTTCCACGACGACGCGTCGCGCTTCGGCTGGGTTTAGATAAGTCAGCGGCATCAGGTTGCAGAAATTGAAAAAGACCTGGTTTGGATTGTGCAGCGATTCGTTCAGCACTTTTTCGCCGCAGAAGATAAAACGGAGACGCCCTTCCTGCGACAGCGCGCGCAGAATCTGGAACAACTGCTCGCCGCTCTGCAGGTCTTTTTGAAGCAGTCCGTCGATTTCGTCGAACAGCATTACGAGCGTGCGATTAGGGAACTGATCCGGCAGCTCCGTCGCCATACGCCGGAATCCCTCGATGGTCGGCGTCGGCAGCGGAGTCCGCCACATCGTATCGATCGCTTCGAAAAAGTCGGCGTGGGAACGCACCGCCTGACAATCGAGATAGAAGGGTTTGAATTCCGGCGTCTCCTGCAAGAGTTGATGCACGCGCGCCAGCACGGACGTTTTGCCGATCTTGCGCCCGCCGACGATCGCAAAGTTCGTGTCGCGGATCGTGCGGACAATCGTCTTCAATTCATACTCACGGCCGAAGAACATATTCGCCGGCACCGGTCCGCTCGTCACGTATGGCGAGACGACGGTGAGATCGACCTGACTCAGGATGAGTTCGACCAGCCGTTTGCCGTGATCGCGCGCCGCCAGCAGGTCACGAATATCCGCGCCGTCCAGTACGATAAAGTCGTGGATCGCCTGACGCACGACGCGCTTGAGCGCCAAGCGCGGATCGGACGGCGGAGCATCGCGCAGATCGACGATGAGCGCGAAATAACTAACCATATTCATCACGCCCATCAAATCGCGCAGCGTGTTCAGGTCTTGCTCGCTGGCGTCGTGACGCGGCACAAAGATGATCGGAAAGCGCGGCGGAATTTTCAGGCGCAGCGCAGCGGCGCGGACGACGTAACCGATCAGCCCTTGATACGTCCGCTCCTCCACGCGCGTGAATCCCAGCAGCATACACAATTGGTCTACCATTTGGCTGGTCACGGACTTGAACGCTTCTTCGCTGTCGACCACTTCCCACGCGGCTTTCCAATGGCTCAGGAATCGCTGCGCGATGAGAAAGTTGTCGAACTTGAGCGTTACCGGCGATGCCTGCAGGGTTAGCGCGTCGTCGGGGAATTTCTCCACGTACCGTTGCAGCGCGCGCGCGAGGGAACGGCGCGGCAGTCGGTTCAGGTTCGCTTCGTTCGCTTCGCCGTGCGTCCACAACGCGGTGCGGATGGCGTTTTCCCAGATGGGCCAATTGCGTTCCCACTCGCGCTGGCGCGCGGCGGGGCGCACGCGCGCGCGCCAGACCAATCCGCCTAAGCCGATCAAGCCCAGGGCAACAATCCCACCGGCGACTCCTGCCGCCCACGGAAACGCCGTCGGCTGGAGGGCGTCGGTCCCGAGAAGAACGCCGTTGCCATTCGATCCGGCGAAAATGGTGAATGGACTTGACGGATCAACCGCCAGCGCCTGAATGTCCAGATTGACCAATCCCTGACTCGCCGTGCTCCAGGTCGCGCCGCCATCGTCGCTGCGATAGACGCCGCGATCCGTGCCGACGTAGACGACGTTCGCGATGCCGGGATTGAGCAGCAGCGTTTGCAGACGCGCGCGCGATGGAAACGTACCATCGCCAACCAGCTTCCACTGCCCGCCGCTGTCGTCGCTGCGATACAAACCGCTCGACGTAAAGCCGACAAAAATCGTCTGCGGTCGGCGTGGGTCAAACACCACGCCGCGCACTTCATCCGATGGCAACGCGCTCGACACGTTTTGCCACGCCGCGTTGGCAGCCGCGGTATCGAGCCGGTACAAACCGCGTTCCGTGCCGGCGTACAGCGTCGCCGGCGCGGCAAAGACGAGCGTCGTCACGCGCGTGGCGTTGCCCAGCCCGGCTTGTTGCGTCCACGTCTGTCCGCCGTCGACGCTCTTTTGCAAGCCAGCGCCCAGCGTGCCGGCGTACAAAATTGCGGCGTTGGACGACGGCAAAATCGCAAGACTGCTGATTGGCGCGTTGTTGGCGAGGTTCTCGGTGACGCGCGTAAAATTCGCGCCGGCATCTTTCGACACAAACAGCGAACTGCCCCACGTGCCGGCGTAGACCACATTGGAACGGTTGGGGTCGACGGTGAGGGACAAGACGTACGGATCGGTCAAGCCGCGCGCATCCTGCCAAGTCACGCCGAGGTCTTGGCTGATTCCCAGTCCGTAGCGCGTCGCTGCCAAAAGAACGCTAGGAGAACCGGGAACGAGCATTAGATTGTGGACGCTCGTGCTGACCAGTCCGGTGCTGAGCGACAGCCACGTCGCGCCGTCGTCGCCGGTCTTCCACACGCCGCGCACGGTGCCGGCATACAGCGTGTTCTTGTCGCCTAGCGCCAACGAGAGAATCGACGCGCCGCTGGGCGGATTGAGCGACGCGCTCCACGTCGCGCCGCCGTCCGTCGATTTCGTCATTCCCTGCGCGGTCACCGCAAACACGCGATCGGGCTGGCGCGGGTCGCTCACCACGGCGCGGACGAGGGTATTGCCGGGTGCGCCGCCGACCGCGTTCCACGTTTTGCTGTCCGTGCTGCGGAACAAGCCCTGCGTCGTTCCGGCGATGAGAGCGTGCGCGGTCACGGCAATCGCCTGCGGGTGTGCGTCGTTAGGCAAGTTATCGGAACTTGCCTGCCAATGCGCGCCGCGATCGCTGGACGCATAAATGCCGGTGTCCGATGCGGCGTACAACGTGGACGAATCGGCGGAGAGCACGAGCGACCAGACCCGGACGGCGCGCAAGTCGGAACTGACTTCGTTCCACGTATCGCCGCCGTTGTCGCTGCGTAAAACGGTCGTGGCGGTGCCGGCGTAGAGCGTGGTCGGGGTTTTCGGATCAATCAGGAGCGAGAGGATGAACTGATCGGCAAAGCGCGCGTCGGCAATCGTCCAGTTCGCGCCGGCGTCGCGCGTGCGGTAAATGCCGCTGTGCGTGCCGGCAAAAACGACGTTGGGATCCGCCGAGACCGCGAGCGCGGTGATGGTGGGATCGTCCGGCAGCCCTTTGGAAGCGAGCTGCCAGTGCGCGCCGTCGTCGCGCGTGAGGTAGACACCGCCGTTGGTGCCGGCGTACATCGTGCCGGGCGCGCTGGCGGCAATCACGAGCGCATTGACCAATCCGCCCGGCGGACCGCCGGTCGACGTCCACGTAATCGTTCCTTCGGCGCGCGCCTCGGCGGCGCTCAAGAGGACCGCAAAGAACGCGAGCACAAGCGCCAAACGTCGAATCGCCACGGACAGTCCTCCGATAAAGATGGGCAGAACAGGAATCATCAAACCGGGCGTATTATACTGTACTTGGCGCGCGATGTAAAAAACAGCGTGAAAACCCGCTTTCCGATTTCTCCGTTTCTGCGTATAATGGACGGCGACACCAAACTCTTGGCGCGTCACGCGCCGCAAGGTTGCCTTCATGAAAATCGACCTACTGACGGATACCGCTGCATTCGAGCGACTGAAAACGGAATGGAATGATTTGCTGCGCCGCAGCATTACCGACACGCTATTTTTGACGTGGGAATGGCAAAGCACATGGTGGGAACATCTGGGCGTCGGCGAATTGCGTATTATCACGATGAGAGAGGACGACGGCGCGCTCGTCGGCATCGCGCCGCTGTTTGAGGAGACGTGGAACGACGGCACCAAGTCGCTGTCGCTCATTGGCTGCGTGGACGTATCCGATTATCTGGATGTGATCGCCGCGCGCGGGCACGAAGAGCGCGTCTACGCCGCGCTGCTGGACACGCTCACCCATGCGGACTTGCTGGCGTGGCATGGCGGCGTCTGCCTTTGCACGCTACCCGAGGCGTCGCCGACCAACACGCAACTCAAGCAGATGGCGGAGGCGCGCGGACTCACCACCGAGTGGACGCTGCACGACGTTGCGCCGGTGATCGATCTTCCAGCGACGTGGGAAGCGTACCTGGAAACGCTCGACAAAAAGCAGCGGCACGAAGTCCGGCGCAAACTGCGCCGCGTCCAGGAAACCAACCATCTGTGGTATGCCGTCGACGAGACGATGCCGCTCGATCAGGCAGTGACTGATTTTATCGAATTGCACAAGAAGAGCCGTCCGGACAAGCACCTGTTCATGGACCAGCGCATGCAGCAGTTTTTTATCGATATGGCGCGGCGGCTGCAGCCGCGCGGCTGGCTGCAACTCGACTTTTTGGAAATCGATGGTGTGCGCGCGGCGACGATCTTGAATTTCGTTTACAGCAACGACATGCTCGTTTACAATTCCGGCTACGACCCGGAAAAATACGGTTCGTTCAGCCCTGGCATCGTCCTGTTCGCATTCTCGATTCAAGACGCGATCGCGGCGAAGCGGCGGCGGTTCGATTTTCTCCGCGGCAACGAAGAGTACAAGTACCGTTTTGGCGCGCACAACACCAGCGTCTACGAACTGCATATCCGAAAATAGTGGACAGTGGTCAGTGGGTGGTGAACAGTGCGGTGGGGTTGCCAATTGCGCGGAAAACGGCTATAATACAATTGAACGAACGTCGCGTGGAAGAACGCTGGTTCAGCGGAGTCTTTCAACGATGCGGTATTCAAATCGGTGCGCGGGGGAAGGCAATGGTTTCAGCGGGAGGACCGAAGAGTCCTCAGGGAGGCAAGCCGAAAGGGGTAAATGCACAAACGGCGACCAGCAGCGCGATGAGCGAGCTGTCAGACCTCGATCTTGGTTTCAAGAGTCTGAAGTACGGCGACATCGTCGCCGGCACGGTCGTGCGCGTCGATCCGCGCGAAATTCTGATTGACATCGGCGCGAAATCGGAAGGCATCGTCGATCAGAAGGAAATGGAAGGCATGAGCGCCGACGCGGTGAAAAAGATTCAGGTGGGCGACCGGGTCTTGGCGTTCGTGGTGCGCACGGAAGACCGCGAAGGCAACGTCGTTTTGTCGCTGGCGCGCGCACAGATGGAACACGATTGGCGGGATGCGGAAGAGCTGCTCAAATCGGAGCAGATCTTTGAAGCCCAAGTTGCCGGGTTCAACAAAGGCGGTCTCATTGTCCGCGTGGGCAAGGTGCGCGGCTTTGTGCCAGCCACCCAATTGGAAAGCACTTTTCGGAAAAAGATAGAACCGACCGCGGGCGAGACCGGCGAATCCGATCTCAGCGCGCTCGTCGGTAAGAAGCTTCACCTCAAAGTCATCGAATTGGACCGCGAGCGCAATCGGCTGATTCTGTCCGAGCGCGCCGCGGCGCGTGAACTGCGTAAGGGGCAGAAAGACCGCCTGCTGACGGAATTGAAAGAAGGCGATATCCGTACCGGCACCGTCACGAGCGTCGCCGACTTTGGTGTCTTTGTGGCGCTGGGCGGCGTGGACGGAATGATCCACCTGTCTGAGCTATCGTGGACCAAGATCAATCACCCCAGCGATTTGGTCAAAGTCGGCGATCAAGTCCAAGTCCAAGTTTTATCGGTTGACCGCGACCGCGAACGCATCGCATTGAGCTTGAAGCGGCTCCAGCCCGAACCCTGGACGACCGTCGAGGAGCGTTACAAGGTCGGTCAATTGGTGCAAGGTAAGATTACGAAATTGGCTTCGTTCGGCGCGTTCGCGCGGCTGGACGACAACATCGAGGGCTTGATTCACATTTCGGAATTGGCGGATCGACGGATTCAGCATCCGAAGGAAGTCGTCAAGGAAGGCGACACGGTGACGCTGCGCGTCATTCGGATCGACGGCGCGCGGCGGCGACTGGGACTCAGTCTCAAGCGCGCGACCGAGGAATACTCGGAGTACGATACGCCGTTGGACGCGCCTGAAGAAGAGTGGCCCGAACCGGGCAACGAAGAATCAACTCCCACAGAGTAACATTGCAGACACATCGGCGTCCCTGCTCGTTCTGGGACGCTTTTCGCACCAGGCGCGCCGCAAGTCGCGCCCTGGCGCTAGAATTCAGCCGGCTTGCAAAAAGAGGTGCATTGTGATGTCAGATAAACTGGACAAGTTCACCAAGCGCGCGCGACGCGTCCTGACGTACGCGCAGGAAGAAGCGGCGCGCCTGAACCATAACTACATCGGAACCGAACATGTCCTGCTCGGACTTATTCGAGAAGAAGAAGGACTTGCCGCCAAAGTGCTGCGCGACCTGGGCGTCGATCAGGCACGCGTGCGGCAAGTGGTGGAAGATATCGTTGGGCGCGGACAAGCCGCGCCGGGCACGCGGCTGAATTTGACGCCGCGCACCAAGCGCGTGATCGAACTTGCGGTCGACGAAGCGCGGCGGATGGGACACCATTATATCGGCACGGAGCATTTGCTGCTCGGTCTCGTGCGCGAAGGCGACGGCATCGCGGTCAACGTACTGAAGAGTCTCAACGTCAGCCCGGACAAGGTACGCAACCAATTGTCCAAAGCCGTAATGGAAGCGACGCCGGCGCAAACGTCCGAACGCAAGAAAACCGATTCGAAGACGCCGCTGTTGGACCAGCTCGCGACCGACCTGACCGCCATGGCGGAAGAAAATAAACTCGACCCGGTCGTCGGGCGGCAAAAGGAAATCGAGCGCGTCATCCAGATTTTGTCACGCCGCACCAAGAACAATCCGGCGCTGGTCGGCGAGCCGGGCGTGGGCAAGACCGCGATCGTCGAAGGGCTGGCACAACAGATCATCGAAGGGAATGTGCCTGGTCCTCTGCTCAACAAGCGCGTCGTCCAACTCGACGTTGGCTCGCTCGTCGCCGGGACGATCTATCGTGGTCAGTTCGAAGAACGGATGAAGCGCGTGATCGACGAACTGAAAGGCAGCAAGACGATCTTGTTCATCGACGAACTGCACATGGTCGTCGGCGCGGGCGCGGCGGGCAGCGCGGTCGACGCCGCCAATATTTTGAAACCGGCATTGTCGCGCGGCGAGTTGCAAGTCATCGGCGCGACGACGATGGAAGAATACCGCAAGCACATCGAAAGCGATGCGGCGCTGGAACGCCGCTTCCAGCCGGTGCGCGTCGAAGAACCCTCGATTGAAGAGACGATTCAAATTCTCAAAGGCGTCCGCTCGCGTTACGAGGCGCACCACTCGCTCAAGATCACGGACGAAGCGCTCACGTCGGCGGCGCAGCTGGCGGCGCGCTATGTCACGGAACGTTTCCTACCCGACAAAGCCATCGATTTGATCGACGAAGCGTCCAGCCGCGTGCGAATGTACAAAGCGCCCAAGCCGCCAGAGTACCAGCAAACGGACATTGCCATCAAAGAAATTCAGAAAGAAAAGCAAGCCGCGGTCGAATCCGAACAGTTCGATCTGGCGACGGAATTGATGGGCAAAGAAACCGATCTCAAAGAAAAACTCCAGCAGATGAAACTCAACTGGCTCGATGCAACGGCGATGACGCCGCCCAAAGTGACGAGCGAGGACATCGCCGAAGTCGTGGCGATGTGGACCGGCGTGCCGGTCACGAGCATCGCCGCGGAAGAGAGTCAGCGCCTGCTCAAGATGGAAGAAGTGTTGCACTCGCGCATCGTCGGACAGGATGAGGCGATCAGCAACATTGCGAAGGCGGTGCGCCGCGCGCGCGCGGGCTTGAAAGACCCCAAGCGTCCGATCGGCTCCTTCATCTTCCTTGGTCCCACCGGCGTTGGCAAAAGCGAACTCGCCAAGGCGCTCGCCGAGTTCATGTTCGGCGACGAAAAGGCGCTGCTGCAAATCGATATGTCGGAATTTATGGAACGACACAACGTCTCGCGTCTCGTCGGTGCACCGCCCGGCTATATCGGCTATGAAGAAGGCGGGCAGCTGACGGAAGCCATCCGGCGGCGACCGTACTCGGTGGTGCTGCTCGACGAAATCGAAAAGGCGCATCCCGAAGCGTTCAACATGCTGTTGCAGATTCTGGAAGATGGACATCTCGCGGACGCCAAGGGACGCAAGGTCGATTTTCGCAACACGATAATGATTATGACGTCGAACATCGGCGCGGAACTGATCCAGCGCGATTCCGTCCTCGGCTTTGGCGGCAAAAAGACCGAAGCCAAGACGGCGGAGGATGCGTATCAGCGGATGCGCGACAAACTGATGAACGAACTCAAGCGGCTCTTCCGCCCCGAGTTCCTAAATCGTCTCGATAACGTCGTCGTGTTCCGCGCGCTGTCCAAGGAAGATATTTCCCACATCGTGGATATTCAGATCCGATACTTGCAGCCGCGGCTGGACGAGCACCAACTCAAACTCGACGTGAGCGATGCCGCGAAGGCAAAACTGGCGGAAGATGGATACGATCAGACGCTGGGCGCACGCCCGCTCAAACGCGTGATCCAGCGCACGATCGAAGATCCGCTGTCGGAAGGAGTGCTCTCCGGCGAGTTCAAGCCCGGCAGCATGCTCCTCGCCGATGTCGTCGATGGCGCGGTCAAGCTGACGGTAAAGCAAGCGCCAAGCGATGGCGGCACAGATGGCGGCGTGACGGTGCCGGAACCGGCGCTCACGCCGGCGTAGAACGAACGCTGGGAACACGAAAACCGCGGAAAGGCGCGAAAACCGCGAAAGAAAAGAGGACACGGTGTAACAGCCGTGTCCTTTCTTTTTCGGGGGGCTATTGACGCGCGAACAGAATTGCATACAATGTCGCCTTAGAACAAGTGTTTGGGCGACGAGGTGAACGAATGAACCGCTGCGCGTGGGGCACGAACAATCCGCTGATGATCCAGTACCACGACGAAGAATGGGGTGTGCCGCTGCACGATGACCGGCAATTGTTCGAGTTCCTCGTGCTCGATGGATTCCAAGCCGGCGTGAGCTGGTCGATTGTGCTGAACAAGCGCGCGAACTTTCGCAAGGCGTTCCACAATTTCAACGCGCGGCGCATCGCCAAATACACGGATGCGGATGTCGAGCGTTTACTCTCCGACGCCGGCATCATCCGCAATCGACTCAAGATTGTCGCGGCGATCAACAACGCGCAGCAATTCCTAAAAGTGCAAAAAGAGTTCGGCTCGTTCGACAAGTACATCTGGCAATTCGTCGGCGGCAAGCCAAAGAGGAACGGATTTACGTCGCTGAGACAAATCCCAGCGACGAGCAAAGAATCAGATGCGATGAGCGCGGATTTGAAGGCGCGCGGCTTCAAGTTCGTCGGTTCGACGATCTGCTACGCGTTTATGCAGGCAGCAGGAATGGTCAACGACCACACGACGGATTGTTTTAGATACAAACAGATCATTGGACACAGACAGACACAGAAAAAATAAAAATCAGTGTTTGCCAGTGTCCCATTCATAGGAGGGAGAAATGGCTAAAACGATAAGCACAACCAAGTCAGCGGTCGGCGCGGTCGCGTTGCTCATCGGCACGCGCAAAGGCGCGTTCATCCTGCGCGGCGATAAAGCGCGGCGCAAGTGGAAAATGTCCGATGGCATCATGATCGGCGCGGTCGTCAACCATATGGTGCTCGATCCTCGCGACCGGCGCACGCTGCTGATGGCGGCGCGCACCGGCCACCTCGGTCCGACGATCTTTCGCTCGACCGATTTCGGCAAGACGTGGAAAGAAGCGACCCAGCCGCCGGCGTTTCCCAAGGCGCCAGAAGGCGAAAAGGGAATTTCGGTGCATCACAACTTTTGGCTCTCGCCCGCGCACCCGAGCGAGCCGGGCGTGTGGTACGCCGGCACGTCGCCGCAGGGATTGTTTCGCTCCGAAGACGCCGGCGCAACCTGGGAACCGGTGCGCGGCTTCAACGAGCATCCGCAGTTCAAGATCTGGTGGAACCCGCCGGACGACGGACCGCCCGACGGACCGACGCTCCACTCGATTATCATCGACCCGCGCGATGTCAAACACATGTACCTCTGCCTCTCCGGCGGCGGCGTGTTCGAATCGCACGACCAGGGACGCGACTGGCATCCGCTCAACAAGGGCTTGAGCTCGAGTTTCCTGCCGGTGCCGGACGCGGAGGTCGGACACGATCCGCATCGCGTGGCGATGAGTCCAGCGGACCCCGACCGGCTGTACCAGCAGAACCACGAGGGCGTGTATCGCATGGACCGCGCGGACGGCGTGTGGGTCAACATCGGTAAGACGCTGCCCAAGCCGTACAGCGATCACTCGTACCCGATCGCGCCGCACCCCCGCGATCCAAACACGGTCTGGCTTTTCCCGCTCGACGGAACTTTTCCGCTCGGGCGCGTCAGCCCCGGCGGCAAGCCGGCGGCGTTCGTCTCGCACAACAGCGGCAAGACGTGGAAAAAGCAGAACAAGGGATTTCCAAAAGCGAACGGCTGGTTTTCCCTCAAGCGGCAGGCGATGAACGTCGACGCGCACGATCCGGTCGGCATCTATCTCGGCACAACCGGCGGCGAAGTCTGGGCGAGCCGCGACGAAGGCGAATCGTGGACGCGTCTGGCGATGTCCCTCCCGGAAATCTACTCGGTCGAGGTGGCGGAGTTGGCGCGGTGAAAGTGCACATTCCGACGCCGCTGCGTTCGTACACCAATCAGAGCGTAGTGGAAGCCAACGGCGCGACGCTGGCGGAATTGTGCGATGATTTAGAGCGGCAATTTCCCGGCATTCGTTTTCGCGTCGTCAACGAGCAAGATGAAATTCGCGAGCACATCAAAGTCTTCGTCAATCAGAACATCGCGGAGAATCTTTCCGCGCCGCTCAAGCCGGGCGACGACATTCGCATCATCATGGCAATCAGCGGCGGATAAATCTATGGGGCGACTCGGTGAGTCGCCCCAATCCGTTTTTGGCAAGAAATCTGATTGTGGTTTAGAATAGGATCAGTCGAATGGGGTATGATGCCTGAATTCAGGTTAGCTCGGCTCAATGACTTGCAGCTTTCGGCGACGCCGTCCGCCGCCATCGGCTCGCTTGCGCTTTGGCTCGTGCTGAGTGGAATCGCAAGGGGGTTGCTTCATCTCCCACTCGCCGACGCGCTCATCGGTGCGCTGGCTGCTGTCGCGTTGCACTGGCTTTCGGAAACGCTGCATCAACTGGGGCACGCCCGCGCGGCGCGGCAAACCGGACATCCGATGATCGGCATTCGATACTGGGGCGTGCTTTCCACATCGATTTATCCATCCGATGAACCCGCGCTGGTAGCTGAACTCCATATCCAACGCGCGTTGGGAGGTCCCTTGATGAGCTCGAATGTCGTCATTGCCGCGGCAGTCATCCTATTCGTGTTGCGGCTGGGCAGCACCACCGGCGCGGTCTGGTGGCTCGCGATATTCTTCCTGCTCGATAATCTTCTCGTCTTCACGCTCGGCGCGCTTCTGCCGCTTGGCTTCACCGATGGCAGCACATTGCTGCACTGGCGAGGCAAGCAATAAAGAATCACGAAGGAGGTTTGTTATGCTGACCGGCATCCATTTTCTATTGTCGTACAAATGCACGTACGAGTGCGACCACTGCTTTGTCTTCAGCAGCCCAAGCGCGGAAGGGACGTTCACGGCACATCAGATTCGCAGTGCGCTCGACGAGGCGCGCAAGATCGGCACGATCACGGAGATTTACTTTGAGGGCGGCGAGCCGACGCTGTTCTATCCGTTGCTGCTTGAAGGCACCCGGATGGCGCGCGCCGCCGGGTTCAACGTCGGCATCGTGACGAACGCGTACTTTGCGACGACAGAAGACGACGCCGCGCTGTGGCTCAAACCGCTCAAGGAGTTGGGCATCGCCGATCTCAGCATCAGCGACGACGCGTTTCACTCAGACGAAAAGGAAACGCCGGCGAAACGCGCGCTGGCTGCCGCGCGCAAACTGGGGCTGCCGGTTGGCTCGATCTGCATCGAGCCGCCGAGCGTTGCGGCGAACACCGCGCGCGCGAAAGGGGAGCCGATTGTCGGCGGCGGGGTGATGTTTCGCGGCAGAGCGGTCGAGAAACTCGCGGCGGGGTTGCCCACGCGCGGTTGGGAATCATTCGCCGAATGTCCGCACGAAGAACTGCGCGACCCGGGGCGCGTGCATCTCGATCCGTACGGCAACGTGCAACTCTGTCAGGGCTTGTGCATCGGCAACGCGTGGCAGACGCCGCTGTCCACGCTCGTAAAGAATTACGATGTCGCCGCGCATCCGATTGCGGGTCCATTGGCGAGCGGCGGTCCGGCGCGGCTGGTGAGGGAGTACGACATTCCGCACGAAGACGGCTACGTCGATGCGTGCCACCTGTGCTTTCGCGCGCGGCAGGCGCTGCTGGATCGATTTCCGCAGTACCTCGCGCCGCGGCAGGTGTATGGGATTGCCGCTTGACGCTCATCCGCGAATATGGTAGATTGTGCGCAGAGGTGAATCAATGCCGGACAATTTGATGGATCGAATCGAGATCAATCCAGACGTGATGGTGGGTAAGCCGGTGATTCGCGGTACGCGTGTTCCCGTCGAATTGATTTTGCGGAAACTTGGTGAAGGAGCAAAGCAATCTGATTTGCTCGACGCCTACCCGCGCCTGACCCCAGCCGATATCCAAGCGGCGCTGGCATACGCAGCCAACACGTTGGCACACGAAACCATCTTGCTGCAAACCGTCTGAGTCATCCAGGTGCTGAAATTCCTTGCCGACGAAAGTTGTGATTTCGCCGTCGTCCGTGCCTTACGCGTCAAGGGCTACGATGTCTTGGCGGTTTCAGAGATAACGTCTCGATCTGTAGACCGCGAGGTCATTGAGCAAGGTCGGCGCAAGCAACGGATCTTGCTGACAGAAGATAAAGATTTCGGCTGGTTGGTTTTCGCTAGTCATGCAAATTCCGCCGGAGTGATTCTGATCCGCTTCCCCGGCAATGCGCGCGCTGCGCTGGCACAGACTCTCGAACGATTTGTCGAAGAACATAGCAACGAAATCGCAAACGCATTTGTTGTCGTGCAGCCGGGACAAATTCGGATAAGCCAGAAAATGGAGTGATCGCCAGACCTTCAGAGTGTCCGTAATTCTGAAGGTTTTTTCATACCCTGCGCGGCAAGCGCTGCTGGATCGATTTCCGCAGTACCTTGCGCCGCGGCAGGTGTACGGGATGGGACTTGACAACTCAGTTTCGGCATAATTCTGCATTGCCAGGTCATGGCCATCATCGACCGCTAAATGGTAAACGAGTATCTACCCAAAAGAGGTAAATCCCATGCCAGAAGAACCAAAACAACTCAAGATGTTCAGCGAAGACGACATCGACGAAAGTGCGTCTTATGAATCGCTGTTGGCTTATCCCAGACAAGCCCAAGGGCCGGCACCGTTTGTAAAACGGCTTTGGCTCAGAAATTTAAAAGGATTCGAGAATCTGGACATACAATTCGGCAGGTTCAATGTTCTGGTGGGACCAAACAATTGTGGTAAGTCGACGATTCTACAAGCTATTGACTTATGTTTCCGCTTAGTCGAATTCCACGCCGAATACCAGCGAGATGTTCTGGTAAGGCCGCGCGCAGGGAGAAGGGTGCTTGATGAGATGTTGCCAGTCGCAGATCCTGAGGATTTCTGGTTCCAGCGTAAAATTAGGATCTCGAGCGAAAGAATTCCTGCAACGGTGGGTATGGAGTTGGAGGAGGGCATCGAGTTTGAGTTTGAAATCAAACGCGTTTGGGGCGGGCAGAACAGTCGCATGACCAAACTTCCTGAAGGCTTGAGCGAAATACAGGTGCGAGCGATGTTAGCTCGTCGACCAACACTTGTCCCATCTTCGGTAGGAGTGGTTGCACATGAGGAATGGCGAGCACCAGCACGGATTGAGCTATTATCTTTGACCGGACACCACAATGAAGTGCTCAGAAATAACCTGCTCCGCCTGTCAGTCAAGGATCAGAAGATTTTCCAAGGATTACAAGCTGATCTGAAGCAGCATTTCGGCGGAACGGTTAGTCCAATCAAATTTAATATTCAAGGGGATCAGTACATAACCGTGCAATACGAAGAGGGTACATCCACGCATGATATATTCTCCGCAGGCGGTGGTTTTCTTCAGGTGCTCCAGTTGCTTACTTATCTTTATCTGCAGACGCCTGGCATCATTTTACTTGATGAACCAGATGCGCACCTCCATTCCAGCCTTCAGAAGTTGGTAATTGACCTTCTTGGAGGTCTGACCAAACGCGAGAAAGTTCAGATTATGATAGCGACACACTCAAAGGAAATCATTAACTATGTAGATGCGGCTCAGATTCTGCCAATATCGCGCAACTCAAGTGCCGCACACTCTTTGGAGCATCACGCCAGTGTGCTTCCTATTCTCCAAGATCTTGGGGCAATAGATAATGCCGATCTTGCGGCATTGATAGCTAGCAAGCGCTGTGCATTTGTGGAAGGAGACACTGACAAGACATTGATAGCTGTCAGCCGACAGAGCATCCCTGACAATTTACCGACAGAAGATGCC
>VFSW01002027.1_pt1 | contig 30708 bp, 29 predicted proteins | sample 5358111 | NCBI WGS metagenome assembly VFSW01 (sample SAMN11554181, study PRJNA540505) | mine drainage metagenome | isolation source: sediment from site ElyBrook_90M | place: USA: Ely Copper Mine, Vershire, VT | collected 2017 | reverse complement strand
GTGGCGCTGATCCGCGCGCCATATCGAGTGACCTTCGCGTATGCCGGACCAGACAGGGTCTGGCACGGCACGTGGCATCAACAAGCTTTGCTGCCGCGTGCGGTCCGGGTTCGCTTGCGCGACGCGGCGACATCGACGACGCTTGCCGTGTCAACTACGGCGCTCGTCCACGCGGAGTTGCGCGCAAGCTGCACTGCGCAGACCGGCGCCGCCACTCAATGCCCCGAACTTGCCGGCAAAGGCGCGACGGTCGCTAATATGGCCGGTGGAACGCAGTGACATGGCAGTGTTGGCTGAGGATCACGGCAATGGGCCGGACGAAGGTTTCATCCTTGTCGCAGTGTTATGGCTTCTCGGCGCGCTGGCGACGTTGGCGATCATTTACTCACTCTATGTGAAAGAAACCGCTGCAGGCTTTGTCGATCACAACGAAAGGCTTCAGGCCGAGGCACTGGTGATGTCCGGAATTGAGCTCGCCGTGTATCGTTTGATCGAAATGCCCCGTCGGCATCCGTCGTTCGGAAAGTTCACGTTCCGCCAAGGCAGCGCAACCGTCGGCACCGCGTTCGCTGCCGAGAACGGCCGCATTGATCTGAATTTTGCGGCAAAGGATCTGCTGGCCGGATTGTTCGCCGGCCTCGGCGCGGACCAGCAGGCCGCGCAGAACTTCGCCGAGCGAATTGTGGCATGGCGTACGCCGGTCACCCCCGGTGCCTCCGATATCGAAGTTTCGCTTTATCAGAGTGCCGGCAAGCCGTACGGCCCCCGCCGCGGGCCGTTTCAAACTGTCGATGAGGTCGAGCTCGTGACTGGCCTGCCGCCGGAATTTATCGGCCGCGCCTTGCCCTATCTGACGGTCTATAGCGGGCAGGGAGCGATCAATCTGCTGAGTGCGCCGCCTGCCGTGATCGCGGCGCTCCCGGGCATGACGCCCGACCGTCTCCAATCGCTGATCACCACGCGCGCGAACGCCGGAGCCAACGATGCCGCCCGGCCGCCGCCCGGCGTCGGAGCGAGCTATGTGGCTACCCGACCCAGTGCGGCTAACCGGGTTACGGTGGACGTCCGATTTGCATCCGGGAGGCGCATACGATCGCAAGTTATTGTCCTCCTCGTCGACAAGGACACCGAGCCATATCGGATTTTGCACTGGCGCGACGAGGCGCTTTCGGCGAACGCGCGCGATGACGATTTTGGCTCGCCATGAACCTGGTTGACACCGTCAAGAGCAGCTTTTGGCGTTGGCTCGATAGCGTCGCCCAAGGGGTCGTCTCGCTCGCCGATCGCGTTGCAAAACCGCGTAGAATCGAACTGATCGAACAAGAGTCGGGACTGTTTGCGATCGGCGATTCGGATGTTCGAAAATCCGATGCTCCGGATGGCCTGAAAATCAAGATCGAGAGTACCGCAATCGTCGACCCGGCGTGGCCTCAAGTTGAAACACTTCTCCGCGGGGGCTGCATCGACCTTGCGCTGCGCCCGGAGCGTTTCCTATTCAAGCCTCTCGATTTACCGGCACGTGCGGCCGAGTTTCTCGATGGTGTCGTGCGCGCCCAGATCGATCGACTAACACCGTGGACTGCCGACGTTGCGGCGTTTGGCTTCAGCAATCCCGTCAGCACCGGTGGTGGCCGGGTGACCGTCACGGTCGCGGCAACAGCGAAGCCGACGCTGACGCCATTGGTGCAGGCATTCGCCGCGATAGGTGCTCGAACCGTCACCATCGCCACTCGCGTCCCGGACACGCCGGCGGCGCCGATGATTACAATCATGCACCAACGCATCGGCGGTATATTCGAGGGTCGTAAAGCGCGCCGTGTACTGGCCATTGCTCTGATGTCGTGTGCACTGATCGCCGCCGTGGCCGCGGTCGCCGCCGGTATCATCAATGGCCGACTGGAAATCCGTCAAACCGAACTGGCGCAGCGCATCGTGGCGCGCCGCGGCGCCGCGCTGACGGCACGCAGCGCGTCAGGCGACCCGGTCGCAACGGCGGAAAGGGCGATCGCCAAACGCAAAAATCAAACACCATCGGCGGTCGTCGCGCTCGAAGTGTTGTCGCGGATTCTGCCGGACCGAACCTACGTCACCGAGCTGCGCATCGAACCGGACAAGTTGCGGCTAACCGGAATCACCGACGACGCGCCACGCCTCATTCGGCTGATGGAACAGACCCCATATTTCAACCAAGCCACCTTTTTTGCGCCGATCACACGGTCGCCCTCCGAGGCGGGCGACCGCTTCGATATCGAAGCCCGTCTCGAACCCGTGTTCTCGCCGCTGCCATGACACCTAACGACCAACCAAAAACTTCCGCAATGCGGCGCATCGGCGCTGCCGCGCTTTATTTGGCATTAGTCGGGGCGTCGCTTGTCGTCGTCTTCTTGTCGGTTTCGTCGGTTGCCGATCGCCGCGCCAACATTGCGGCCGAAGAGGACGCGCTTGCACAACTGGAAGGCAGATCGCCGCGTACACCGAGGGGCGTCGATTTGCCGTTGGCCGGTGTGCCGACCGGTTCGCCGTTTCTGCAAGGTCAGACCGTCAATGTAGCCGGCGCCGCGCTTATACAACGGGTTGCCGCGTCGATTACCGGAATCGGCGGCAAAATCCTGTCGTCACAAGTCGATCTGCAAAAGTCCGACGCCAAGGACGGCTGGATCGGATTGATCGTGAGCTGCGAGATCGATCAGATTTCATTGCAGAGACTGCTTTACGATATCGAGGCAGGCATGCCCTTTTTATTCATCGACCAGCTTGTCGTCGACGCCCCGGACGGCAGTCCTTCCGGCGGCCGCCTAAAGGTCGTTTTGTCAGTTTCATGTCAATGGCTGGGGCGCAAATGAGCGTCATCAAAAAGCGAATAGGCGCTCGGATATTTGCCGCGGTTGTCTCGATCGCTGCGGCAGCGAGTGTTGCCGTGGCGGCGAACGATCCGCGCGGCCTTGACGCCGGCGATAATAACGACGGCGGGCCAGAGCCTCTCACACTCGCCCCGAATGTTGGTTCACCGTCACCGCCGGCCGAGCCACCTTTGCGCCGCAACCCACTTTGGGAAATACCGCTGAAGTCGTTGAGCGCAACACTCGAACGCCCGCTATTCACGCCTTCGCGCCGGCCGCCGGCACGATCGGTCGCCTCGCCGCAGACTGCGGCCGCCAAAGTCATAGCGGCGCCGGACTTAGGCGACCCGCCGCTCAATCTTCTCGGAGTCGTCACTGGCGGCGAAGACGGGTACGCGGTCTTCCTCAATACGACGACCCATGACATCGTTCGCCTACGCACCGGCGAGGGTCACGACGGCTGGATCCTACAATCAGTCAAACGGCGGCAAGTTGTTCTTGAGAAAAACCGTCGGACCGCGGTCGTAGCGCTGCCGCAGCCGAGCACCGACAAGAAATAGTGCAAAGAAGTCGAGGCCCGCGCAGTTGGCCGCATCGTTGCCAATCCGGTTTGGTGTGACGGACATAGACGCGGTCCCGCAGATTCTCGCCGACAGCCTGCCGGCCACGACGCAGCCGGCGGACCCCGCGCCGATAATAATGTAGTCGAACATTCCGAGCATCCCGGACCGCATCGCGTGCGAAGTGCTTGACGGCACCGTGCTGCTTTTGTTGGGTTCATGCTGCGTCAAGCCGGGCTGCGGCCGATGAAGAAATGTGACTTCGGGAGGGGAAATGGCACCGCATGTGCTCAACGCCGTGACCGTCGACATTCTGGTCGAGCAGCCGCGGGCGGAGTTCGGTCTGGCCTGGCTGTTTCCGAAGAACACCTTCGAGCAATTCATGGAGCAGCGCGACTGGATGGTGCCGCGCTTCTTCGATCCGGAAAAGCGCAAGGTGCTGCTGAGCATCCACAGCTACGTGATCCGCACCAGGCACCACACCATCCTGTTCGATACCTGCTGCGGCAATCACAAGGAGCGCGGCGGCGTCTATCCGTTCCACATGGTCGATACCCCATATCTGGAAAATCTCGCCGCCATGGGCTGCAGGCCTGAGGACATCGACTATGTGATGTGCTCGCATTTGCACGTCGATCACATCGGCTGGAACACGCGGCTGCAAGACGGCAAATGGATTCCGACATTCCCCAGGGCAAAATATCTCGTCAGCCGCGACGAGGCCGCCTATTGGGAAACCGCGGTCAGGGACAAGACTGAAGTTCCATTTGCAATCGCGGCCTATGAAGACAGCATCGCGCCGGTCATTGCCGCCGGCCAGTTCGTGGTGGTCGACGGCAAGGACGGAGTAGCGTCCCTGCTCGGCGACGAATTCCAGCTCTATCCGCTCGCCGGACATACGCCGGGCCATACCGGACTCTTGGTCGAGAGCGGCGGAAGCCGCGCGCTTCTGACCGCCGACGCGCTGCACTCGCCGATCCAGTTTCTGCATCCGGAATGGAGCACGTCGGGAGACCGCGATCGTAAAACGGCAGAGCGGACCCGCCGGCACATCATCGAAAAATTCACCGATACCGACACCCTGCTGATGACCGGACATTTCCCGGCGCCGTCGGTGGGCCGTCTCGTGTCGGCCAGGGGCGTGCCTGAGTTTCGCTTTGCGTAGCGCCGCTCCTTTAGGCGGCATGGCAGATGCGCAGACGGCGAAATCCGGTTTCGCAGAGCGGCAGGTCGCGATAAGAAGCTGACAACACACAACCAGGGCTGCCGCGTCGCGGGTCGTGTTCGTGAAAAGCCGGATCGCCGGGAGAGAAATGATGCCGGAGCACGCCGCCGCCACGGGCGACCGCTGGCAGCTCTTGCGCACCATGCTGCGCATGCGCCGCTTCGAGGAGGCGGTATTTGCGCTGTCCAGCGAGCGGAAGTTCGCCGGACACTTTCACATCTATATCGGACAGGAAGCGGCTGGCGCTTCGATCATCGCCGCGCTCGAGCCGCGTGACCGGCTCGCCACCACGCATCGCAATCACGGCCATGTCATCGCGCGCGGCGCCGATCCGGCGAAGGCACTGGCGGAAATCTTGGGGCGCGCCGGCGGGCTCAACGGCGGGAGGAGCGGAACGCTGCACCTCTGCGATCCTTCGCTCGGCTTTATTTCGACGTCGGCCGTGGTCGGCGGCTGTATCTCGCTTGGCGTCGGCGCCGGTTATGCCTGCAAGCAGGCCGGCGACGGTGCGGTCGCGGCGGCGTTCTTCGGCGATGGCGCGCTCGAAGAGGGCGTCAGCTACGAGGCGATGAATATCGCGTCGTTGATGCGGCTGCCGGTGCTGTTCGTCTGCGAGAACAACAGCGCCGATGCCTGGGGTTCGGCCCGCGGCGGCTATCCGACTTTGGTTCACGCCGGCGGCGCCGATCTGTTGCAGATTCCGCGGGCACTCGGCATCGAGGCCGTCCGCGTCAACGGCACCGATAGCGACGAGATTTCGGCGGCGGCAAAAGCGGCCATCGCCAAATGCCGCGCCGGTAGCGGCCCGGTCTTCATCGAGAGCGTCACCAGAAGATGGGCCGGCAGCAATCCGCTGTGGCCCGCGCTGGTGACGGGCGAGACCGACATCCGCATGGCGACCGGTGAATTCCCGATCGCAGGCGAACACGCCGACTGGTACCGCTATCACGACCCGGTGCTGCGGCTGGCGCGGTCGCTCGCCGCGCAGGGTACCGATGCCGCCGGCCGCCTGCATTTTTACGATGCGGAAATTCGCGAAGAGATGAAGCGCGCGATGCAAGCGGCGCTGGAGAGCCCGTTCCCCGAAGCTGAAACCGCGCTCGACGGCGTGTTCGCGGCTCACGCGTCATGAGTAGGACCACCACATTCGCGGCCGCCTTCGTCGAAGCGCTGCACGACGGGCTCCGCGCCGATCCCCGCGCCAGCATCGTCGGCGGCTATGTGCTGGGGCTCGGTCCGGAGCGGCAATTGATGGACCGCATCCGCACCGATTTCCCGGACCGGGTGATCGATCCGCCGACCTCGGAAGCCGCCATTGCCGCGCTCGGCACCGGCGCCGCGATGGCGGGTGCGCATCCGTTCGTCGATCTCGGCACCGGGAGCTTTGCCTATCTGGCGTGGTCGCAGCTCGCCAACGAAGCGGCGGTGGCACACTACATGACCGGCGGCCGCCTGAACGTGCCGGTGACGTTTCACTTTCTCCACGGCGTGCGCGGTGCCGGCGCCGCGCAGCACAGCCACTCGCCGCACGCCATGCTGATGAACGTGCCGGGTCTCGAGATCGTCGCGCCATCGACGCCTGCGGATGCCTACGGCCTCGTCCGCGCCGCGATGGCGAGCCCGAACCCGACGCTGGTGGTCAACCACGCGCGGCTCCTTGCCGTCGAAGGCCCGATGCCCGAGGAGCGCGCGCCGGCCCCGCTCGGCCGCGCCGACATCAAGCGCCGCGGCCGCGACGTGACGATTTGCGCCGTTTCGCTGATGGTGCATTACGCGCTCGCCGCCGCGGAGCATCTGGCGCGCGACGGCATCGACGTCGAGGTGATCGATCCGCGCTCGCTCGCGCCGTTCGATGAGGCAACGCTTTTGGAGTCAGTAGCCAAAACCGGACGGCTGATCGTCGTCGACGAAGCGCCGCTGACCGGCGGGCTCGCCTCCTCGATCGCCGGCCTCGTCGCCGAGCGCGGCTTCTGGTCGCTCAAGGCGCCGATTGCCCGCGTCGCCCGCGCCGACACGCCGGTGCCTTATAGTCCGCCGCTGGAAAAATTCGTCACGCCGGACGCGGTGAAGATCGAGGCTGCGGTGCGGTGGACGTTGGCGGAGCGAAGGCCGTAATCGCAGCGGTCATGGCCGGATTTGACACTGCCATCTACGCTTTATCTTATCCGGTGGACAACGGAAGACGCGGATGCGCCCTCGAACGGATAGTGGGGTCTCGATGCTGACTAAGATCAAGCGCCTCGAGAAAATCGGCGGCTTCCGCCTGCGCATTCACTTCGGTGACGGCAGCATGGGCGAGCACGATTTCTCTTCGATGGTCAACGAGACGGGCCCGATGGTCGAACCTTTGCGTGACGAAGTCTATTTTGCGCGTGTCTTTCTCGAATTCGGCGCGCCGACGTGGCCGAACGGCTTTGACATCGCGCCGGAATGGCTGCGCCGGGAGATGGCGAAGGCCGGCGAGCTGCGCCGCGAGGCAGCGGAATAAAAAATTCTCCTCACCCAGCCGAAGCTGAATGTTTCCGGCTTCCGCCGCCGTCATGGCCGGACTTGTTCCGGCCATCGCGCCGCGAGCGCTCTTGTCGCCGCCGTTCAATCGCTCACGCATTTTCCGGAGCGCGGCAGACCGGCGAGCGCGCCCGGCGCACGAGAATTGCTCGTCCCATTCGGCCGATCCAATTACGTGGTTCGCTACGCTTTCCGAAGTGAGGCGGACGAAGTCGTCATCTTTCGCATCTGGCATGGCCGCGAGCGGCGCGAGTGATTGCGTCATGGCCGGACTCGTTCCAGCCATCCACGTCTTTGGCGGCGAAGCGCGCCGTGCTAAGGTTCTTTGCAGAAGGCACTGAGCATGAACGTCAAGGTCCGCCGTATCGAAATCGACGAAGCGACTGCGGAACTGCTCGAAGCGCGCGCCGCCGAAGCCGGCCTGTCAGTGCGTGAACTGCTGGCGGAGATGGTGGCGGTTAGCAGCGCATCGCAATTGCCGCCCGCGGAACTGGCGGAACTTGACCGGCAGTGGGAGGCCATCAAGGCTGGCGAGCCGACGGTCGCCCACGAAGACGTCGTGCGTTGGCTTGACACTTGGGGAACATCCGGCTTTCGGCCCTGGAAAGGCCGATGAAGCTTGAGTGGTCGGCGGCCGCGCTCGCCGATCTGGACCGCTTTGCCGCGTTTCTCCACGATCGGCATCCGTGCCTTGCAAAAGATCGTTGTCACCGTCCGAGGCGGGATTGTAGCCACTTTTCTTCGAATCGCTGCCGCAGTTAATTATTTCAGTTTTACAAACGCGGCAGCGCGCGCATGTAACGAAATTGCGAAACTTCTAATCCCAAGTTCGGGGTCTGGCTGCTTGAATTTGCCTTGTAGTCCTTCAGCTGCGTTGCTGGTGATAAAGCAAGCCCCATCGTACAGTCTTTCGCGAACCATTCTTTGACAAGCGATTTCGTATCTCTCCGCGTAGCTCAATTGCTGAAACTTTTCGTCTGCCGGATACGGCTTCAAATTTATACGTTTGGTAGGCGTCAGGCTTTTTGGTTCTTCCTCCAACATAAAAAAATATCCCAACCAGGGTTTTGAGGTCGGTTTGAATACTCCGCTTTTATAGGCGGCCCAGAAATCTGTGGCATTTCCTAAAGCTTCTTCGATACGGTTGTTGAAGTTATTCCCGAAAGCGTTCGAGGAATTGCTGCGCTCGCGCTAGTCCGATGATGCGGGACATACAGGTCAGGCCCTAAACCGCTACCATTATGTTCCCGTTGCGTTCTCGAATCAAGGCGGTCCCTCTTCGATTGACAAAAGTCCCCGTTTATGCTACCTAGTCACCATCCCGCTCATCGAATCATGAGGGACGCTTCTCGAGACGATCCCTGAAGCGGAGCGGGTGCGGTTCCTGCGGGCGAAGCTCGTCACTTCGTCCCCGGGCGGTCCGGGCATCACAAGCAGTGGACGCAGTTTACGCAAATGCAAACTGCCAAATAACCGCTGCTATGCCCCGCCGGCATTACGACCGGCGCGCAAGGTGCCTTGCTTAAGCGCGAATGACGGCGCGGGTAACGCCCGCATCCTCTCCTTCGCGTGAAGCGCGGCCTGGGCTGAGCTGGAGCGTTCGCTCGCTCCGGCAAGCGCCGCAGTGGAGCGCCGAAAGGCGAGCGGGCCTCGAGCAGATTAAGTGGCGCAGACTGCGTACACTTGTCTGCGCGGCCCGCGCCGCATCGCAAGATGCGGCCATGGTTGGATGCGCCTCTCGGCGCTCCGCTTCCCTCTTTTGTTGTTCGTCTTTTCTTGGGCGTGGTGGTTGGCAAGCCTCGGGCGCGTGCGCGCTGCGGGAAGTTTCCTGTTGCCCGTCATCCTGAGGCGCGAGCGCCAGCGAGCCTCGAAGGACGACGGCCCGAGCGCTGTGGCCTGCATCCTTCGAGGGCCGCTTCGCGGCCGCCTCAGGATGAGGGCTTCTGGTTTGCGCCGCGAGAACGCTTTTGTTTGTCCCCCTCCCCCGCTGTCGCGGGGCGGGATGAAGCGAGAGAAGCGCGGAGGACACATGCCAAAAAAACGGCGAAAGGGAAAATCGAGCCGGCGCGGCCTGTTCTGGAAGCGCCGGACACCGGATGACGAAAGAGCGCTGCGGGAAGCCGCGTTCGCGGCGATCAAGCGCCTCTACGCGGAATCGCTGCCGTTGTGGCGCGCGTGCGGCCGCGGCTATTGCCGGCGGCACAAACAATGCGCCGGCGAGGCTGCTCCTTGTGTGAAGCGCGCCTGGCCGCTGATGCCGCCGGAGGTGCAAGAGCGCGCTTACGAGGAGATGAGGCGTGGCGGCCCGCGGCGGCTGCCGCCGGCGACGCGTCTGGAGTGGGACTTGCGGGGCTATCCGCCGACGAATTTCGTCCGTTGACGCGCCGCCATGGAACGCGTCGATCAGTGCATTCTGGCTACGCGCCTTTGCCAAATGACGAAGATCGGCGCGCCGACGATCTCCAGAATGGTAAAGCCGATAAACGGCGCCGGCGGCAGTCCGACCAACAACATGGAGACGATCCGACCGATGCCGCCAATGAAGATCATTCCCCAGATGACCCGAAACAGCAGCGTACGCTGTTCGATTTTCCGGACCAGCCACAGGATCGCGAGGCCCAATCCGAGCCACACCCCGGCAAAGAAGCGCAAATTACTGTCAAGCAACGCATCCGCCGGCAGTCCCAGCGACGCGTAAATCGGATCGCTTACTCCCGTCATTCCGATCAGCCCGGTGGCGACGGGCACCAGCCCAAGCAAGGCGGTTACTATTTGAAGGGCGCGCCGCTCCATCCAGTCTTCAGGCAGGCTCTAGTCGAGCACGCCAGCCTTCTTGAGTCCGTCGGTGATGCGCTGAGCTTCTTCTTCATTTCTGAACGGCAGGCGGCCCAGGTGCTCCTGGAACGAATATTTCGGGTTGATTTCTTTCAGTTCCCGCCAGACGCGGCGGGCTTCATCCACCTGGCCGAGATATCCGAGCGCGGAGGCGAGCAGGGAACGGGAGAAATCCGTGTTGGGTACGAGCCGAATGCGCTCCCGGAGCGCGGCTGCGGCGGTCTCGTACTTGCCGGCGAGGAGGTTGGCCATGCCGAGGAAGTGCAGGAATTGCTGGTTGGTGGCGGGATCAAGCCGCATGGCGCGTTCGATCAGTGGAATGGCCTCTTCCGGCCGTCCGAGGTAAATGCGAATGCCGCCCTGAATGTTGTAGGCCATCGCCATGTTCGGGTTGAGCGACAGTGCGATGTCGATCTCCGACTGCGCCCGGTCAATGTCCCGGCGAAAGGTCGCGGTCACGGCGGCGACGGCATGCGCCAACGCTTCCTTCGGGTCCTTCTCGATGGCGCGCTCGGCATATTCCTTGGCAAGCCCGAGCGAGGCATCGGGATTGTCGCTCCATCGGTTCTGGTAGTCGAACATGTAGGCGAAGCCGAGGCCCGCATAGGCCTTGGCAAAGTTGGGATCGAGTTCGAGGGCCTGAAGGAACAGCTTCCTGGCCCGGTCGAAGGTTTCGCGATTTTTGGTCGGCCCGAGCAGCACTTCGCGGGCGCGCAGAGCCAGTTCATAAGCTTCCAGATCGGATGCTTTTGTTTCGCCGCGCTGCGCCTTCTCGGTCGGGCTCAGCGTCACTTTCAGCGCGTCGACGATGCGGTGGGTGACATCGTCCTGGACTTCAAAAATATCGGTCAGATCGCGGTCGTAGCGATCCGCCCACAGGTGCGCGCCATTCTCCGCGTCGATGAGCTGTGCGGTGATCCGCACCCGCTGGCCGGCGCGGCGGATCGAGCCTTCGAGCACCGAGGCGACGCCGAGCTCGCGGCCGACGGTGCGAACGTCGACCGCGCGCCCCTTGTAGGTGAAGCTCGAATTGCGCGCGATCACCGTGAGGCCGGCGATCTTCGACAGGTCGGTGATAATGTCTTCGCTGATCCCGTCGGAGAAATATTCCTGCTCGGGATCGCCGGACATGTTGGTGAACGGCAGTATCGCAATCGAGGCCGTCGCCGCCTTGTGCTGCCGGCCGTTGGCAGACGCGGCGGGCTGTGGCGCCGTCCCGGACACGGCCGGCATGTCCGGATGCCACCGCCAGATGCGAATCGGGCGGTCGATGTTTTTGACCTGAATGTCGCCGCCGTCCTGAAAGTGAACGTCGATGCGGTTGCCGATGCTCTCGTTGACGATCGAGGAGATGCAGATGCCGCCCGGTTGGGCGAGCGGCTCGAGCCGCGCCGCGATGTTGACGCCGTCGCCGTAAATGTCGTCGGCTTCGATGATGACGTCGCCGAGATTGATGCCGATACGCAGTACGATGATCGACGGGGCGCCGTTCTGGTCCGGCGGCAGCGCGGCGGAGCGCTGGATCGAAAGCGCGCAATTAACCGCATCGACCACGCTCGGAAACTCGACGATCGTGCCGTCGCCGATCAGTTTGACGATGCGGCCGTGATGGGCCGCGACGGCCGGGTCGAAGACGGCTTCGCGATGGCGTTTCAATGCCGTGAGCGTGCCGGCCTCGTTGGCACCCATCAGCCGCGAATAGCCGACCACGTCGGCTGCCAGAATGGCCGCAAGCTTACGGTTGACGCGTTCCTCAGCCATCAAGTGGCACCGGACCCCTGGCCCAAGGCGGGCGAACTGACGCAACAGCTTAGGTAGGGAGCCCTTGCGGAAAATCCACGGACATTTGTGCGAAACTCAGCCGCAATCGTTCGGCGCATTCTGCCCGGCAAACCGGCTTGACATCCATTCGACCGCAGCGCCGGCGCTGTCGCGGGCGATGAACCCGTGATTGACGCCGGGCACCCACAGCGTCCGCACCCGGCTGCCGGCCTTGCACAATGTGCTCACATAGTCCCTGGTCACCGCGGGCCGGACCAGATTGTCGTCGGTTCCTTGCGAGAGGAAAATCGGCACGCCGGCAGGGAGCGGGCCGGGCGTATTGTTGGCGGCCAGCGAGCGCCATGGCTCGACCTCGGCGGGGTTTGCGATCGACAGAAACGTCTCCGCCAGTGGCCGTGCCGTTCGCTGGCGGACAATCATGTCGTAAATCGATTCGATGCATTCGCCGGCGAGACGATTCACCACCGGGATGGCGGCGGGCTCTACCGCGCGTTCGATTGGAGCGCCGAACACCCGCGCCCACGACCACAACGTCATGGCGGTCAGGTGTCGGCCGCCGTTGCTGTTCAAATCCTCGGTCATCAGCCTGGCAAGTTCGGTCGCCGGCGCTGCTGCCGCGACGCCGACCAGGTCCAGCTCCGGCGCGTAGGTCTTCGCCAAAATCCCGGCATAGAGCGAGGCTTGGCCGCCCTGCGAATGCCCCCACACCGCGAAGCGCCGGCTGCTGTCTGCACCTCCGATGATGCGCGCGGCGCGCACGGAGTCGAGGACGGCGCGTCCTTCGCTGATGCCGACAAGGTACGGGTGCGGACCCGGTGTGCCGAGGCCGGGGTAATCGCTTGCGGCTACGACATAGCCGCGTTGGACCATGTCCCTGAGACCCTGGATTTGCTGAAAAACAAACAACGCCAAAGAGGGAGCGCAGCGCGGAACCACGCCCGTTGTCGGATGCGCCCAGGCTACAATCGGCCGTCCGCCCGCGGGAACCAGGCCTTCCGGAACGACCACAATTCCCGACACTGCAATTGGCTCGTCGTGAAGTCCGGTGGATCGGTAAAGGATCCGATAAGCGGCGGCGTCGCCCGGGGCGCCTTGCATGGGCGCGGTGCGGATCAGCGTTCCGGGCGGCCCGGCAAGCTCCTCACGACTGGCCAGATAAAACGCGGATTGCGCGCTCGCCCGGTCGAGCGCGCAAGGATAGGCGGCGGACGCGATCGCCCCGGCGACCAGCAAGAGGCTTTTAAAGATACGTCGACGCTGTGCGGAGGAGATCATGAATGAGCCATGCCGCCGCGATCAAAAGCCATACAAAATCTTCAGATCGCCGCCGGCGCGTAGGTCGAGGCGCATGCCGCTGGCGAGGAGCTGGATGTTGCCTACACCCGACGATGTCAGGTGCGCCTCGCTGCGAAATCCGTCGCCAAGGGACCGGGTCAGACGCGCATTCGCCGAAGCCACGATCTTGTCGAGCTCGGCTTGATAACGGACCTGCAATTGTTGTCGCAGGCTCTGCAGGAAGTGGTCGTTTTCGAGCAACGGGGCCGCCGGCGTTGCGTCCGTCTGTTTCGATGCGGAAACGGCAATCTCGGGAAACGCGATGGTCTGTTTTTCTGTATCGAGGCGCGGCGTCGCCGTCAGGTAGAGCCAGTCGCCATCCTTGTCGGTGGTGTCGCCGCCCACCAGCCGAAGCCCGATAACAACTTTGTCCGCGGACGGGCGAACCTTGATCTCGCGCAGAGCCGGGCCGATGTTGTTCATCGCGGTCGCGATATCCTGAATTTTCGCCCGGACCGCGGCGTAGTCGATGCTGACGGGGAGCACGATTGCAAACCGTCCCGGCTCGGTGACAGCGGTTCCGAGCGCCGGCAGCGGCGTAGGCGCAATTGCCGCGGGCTCAGGGCCAATCGTCGTTGTCGCCGTTCCCGTTATCTCCACAGATCCTTCAAGGACATTGCCGTGCGCGTGCAGGCCGGCAAATGCCACCGTCTGCGGCGCCATCTGCAACCAGACCTCGGGCGCGTCGATAATTTTCACGGCTTGGAATGCATGGCGCCATGCGGTTTCGGCCTTGCCGCGGAGATCGAGGCTGCGAAGGTTTGCCGCTGCGTCTGCTTGCACGCGCTGCAGCTGCTCGCGGACCCTCGGTTCGACGAAACGGGTCAGATTGACGGCGAAACCCAATATTCTCAGGATCGGCGGTTGTTCCCAGCGGAAGCCTTCGTTCATATCGAGCGCAACGGTCCAATCCGGCCGCAACCGAGGCCGCGCGGTGACGTAGACCGTCAACTGTCCATCGGCGGTGCCGTGGAGGAGCCGGGCAAACCGGCCTATCCCTTGTCCAGAAACCATTCCGTACAAGGGCACGGCCGCGCTCAAGCGACCCTGTTCGGCGCGCAGCGAAATCGGACCAGTCCGTTCGACGAAGCCCGAATATTCGCAGTCGATATCGACTTCGCGCCGGAGTATTCGCCGATGCCAGCAAAGGGTCGCGCGATCGTTGAAAGTTGCCAGTCGTCGCGGTACGCGTCGTTCAAGCGTACGATCGAGCGCAGGCAAAGCAAATTCGATTGACGCCGAAATCTTCGCCTGCGCGGCCATCAAGGAAATCGGATTTGCTTCCTGCTGCGGACGGGCGTCCGCCCGCGCCGGCAACAACAGCGAGCCGACAGCGAAGACGGCGGCACTCACGACGGCGAACGAGCGCCGTGTCGCGGTCCGCCAGGCGGTAATTCTGATTGTCGTCATGACGAGGCGCGGTCCGCTGTCTCGCTTGATGATCAGCTTCGGTCCCGGCAGGGCGGGTAAGGCCAATTTAAGCCTCGCATTGTGCCAAACCTACGACGCCATGAACTGTAGGCCCGAATGATGGCGACCCGCTCTACGCGCAATTCCAGCGTCACGATTAGCGCGGGGGAGGAAGCTGGCGGCCGTGTCTGTCATCTCGCCACGGCAATCAGCGGTTATTCTGTGGAAAACCATCGCGGAAGCGCAAACCGCAGTCCAAACGCGTGCAATGAGCGTGGATTCTGGCGTCTTTTGAGGCATTAATAGCGTTGAGTCGCGTTGCGTGTGGTTGGCCTGCACCGAAAGGGCGACAAATGTCAGGGACGGTCAACGAGTTGCCCGAGACGAACCAGCTCTTTGTTGGGGAAGGCGTTACGGTCAGGGGCGCCGCCCTGACCGCCGATACATTGATCGTTCACGGGGTCCTTGAAGGCGACATAGCAGTCGGCAGCTTACTCGTCGGCCAGACTGGCATCATCAAGGGCCGGATCGAAGTTGCGGAGAAAGCCGAGATTTTAGGCGAGGTGTTTGAAAGGCTGAACGTTAAGGGCCTCCTGATCCTGCGCTCGGGCTGCCGAGTCGACGGCAACGTCAGTTTCGGAACTTTGCAGATCGAGCAAGGCGCCAGCATCACCGGCGGCATCTCGGCTGCCGGCCAGCAGCGCGATCAGCAGCCGCAGCAGACCGTCAAACCTGAACGCAAGGAAGTCGTCGCCCGGGGGGCGGCGAACGGCAGTTCGACACAGCCGCGGCTCGATCTGGCGGCCTTAGGATTGGCGCCCGGCCCGGTTTCTGCCGCCTCCTGATCCTTACCGTGCCCGCAGCGGCCGGCGGCGGTTTTCCCCGGTTTTTACGACGACAAAAGTTCGCGCAGCTTGTAGCGGATGATCTTGCCTGAACCGGTGCGGGGGATTTCTCCGATTGTGTGAACCGTGTGAGGCACCTTGTATGCCGACAGATGCGTGCGGCAATGTGCCAGTAAGGCGTCGCCTTCGACAACCTTGCCGCCACGCGGCACCACAAAAAGCGCCGGTACCTCGCCGAGATGCTCGTGCGGCATCCCGACAACGGCGCAGTCGAGGACAGCGGCGAAACTGTTCACCACTTCTTCGATCTCGGCCGGCGCGATGTTCTGGCCGCCGCGGATGATCAGCTCCTTGAGCCGGCCGGTAATCGTCAGGAAGCCGTTGTCGTCGCTCCGGGCGAGGTCGCCAGTGTGATACCAGCCGCCGCGCAGTGCGTTGCGAGTCTCCTCCGGCTTGTTGTGATAGCCGGGCATGACGTTGGGCCCGCGGACGATCAGTTCGCCTTCCTGGTTCGGACCGACGTCACGGCCGTTCAGATCGACGATACGCGCCGCCAGCCCGGGTAGCGGAATACCGCATGAGCCGAGCACGCGCCCGCCGGTCGGCCAGTTCATCGTCACCATGGTCGAGGTTTCAGTGATGCCGTAGCCGTCGAGCAGTTTGACGCCGAAATGGTCTTCGAACTCGCGGTTGAGCGTCGCCGGCATGATGGCGCCGGCCGAAACGCACAGCCGCAGACCGGGAAACTTCAGATTGTCTTCGCCGCGCGTCGCCTGCAGCAAATAATGGAACATCGTCGGCACGCCGGGAAAGAAGGTGAATTCTCCGGTCTTAAGGAGCCGCACCGCCTCGCTGGTCGAGAACTTTTCCATGATGTGGCAAGTAGCGCCGGTCGCCAGGATGCTCAGCACCGACAGATTGAGCGCATAAGAATGAAACAGTGGCAGCGGCGACAGCACGGTGTCCTGTTGGCACAGACCGGCAATCGGCGCCCAGCAGGCGGCGTTCACCCACAGCATGCCATGTACTGTGAGCGCGACGCCCTTGGCGCGGCCGGTGGTGCCGGATGTGTAAAGAATGAACGCCGTGTCGTGCAGCGAGGCGGCGTCGCGCGGAGCCGAATTCGGCGTTCGTGTTGTTAACTCGGCGTACTGCAATGCCGGCGCGGTACAGGTGCCGCGATCGGTCACGATCAGCGTTTCGAGATTGGGCGCGGAGGCTTGCAGGCGCGCGACGAGGTCGCCGCGTTCCGCCGTTGTGAACACCGCCTTGCAGTTGGCGTCCGCGAGCCGATAGGCGATTTCGGTTTCGGTCGAGTCATAACTGATCGGCACGCTGATCGCGCCGGCGCGGGCGATGGCGAAGCAGCTTTCGACCCAGGGCACGGAATTGGGCAGAAAGATCGCAACCATATCGCCGGCGGCAATGCCGTGATCGGCGAGATGGCCGGCAAGTTTGCCGGTTCGTTCGTCGAGCGCGGCATAGGTCACCGAGGTGTGCGCGTCGCGATAGGCGCGCTTGCCGCCGTGCGCCGCGGCGTAGCGCCGCAACAATTCAGGTATCGGAGCGATCAGATCGGTGCGTAGCACGGTCTTACCATCCTCAAACCATGCTGAACCCGCCGCTGATGCTGAGCACCTGCCCGGTGATCCAGCCGCTGTGCGGCGAGGCGAGCAGCGTCACCATCGGCGCCACGTCGCCCGGCAGACCGAGCCGGCGCAGCGGATAAAGCTTGATCAGCATTTCGCGATTGGCGTCGACCCACTCCTTGTCGTGCAGCGTCTCCACCAGTCCGAGCGAGACGGCGTTCGCGGTCGTGCCGGAGCGGCCGAATTCGCGCGCCAGCGATTTCATCAAGGCGATGACGCCGGCGCGCGCGGCAGCGACAATCGCCAGGCCCGACTCGCCGACCCGCGAGGAATCGCCGACGACGCTGACAATGCGGCCGTTCCTGGCGGCGTCGAGATGCGGTGCGGCGGCATGGCAGCAGTGAATCGCACCGTAGAGGCAGGCGTCGATCTGGCGATGCCAATCCTCCGGCTTGGTCTCGATGAAGCGCCGGCGGAGCGCAAGCCCGGCATTGTTGATCAGGATGTTGAGGCCGCCGAAATCTTCGGCAATTTCGTCGACCATCGACTTGACCGCGGCAAAGTCGGCGACGTCAGCCTGGTACGCCTTGGCTTTGCCGCCTTTCGCCGCGATCTCGCCGACGAGAACATCCGCGTCTGTTGCGGAAGTGCGGCAATTGACGGCAACGTTGGCGCCCTCGGCGGCAAGGCTCAGCGCAATTTCGCGGCCGACGCCGCTGGTCGCTCCCGTCACCAAAGCGATTTGACCGTTCAGCCCCAGATCCATGTTGGCTCTTTCACGTGTTGGCCTTGCATTTTGCCGCTTCAAGCAGGCGAAACAAACGTTCCGGCGTTACCGGAAGCTCGTTGATTTCAATGCCGAGCGGCGAGAGCGCGTCTGCGACCGCATTCGCTATCGCCGCCGGCGCGCCAATAGTGCCGCCTTCGCCCATGCCGCGGAAGCCGCCGAGCGTCGTCGGCGACACGCTTTCGAGGTGTACGACTTCCATCGCCGGAATCTCGCAGGCCGAAGGAACGAGATAGTCCGCAAGGCTCGCGGTATGGAGCTGGCCTTGCTCGTCGTAGACGACTTCCTCGTAGAGCGCCGCGCCGATGCCTTGTGCGACTCCGCCGTGGACCTGGCCGTCGACGATCAGCGGATTGACCAGCCGGCCGCAATCCTCGGCAACGGCGAAACGATCGACGCGAACCTCATAGGTTTCCGGATCGATCTCGATGGCGGCAATGTGGGTCGCCGATGTCGTGGTGCCGAACACCGGATCGTAAGTTTTGGTGGCCGCGAGTTCCTCGCGCGCTTCCGGTGGAAGTGCGGCGGCTTCCGTATAGACCGCGCGCGCTATCTCGCTGAACGTAACCGAACGGTCGGTACCGGCGACCGTTACCCGGCCGTCCTCCGCGATCAGGTCGCCGGCGGATGCTTCCAGAAGGTGCGACGCTGCGTTGAGCAGCTTCTCGCGCACCGCTTGAGCGGCCAGCGTACCGGCGCCACCGGCGAGGACCAGGCTTCGGCTGGCATAAGTGCCGGTCGCTCCCGGGACGGCGGCGCTGTCGCCGTGCACAATGCGGACGTCATCGAAGCGGGCGCCGAGATGTTCGGCGATGATCTGAGCCAATGTTGTCTCCAGCCCCTGACCATGCGAGGCGATGCCGAACGCTGCGGTGATGCCGCCGTCGGCGTTGATGCGAAGGATCGCGGTTTCGGTGCCGGTCTGGATCGGCATGCCCGGAGCGACGGAGATGCGCGAGCCGATGCCGGTCAGCTCCGCATAGCAGGCGATACCGATGCCGACCCAGCGGCCGGCGGCGCGCGCTACTCGCTGTTTGCCGCGGAGTGTTTCGTAACCGATGGCGGCGCAGGCGGCGTTCAGCCCGTCCTGAAAGCCGGATTTGTCCCAGACAATCCCGGAAGCGACTTTGTGGGGAAACTCGGCGGTGGCGACGAGGTTGCGTAGCCGAATTTCTTTGGCGTCTATTCCGGCTTTCGCCGCTGCCATGTCGACCAAGCGCTCCATGACGAAGGTCGAGATCGGGCGGCCGACGCCACGATACGGCCCGGTCGGCGCTTTCGAGGTCGCTACCGCCTGCACCCGGCCGCGATAGTGCGGGATCCGATAAGGTCCGGGCAGGAAACTCACGACCTGCACCGGCTCGAGCGCCGCCGTCCACGGATAGATCGAGTAGGCACCGACATCACCGATGACGTCGGCACGCAAGCCGAGGATATGGCCCTCGCAGTCCAGCGCCAATTCGGCTTTGACGACTTCATCGAAAGCCTGGCTGTTGCCGGCGAAATCTTCCAGGCGGTCGCAGGTCCATCTGATCGCGCGTTGGAGGCGGAGCGCCGCCGCGCAAACAAAGATCTCCTCGGGATAAAGTGAACCCTTGCCGCCGAAACCGCCGCCTACGTCGGGCGCGACCACGCGAATCCGGTCGCCGGGAATGCCGAACGCCAAAGAAAGCCCGTCGCGGACGATACCGGGTATCTGCGTGGCCGAATGCAGCGTCAGGGTGTCGGTGCCGGGCCCGTACTCGGCGAGGCATGAGCGCGGCTCCATCGCGGCCGCGGTCTTGCGGCGCATGCGGAAGCGGCCTCCGACTCGCACCGCCGCCGATCCGAAGGCCGCATCGACTTCGCCGCGCTTGAACTCGCGGCTTACCAGAACATTGCTGCCCGCTTCCTCGTGCAGCAGCGGCGTGTCGGGCTTAACTGCTGCTTCCGGATCGGTGATGACGGGCAGCGGCTCATAATCAACGGCGACAAGTTCGAGCGCATCTTCGGCATGATAGCGGGTGTCGGCGACGACGCCGACGACCGGCTCGCCGACGTAGCGCACTTTGCCGCGCGCCAGCGGCAGGATCGGTGTGGCGTAGTAATCCGGCATGCGCGAGGTAGCGACAATCGGTTTGACCAAATTGCTCAAATCATCCGCGGTGAAAACCGCGGCGACGCCCGGAGCCGCGCGCGCCGCCGCGCAGTCGATGGCAGCGATCCGCGCATGCGATTGATCGCTGCGGCGGAACGCGACGTGCAGGGCTCGTTCCACTTCCCGGGCATCGGTAAAGGCGCCGCACCCAGTGAGGAGGCGAGGGTCCTCGGTACGCTTGATGCGCGCGCCGATGATCTTCGGCCGGGCGTGTATTTCGGATACGTCATTCATCAGCGCCGGCGCCTTGGGCTCGCTCACTGTCGGCGGCTGCGGTCAGCTGCGATGGACGATGTAGTCTTTGCCATTCCATTCCTGGGCCGCCTGGTAGACCTGGTAAAATGCCTCTTCCGTTGCAGCGTTGATCTCGATGACTTCGAGCATGCCCGGCAAGTCGCGTCCGGTGTCGAAATAGATGACGCGGCACCCGAGCGGGTCGGGCGCGGTATCGGTGAACGCTTCCTGGTAGCCGCGCGCCCGGTAGTTTGCCGCGCTCTTCTCGAAGTCGCGGGCGCCGATCGCCCAGTGATGAAAGCCGTGTGCGCCGCGCGCTTTCAGCGTCTCCTGGAAAACCGACGGCGCCTGGTCGTGCTGCTGGATCAGTTCGATCATCAGCTCGCCGGCATAGGCGAGCGCGAGGCTGACCTGCATCTTGGTGGTCGCGCCGCGGTAGACGCCCTTGGGCGGGACGAAGGGGCCGATTAAAAACCACGGACCGACGTTGAGAAGTTCCGTGTACTGGCGCATCGCCACCTCGATGTCGGCGACGCTGTAGGCGATCTGAATGATGCTGTTGTCGGTTGGCCCGAATCTGAACCGGTCCATCGCGCGCTCCTCCCGTGAAACTCTTTTTTTGCCGGCTTTGGCGGCGCGCTAGTCGAGCATCGCCACACAGCGGGTCCAGCCGGCCGAGGCCGCTTCGATCTTTACCGGGAAGCAGGAGACCTTGAAACCGAACGGCGGCAGCTTGTCGAGATTGGTGAGCTTTTCCATATGGCAATAACCGATTTCGCGTCCCGCCTTGTGGCCTTCCCAAATGATGCTCGGATCGCCGGTCTCTGCGAACCTTTTTCGGGTGAACGAAAACGGTGCGTCCCAGCTCCAGCCATCGGTGCCGGTGACGCGGACGCCCTGCCGGGTCAAAAATAAAGTCGCCTCGCGGCCCATGCCGCAGCCTTTGTCGATGAAATCCGGCTGGCCGTAAGCCGTGCCGGCCGCAGTGTTCACCAGAACGATATCGAGCGGCTTGAGCGTGTAGCCGACGCGATCAAGCTCGCGTTTGACATCATCGGCCTGGCACAGATAGCCGTCCGGCTTGTTGCGGAAGTCGAGCTTGACGCCCGCCGAAAAAAACCATTCCAGCGGCACCTGATCGATCTTCAACGCCGGTTTGCCGCCGTCCATCGTGCTGGCGAAATGCCACGGCGCATCGAGGTGGGTGCCGTTGTGGGTCGTGATCTTGACGTGCTCGATCGCCGCGCCTTCGCCGTCCGGCAATTGCTCCGGCTTGAGCCCAGGGAATGTGGTCGCGAATTCTTCGGCGCCCTGCTTATGATTGCGATATTCGATGCTCGGCAACATGCTCGGCGGGTCTGAAGCAATGCCGGCTTTGAGTGCGACCGAAAGATCAATAATCCGCATGAATACTCCTCCCACGGCGTAAGTTGGGCGATCAGGCAGTGCCGCCCTTGTCGGCAGCACCGTACGGCACTTTGCGCCCAATGCTCAACTGTGCCTGCACGCTGCGACTTTCGGCGCGCGCCATGCTCAACTATGATCGTGCCCGGTTGAAAAATGAGGCGGCGCCATGTCCACCCGGCTTCGCATTGTGGGAGGAAGTTTTGCGACTGGTTGAAGGAAAAACCTGCATCGTCACGGGCGGTGCCGGCAGTCTGGGGCTTGCCAGTGTGCGCGCGCTGCTCGCCGCAGGCGCGAGAGTGATGCCGGTGGATCTCGACGGCGACGAAATCGCGCGGGCCGTCTGCTTTCGTGCCTCCGACCGCGGCAGCTGCACCAGCGGTACCGCGCTGGTGGTCGACGGTGGCTGTTGCGCGTGAGCGCCGAGGCCGCGATGACAAAGTTCGGCATCGGACAGGCCGTTCGCCGGGTCGAGGATCAGCGCTTCACTACCGGCGCAGGTCAGTATGTCGGCGATCTGGTGCTGCCGCGCCAATGTTACGGCGTGGCGGTGCTTTCGCCGCACGCGCATGCACTGATCAAGAGCGTCGATGTGGCTGCGGCCAAAGCCGCGCCGGGCGTTGTCTGCGTGCTCGCCGGCGCGGATGCTGTAACCGACAAGGTCAGCGGCATCCCGCCGTTTTTTATGCCGGAATCCTGGGGCGGACCGCAGGGATTTCCGACCACGCGTCCGATTCTGCTCGCCGATCGGGTCCGCCGCGTTGGCGATCATGTCGCCTTCGTTGTTGCCGAAACCGAGGCCCAGGCGCGCGATGCTGCCGAACTCGTCGGCGTCGACTATGAGCCGCTGCCGGCGCTCATCGATCTCGAAGTAGCAGCAAAGCCGCACGCAGCCAAAATCTGGACCGATTGCCCGAACGGTAACATCGCCGTGACGATCGCGTTTGGCGACAAGGCGGCGACCGCCGCCGCCTTCGCCAGCGCGAAGCACGTTGCCGCGGTCCGCCTGGTCAACAACCGCGTGACGGCAAATCCGATCGAGCCGCGCTGCGCGCTCGGCGTTTATGACGCGGCAGATGGAAGATATACGCTCCATACCACGTCGCAGGATCCGCACAGCGTACGCGCTGCGGTATCGGCTGCGCTGCATCTGCCGGAATCGAAGATCCGGGTGCTCTCGCCCGACGTTGGCGGCGGCTTCGGCATGAAAGCGAATTTATATCCCGACGATATCCTGGTGCTGTGGGCGTCGAAGCGCTGCGGCCGGCCGGTGAAGTGGACCGCGACACGAAGCGAAAGCCTGCTCTGCGATAACCACGCCCGCGACCAGCTCGTCCATGCCGAGCTTGCGCTCGACGAGAACGGCAAGTTTCTCGCCATCCGGTCCACCGCCTACCAGGCGCTCGGCGCCTATTGGTGGGCGGCGGCAACGGCGCCGCTGTTCTGGTCGCTGATGTTCATTCCGAGCCTCTATGACGTACAGACCATCGACATCGAAACCAACGCCGTCTTCACCAACACCACGCCGACCTCGGTCTATCGTGGCGCCGGACGGCCGGAGGCGATTTATCTGATCGAACGTCTGGTCGATCGGGCCGCGCAGGTCACCGGCATCGATCGCGTCGAGTTGCGGCGGCGCAATCTCATCAAACCCGAGGCGCTGCCGTACCACTCGCCCACGCAACACACCTACGACAGCGGCGAATTTGAGAAGCTGATGGACAAGTGCCTGGCGCTTGCCGACTGGAATGGCTTCGCCGCCCGGCGCAACGAGAGTGCGCGGCGGGGCAAGCTGCGCGGCCGCGCCGTCACGCCTTACATCGAGCTCGGCGGTGTGTCCAACGACCGCATGGAGATACGGTTCGATCCGGGCGGCATGGTGTCGATCGTCGCCGGCACGCATTCGCACGGACAGGGACACGCCACCGCTTTCGCCCAGCTTGTCGCCGAGTGGCTCGGTGTGCCGTTCGAGGCGATCAATTACATCCAGGGCGACACCGAGAAGGTCATGTTCGGCCGCGGCACGTTCGCGGCGCGCAGTTCGTTGGTCGGCGGCAATGCACTGCGCAACGCCGCCGATGTGGTCATAGCCCGCGGCAAGGAAATGGCGGCAGCGCTGATGGAAGCGTCGCCCGCCGACATCGAGTTCAAGGCCGGAACCTATACGGTGATCGGCACCGACAGGCGGATGTCGATCGGCGACGTCGCGCGCGCATTCTTCGCGCCGGCCGGACCGGTCCTGAAACTCGGCCTCGGCCTTGACGGGATAGGCACTTATTCAGGCGTGCCCGGCGGGGCGCCGAATTATCCGAACGGCTGCCAAGTGTGCGAGGTTGAGGTCGACCCGGAGACCGGCGCCGTGTGCATCGACCGCTTTGTCGCCGTCGACGATCTTGGCATGGCGATCAACCCGATGATCTGCGAGGGGCAGATCCACGGTGGCATCGCCCAAGGCGTAGGCCAGGCTTTGTTCGAGAACATCGTCTACGACGAAACGTCCGGCCAGTTGATGACCGGAAGTTTCCTCGACTACGGCATGCCGCGCGCCGGCGACTTCCCGAACTTCGTCTCCGAACTAGTCGAAGTACCAGCCAAAACCAATCCCCTCGGCATCAAGGGCATCGGCGAGGCCGGAACGATCGCCGCGCCGCCGACCGTGGTCAATGCCGTGCTCGACGCGTTGCGCGAACTCGGCGTCGAGCATGTCGACATGCCGCTCACCCCGTCGCGCATCTGGCAGGTTGCGAATGCCGCTAACGGCGCGAATGGAAAGTATAGAAAGGGCTAGGCCTGCTCATGGCGGAAAGCAGTCCGGTCGCGAGACCAAGCGTTAAGCGTGCGCGCGCAAAGCCCGTCATGCGCGAGCACCGGATTCCGACGCCCGACAGCATGCCGTACATTGCCGTGGAAGGGCAGGACGGAAATCTGTGGTTCTGCGAGAACGGTGCATCGAAGATCGGCTGCTTCGATCCGCGGACCGGCGCTTTTCGCGAATTCGCGCTTCCTGCCGCCGGCAGCATGCCGGTCGGCATTGCCGCCGGCGCCGACGGCGATCTTTGGTTCACCGAGAAAGCCGGCAATCGCATTGGCCGCATCAGCTTGTCCGGCGCAGTGGTGGAGTATGCACTTCCGACCGCCAAGTCAGGTCCGGATGGCATCGTTCTCGGGCCTGATAACAATGTCTGGTTCTCCGAGGGCGACACCGATTGCATCGCGCGTATTACCCCCGATGGCCGCGTCACTGAATTCAGCGCCGGCATCACGCCGGGTAGCCGTCCGCTTTCCATCGTGGTGCGCGACGGCGCGCTGTGGTTCAGTGAAGCCGGCGGCGGCCGAATCGGCTGCATGACTCTTGACGGAAACGTTACTGAGTTTCAGATTCCAACTCCGGACAGCCAGCCGCGCGCCATGGCGCTTCATCGCGACGGCGGCATCTGGTTCGTCGAGACCGGCGCTAATGCACTTGGCCGTATCGCCGCTGACGGCACGATCGAGGAATTCGCCATCGCAACGCCGAACGCTTCAGCGCGCAGCGTTGCGGTGACGGCTGACGGCGAGCTTTGGTTTACTGAAAATTTCGCTAACAAGATCGGTCGAATGAACGCGAGCGGCGTCATGATCGATGAATATGACATTCCAACATCTGCGAGCGGCGCACGCTGTATCACGGCCATGTCGGATGGCCGCCTTTTTTTCACTCAATATGATGCCGGTCTGATCGGCGAGATCGTCCCGCGGTGAATTGTGAATGGATGGTGACATCGCAGTCGACAGCAGGGTGCGATGGCGCTGCCTGCCCTTGCGGAAAACGCGGGTTCTGGCTAAATAGGTCCCATCGAGTTTTCGGGCCGAACGACTAGGCCACGCAGCGACGACAACGCGCCTGACTGACGATCTTTCACCAAAATCTCGAGCGAACCGGGCCGTGCATTCTCGCGCGGCTCATATCTTGATTCGAAAGAGGAGTGTCCCGTGAGCAACGGAACAGTGAAGTGGTTCAACGCGCAGAAGGGCTATGGTTTCATCCAGCCCGACGGTGGCGGCAAGGATGTGTTCGTTCACATCAGCGCCGTCGAGCGCGCCGGGCTACGCGAGTTGCGTGAAGGCCAGAAAGTTGCGTTCGAGGTTGTAGTGGATCGCAAGACCGGTAAATCGGCCGCTGAAAATCTGAAGACCGTCTGACGAATGTGGCGAGGCCGCCGGCGGCGGTCTCGCCTTTTTCTTTTTTGATCGCGCCGCGATCGCTGCCGGGCGGGCTATTTGTAATGGCCGACGCCGCAAGTCTTATTGCCGGCCTCGTCGCCAGGCTTCACGGGCGAAATCCGGCGGCCTCGTCACTCATCCGAAAGCCGGCGATCACAGCCCGATGACAAACCTTCATCGCACTTCGACTCGTCCGGTATTGCCGGAGAACGCCCCCGATCAGGCCGGCATCGCTGCGAGAAGATCTGATTAGGAGAAGGTTTGGGCGATGAGAAACAAATTGAGCGCCAGCACAACGGTCGTGCCGACCAGGGCCGCGACACGCGTGAGCCGGCCGTTGGTGAAGTCGCCCATGATGTCGCGCCTGCCGGTGAAGATCAGAAGCGCGATCATCGGCAACGGCAGCGCAATGCTCAGCACGACCTGACTGACAACCAGCGCATTCGTTGCGTTGACGCCGAGCGCGACAACGACGAAGGCGGGCACCATGGTCGCGAGCCTGCGTATCCAGATCGGAATGCGGAAGCCGACGAAGCCCTGCATGATCATTTGCCCGGCCATGGTCCCGACCGTCGAGGCCGATATGCCCGAGACAATCAGTGACAGTAAAAACACCGCAGCGGCCGCGCCGCCGAGCAGCGGGGTCAGCGTGAGATAAGCGGTTTCGATTTCCGCGACTTCGGGGTGTCCGGCATGGAACGCGCTCGACGCCATCATCACCATGGCGATGTTGACGAGGCCGGCAAGCGTAAGTGCTATGACAACTTCGCGGTTGGAGAAACGCAGTATCAGTCGCCGTTCGCTGTCGCTGCGCACCGGCATGCGCGTTTGCGTCAAACCGGAATGCAGGTAGACCGCGTGGGGCATCACCGTCGCGCCGATGATGCCGACCGCAAGCAGCAGCGCCTGCCCGTCGGCGATTTGCGGCACGACCATGTGCACGGCCGCCGCCGCCCAGTCGATCGGCGCAATGAACATCTCGACGATGTAACAGAGCGCAATGACGCTCACCATGGCGCCGATGATCAGCTCGATCGGCCGGAAGCCGAAGCGCTCGAACATCAGCAGGCCATAGGTCAGGATCGCAGTCGCGACCATTCCGGCCAAGAGCGGCAGGTGAAACAGCAGTGAAAGGCCGATAGCGCCGCCCAGGAATTCGGCGAGATCGGTGGCCATGGCGGCAATCTCGCTGACACTCCACATCGCCAGCACGATCGGCCGCGGAAAGTGATCGCGGCACATCTCCGCCAGATTGCGGCCCGTGACGATACCGAGCTTGGCCGAGAGCGCCTGGAACAGCATGGCGATTAGATTGGCGAGCACGACCACCCATAGCAGCCCGTAGCCGTACTTGGCGCCGGCCTGGATGTTGGTGGCAAAGTTGCCCGGGTCCACGTAGGCGATCGAAGCGATAATCGCGGGGCCGGCGAAAGCCGAGTAACCGCGCCAGCCGCCAGCCTCTCCGGCGAGCACCTGGCGCGCGACCGCGACCGTGCGTTCGGACAGCGAACCTCGGCTTTGACCTCTCAAATCGGCCATATCGGCAGGCATGAAGCACTAACTTGAAAGTGTAGCATTGGTTACATCATAGACATGCAGCCGGTCGGCGTCAATGGTTACAAAGTGTAGCTTGAGCTATATTTTGACACGGCGAGAAAAGTATGTTCACGGCAGCGAAGGAAACGACGGGTCGTTTGCGAGACCAGGGCCTTGGCGATGGTTGAAACGGCAAGACGCAACAGTGAACGCGCGGCCGAAAAGCTGCCTGCGGAGGGAACCCAGGCGCGCCGTTTCGGCAAGACGCGCTCGGCGCAGTCGACTGCATTGCTGGAGGACTATGTTGAGCTGATCGCGGATCTGCTCAAAAGCGCCGGCGAAGCGCGGCCAACGGATATCGCGCGGCGTCTCGGCGTGTCGCATGCCACGGCGGTCAAGACGATTGCGCGCCTGAAACGGGCCGGTTTGGCGACCGCACGGCCCTACCGCGGGGTGTTTCTCACCGACAAGGGCGAGGCGCTTGCCGATCGTGTGCGCGTCCGCCACCGGCTCGTGGTCGATGTACTTTCAGCGTTGGGCGTGCCAACCGAGGCGGCCGAGGCCGACGCCGAAGGAATCGAACACTACGTGTCCGAGACGACACTGAAGGCGTTCGCGCACTTCCTGAAGTCGCAGGAGTAATTTACGCCGCGTGATCGGTGATCGCGTCGACAATGCCGTCGACGACTTCCTCGACCAGCACCTTGTCGTCGCCTTCACCCATGACGCGGATCACCGGTTCCGTTCCGGACGGCCGCACCACCAGCCGGCCGTGACCGTTGAGGCGCTGTTCGGCATCTTCGATGACCGACCGCACCTTGGAGTTTTCCAGCGGCTCGCCGCCGCGGTAGCGCACATTCTTGAGCACCTGCGGCAACGCCGCGAAGCGATGGCACACCTGCGACACCGGCTTGCCCTGCTTCTTCACCACCGCGAGAATCTGTAGCGCGGCGACAAAGCCGTCGCCGGTCGTCGTGAAATCGGACAGAATGATGTGACCGGACGGTTCGCCGCCGACGTTGTAGCCCTGCTCGCGCATGCATTCGAGCACATAGCGGTCACCGACCGGCGTGCGTACCAGCGAAAGCTTGAGCGATTGCAGATGACGCTCCAGTGCAAGATTGGACATTACTGTGGCGACTACGCCCGGCTTGGTCAACAGCCCATCGTCGCGCCAGCTTTCCGCGATCACTGCCAGAAGCTGGTCGCCATCGACGATATGTCCCTGCTCGTCGGCGATCACGACGCGATCGGCGTCGCCGTCGAGCGCAATACCGATGTCGGCGCGCATCTCGCGCACTTTGCGGCACAGCGCGTCGGGCGCCGTCGAACCGCATTCGCGGTTGATGTTGAAGCCGTCGGGCTCGACGCCGATCGGAATGACGTCGGCACCCAGCTCCCAGAGCGCGTCCGGCGCCACCCGGTAACCGGCGCCGTTGGCGCAATCGATCACGACGCGCAGGCCTTCGAGCGAGAGGTTGCGGGGCAGCGTGCGTTTGGCGAATTCAATGTAGCGGTCATGAACGCCGTCGATCCGCTTGGCGCGGCCGAGTTCGCGGCCTTTGGCCAGGTGTTTGGTAACGTCGGCGTCGATCAGCCGCTCGATGTTCTGCTCGACCTCGTCGGAGAGCTTGTAGCCATCCGGCCCAAACAGCTTGATGCCGTTGTCGTCGAACGGGTTGTGCGACGCCGAAATCATCACGCCGAGATCGGCGCGCATCGAGCGTGTGAGCATGGCGACCGCCGGCGTCGGCATCGGCCCGAGCAGCAGCACGTCCATGCCGACCGAAGTGAAGCCCGCGACCAGTGCGGTCTCAATCATGTAACCGGAGAGCCGGGTATCCTTGCCGATCACCACCCGATGGCGATGCTCGCCGCGGCGGAAGACGCGCCCGGTCGCTTGCCCGGTCTTTAGCGCCAATTCCGGTGTGATCACACCATTGGCGCGGCCACGAATGCCGTCAGTGCCAAAATACTTGCGGGCCATAACCCCTACCGCCTGCCATTCCAGACGGGGATATTAACCCCTTCGCCTTCATGTCCGCCTCAAAAAATATTCAATAATCTTACCGCGCCGCGGAACCCTTTATTCATGGTATCGACATTCGCCACGCCGGCGCGAATTCGCGTGTTCCATCAACGGGCTGCCCGGGCGTGCGCGAAAGCCATCAGGCGCCGCTTTGCGCTAAAGCCATTGCGGCACCGCTTGCGGCCCGGCCTTTAGGGCCGCCGCTTATCGCGGGCGCTATGGGACGGCTGGACGATCGCGACCGGATCGGAAGCCGGAAACGTCTCCTCGAGCCCGCGATCGAGCGTCTCGTCGAGCTCCTCCTTACGCCTTTCCAGCCGTTCGCGCCGACGGGCAGCCACGTCCCCTCTATCCGGCGCAACGCCGCCGCGGTCGGCCCACAGCGGCTGATTCCTATTCCATTCGTCAATCATGTCTGAAATCCTAGGCGTGAAAGCCCTCGACCGATAACGCGTCAGCCGCTGCCGGCGTTCCAGCATTGGGGGCAAATGCGCCTCGTCTGTGCTATCGAGTAAGCCACCTACGCGTCAGGGCCGGGACAGCCATGAAGACCATGACCTGCATTGAGGACCTGCGGCAGAGCGCGCGCCGCCGGGTACCCCGCTCGTTCTTTGAGTACGCCGAGTCCGGCTCTTATGCCGAACAGACGCTGAGGGCCAACCGCGCCGATCTTGAGGCCTTAAAGCTGCGCCAGCGCATCCTCGTCGACGTCTCGTCGCGTAGCGTGGGAACAACAATCCTCGGCGAGCCGGTTTCGCTGCCGCTCGCCTTGGCGCCGATCGGGATGTGCGGCATGCAGCATGGCGACGGTGAGATTCTGGCCTGCCGCGCCGCCCACGCGGCGGGAATACCGTTCACCCTTTCGACCATGTCGATCTGCTCGATCGAGGATGTCGCGGCGGCGGTCGATAAGCCGTTCTGGTTCCAGCTCTACGTCATGAAGGACCGCGGCTTCGTGCGGTCGCTGATCGAGCGGGCAGCGGCGGCCAAATGCAGCGCGCTGGTGCTCACCGTCGATCTGCAAATCCTCGGCCAGCGGCATCGCGATATCAAAAACGGCCTCAGCGTTCCGCCCGAAATACGGATCAGGAATCTACTGGATATCGCCACCAAGCCGGCCTGGGCGCTCAGTGTAGCGCGCGGTAGACGCAAGACGTTCGGAAACCTTGCCGGTTTCGTCAAAGGCACCAAGGACGTGCAGTATCTGGCCCGCTGGACCGCCGATCAGTTCGACCCGACCATGAACTGGAAGGACGTGGAATGGATTGCCGGCATCTGGCCGGGGAAACTCATCCTCAAGGGTATCCTCGATGTCGAGGACGCGCGCACCGCGGCAAAGACTGGTGCGGCCGCGCTGGTGGGGTGGCACCACCGCCGCCCCCCGCATGACGGCGCACCATCCGCGAATTACCGGTTGGCGCCCAACGTCGGTGCGGGCGGGTCGGGGAT
>VFSW01002026.1_pt1 | contig 30713 bp, 26 predicted proteins | sample 5358111 | NCBI WGS metagenome assembly VFSW01 (sample SAMN11554181, study PRJNA540505) | mine drainage metagenome | isolation source: sediment from site ElyBrook_90M | place: USA: Ely Copper Mine, Vershire, VT | collected 2017 | reverse complement strand
TCAATCGCTGTGCGCCTGTGGGTTGGGGTGTCACCACGATTTCATGAGTTACCCAGGCTCCCCTTGAATGATCATGGGGAGGCCATCGTCCATATGGGAAAAAGGCCGCGGATCGCGTTCTTTTTTCCGTCCCGGTGCGCGCATGTTTCTCTCGATAGGGGCAAGGCGGCACAATGATCCGCAGCCTGGGGAAATCCGGGCCAAATAGGCCGGTTTCTTTCTCCCGAAGCGGATTCTTAGTACATTTGCCGTATTCCGCGGTCCGGCGCGGGTCAGCCAAGCGTTGTTCAGCGTTGGTGGCTCTTTAACCCCCGGGCCTCGCCGGTGAACGCGGCCTGTTGTGGGAATACCAAACTCTCGATGAGAACAAGCGAATGACGAGGATTGCCATTACCGGTGCGAGCGGACGCATGGGCCGCAATTTGATCGAAGCCTGCCACGGCAGCGAAGGAATGCGTTTGGCGGTCGCCATAGACCGGCCGGGGAGTCCGGCAATCGGAAGCGATGCTGGAGATCTGGCGGGTGTCGGACGCCTGGGCGTGCCGATCGGGCATGACATTGGCGCGATGCTGGATCAGTTCGACGTGTTGGTCGATTTCACGCGCCCCGAAGCCACACTGGCCTACCTGGGTGCCTGTCGCGGCGGCGGGAAACGCATGGTCATCGGTACCACGGGCTTCGATGAAGCTGGCAGGCAGCACATCCAGGCGGCCGCACGGGATATGGCGATCGTCTTTGCGCCAAACATGAGCGTCGGCGTAAATCTGTGCTTCCAGCTGGTCGATATGGCCGCGCGAGTTCTGGGCGACGAGGCGGATGTGGAGATCATCGAGGCTCACCACCGGCACAAGGTGGATGCGCCCTCCGGTACGGCACTGCACATGGGTGAGGTCGTCGCCAATGCGCTGAGCCGCGACCTGAAGGAGTGTGCGGTTTACGGACGGCAGGGGGTCGTCGGCGAGCGTCCACGCCAGACGATCGGTTTCGCTACGGTGCGTGGCGGGAGCATCGTCGGCGACCATACGGTGCTGTTTGCTGCGCCAGGTGAACGAATCGAGATCACGCACCGGGCCGAGAGCCGCATGACGTTCGCCCATGGTGCATTGCGCGCGGCTCAGTGGCTGCGGGACAAGGAGAACGGGCTGTTCGACATGCAGGACGTGCTTGGCCTGCGCTGACCGGGTTAGTGAGTGGCCGCCGGCAGGACCACTGCAGCGCTCCGGGGGATGTCTTAGGTCGGATTTGCTGGCTGGATTCCCCGGTCGTCGGCATCTTTCCGGATCATAGGATCGGGGCTGTTGCGGTGCTTTCGTGCGGTATTGAGCCAGATGGTTGCGCGGCAACCGCAGCACTTTACCGTTTGCTTTTGACGGGTTGCTCACGTAACATAATGCTTCAACCTGAAGCACCCAATTCAATGAACGAATTACCGAAAACGGGAGAGGCGTGTGCGGCCTCTTCCGTTTTCGTATGCCTTCCGGTGGAGGTACCCGGCTGATGCGTCCTGCCCTGCTTGCCCTGGAAGATGGCTCTCTCTTTGCCGGGGAAGCCATTGGTGTTCCGGGGCGGGCGGTGGGCGAGGTGGTGTTCAACACAGCCATGACCGGTTACCAGGAGATACTCACCGATCCTTCCTACGCCAAGCAGATCGTTACTCTGACCTATCCCCACATCGGCAACACGGGCGTCAATGCCGAGGACATGGAAAGTGCCCGGGTGTTTGCCTCCGGCCTTGTCATCCGCGACCTTCCGCCGCGAGTGAGCAATTGGCGTGCCTCCGCGAGTTTGCCGGAGTTTCTGCGCAAGCACCGGGTCGTCGCGATCTCCGGCATCGACACCCGAAGGCTTACCCGCCTGTTGCGCCAGAAAGGCGCGCAGAACGGATGCATCATGGCGGCCGAGGAGGACGGGAAGATAGACCGCAAGGCCGCTATCGCCGCCGCCCGTGCCTTTGCCGGGCTCAAGGGCATGGATCTTGCCAAGGCGGTGACGACCAAGGAGCCTTACCTCTGGGAAGAAGGCGGATGGGAAGAGGGCAAGGGTTATCGCGCCGCGGCCGATCGCCGGTTTGACGTGGTGGCGTATGATTTTGGCATTAAGCGCAATATTCTGCGTATGCTGGTTGATCGCGGTTGCCATGTCACGGTGGTGCCGGCCAAGACCAGCGCCGAGGAGGCTCTGGCGCTGCGTCCCCATGGTATTTTTCTGTCGAACGGTCCCGGCGATCCCGAGCCATGCACCTACGCGATTGAGGCCATCCGCAGCTTCATTGGCGCTGATCTTCCGGTGTTTGGCATCTGTCTCGGCCATCAGCTCCTGGGGCTGGCCTCCGGTGCGCGGACGATAAAAATGAAATTCGGCCATCACGGCGCCAACCATCCGGTGCAGGAACTTACCAGCGGGCGCGTGATGATCACCAGTCAGAACCACGGTTTTGCGGTTGACGAGGAGAGTCTGCCAGCCACGCTGCGCGTGACCCATCGGTCCCTGTTCGATGGCTCGATCCAGGGGCTCGAACGCACCGATCGGCCGGCGTTCTGCTTTCAGGGGCATCCCGAGGCCAGTCCCGGACCGCATGACATCAGCCCGCTGTTCGACCGTTTCATTCTGCTGATGGAGGCGCAGGTCCGTTTATCAGCGGTGCCGGTGCGTGCTCCGGCGCAGGGCACTGCCGCGGCGTCTGCGGTCGGGGTCGAGGCCGGAGAAGCCTAGGCGGCGTATCATGCCCAAACGCACTGACATACACAGCATTCTGATCATAGGCGCCGGCCCGATTGTTATCGGTCAGGGCTGCGAGTTTGATTATTCCGGGGCGCAGGCGTGCAAGGCACTCAAGGAAGAGGGCTATCGCGTCATTCTGGTCAATTCCAACCCGGCCACTATCATGACCGACCCGGATCTGGCAGACGCGACCTATATCGAGCCAATCCAGTGGGAGACTGTTGCCAAGATCATCGCGAAGGAGCGGCCCGATGCGCTGTTGCCGACGATGGGTGGACAGACCGGGCTCAACTGCGCTCTGGACCTCGACCGCGAGGGTGTGCTCGAGCGCTACGGGGTCGAGATGATCGGGGCCAAGCGCGATGCCATAGACAAGGCCGAAGACCGGGAGCTGTTCAAGAAGGCGATGGAGTCCATTGGTCTGGGAGTCGCGCGCGGGGCCGTCGCGCACAGTCTGGAAGAGGCCTTGCAGGTGCAGGCCATGATCGGGTTTCCGGCGATCATCCGCCCGTCGTTCACTCTTGGTGGCAGCGGCGGCGGGATTGCGTACAACAAGGAAGAGTTCCTTGCTATCTGCGAGCGCGGTCTGGAAGCCTCACCTACGCGCGAGCTGCTGATCGAGGAATCGGTCATCGGCTGGAAGGAATACGAAATGGAGGTGGTGCGTGACCGCAAAGACAACTGCATCATCGTCTGCTCGATCGAAAATCTAGACCCTATGGGTGTGCACACCGGCGATTCCATCACTGTCGCACCGGCCCAGACACTTACCGACAAGGAATACCAGGTCATGCGCGACGCGAGCATCGCGGTATTGCGCGAGATCGGAGTTGAGACCGGGGGGTCCAATGTCCAGTTTGCAGTCAACCCGGACGATGGACGCATGCTGGTGATCGAGATGAATCCGCGGGTTTCGCGGTCCTCGGCGCTGGCGAGCAAGGCCACGGGTTTCCCGATCGCTAAGGTGGCCGCCAAGCTGGCGGTAGGCTACACCCTGGATGAACTCAAGAACGACATCACCGGCGGTGCGACACCAGCATCGTTCGAACCGACCATCGATTATGTCGTCACCAAGTTTCCGCGCTTCACTTTCGAGAAGTTTCCCAAGGCCGACCTGACGCTCACCACCCAGATGAAGTCAGTAGGTGAGGTGATGGCGATTGGCCGAACCTTCCAAGAGTCCCTGCACAAAGCGATCCGCGGTCTCGAGACCGGTGTCTATGGTCTGGAGTCGGTCATCGATCCACAGCTGACCGCAGACCAGGCAGCAGCGCGTATCGAGCACGAACTTCGCGTCCCGGGGGCGGAACGTATATGGTACATCGCCGATGCTTTCCGGTCGGGAATGAGCGTCGATGCGGTCTTCGAGCTCACGCACATCGATCCCTGGTTCCTGGTCCAGATCGAGGAAATGGTTTTGCTCGAAGCGGAGATCCAGCGCTATGTTCGTAAGAAACCCTCGCGTCAGCGCCTGCGAGCGTGGAAGCGAAAAGGGTTTTCTGACCGACGCTTGGCGCAGTTGCTGGAGATGGGTGAACAGCAGTTCCGGGAACTGCGCCACGCCGCTGGCGTACGCCCGGTATACAAGCGGGTCGACTCCTGTGCCGCCGAATTCGAGTCGGCAACGGCATATATGTATTCTACCTATGACGAAGAGTGCGAATCCCACCCGGAGTCGCGCACCAAGATCATGGTGCTCGGGGGCGGTCCCAACCGCATTGGCCAGGGCATAGAGTTCGACTATTGTTGCGTGCATGCCGCGTTTGCGTTGCGCGAGGACGGTTACCAGACCATCATGGTTAACTGCAATCCGGAGACTGTGTCCACTGATTACGACACCTCCGATCGCCTGTACTTCGAGCCATTGACCCTTGAGGACGTGCTTGAGATCAACCATATAGAGCAGCCCGAGGGAGTAATCGTGCAGTACGGCGGTCAGACGCCGCTCAAGCTTGCGCGCGAGCTTGAGCACAATCACGTGCCCATTATTGGTACTAGCCCGGATTCGATCGATCTTGCGGAGGACCGCGGACGGTTCCAGAAGCTGATCCAGAAGCTCGGGCTGCTCCAGCCGCCAAACCGCACGGCCACTACACCGGAGCAGGCGGTAAGGCTTGCCGAGGAAATCGGTTATCCGCTGGTGGTGCGACCCTCATACGTGCTCGGCGGACGGGCCATGGAGATCGTACTCAATCGTGAGGATCTCGAGACCTACATGCGTGTGGCGGTGCGCGTGTCGAACGATTCGCCAGTGCTGCTGGATCGATTCCTGAGCGATGCGACAGAAGTCGACGTCGATGCAGTGAGCGACGGCAAGACGGTGGTCATAGGCGGCATCATGGAGCACATCGAGGAAGCAGGCGTACATTCCGGCGACTCCGCGTGTTCGCTGCCGCCGTTCAGTCTGAGCAAGGGAATCCAGAACCGGCTGCGTACCCAGACTGTGGTACTGGCGAAGGCGCTGAAGGTTATCGGCCTCATGAATGTGCAGTTTGCTGTCAAGGAAGAGGACATCTACGTTCTGGAAGTGAACCCACGTGCCTCGCGCACGGTTCCCTACGTGTCCAAGGCCACGGCCAGGCCACTGGCCAAGATAGCCGCCCGCTGCATGGTTGGACAGAGCCTTGCGTCGCAAGGAGTGGTCTCCGAGATCATACCGGACTATTATTCGGTCAAGGAAGCCGTGTTTCCCTTCATCAAGTTTCCAGGTGTCGACATCGTGCTCGGACCGGAGATGAAATCTACCGGTGAGGTGATGGGCATCGGACGCACGTTTGGCGAAGCATTTTCCAAGTCACAGCTTGCCGCAGGGTCGGAGATCCCACGCCGTGGACGCATGTTCATAAGTGTGCGCGACTCGGATCAGAAGGCTGCCGTGGAGGTGGCACGGTATTTCGGCGAGCATGGATTCGAAATCCTGGCCACACGCGGCACCGCCACCGTGTTCGAGGCGGCGGGTGTGAAGGTCCGCCCGGTGAACAAGGTATCGGAAGGCCGTCCCCATGTGCTCGACATGCTAAAGAATGACGAAATCAACATTATCTTGAATACGGTTGCCGACAAGCAAAGCATCGCGGATTCCTCGCTGATCCGGCGCGAAGCCCTGCAGCACAAGGTTACCAATTATACGACGCTTGCCGCTGCGCGCGCAGCGTGTGAGGCGCATCGCCAGGCGGCGGAATTCGACGTACGCTCCCTCCAGGATTTACATAAGGAGATCGCGGCATGAACAAGGTGCCGCTTACCGTCAAAGGTGCAGAGAAACTCAAGGCCGACCTGCAGCGCCTCAAGACTGTCGATCGCCCACGTGTCATCCAGGCTATTGCCGAAGCACGTGCCCACGGAGACCTTTCCGAGAACGCCGAATACCACGCCGCCAAAGAGCAGCAGTCGTTTATTGAAGGCCGTATCGTGGACATCGAGCACAAACTGGGAAATGCGCAGATCATCGATCCGCTCAAGGTCAATGCCAAAGGGCGCGTGGTGTTCGGCGCTACGCTGGATCTGGTCGACGAGGGAGCGCAGCAGGAAGTCACCTACCAGATCGTCGGTGACGACGAGGCGGATATCGCATCCGGGAAGATCTCAATCAGCTCGCCGATCGCGCGCGCCCTGATCGGTAAGGAAGCGGGCGAGGTAGTCGAGGTGCGGGTCCCGAACGGCGTGCGGCACTATGAGATTTTGGATGTGCGCTATGTCTAGCCGCCGCCTCGCCCGGCCACAGCCGTGCGTGCCTGCGTTTCCGCGCTGATTGCCGCACTCGAACCGCTTGCCCTGACTCTGTGGGTCGGGAGTATGTGGACAGTCGGTTACCTGGTCGCGCCGGTGTTGTTTCAATCGCTGCCAGACCCCATGACGGCGGGGAATATTGCAGGCAGGCTGTTCTGGATAACGGGTTACCTGGGCCTCGCCTGCGGCGGGTTTTTGCTTGGGACTATTTTCTATCGCGAAGGACGCGGGGGGTTCCGCCGCTGGCGCCCGCGTGTTGTTCTAGCGATGCTGACGGTCAACCTGGCCGGTCAGTTCGGCCTGCTACCGGCGATGCAGCGGCTCAAGTCCTTGGCGCGCGGGGAACTCGTCGCCGGGACTCCGCTTGCTCACCGGTTCGAGCTGCTGCACGGGATCGCGGGCACGTTGTTTCTCGCCAACAGCCTGCTCGGACTGATGCTCGTGATGTGTGGGCTACGGTCCCGGCCCGAGCGATGATGGGGGTGGTTCGGCGTGTGTGGGATTCCCGTGCCCTGGCTGCGCCCGGATGTTACACCACTGCAGACTGCGAAAACCTCGTGTTCAGGAACTGAAGGTATTTTAGTCGTGGCCCGGACCAAGAGCAGCAAGGCCTGGCTGGCCGAGCATTTTAGCGATGAATTCGTCAAGCGTGCCCAGCAGGACGGTTTCCGTTCGCGTGCCGTCTACAAGCTCGAAGAGATCGATCGCCGCGATCATCTGCTGCGGCCAGGGATGGTGGTGGTCGACCTCGGGGCGGCGCCCGGTGGCTGGTCGCAATACGTGGCCGGCCGCGTGGGCACCGCAGGGCGGGTGGTGGCGCTCGATATCCTTCCCATGGAACCCCTTGCCGCTGTGGATACTTTGCAGGGGGATTTCACCGAAAAATCGGTGCTTGACCAGCTGCTTGAGCACCTGCAGGGGCGGCCGGTTGATCTTGTAATCTCGGACATGGCCCCCAATATCAGTGGGGTCGGCGTGGCCGACCAGGCGCGCGCCATGTACCTTGCGGAATTAGCGCTGGATTTCGCGGCGCAGGTGCTACGCCCCGGGGGCGATCTGCTGGTGAAGGTGTTCCAGGGAAGCGGCTATGGCGAGCTGCATCAGGATATGCGGGGTCGGTTCGAGCGCGTGCTGGTCCGCAAGCCTCGGGCCTCACGGGCGCGCAGCCGCGAGGTATACTTGGCAGGTAAGGGTTTCCGTGGCGGAAATTGACCTTAGGACGCGGTTGTCCGGGTGGAGTAAACGTAGCAAAATGGAAACCAACCCCAAAGCACGGGGTCAAATTGGATTTGGGCCCTGGAAAGGCCTGCGTCGGCTGAATGAGGCAATATATTGAATAATCTCACGAAGAATCTGCTCCTGTGGCTCGTCATCGCGGTTGTGCTGATGTCGGTGTTCAACAACTTCGGCAACCGCCAGACGTCGGTGCATCAAATGGCCTATTCGCAGTTCTACAGCCAGCTGCTGAGCGGACAGGTCAATAAGGTCACCATCGAAGGCCGCAAAATCCAGGGCGTCACCAAGAGCGGCGATAAATTTAATACCTACAGCCCGGAGACAGACAACCGTGCCCTGATCGGTGACCTGTTGCGTAATGACGTCACCATAGACGCCAAGCCCCCGGAAGAGCAGTCACTGCTGCTGCAGATATTCATCAATTGGTTCCCGATGCTGCTGCTCGTGGGCGTATGGGTGTTTTTCATGCGCCAGATGCAGGGCGGAGGCGGCGGCCGCGGAGCGATGGGCTTTGGCAAGAGCCGCGCCCGTATGCTGACCGAGGAGCAGAACAAGATCACGTTTGAGGACGTCGCCGGGGTGGAGGAAGCCAAGGAAGAGGTCGGCGAGCTGGTGGAGTTCCTGCGCGATCCGTCCAAGTTCCAGAAGCTAGGCGGGCGCATTCCCAAGGGAGTGCTGATGACGGGCTCTCCGGGCACCGGCAAGACGTTGCTCGCTAAGGCGATCGCGGGCGAAGCCAAGGTCCCGTTTTTCTCTATTTCCGGTTCCGATTTCGTCGAAATGTTCGTCGGCGTCGGTGCGTCGCGCGTGCGTGACATGTTCGATCAGGCCAAGAAGCATGCGCCGTGCATTATCTTCATCGATGAGATCGATGCCGTGGGTCGCCAGCGTGGCGCCGGTCTTGGCGGCGGCCACGACGAGCGTGAGCAGACGCTCAACCAGCTGCTGGTGGAAATGGACGGGTTCGAGGGCACCGAGGGTGTCATTGTCATCGCCGCCACCAACAGGCCGGATGTACTGGATCCGGCACTGCTGCGCCCCGGAAGGTTTGACCGGCAGGTCTATGTGCCGTTGCCCGATATCCGTGGCCGTGAGCAGATACTGAAAGTACACATGCGCAAGGTGCCGGTGGCCGACAACGTCGTACCAAGCATCATCGCCCGCGGTACTCCCGGGTTTTCTGGCGCGGATCTGGCCAATCTTGTGAATGAGGCGGCGCTGTTCGCAGCGCGGGCCAACAAACGGCTCGTGGACATGGAGGATTTCGAGAAGGCAAAGGACAAGATCGTGATGGGCGCCGAGCGCCGTTCCATCGTTATGCCGGAGAAGGAGCGCATGAATACGGCCTATCACGAATCCGGCCATACCGTGGTAGCCAAGACGCTGCCCAACACCGATCCCGTGCACAAGGTGACCATTATTCCGCGTGGCCGCGCGCTCGGCGTGACGATGCAGCTGCCGATCGAGGATCGCTACAGCCACGACCGCGAATCGCTGTTGGCGACTATTGCGGTGCTCATGGGTGGACGCATTGCCGAAGAGGTGTTCATGCATCAGATGACGACTGGCGCGGCAAACGACTTCGAGCGCGCAACCGAACTTGCGCGCAACATGGTCACCCGCTGGGGGATGAGCGATGCACTTGGGACGCGCGTCTATGGCGAGAATCAGAGCGAAATCTTCCTCGGACGCGATGTGGCGACTCACAAGAACCTTAGCGATGCCACGGTCCAACTGGTTGACAACGAGATTCGGCGTATCATCGATGAGCAGTACGTGCGGGCGCGTAAGATTATCGAGGACAATCGCGACAAGATCGAATTGATGGCGAAGGCGCTGTTGGAGTGGGAGACTCTGAATGCCGACCAGATCGACGACATCATGGCCGGGAAACAGCCGCGTCCGCCGGCGGACTTTGCTGGTCCAGCGGCGCCGGGTTCGGACCAGAAGCCTGGTTCGCCTGCCGCCCGCAAGCCGCTTGCCAATCCGATCGACACCCCGGCCGCGGAGCACTGACCCGTCCCGGATCGCGGGTTGGCGTCGGGTGTTTCATGATGACCGTGCGTGACCCGAAACCCGGCGCTGCGAATGCGGGGCAAATTTTGGACTGCAGCGGCCGTCCGCTTGATCTGCGCCGCGTCGCTGTCATGGGCATACTTAACATCACCCCCGATTCGTTTTCCGACGGGGGTGTTTTCTTTGCCTCGGACAGGGCCGTGGAGCGTGCGCTGGCCATGGTCGAGGAAGGCGCAGACATCATCGATGTGGGAGGAGAATCGACGCGCCCAGGGGCGGGAGGTGTGTCGGTCCAGGAAGAGCTTGATCGTGTCATTCCGGTCATCGAGGTGCTCGTCCGGGCGGTTTCGGTACCGGTCTCCATCGATACCTCCAAGCCCGAGGTGATGCGTGCGGCAGCCGCCGCCGGGGCTGGAATGATCAACGATGTCATGGCTCTGCGTGCGCCGGGCGCTGTGGAAGCGGCGCGCGATCTCAGCTTGCCTGTCTGCCTCATGCACATGCAGGGTGAGCCACGCACCATGCAGAGCAATCCCCATTACCAGAACGTGGTCGCCGAAGTCCGTGACTTCCTGCGCGGGCGAATCGAGGCCTGCGTTCAGGCAGGAATCGGAAGAGGCCGTCTCGTGGTGGATCCGGGTTTCGGCTTTGGCAAGAATCCGGAGCACAATCGCGAACTGTTGCGCAAGCTGGCGGATTTCAAGGTTTTGCAGGTTCCGATTCTTGCAGGCCTCTCGCGCAAGTCCCTGATCGGTGCGGTGCTCGGGCTGCCGGTCGAGCAGCGGCTGCATGCCAGCGTGGCGCTGGCATTATGTGCGGTGCAAAATGGGGCAAAAATCGTCCGGGTCCATGACGTACGCCCGACGATTGATGCGATCCGTATGTTTGAGGCGGTTGCAGGTTGCGGTCTGACGCAATCGGCTACAATGGAATGAGATAATTCTTATCGCGTGAGGAGAGACGGATGAGCAAGCGCTACTTCGGTACTGACGGAATCCGCGGATGCGTGGGCGAGGAGCCGATCACGCCGGAAACCGTGCTCAAGCTCGGCTGGGCAGCTGGCCGAGTCCTGGGAAAAGGCGCTGTCGATCACACCAAGATTCTCATCGGAAAGGACACGCGGGTGTCCGGCTATCTGCTGGAATCGGCACTCGAGGCAGGACTGTCCGCAGCCGGCGTCGACATCCGTCTCCTCGGTCCCATGCCGACCCCTGGCATCGCCTACCTGACGCGCACCGCACGTGCTCGCGCCGGTATCGTCATCAGCGCCTCGCACAACCCCTACCAGGACAATGGAATCAAGTTCTTTTCATCCGAGGGATGCAAGCTTCCGGATGAGGTAGAGCTGGAAATCGAGCGCATGATGACCGAACCCTTGCGCACTGTGGCACCCGGTAACCTCGGCAAGGCTAAGCGCTATGAGGATGCCGGCGGCCGGTACATCGAATTCTGCAAGAGCACATTTCCGCACCGGCTCAGCCTCGACGGCCTGAAGATGGTCATTGACTGCGCCAACGGCGCTGCCTACCAGATCGCACCACACGTATTCAGCGAGTTGGGTGCCGATGTGGTGGCCATCGGCAACCAGCCGGATGGACTCAATATCAACCATGAGTGCGGCTCGACGGATACCCGGATGCTGCGCAAGACCGTGGTTGAGCAGCATGCCGATCTGGGGATAGCGCTCGACGGCGATGGTGACCGGGTCATCATGGTGGATGGTGACGGAAAGATTGTCGACGGCGACCAGCTTCTATATATCATCGCCGAAGCGCGTCGCACCATGGGCCGTCTGCACGGCGGGGTGGTGGGGACGCTGATGAGCAATCTGGGTCTCGAAGAGGCTCTGCAGGGCAAGGGGATTCCTTTCCAGCGTGCCCAGGTGGGGGACCGGTACGTTCTCTCGATTCTTCAGCAGGAAGGCTGGGAGCTCGGCGGGGAGACCTCAGGACATCTCATCTGTCTAGACAAGAGCACCACCGGCGATGGCATCATCGCGGCGCTCGAAGTTGTCGCGGTCCTTCGCCAGTCCGGTCAGACCCTGGCCAAGCTCAAGGCCGGCATGGTGGTGTACCCGCAGACCATGATCAACGTCCGCATGAACCGGCGTTTCGACGTCAACAGCTCCAACCCCGTCATGAACGCTCTGACCGAGGTGAAGGCGCAGCTTGGTTCCCACGGCCGGGTCGTGCTGCGTGCTTCGGGTACCGAACCGGTGGTACGGGTGATGCTCGAAGGCAAGGATATGCAGCTTATCGAGCGCCTCGGCCGGCACCTGGCGGAGATGGTACAGCGGGCCGCGGACGAAGCCGCCTAGCCATCGCCAGAGCGTCGCGTACCAACGACTTTTCCGTCGCGGGTGGTCCGGTCCGAAGGGTGATGCGAGTAGGCGCAGCAAATTGCTTTCTGTGCCAACGACCGGTAACATCGCGCCCGCTTCTGCAGTTTTGGCCCATGCCTAGTCAATTAAGCGGAGAATCCCATGCGCCGTCCGATGGTCGCGGGCAACTGGAAAATGAACGGTATCCAGGCCGAGGCGGCGGCCCTGGTAAGCCGAATCGAGCAAGGTTTGGGCGAAGTCAGGCGTGCCGAGCTGGTGGTTTGTCCACCATTTGTGCTCATTCCGGTCGTCGCGGAATGGCTGAGCGGTAGCCGCATCGCCTGGGGTGCGCAGAATCTGAGTGCCCATAAGTCCGGCGCTTACACCGGTGAGATATCGGGCACGATGCTGCGCGATTTCGGCTGTAGTCATGTCATTGTCGGGCACTCCGAGCGGCGTGCGCTTTATGCCGAGAGTGATATGGCCGTTGCTGAGAAGTTCCGGGCTGCGCAGAACGTTGGTCTCGTTCCGATTCTGTGCGTTGGAGAAACTCTGGCTGAGCGTGAAGCCAACGAGACCGAGGTGGTGGTGGCGCGGCAGCTCGATGCGGTCGTCGGAATGGCCGGTATCGCGGCGATGGACAATGCGGTCATCGCCTATGAGCCGGTATGGGCCATCGGTACGGGCAAGACCGCCACACCGGAACAGGCACAAAGCGTGCATGCCTTCATTCGTGCGCGCCTGGCGCAGCTAAACGCGACGGTGGCCGAGCGATTGCGGATTTTGTACGGCGGCAGCGTCAAGGCTGCCAATGCGCAGCAACTGTTCAGGCAGTCGGACATAGATGGTGGGTTGATCGGCGGCGCATCGTTAGACGCGCAGGAGTTCTTGGCCATCTGCCGGGCCGCCGGCTGAATAGGGCAGGCTCCGGGCAGCAGGGCTTCCGGAAGCTCGTAGGACCACGCGTGCATCCGTGCGCACTTTTTGTTGATAGCGGTGAGTAAGAACATGTTGAAAGAGTTGCTATTGGTTGTGCATGTGCTGGTGGCAATCACCATTGTCGGCCTGGTGCTTTTGCAGCAAGGCAAGGGCGCGGACATAGGGGCCGCCTTTGGCAGCGGCGCTTCCCAGACGCTGTTCGGTGCCCGCGGGTCGGCGACATTCATGAGCCGGGTTACCGCAGTACTGGCCACTATCTTTTTCATTACGAGCCTTTCGCTGACCGTTATCGATGCGCGTCAATCGCAGACGAAAAGCGTGACCCAGGAGGTTCCAGCAACCTCGGTGCCACCGGCACCGGCACCGGCACCGGCACCGGCCAAGCCAGCGGTGCCTGGCGCTCCTGCGGTACCGAATTAGGCGAAGGGGTGGATTTCCAGCCGAAGTGGTGAAATTGGTAGACACGCCGTCTTGAGGGGGCGGTGGCGTAAGCCGTGCGGGTTCGAGTCCCGCCTTCGGCACCATTTGTTCTTTGCGTATCTTTCGATATCCATCCAGTCAGCAGCGAGGTGGCACAGCCGATAGGGGATTTTAATATCCCCCAAAGCGGTGATAACATTATGAAAATTATACCAATTATAGACTAATTCGATCTTGACTTTGCGTGTGCCCGGGGCCTAGACTGACCGGCTAGGCGTTCGGCCAGCCTGTTCGGATAAAATAAAACGTTCCTGGGGTCACCGATGCTGGAGAACTATCTCCCGATACTGCTTTTCATTGCCGTCGGCATTGCCGTCGGTGTGATGCCGATGGTGATGGGACGGTTGCTGGCACCCAATCGTCCCGACAGCGAAAAACTTTCACCCTATGAATGTGGCTTCGAGGCGTTTGAAGATTCGCGCACCAAGTTCGATGTGCGCTACTACCTCGTAGCGATCCTGTTCATCATCTTTGATCTCGAGATCGCATTCCTTTTTCCGTGGGCCGTCGTTCTGCGGCAGATAGGTGTGTTCGGATTTCTTGCCATGATGCTTTTCCTCGGTATCCTCGTGATTGGTTTCATATACGAGTGGCGCAAGGGAGCCCTGGAATGGGAATAGAGGGCGTTCTGGAAAGAGGCTGGATCACCACCTCGGCCGACAAGCTCATCAACTGGACGCGTACCGGTTCGCTGTGGCCCATGACCTTCGGCCTGGCGTGCTGTGCCGTGGAGATGATGCACGCAGGGGCAGCGCGTTACGATCTGGACCGCTTTGGGGTGATGTTCCGCCCCAGCCCGCGGCAGGCGGACGTGATGATCGTTGCTGGCACGCTGGTGAACAAGATGGCCCCGGCACTGCGCAAGGTCTATGACCAGATGGCAGAACCGCGCTGGGTGATCTCCATGGGTTCCTGTGCCAACGGCGGCGGCTACTATCATTATTCCTATTCAGTTGTCCGTGGTTGTGATCGCATCGTACCCGTGGATATCTATGTCCCTGGCTGCCCGCCGACCGCGGAGGCGCTGCTGTACGGCATTATCCAGCTGCAGAACAAAATTAAGCGTACCAATACGATAGCCCGCTAGGCCGCAACTGCTTAGAGCCGAATTCATGACTGAATCCCTTCAGGCACTCGCCGACCACGCCGCCGAAAAGTTCGGCGATGCGGTTCTCGGCACTTGCCAGGCCGCGGGCGAGCTAACGCTCGAGATACGGACGGATGCCTTTCGCCGGGTATGCTCGGTCCTGCGTGCGAGCCCGCTATTCGCCTTTGAGCAGCTCATCGACCTGTGCGGTGTCGACTACCTCGGCTATGCCGCGGAATCGCCCAAGGGGACGAGGGTCGGTCCGCGTTTTGCGGTCGTGTGCCATCTGCTGTCCGTATCGCGTAATCAGCGTGTGCGCCTGCGGGTGTTCCTGGACGACGAAATGCCGATGGTCGACTCGATCGCGGACATCTGGAGTTCGGCGAACTGGTATGAACGTGAGGCGTTCGATCTGTTCGGGATCGTGTTCGAGGGTCATCCCGACCTGCGCCGTATTCTCACCGATTACGGCTTCATCGGCCATCCGTTCCGCAAGGACTTTCCGCTCATCGGCCAGGTCGAGATGCGCTATGACGCCGAGCGCCGACGAGTGATCTATCAGCCGGTCACGATTGAGCCGCGGGTTTTGGTACCACGCGTCATCCGTGAGGAGAGTTACGGTGACAGAGACCGCTAATCCGCCGCACAGGCATGGACCGCGGCGCAGTTGTTTCGCAGCGCCAACAGCAGCGGAGGCCGTGTCCCGTGCCTGAGATAAGGAACTACACGATGAACTTCGGGCCGCAGCACCCTGCAGCCCATGGCGTGCTGCGGCTGGTGCTGGAGCTTGATGGTGAGGTTATCGAGCGCGCCGATCCGCATATCGGATTGCTGCACCGTGCGACCGAGAAGCTCGCGGAGAGCAAGCCCTACAACCAAAGCATCGGCTACATGGACCGGCTCGATTATGTGTCCATGATGTGCAACGAGCACGGCTATGTGCTGGCAATGGAAAAGCTGCTTGCTGTCGAGCCGCCGATCCGCGCCCAGTACATACGCGTGATGTTCGACGAAATCACGCGTATCCTCAATCATCTGCTATGGCTCGGGTCCCACGGCCTGGACATCGGGGCCATGACCGTATTCCTGTACTGTTTCCGTGAGCGCGAGGATCTCATGGACATGTACGAAGCAGTGTCGGGCACGCGCATGCACGCCACGTACTACCGAGTCGGCGGAGTTTATCGCGACCTGCCAGACAGCATGCCGCAGTACCAGTCTTCGAAGTGGCATGATGCCAAGGATACCGAGCGCCTCAATGCCAATCGTCGTGGTTCACTGCTCGATTTTATCTGGGATTTCACGGAGCGTTTCCCGGGCCATGTGGACGAGTATGAAACTCTGCTGACCGACAACCGCATCTGGAAGCAGCGTACGGTCGGCATCGGCGTCGTGTCGCCGGAGCGGGCGCTGCAGCTTGGGTTCACAGGGCCGATGCTGCGCGGCAGCGGTGTGGAATGGGATTTGCGCAAGAAGCAGCCGTACGAGGTCTACGACCGGCTGGATTTCGACATTCCAGTGGGTGTCACCGGTGACTGCTATGACCGCTACCTGGTGCGCATCGAGGAGATGCGTCAGTCCAACCGCATCATCCGGCAGTGTGTGGAATGGCTGCGGCGCAACCCGGGCCCGGTGATCATCGACAATCACAAGCTGGTGCCACCAAAGCGCGCGGTCATGAAAAACGACATGGAAGCGCTGATCCACCACTTCAAGCTGTTCACCGAAGGATTCTGTATACCCGAGGGAGAGGCTTATGCCGCCATCGAGCATCCGAAGGGCGAGTTCGGTGTCTATCTGGTATCCGACGGGGCCAACAAGCCGTTTCGCCTAAAGATTCGCGCCCCCGGTTTTGCCCATCTGTCGGCTCTGGACGAGATGGTGCGTGGACACATGATCGCCGACGTGGTGGCGGTAATCGGGACCCAAGACATCGTTTTCGGCGAGATCGACCGTTGACCGAGAGTGCAAAACCGATGTTGGGCGAAGAATCGCTTGCGCGCATAGAGCGCGAGCTTGCCAAGTATCCGCCGCAGCGCAGGGCGTCCGCGGTCATGGCCGCCTTGCGCATTGCCCAGGACGAGCACGGCTGGTTGAGCGAACCACTGATGGACCATGTCGCACAGTTACTTGGAATGCGTCCGATCGAAGTGTACGAAGTTGCTACCTTCTACACCATGTACGACCTCAAGCCGATGGGCAAGCACCAGATCAGCGTATGCACCAACATTTCCTGTATGCTGAACGGAGCCGGCCAGGTCGTGAAGCACCTGGAGAACCGGCTGGGGGTACGCCTGGGTGAGACGACTGCCGACGGGCGCTTTACGCTCAAGGAAGTCGAGTGCCTAGCTGCCTGCGGGGGGGCACCGATGTTCATGATCGGCAAAACGTACTACGAAAATCTGACGCCGGAACGGATCGATGAGATCCTCGGCAGCCTGGAGTAGGGCGCCATGGCCAACGAGGTCTGCTTCCGCAACAATCACCTGGACAAGCCGTGGACGCTTGCGACTTACCAGGGCAGTGGCGGGTACGAAGCCTGGAGAAAGGTGCTGCGCGACAAGATGCCGGCGGAGGAAATCATCGCCGAGCTGAAGAAGTCAGTGCTGCGCGGGCGTGGCGGCGCCGGATTCCCTACCGGTCTCAAATGGAGCTTCATGCCGCGTTCGGCGCCTGGTCAGAAATACATTGTATGCAATTCCGACGAGGGCGAGCCAGGCACGTTCAAGGACCGCGATATTCTGCGCTTCAATCCGCACGCGGTCATAGAAGGGATGGCCATCGCCGGCTATACCATCGGCGCGACAATCGGTTACAACTACATGCGTGGGGAGTTCTACGAACCCTACGAGCGTTTCGAAGCCGCTCTTGAGGATGCGCGTGCGGCCGGGCTAATCGGCCGGAATATCCTCGGCTCGGGTGTCGATTTCGAGATCCACAGCCACGTCGGAGCGGGGGCCTATATCTGCGGCGAGGAGACGGCACTGCTCGAGTCGCTGGAAGGCAAGAAGGGGCAGCCGCGGTTCAAGCCGCCATTTCCTGCCAGTTACGGACTATTCGGCCGTCCCACGACCATCAACAATACCGAGACTCTGGCGTCGGTTCCGTCGATTATTCGCAACGGCGCACAGTGGTTTCTCTCCATCGGGAAACCGAACAACGGCGGGCCCAAGATCTTTTCCGTTTCTGGCCACGTGAACCGCCCTGGAAACTATGAGGTTCCGCTCGGCACACCGTTTGCGAAGCTGCTGGAGATGGCTGGTGGTGTGCGCGGCGGACGCCGGCTCAAGGCGGTGATCCCGGGCGGATCTTCGGTGCCCGTGGTGCGTGGCGAGGTGATGATGGAGCTCAATATGGACTATGACTCACTCACCAAGGCTGGCTCGCTGCTCGGCGCCGGGTCGGTGATCGTGATGGACGACACCACCTGCATGGTGCGAGCGCTCGCCCGGATTTCGCGTTTCTATTACGAAGAATCCTGCGGCCAATGCACGCCGTGTCGCGAGGGTACCGGTTGGCTGGCGCGAGTGATTCAGCGCATCGAACAGGGGGCAGGCGGCCCCGAAGATCTGGATCTGCTGCTCAGCATGGCCGGCAACATCGAAGGCCGAACCATCTGCGCGCTGGGTGATGCGGCGGCGATGCCGGTCGCGAGCTTCATCAAGCAGTTCCGCGAGGAGTTCGAGTACCATGTCAGCAACCGCAGCTGCCTGGTAGTGGCTGCCTGACGGAGTCCGAGAGGACGCTGACCAACGAAGCAGGGCGCTTGACCGGAACCGAAATGCTGCACATAGAGATAGACGGCCAGAAACTGGAGGTAAAGGAAGGGTCCATGATCATCGAGGCCGCCGATGCCGCCGGGATCTATATTCCGCGCTTCTGCTACCACAAAAAGCTGTCGGTGGCGGCCAACTGCCGCATGTGCCTGGTGGACGTGGAAAAGATTCCCAAACCGCTGCCGGCCTGTGCTACGCCCGTTACCGAGGGCATGGTCGTGCGCACGTCCTCACCCAAGGCAGTCAGCGCCCAGAAGGGCGTCATGGAGTTCCTGCTGATCAATCATCCGCTGGACTGTCCCATCTGCGATCAAGGCGGGGAGTGCGAGCTGCAGGACCTGGCGGTGGGCTACGGCGGCAATGTGTCGCGGTTCACGGAAAAGAAACGCGTCGTCATGGACAAGTACATCGGCCCGCTGATTGCGACCGACATGACCCGCTGCATCCACTGCACGCGCTGTATCCGCTTCGGCCAGGAAATCGGAGGAATCATGGAGCTGGGCGCCACCGGCCGTGGTGAACACTTGCGCATAGGCACGTATGTGGAGCGTAGCGTGGATTCCGAGCTGTCGGGCAACATGATCGACCTTTGTCCGGTGGGGGCGTTGACCTCGCGGCCTTTCCGCTTCACCGCGCGCAGCTGGGAGTTGCACAGCTCTCCATCCGTGAGCCCGCACGACTGCGTTGGGTCCAATCTCAACGTCGAAGTCCGCCGCAACAAGGTCATGCGGGTGCTGCCGCGGGAAAACGAAGAAATCAACGAGATCTGGCTGTCCGATCGCGACCGTTTCAGCTACACCGCGCTGAACGCGGAGGAGCGGCTTCTGACACCGATGATCCGGCAGCAGGGCAGCCTGGTCGAGACTGACTGGACCACCGCGCTCGAATTCGCTGCCGCCGGGATACGCAGGCTTCTTGAGGCCCATGGCGCGGCGAGCCTCGGCGCGCTGGCTTCGCCGACGTCGACGCTCGAGGAGTTCTATCTACTGCAGAAGCTGATGCGTGCGCTTGGATCGGGCAATGTGGATCACCGGCTGCGCACGCGTGACTTCAGTGGCGACGAGCGGGAAGCGCCCTTCCCGTGGCTTGGCCAGACGATCCGCGAACTGGAGTCGCTGGATGCGGTGTTGCTCATCGGGTCACATGTGCGCAAGGACCAGCCGCTCATTGCCCATCGCCTGCGCAAGGCGTTTCTCGCGGGCGCCAGGCTTGCGGCGGTCAATCCCATCGACTATGAATTCGCCTTTGACCTGCAGGCCAAGGTCGTGGCGGCGCCGGATGAGATGCTGCGCGCATTGGCACGAATCGCCCAGGTCCTGGGTGATGAGGCCGGCCGTGCCCTGCCGGAACCGGTGCAGTCATGGATTACGGGAACCGTGCCCGGTGCCCAGGAGCGGGAGATCGTCCGGATTCTGCGTTCCGCCAAACGGTCGGCGGTGCTGCTCGGAGATTTCGCCGCCAGCCACGCACGCGCCGCAGATCTGCGGGCGCTGGCCGAGTTGATCGCCGACTTTTCCGGGGCGCAACTCGGTCGCCTGTCCGCAGCGAACAGCGTAGGCGGCTGGCTGGCCGGCTGCCTGCCACATCGGGGCCCTGGGGGCAGCGCCACCACAGCAGGTCTCAATGCCTACGACATGTTGGCGCAGCCGCGCCAGGGTTACCTGATCCTGGGTGCGGAGCCGGAGCTTGACTGCTGGGATGGCGCCAACGCCCGCCGTGCCCTAGGAGCGGCCGAAATCGTAGTAGCACTGTCGACCTACCAGGGGGCCGCAATGGATTATGCGCACGTGTTGCTGCCGCTTGCTCCGTTTACGGAGACTTCCGGCACCTTCGTCAACTGCGAGGGCCGCTGGCAGAGTTTTGCAGGCGCGGTGAGTCCGGCCGGCGAGGCGCGCCCCGGATGGAAAATACTGCGGGTGCTGGGCAATGTCCTGGGCAAGCAGGGTTTCGACTATACCTCTTCGGAGCAGGTACGCGACGAAGTTGCCCACCATGCCGTTACGCCCTCGGTGCGTTCGCTTCGCTGGAGCCTGGGTACGCCGCCGGTGCCGCTCGATGGCCTGGTGCGCATCGCAGAAGTCCCATTGTATGCGAGCGATCCCTTGGTGCGCCGGGCCGCGTCCTTGCAGCAGACCCAGGATAACGCGCCCCCTGTGGCACGCATGAATGGCGCCGAGACGCAGCGCCGCGGCCTCGGCGGTGTGACCGCCGTGCGTGTGGCTGTGGGTGCAGGGGAAGTTTCGCTCGGCCTGATGATCGATGAACGTGTGCCAGCCGGATGCATCTGGATTCCCTGGGGATACGCAGAGACTGCACCGTTGGGTGGCCAGGGGCCGGCAAGTGTGGCGAGGGTGGATTTGTGAGCGCTATTCTCGTTTCCGTCTGGCACCGCTTTCCGCCGTGGTCGCAGCTGGCGCTGAGCAGCCTCGGCGGGATCATCGTGATTCTAGTGCCGCTCATGGTCGCCGTAGCCTACCTCACATTCGCCGAGCGCAAGATCATCGGCTATATGCAGGTGCGCATTGGTCCGAACCGCGTGGGACCGCACGGCTGGCTTCAGCCTATTGCCGACGCGCTGAAGCTCCTGTTCAAGGAGATCATCATCCCGTCGAGCGCGAACAAGTTTCTGTTCGTGCTGGCGCCGGTGCTGTCGATCGGGCCGTCTCTCGTCGCCTGGGCGGTGATACCGTTCACGGACAGGCTGGTTCTTGCCAACATCAATGCGAGCCTGCTGTTCATACTGGCCATGACCTCCATGGGGGTCTACGGAGTAGTGGTCGCGGGATGGGCGTCGAACTCCAAATATGCCTTCCTCGGATCATTGCGCGCGGCTGCGCAGATCGTTTCCTACGAGATTGCCATGGGTTTTGCTCTGGTCGGCGTGCTGATGGCAGCCGGCACACTGAATTTGCGTGAAATCGTGCTGCATCAGTCCGGCAACATCACCGACTGGTACATCTGGCCACTGTTTCCATTGTTTATCGTGTACTTCATCTCGGGTGTGGCCGAGACCAACCGCTCACCGTTTGATGTGGCGGAAGGCGAATCGGAGATCGTTGCCGGTTTTCACGTGGAATATTCAGGCATGGCGTTCGCGGTTTTTTTCCTCGCCGAATATGCAAACATGATTCTGATTTCGGCGTTGACGTCGATCATGTTCCTCGGCGGCTGGATGGCGCCGTTCGACGTCGCCCCGTTCACGTGGATCCCGCCGCTCGGGTGGTTTCTGCTCAAGGTGTCGGGGCTGCTGTTCTGCTTCCTGTGGTTCCGCGCGACGTTTCCGCGCTACCGTTACGACCAGATCATGCGGCTCGGCTGGAAGGTACTCATTCCGGTGACGCTCGTGTGGATCACGCTCATCGGGGTGATCATGGTCTTTACCCCCTGGGGCCACATTTTCCATTAGAGGCCGTGCGTGAGATGGCTGAATGAAGGCATTGAAACGGTTTGTCCACAGCTTCCTGCTGGTGGAGCTCATTCGCGGGCTTGCGCTGACCGGCCGTCAGCTCTTTACCCGCAAGATAACCATCCAGTATCCGGATGAGCGCACGCCTAGCTCCCCGCGTTTTCGCGGGCTGCATGCATTGCGCCGCTACCCGAACGGCGAAGAGCGCTGTATTGCCTGCAAGCTGTGCGAGGCGGTGTGCCCGGCGCTGGCCATTACCATCGAATCCGACCAACGTGCTGACGGCACGCGCCGGACTACGCGTTACGATATTGACCTGACCAAATGCATATTCTGCGGCTTTTGCGAGGAGTCGTGCCCGGTGGACTCGATCGTTGAAACCCGGGTGTTCGATTACCACGGCGAGCAGCGTGGAGATCTGTATTATTACAAGTCGATGCTTCTTGAAGTGGGTGACAGGAACGAACACCAGATTGCTGCGGATCGCACGGCCGATGCGCGTTACCGGTAGCGTCAGCAGCAGGTGCCTTGGGAAGTTGCAGCTGGGACTCGAGAACGTCGAGACCTGGAAGGAACTATGACATTCTTGCAATTCATGTTTTATTTCTTTTCCGCCGTTCTGGTGTTCGCGGCGACCATGGTGATCACCATCCGCAATCCGGTGAAGGCGGCACTGTTCCTGGTGCTGGCATTTTTCAGCGCCGCCGGGCTGTGGGTGCTGCTCGAGGCGGAATTCCTGGCGATCACGCTGGTACTGGTGTATGTGGGCGCGGTGATGGTCCTATTCTTGTTCGTAGTCATGATGCTGGACGTCAACCTGGTCCGGCTGCGCGAAGGATTCGGTGAGTATCTGCCTATCGGCGGAACTGTCGCCGTGCTGATGGTTCTGGAAATGAGCATCATCCTGGGATCGCGCCACTTCGGGCTGAACCGCTTTCCCGTTCCGCCCGGTCATTCTGCAGGTTTCAGCAATACCCGCGAGTTGGGTCTGCAGCTGTATACGGTCTACGTCTATCCGTTCGAGATCGCGGCGCTGATACTTCTTGTGGCAATCATCGCTGCCATTGCGCTGACCATGCGCAAGCGCCCGCGGACCAAGCATCAAGATCCGGGGCAGCAAGTCCGGGTACGGCACGAGGACCGGGTGCGTATCGTAAAGATGATAGCGGAGAAGAAAGGATGAATCCGATTGCATGCCGATGCCACGGGTCTTCTGGCATGCCGAAGGGGGGCAGATGATACCGCTTTCGAACTATCTGATACTCGGAGCGATCCTGTTTGCATTGAGCATGGTTGGGATTTTCCTCAACCGCAAGAACGTCGTGATCCTGCTGATGGCGATAGAGCTGAACCTGCTCGCGGTGAACATGAACTTCATCGCGTTTTCGCGTTATCTGGGCGACACCGCAGGCCAGATTTTCGTGTTTTTCATCTTGACTGTTGCTGCGGCAGAGTCGGCGATCGGGCTGGCGATTCTCATCGTGCTGTTCCGCAACCGCCACACGATAAACGTCGACGATCTCGACGAGCTCAAGGGTTGACCCCATGACCGTAAACATGCAGGACGTGTACCTGGCCATACCGCTGGCATGTCTTGCCGGTGCGGCCGTTGCCGGGCTGTTCGGATGGGCGATCGGGCATACCGGCGCCCACACGGCGGCGATACTGGGTGTTGCGGTGGCCTTTGTCCTGTCGTTGACGGTTTTCAGAGATGTCGTCTTTTATGGCCACGTTTTCAATGGAACGGTATATACCTGGGGGGTGAGCGGAGGGATTCCGATGGAGGTGGGCTTCCTGATCGATCCGCTCAGCGCGCTGATGATGGTGGTCGTCACGTTTGTGTCTCTCATGGTGCACATCTACACGATAGGCTACATGCGCGATGACCCCGGGTATCAGCGTTTCTTCAGCTTCATCGCGCTGTTCACGTTCGCAATGCTGATGCTGGTCATGGCGAACAACTTTCTGCAGCTTTTTTTCGGCTGGGAGGCGGTTGGGCTTGTTTCCTACCTGCTAATTGGCTTCTGGTTCACGCGCGAATCGGCAGTCAGCGCGAGCCTCAAGGCGTTCATGGTGAATCGGGTCGGTGATCTTGGCTTCGTGCTCGGGATCGCCGCCATATACCAGCATTTCGGGACGCTTGATTACGGTGCGGTATTCGCGATCGCGCCGCAGATGGCAGGCACGATTGTGCAGGTGCTCCCAGGTGTCTCGTGCAGCGTAATCACCTTGATCTGCCTCCTGCTTTTCGTCGGGGCCATGGCGAAGTCGGCGCAGGTGCCGCTGCATGTGTGGCTGCCGGACTCCATGGAAGGCCCCACCCCGATCTCTGCGCTCATTCATGCGGCCACCATGGTGACCGCTGGAATCTTCCTGGTGGCGCGCGCGTCGCCGCTGTTCGAGCTGTCGGACACCGCCCTGTCCGTAGTACTTGTCGTTGGCGCGATTACGGCTTTGTTCATGGCGTTTCTCGGTGTGGTGCAGAACGACATCAAACGCGTGATCGCGTATTCAACCCTGTCTCAGCTTGGCTACATGACCGTAGCGCTGGGGGCGTCGGCTTACGCCGCGGCGATTTTCCATTTGATGACGCATGCCTTTTTCAAGGCGTTGCTGTTTCTGGCGGCTGGCTCGGTGATCATGGCCATGCACCACGAGCAGGATCTGCGGAAGATGGGAGGTTTGCGTAAGTATATGCCGTGGACGCTTATCACGGCTTGGGTGGGGGCGCTGGCTCTGACCGGGTTTCCACCGTTTGCCGGCTTCTTTTCCAAGGATGCCATCATAGAGGCGGTTCAGCGCTCACATATTCCGGGTGCCGGCTTCGCCTATTTCGCGGTAATGACCAGTGTCTTCGTGACTGCGCTTTACACTTTTCGCATGCTGTTCCTGGCGTTCTACGGTAAGCCGCGCATGGATGAGCACACGCGCAAGCACCTGAAGGAGTCGCCGGCTGTCGTAGTCATTCCGCTGGTTCTGCTGGCGGTGCCTTCGGCAATTGCCGGTTGGCTGGGGTTGACTCCGTTGCTGTTTGGAAAATTCTTCGGAAATTCCATAGAGGTCCTGCCTCAGCACGACGTTCTCAAAAGAATGGGGTTGCGTTTCGCTGGCAGTGCGCCGTTTATTGCGCACGGTCTGCAATCGGCTCCGTTCCTGCTCACTGTGCTCGGCTTCGCTACGGCCTGGTTCTTCTACATCCGTTACCCGCAGGTTCCCGGTTTGATCAGGGAAAAGGCGGGGTTGCTTTATACAATCCTGGTCCGCAACTACGGGTTTGACGAATTCAACAACGCAGTGTTCGTTTCGGGTGCACGCGCTGTAGGCCGCGTGCTATGGAAGATCGGCGACGTAAAGCTGATCGACGGCATGATGGTGAACGGTACTGCGCGCGTGATCGCCTGGGGCTCGGCCGTCGCGCGGCGCATGCAGTCGGGGTATATCTACCATTACGCGTTCGCGATGATCATCGGGCTGTTTCTGCTGATGACATTCTTCTTGCATCGTTGATTCCGAGGACAGGCTGCCGCATGTATTCCGCTCATGCCCTAAGTCTTGCCATCTGGCTGCCGATCGTGGGTGGCGTGGCCGTGCTGTTCACCGGTGGCGACGGCAATGCCCGCTGGGCGCGCCGCCTGAGTCTGCTGATCGCGCTGGCGGTTTTTGCTGCGACGATTCCGCTGTATGCTGGTTTCGACCACCATACCGCGGCGATGCAGTTCGTCGAGAATCACCGATGGATACCAGCCTTTAATATCAACTACCACATCGGAATCGACGGCATTTCCCTGCCGCTGATCCTGCTGACCAGTTTCACCACCGTCATTGTCGTGATCGCCGGGTGGGAGGTGATTAAGACCCGGGTGTCACAGTACATGGCAGCTTTCCTCGTCATGGAAGGTTTGATGATCGGGGTATTCGCGTCCATGGACGCGATCCTGTTTTACGTGTTCTGGGAAGCCATGCTGATACCGATGTTTGTGATAATTGGTATCTGGGGCGGCCCGAATCGCGTCTACGCTACGGTCAAGTTCTTCCTCTACACGCTGCTTGGCTCAGTGCTGATGCTCGTTGCGCTGCTTTATCTCTACTTCAAGGGTGGAAATAGTTTCGACATCCAGAGTTTCTACGCCCTGAAGCTGAGCATGACCGAGCAGGTTCTGATATTCCTGGCGTTTCTGATGGCGTTCGCCGTCAAGGTGCCGATGTGGCCGGTTCACACCTGGCTGCCCGATGCTCACGTGGAGGCGCCGACTGGAGGATCGGTAGTGCTGGCGGCCATCATGTTGAAGATGGGAGCCTATGGTTTCCTGCGATTCAGCCTTCCGATCCTTCCTGACGCTAGCCACGAACTGGCCTGGCTGATGATCACGCTGTCACTTGTGGCAATTATATATATAAGTCTGGTAGCCCTCGTTCAGGAGGACATGAAGAAGCTTATCGCCTATTCGTCCATTGCCCATATGGGCTTCGTGACGCTGGGATTCTTCATATTCAATGCGCAGGGTATAGAGGGTGGGCTGGTCGAGATGATTTCGCATGGGTTTGTGTCAGGCGCGCTGTTCCTGTGCGTCGGGGTGCTTTATGACCGGATGCACTCGCGCCAGATCCGTGACTATGGTGGGGTGGCGAGCCACATGCCGATGTTTGCCTCATTCATGATGCTGTTCGTCATGGCCAACGTCGGCCTACCTGGAACCTCTGGCTTCGTTGGAGAGTTTCTGGTCATACTCGGCAGCTTCCAGGCAAACGGCTGGTATGCGTTCCTGGCTGCGACCATGCTCATTACTGGTGCCGCCTATACGCTTTGGCTGTATAAGCGGGTCATTTTCGGCAATGTCGTCAGTGACCGGGTCGCCGCCCTGCACGACGTGGGGGTGCGCGAGTTCTCGTTTCTGGCGCTGCTGGCAGTTGCGGTGCTGACGATGGGGTTATGGCCGTACCCGTTCCTGGACGTGATGCACTCGTCTGTGAACCACCTGCTGGCCCAAGTCTCCGTCAGTAAGCTGTAGGTTCCACCAGGGAAGCATGACGTTTCGCGGCCGGCGTGAGCACATGATCGACCCGTTTGCACGGCCGCGGCAGGCCAGGACCGGGTTACGATAGAACGATTTTAGTTGGAAGCGAATTTATGACCTTTGCAGTGCCGAACATAGTGCCCGCGATGCCGGAGATATTCATCCTGGCGATGGCCTGTGCGATTCTGATTCTGGACCTGTTTCTCGATGATTCGAACCGGCATGTGGGCTACCTTCTGACGCTCGCCACGTTGGTCGGGGCCGCGGTGCTGACCGTGCGCAGCTTCCACCATACCGCCGTATATACGTTCAACCACATGTTCGTGGCCGATACGCTGGCGGATGTCATAGATCTCGCGATTTACGGGATGACTTTCTTCGTGCTGGTCTACTCGCGCCGCTACCTGCGCGAGCGCGGCATGTTCCGCGGGGAATATTTCGTTCTGGCGCTGTTCGGCGTCGTTGGAATGATGGTCATGACGTCGGCAACACATTTTTTGACCCTATATCTGGGGCTGGAGCTGCTGTCGTTGAGCCAGTATGCAATGGTGGCCTTTCAGCGGGATTCGTCACTAGCTACCGAGGCGGCGATGAAGTATTTCGTGCTCGGCGCGCTCGCTTCGGGCATGCTTCTGTACGGTATGTCCATGTTATACGGAGTTACCGGCAGTCTGGACATCGGGGTGGTGAGGCAGAAGATCGAGGCGATGTCGCACGGCAACGTGGTTTTGATCTTCGGTCTGGTATTCATCGTCGTTGGGCTCGCTTTCAAGCTTGGTGCCGTTCCATTTCACATGTGGATTCCGGACGTGTATCAGGGGGCACCTACCGCCGTGACGCTTTATATAGGTACTATGCCCAAGCTCGCGGTGTTTGCCATGATCATCCGTCTGTTGGTAGGGGGATTGCAGGGTCTGTCGGCAAGCTGGCAGGAGATGTTCATGATCATGGCGGTGCTGTCGATGGCGCTCGGTAACTTGATTGCAATCGCGCAGACCAACATCAAGCGCATGCTTGCCTACTCGACGATTTCCCACATGGGGTTTTTTCTGCTCGGTATCGTCAGCGCCGGGCCGGCCGGCTACGGGGCGGCGATGTTCTACATGCTGGTCTACGCCTCCATGAGCCTCGGCGGATTCGGAATGGTGATCCTTCTGTCGCGTGCCGGTTTCGAGGCCGACACGCTGGACGATTTCAGGGGGCTCAATCAGCGCAGCCCGTGGCATGCTTTCATTATGCTTTTGCTGATGTTCTCCATGGCCGGAGTGCCTCCGACGGCCGGGTTTTATGCGAAGTTGCTGGTATTCCAAGCGATTATCAGTGCTGGTTACGTGTGGCTGGCGGTAGTCGGCGTGCTGTTGTCAGTCGTGGGAGCCTTCTATTATCTGCGGGTGATCAAACTGATGTATTTCGATGCGCCTGTGGACTCCAGTCCGATCAGGGTCGATGCGGATCTGCAACTGATGATGGGGATTAACGGCCTCGCGATGATTGCTGTGACCCCGTGGGTGGGCGCTCTAGTCAATCTCTGCAGCCAGGCAATCCGCTCGATCTCATGACTGTTTCTGGTGTGAGACTGCCCGTCGGCCGCAGCCGGGTGCTGGCAGTTCGGCATTTTCAGCAGCGTCTGAGAAGCACATTGGCACTGCTGAAAATGCTTGTAGGCGCACGGGTGCCGATGCATTGCGGATCTTCCATCGTCTTGCCTGCAGCCCTGTCTGCAAATGGAATGTTGAAAAGATAGTGAAGGGCGCGGTACACTGCGCGCTTCTTGCTGCGGGGTGGAGCAGTCTGGCAGCTCGTCGGGCTCATAACCCGAAGGTCGTAGGTTCAAATCCTACCCCCGCTACCATATTTAGAAGAATCTGATCCCGGCCAAATGCACTGACTTCGGCCCAGATTCCATCCTCGTCCGGCACCAGGCGGATCTTTCCGAAGATCTGTCGGAGTTCCGGGTGGCATGTCAGGGTATTTGGTTGAGGGTAGCGGGCAGACTGGTGGTCATTTCCCGGTATCGATCAATCAGCTGGGCTATAGCGTGGCACTGGGGACTATGGTCTCTGTGGTCAGGTCTGCGCGGAGGCGGTTCCGCTCGGCCTCTGCCTGTTTGAGCGGCGCGATCAACGCCTCAGACTAGCTCACTACTACCACTGTGCCCAACCAGGTTCCGGAGTTCCTGCTCGACCCGGTGCAGGCCGCCGCTCGGTGGACTGACATTGCTCCGCCTTCCCGCTCGCGTAGCACCTGAGCTACCTCGTGGCGCGGGTCCTCAAGGGCCGATTCCATCAGCAATTCCTCCCGCAAAATATTGAGGATCTGAGCATCCAGTTTCCACCGCTCGACCCGCACGCCTGCGCAGATCGCGGATCCTCTGTCCCTGTGGGTGGCACAGCCATAGTCGTAGGCGGAGACCGCCACCACGGCGCTTGCAGCGCAGGAGCCTTCAGATTCGCAACTGGTCGCTACTGAGCGAAATGTGACCCAACTCTGCAAATCAACAGGACACAATCAGTTGGCGGGCGGGACGGCACCAGGGTTCGGACCATCTTGCCGGGCTGACTCAGTGGGTGTGACCATCCTGCGTGTTCATGAACACGCGGTCAAAACCAGCCCGGGCCGGCTACGCCGGCCGGTGGGTTGAGCTGTACCCTATCTGTAACTTGCAGTGGATTACAATATGCGGCGTGGGGGGTGGTCCGTGTGGCGGTGGAGCCTGGAGTTACCGGCAATCGAGAGAGCAAGCGCGCTGGCTGATGGGTGGCGCGCATCCGGAGGGTCCGCACTGGGGTGCATCGATCGAAACCGCCTAATCAACTAAGATTGATTAACGAGACAAATACCATGAAATTCCAGCATGGAGTCCGGTTTCACCGTTCGCTAACCTGCGGTTTTTTCTCAACCCTGCTTTTGAGCGGCTCTGTGTTAGTGGGAGTCCTGGGGACCGTTCTCTCGGCGTTTGCGGCGACAATTACCGATGGGACGTATATTTCAACCACTGTAGCCGAAGATTACCCGGGCACCGGAGTGCAGTACTTCCAGACGCCCGGATCGGCTTACCCCACGCTCTACACAAACGGAACGCTGAGTCAGACAAACACCAGTTCTGAGCCTGCATCCCCTTATAACGCTTCGGCCACCGCGACGGCGAGCCTTGCCAGTGATCAGCTCAGCATCGGCCTCTCGGGAAGTTACGCATTAATTGCCGGTACCGCCGAAATGTGGGACACGTTGACCTTTGGAAACTTGCCCTCCGGCCCGGGCGTCAGTTCCGGTACCGTTCTCGGGACCCTAAACATGTCGATCAATGCCTCGGCCGTACCTGGATATACATACTCTACCTATGAGTCTGCCTATGGGCTGGAACTGTACAATCCTGCTTCGTTCAGTCCCTCAGGCAGCGATTGCGGATGGACAGGGCCCATGAACTGTGGCGCACCTATTGGTTCAAGTGGACTTGCGTATGCTGCTTTCGCTCCTGGCAACTTTAATTTTTCGGTTCCCATTACCCTTGGCAGCCTTACGAGCGGCCAAATCGCCTATATCGCAGAAATCGAGGCAGATACGGGTAATGCTGCTTCGTATACCACCGCGCTCGGTATTGACCCCTCAATCACCATTACCGGTCTCTACTCCGGGGTCACCATTTCAAGTACTAGCGGGGCCAACTATATCGCCCCCGTGGCGTTGCCGGCTGCAACGTGGATGTTCGGCTCCGGACTGCTGGGGCTGTTGAGTGTTGCCTGCAGAAAGCGGCGTAGATGATTCAGCGATTTGAACTTGGGTCAGAGTTAGATTCAAATTAACACGCCGGGTGCAGGCCGCGCGGTGTGGACTTCGGGTGATTGCAATTGCGTTCTTTCGTTGTCGCTAACCAGTTTATCCACAGAAATTGTGGAAAACTTTGTGTATGAGCAGAGAAACTCCCAGAATTTCCGGTTCGCACTTAATTTGCCTACGCGATAGGCAACCAGTGCGTGGTTTCGGCATA
>VFSW01002025.1_pt1 | contig 30717 bp, 31 predicted proteins | sample 5358111 | NCBI WGS metagenome assembly VFSW01 (sample SAMN11554181, study PRJNA540505) | mine drainage metagenome | isolation source: sediment from site ElyBrook_90M | place: USA: Ely Copper Mine, Vershire, VT | collected 2017 | reverse complement strand
CGATGCGCGTGACGATGTCGGTCGCGCCCCCCGGCGGGAACGGCACGATGATCTTAACCGTTTTATTGGGATAGCTTTGAGCGAACGCAGTGCTACACACCAGCGCCAGCAGGAACGCAAACACTTTTGACAGTTTCATTCTGGTTTCCTTCGTTATCGATATTTAGGAATTATTGGTCCACCGCACGCTTCTGCATCAATTCTTGCTTCCACGGTCGCGCCATCGCCATCCGCTAGAGCGCGAGCGCGAAAGCCAGACCGGCGGCAAGCGCCGCCGCCGCGGCCCAGGCGAGCAAGGTCTTCTGCCAGCCGCGCCAGGGCAGGAATTCCAGCGCGAGCAGGCGCAATCCACCGGCGAGGTGCGCGGCGAGCAGCAGCACCAATCCGGTTTCGGCGAATTTCAACAGCGGCAGCTCGGTCCAGCGCAGCAGCGTGTCCAGCCGCGCCTCGCCTTGCAGTGCCTGGCCCAGGGCCCAGAAATGAAACGGCAGGAACAAGGACAGCGCCAGACCCGACAGCCGGTGCACCAGGAATGCCCACCAGGCGGGATGATTTCTCGAGCGGTAATCGTTTTTCATGCTCATCCTACAGCCGCCTCCATTGCCGCCGCATACATTCCAGCACCGGGCCGTCGGCGGCCGTTCGCCTTCGCCCTGGTCGCATCCCCGCTGCGCGGGGCCCCTGCTCCTAGGCTCATGCGAATACCGCCCAGCCCGCGCGCAGGCCGAAGACAAACAGCGCGAGCGCAACCGCGGCCATGAACCAATTGAGCGATGCACTGCGCCAGCCCAGCCACTCCTGGCACAGGGCGCGCAAACCGATGGGCGCGTGCACGGCGATGGCGAGCACATACAGCGCGTAGAACGCGAGCCAGGCGTGGTTGCCACGCGTGCGTCCCAATATGGCAGCGCCGGACAAGCCGTGGCGCACCGCGTAAATGATGGTGAACAGATGCACCAGCACGCACAGCGCGAGCAGCGCGGCGCTGGCGCGCTGCGCAATCCACAGCCAGGTCTCGAATTTTGGACTCGCCGCGGGTGGAGCCACTGGCGCGACCGCAGGCCCGGCGGCGTAGCTTTGCCCGGCGCTGCTCATAGCTCTCCCTTCAGCGCGGCAACCGCCACCGCGCGCTTGAGCCCGGCGATGGACGCAGTGGGCGCGATGTCTTTGGGGCAGCGCTCGCTGCAAGAGAGGTGCGTGTGGCAGGCATGGCAGCCGGCATCGCCCGCGACCGCGGCCAGGCGTTCCGCCCGCGCACCGTCACGCACGTCGTTGACCAGGGTCCAGGCGCGGTTCAGCGCCGCCGGGCCCAGATAGTCCGGGTTCCACGAGACGACATCGCAGGAGGCATAGCACACGCCGCAGCCTATGCATTCGATCCCGGCATTGGCCGCGACGCGCCCTGGCGAATCGGAGGCTACCCGCGCAAACGGGTCCTTGCGCGTGGCGCTCGGAACAAAGCGGCCGCGCGCGCGCGCCCACTTGTCGAAAAACTCGCGCATGTCGGTCACCAGATCCTTCACCACCGGCAGATTGGCAAGCGGCGCGATCTGGATCGCGTTGCCCTTGGCCACTTTGTCCACGTGGGTGCGGCAGGTCCAGCGCGCGACGCCGTTCACCGTCATGGCGCAGGCGCCGCACATGCCGACGCGGCAGGCGAAACGGTAGGACAGGGTGGGATCGATGCTGCGCTGGATGTAAGTCACCACATCGAGCACGCTCTGGCTGTCCTGGCGCGGCACTTCGTAGCTGCGATATCCGCCGGAGGCGGCGCCACGCCAGACTGAGACCTGCAACATGTCCAAGCGCTACCTCATTCCGGCACGCATCGGCGGTTACGCGCTTTCGTACAAGCGCGTGAGCACGAACTCGCGATGCCCCAGCGCCTCGGCGGCGGTGAGGCGGCCGTTGGCAGTGCGGAACATGCAGTCGAGCAGCGCGTCGCCCGCCTCGTCCGGCGTCATCTCGCGGCGCAGGAGGCCGGACACGTCGACGTCGATATGCTCGGACATGGTGCGCACGGTGCGCGGATTGGCCGAAAGCTTGATCACCGGCAGGATCGGATTGCCGATGACGTTGCCCTGCCCGGTCGGGAACAGGTGCACGACGAAGCCCGCCGCCGCCACCAGCGTCACCATTTCGGCCGCGGCCGAGGACGAGTCCATGAACCACAGGCCCGGGCCGCTCGGCGCTTCGGCCTTGTCGAGCACACCGTCCACCAGGCACTTTCTGCCGATCTTCTGGATGTTGCCCAGCGCTTTTTCCTCGATGGTAGTGAGGCCGCCGAGGATGTTGCCCTTGGTCGGCTGGGAATCCATCAGGTCGCTGGTCTTGTGCCGGTCGATCACTTCCTGGTAGCGGTCGAACATGGCCATGAACTCCTTCTTCACCTTCGGCGTGCGGCAGCGCGCGGCCACCAGGTGCTCGCCGCCGGTGATTTCGGTGGTCTCGCCGAACACCAGCGTCACCTTGTGCGGATAGAGCTTGTCGAAGACATTGCCCACGGTGGGGTTGGAGCCGCAGCCCGAAGTAGTATCGGACTCGCCGCACTTGGTCGAGACCCACAGGTCCTTCAGCGGGCGCTCTTCGCGGCGCAACTCCGAGGCCGATTGCAGGTACTGCTTCGCCGCCTTGGATGCGCGCATGATGGTGTCGTGGTCACCGTGCTGCTCGATGCCGAAGCCGCACACCGGCTTGCCCGTCTTGGCAATGCCGTCGACCACGCGCTTGGTCCACTCCTCCTCGATGCCGATCACCACTACCGCGGCGACGTTGGGGTTGGAACCGGTGCCGATGAGGGTGCGAAAGTGCAGATCCAGGTCGGCGCCGAACTGCAGCCGCCCGTAAGGATGCGGCAGCGCCATCGCGCCCTTGATGTTGTTGGCGACCGCTTCGCACGCCGCATTGGCAAGATCATCCACCGGCAGGATGATGACGTGGTTGCGCACGCCGACGCGGCCGTTCTCGCGCTTGTAGCCCCAGAAATTCGCTTTGGAAAGATTCATGGCTACCACCTCTTCGTCTTGATGTTGTGCACGTGCGCATGTTCGCCGACCTTGATCGGCGCCACCGTGCGGCCGATATCGACGCCGTACTTGATCACCGTGTCCTTGTCGGCCAGCTTCTGGATCGCGAGCTTGTGGCCGATGGGGATGTCGCTTTGCGCGCGCACCTTGATTTCCTTGTCCTGGTCCATGATCCAGCCGGTGAGCTGCTGGCCGGCCTTGACGCCTTCGACCACGACCACGCCGACCGAATCGTGCTCGTCATGCACTACAAAATGAATCATGCTTGCTCCTCGTTTGCCCGCCCTTGCGTACCCGTGCACCCGCGGGCGGGGTTATGTAGAAGGATAATGGTAGGCGCGCTGGCGACCGAAGTCAACTATATGACTTGTATGATATAGACGATGTGCTAAACTAATCGAATGGATGCGGCAAAGCAGATAAACACAACCCCCGGCTCGGAACCGGGCGGCCAGTTGCCGCTATACAAGGAAGTGAAGCGCCTGCTGACGCAGAGTCTGGCCGCGGGCAAATGGCAGGCGGGCGTGGCCCTGCCTTCGGAGACCCGGCTCGCCGAGCGCTTCCGCGTTTCCATCGGCACTGTGCGCAAGGCCATCGACGAGCTGGTGGCCGAGCGCATCCTGGTGCGCCACCAGGGCCGCGGCACCTACGTTGCCAGCCACAACGCGCGGCGCATGCTGTTCCACTTTTTTCACATCGTCCCGGCCGGCGGCGGTAAGGAACAGCCGCAGACCGAACTGCTGTCGTTCGAGCGCGCCAAGGCCGACGCCGACAGCGCCGCGCGCCTCAACATCGCGCCAGGCACGCCGGTATTCAGGATACGGAATCTGCTGCGGCTCGCGGGCAAGCCGGTGGTGCTCGACGAAATCACGCTGCCAACGAAGCGCTTTCCCCGACTGAGCGAGAAGGTGTTCCGCGAGCGCGACAGCACCATCTACCACCTCTACCAGGAGCGCTACGGCATCAACGTGGTTCGCAGCGCCGAGCGCCTGGGCGCGGCGATCGCGGACCGCTCGAGCGCGAAACTGCTGGGCGTGCCCGCAGGATCGCCGCTGTTGCGCATCAAGCGCACCGCACTGACCTATCAGAACGTGCCGGTGGAACTGCGCACCAGCCTGGTCAACACCGCGGAGCACGAATACTTCAGCGACCTGGACAAGAACTGATATCCCGTTCGCGCCGGATAGCAGACATCGTCGCCCTCGACCGGTTGATCGATGCTGCCGCGAACATCGGCACCACGGTGCGCATGACGGAGACCCGGCCGTAGGCACCGTGAATCCCACCCTGGAGATTGCTCATCGGCTAATACCCCCAGTGCTCATGCCGTACACCGCCTGATTGTTGCCGTAGAGCGTACGGTTGTGGTTGTCCGCCTCGGTGCGCAGCTTGTGCAGCGCCGCGCCGATCTGCGCCTGCGTGTAGCCGCGCTTGCTCAGCCAATCGACGAGTAGCCCTTCCTCGATGTTGCTGTTGCCGTCGCGCTCGGTCCAGTCGTCCAGATAGCGGTAACCGAGCTCGTCGCGGAACAGCGCGATCACGCGGTTCTGCGTGTGCCGCTCGGGTTGTCCCACGCTGGAGGACGGCATGACCTCGCTTCCCGATATCTATTTGAACAAGGCCAAATAGGCATCGAACATATACATCTTGCCGCGCCTGGCCCCGGTGACTTCCTTCAGTATCCCGAAGCGCTCCAGATCGGCGATCAATTTGTATGCCGACGCGGGCGACACGCCCACGACCTCGCCCACCTTGGCCGCATTGACCACCGGGCGCTGGTACAGGTAATTCATCACTTTCTGCGCGTTCGCGGTGCGGCTGCCCAGGGTCTGCAGCTGCGACTCTACCTGTGCTTTCAGTTTGAGGATGCGATCGAAGGTCGTGGTGCTGCTCTTGGCTGTTTCGATCACCCCCACCAGGAAGAACTTGAACCATTGCGCGAGATCGTTCTTCTCCCGCACCCGCATCAGGTTGTCGTAATAGAGCTGGCGGTTGCGCTCGAAGAAATCCGACAGGTAGAGAACCGGCTGCTTCAATATCCCCCGGCTCACCAGATACAAGGTGATCAGCAACCGGCCCACGCGGCCATTGCCGTCAAGAAAGGGGTGAATGGTCTCGAACTGGTAGTGCACCAGCGCGATTTTCAACAGCTCGGGGAAATGCTGCTGGTCGTTGTGCACGAATTGCTCGATGTCGCCGATCAGCTCCGCGATGGAAGCGTGCACCGGCGGCACGAACACCGCATCGGCAATGCTCGCCCCGCCGATCCAGTTCTGGCTGCGCCGGAACTCGCCCGGGTGCTTATTCTTGCCGCGCACGCCCTGCAGCAAGGTCTTGTGCGTGGCGCGCATCAGGCGCGCGGAAAACGGCAGGGCCTTTAAGCCGTCCACCGCCTTGTTCATCGCCGCCACGTAGTTCTGCACCTCTTCCCAGTCGTCGCGCCGCTCTGGCGCCACGTCCTCCTTCTCCAGCAGCGCCTCCTCCATGTTCGTCTGCGTCCCCTCGATCCGGCTCGACTGCGTCGCCTCCTTCAACACATGCATGCGGATGAAAAGATCGATGTTCGGGATATACTCGGAATACATGTCCAGCCGGCCCAGGTCACGGTCCGCTTGGCCGAGGAGTTGGAGCAAGACCATATCATCCAATACCCATGCCCGATTGATGGGATTGGGCTGAAAGCTTTGATAGTGCCCTTGCCGAACCAAGCGGCCGGCCTGGAACTGCTTCATCGGAGCTCCCCCTGGGAAACTAAAATAAGCCCGAATGCTGTTTTAGATTTTACGCAAAAACTAAAATAGCGTAAAGCGCTAATTTAGCCTGGCGCTAGGTGCTGCGCTCACGCCAGCCGCATCATTTGGGCGGTTAATCATCTTTTCCGGGCTCGGTCACATCACCCGGCGCCCGCGCCGTTTCAGCATCGTACGGATCGCGCATGGGCGGCGCATCGGGGCCAATGCACACTGCACGACCCTCGCGCCACACTACCGCGTATTGGCCCAGCCGGCGCTTGCGCTCCAGCGCCTCAGCCACCGCTCGTTTCAGAACTTTCAGGACCGCGGCCGCGTGGTCGTCAGGATCCGTCATGTCCGTCTCCGACCCGCTGCTTTCGGAAGATACTCGAGCGCGAATTTCGTCTTCCCCGCGCCATTGAGACCGGCGATGATCCAGCAGACAGGTTGGCGGCACGCGTTCATATCAGCCGTATCCTCCCGGTCAACAGCTCCTGCATCATGCCCTGCTTGAGGCTGCGGGCCTTGGCGAGCTTCGTCTCCAGCGCGGCGATTTCGGCGTCCATGTCGGAGAGGATAGCTACGAGATTTGTGAGCCGGTCAACCTTTTCCTTGCCGTCGCCGAGCTTGGTGGAGTCGTTGAAGTCAGGGAAGTCGGACAGCTTGTTGGCGTGGGCCAGCGGCCCGATGATCTTCTTGTTGATCTGGTCGCCGATGTCGCTCTTGCCCTTAAGCGCGATCATGTCCTTGAAACCGGCGCCTTTTGGAACGGTGATCGGGGCGTACGGCTGGCCGGAGTATTTATCGCTGACGTACTTGATGAACAGCAGCACGAGGACATAGTCCTTGTACTGGCTTGCGTCCATGCCGCCGCGCAGTTCGTCGCAGCTAGCCCAGAGGGAGGAATAGAGTTCGGATTTCTTAAGGGCCACTGTTTAGGCAGTCAGGTTCGAATTGTGGATTAACGTGCCCTGTTTGCGGGCGGCGTAGGTGTTGGCTTGGCTCGTGGACTGCACCGACCAGCCGGCGGCTGCGAGCAGCCTGTCGATCTCGGCGCGGGCGCTTGTTCAGGCTTATCCGCCACGTGGTCTCTCCTCAGCGGAGAAGGATACCACCACTGCCGCAGGGTGCGCGTTGGCGACGGGGTATCAGGCCAAACGGATTGCATTCAGGATACGCTGCACGCCATCATCTCTCGCATTGGCGCAGTGCGACGGGCGGAATTACAAACATTGATTTGGCCTAGACCCAGGCGCCGCTTTATGCCGCGGCCTATCGTCTGATCAAATTTGGCAAGCAGACCTAGCCGGCTGCGCGCGCTTCCAGCACTTCCACCGCGGGCAGCTTCTTGCCTTCGAGGAACTCGAGGAAGGCACCGCCGGCGGTCGAGATGTAACCGATGTCCTTGGCGATGCCGAATTTGTTGATGGCGGCAACAGTATCGCCACCGCCGGCGATCGAGAATGCCTTGGAGGCGGCGATCGCCAGCGCCAGCGTCTTAGTGCCCTCGGCGAACTGATCGAACTCGAACACGCCCACCGGGCCGTTCCAGACGATGGTGCCGGCGCGCTTCAGGCTTTCGGCCAGCCGCGCCGCGGTCTCGGGGCCGATGTCGAGGATCATCTCGTCGGCGGCGACGGCCGTCGCCGGTTTCACCGTCGCGGCTGCGGTCGCGGCGAATTCCCTGGCGACGACGACGTCGGTCGGAATCGGCACTGCGGCGCCGCGCGCGCGCATCGCCGCCATGATCTTGTTCGCTTCGCCGACCAGATCCGTCTCGGCCAGCGACTTGCCGATAGTCAGGCCGGCCGCGAGCATGAAGGTGTTGGCGATGCCGCCGCCGACAATCAGCTGATCCACCTTCTCCGCCAGCGCCGCGAGGATGGTGAGTTTGGTCGATACCTTGGACCCTGCCACGATCGCGATCAGCGGGCGCGCCGGCGCAGCCAGTGCCTTGCCCAGGGCTTCGAGTTCCGCCGCCATCAGCGGGCCGGCGCAGGCGATGGGGGCATACTTCGCCGCGCCGTGGGTCGTGGCTTCGGCGCGGTGCGCGGTGCCGAAGGCGTCGTTGACATAGATGTCGCACAGCGCGGCGATGCGCTTGGCCAGCGCGTCGTCGTTCTTCTTCTCGCCTTTATTGAAGCGGCAGTTCTCCAGCAGCACCGCCTTGCCCGGTTCCACCGTTACACCGCCTAGCCAGTCGCGCACCAACGGCACCTCGGTACCGAGCAGACTCGACAGATGGCGCGCCACCGGCGCGAGCGACTCGGACTCGCTCCATTCACCCTCCTTCGGGCGGCCGAAATGCGAGGTCAGCATCAGGCGCGCGCCCGCGGCGAGCGCGAAGCGGATGCCCGGCAGTGCCGCGCGTATGCGCGTGTCGTCCGTGATCTTGCCGTCTTTCGCCGGCACGTTGAAATCGACGCGGATCAGTACACGCTTGCCGCGCAGGTCCAGGTCGGTCATTTTCAGGATGGCCATGTCGTTCTCGCTAAGAAATGGTTGCAAAATGAGTTAGCAAGACCTTGCACGGACGATAAATCCGTCCGTGCGGATCGTCGACTGCAGGCGGATGATGAAACTATCCGCATGTAATCGACGATCTTGTATCGAACCCGACGTCTTCCTTGCTTTTACCCATAACCGTGATTTCTGTACGGATGCTTTTTATCCGTACGGAAATCACGGTTGGCGCGCGCAGCGCGCAAGGTCTTGCCTGACCTTGCACGAACGAAAAACCCGCTTTGCTCATTCTGAAACGGACTCCGAGCGACGCCGGCCCGCAGCACGATCTAGTTCGCGTTCATGAACGCAACCGCCGTGTCGAGCATGCGGTTGCTGAAGCCCCATTCATTGTCGTACCAGGAGGACGCCTTCACCAGCGTGCCGCCCGACACCTTGGTCAGCGTGGAATCGAAAATGCTGGAATGCGGATTGTGGTTGAAGTCCACGGACACCAGCGGCTCGGTGTTGTAGGCGAGGATGCCCTTCAGGCTGCCCACGGCCGCCTCCTTCATCACCTGATTCACCTCGTCCGCGGTGGTCGCACGCTTGGCGATGAACGACAGGTCGACCACCGATACGTTGATGGTGGGCACGCGCATGGCGTAGCCGTCGAGCTTGCCGTTGAGCTCGGGCAGCACCAGGCCCACGGCCGCCGCCGCGCCGGTCTTGGTCGGGATCATCGACATGGTGGCCGAGCGCGCGCGGCGCAGGTCCTCGTGATAGACGTCGCTCAGCACCTGATCGTTGGTGTAGGCGTGGATGGTGGTCATCAGGCCGCAGACGAGACCAATCTTGTCGTGCAGCGGCTTCACCATCGGCGCGAGGCAGTTGGTGGTGCAGGAGGCATTCGATATCACCGTGTGCGCCGCCTTCAGCACATTGTGATTGACGCCATAGACGATGGTGGCATCGACGTCCTTGCCGCCGGGGGCGGAGATGATCACTTTCTTCGCGCCGGCCCTGAGGTGGGCGCTCGCCTTCTCCTTGCTGGTAAACAGGCCGGTGCATTCCATCACCACGTCCACGCCGAGCTCGGCCCAGGGCAGTTCGGCCGGATTGCGAACGGCGCAGACGCGGATCTTGTCGCCGTTCACCAGCATATAATCGCCCTCCACCGCGACCGTGCCCGGGAACTTGCCGTGGGTGGTGTCGTGGCGGGTCAGGTGGGCATTGGTCTGGGCGTTGCCGAGGTCATTGACCGCGACGATCCGGATATCGTGTTTCTTGCCCTCTTCGTAGAGCGCGCGCACGATGTTGCGTCCGATGCGGCCGTAGCCGTTGATTGCGACCTTGATAGTCATGAATGCTCCTAGCTGTCTGTAACACGACGAGGGGATATCCCCGTCGGGGACTTCCTTCAGGGCGCCTCCCCTCGTGCTCCCCTAAATCGGCCCGTAGCAAAATTGCTTTTGCTACGGGTCCTAACCAAACATTGAAACCACAGGCTCACACGTATGGATGCAGGTATACACGGATAGCCACGGACCCGGTTTGCGCAAAATCAATCCGCGAGCAAGCGCAAGGATACGCTCAGATCACGCGTTTCACCGCGGCCACCACGTTTTCCACGGTAAAGCCGAAATACTTGAACAGTTCCGGACCCGGGGCGGACTCGCCGTAGCGGTCGATGCCGATCACCGCGCCTTCGAGGCCCACGTATTTGTGCCAGTAGTCGGTCACGCCCGCTTCGACTGCGACGCGCGGCACGCCGCGCGGCAGCACGGCCTCGCGGTAAGCGGCGTCCTGGCGATCGAACACGCTGGTCGAGGGCATGGACACCACACGCACGCGCACGTCCTCCTCGGCGAGTTTAGCCTGCGCACCCATGGCGAGCTGGACTTCCGATCCGGTTGCCAGAATCAGCGCCTGCGGCGCCCCGGCGCAGTCGGCGAGCACATAGCCGCCGCGCGTGATCCCAGCGAGCGAGCGGGCGTTGCGTTTCTGGAACGGCAGGTTCTGGCGCGTGAACACCAGCGCGCTCGGGCCATCGCGGCGCCCGACCGCACTGGTCCAGGCCAGCGCCGACTCAACGGTGTCGCACGGCCGCCACACATCCAGGTGCGGGATCAGGCGCAGGCTAGCGACGTGCTCGACCGACTGGTGCGTCGGGCCGTCCTCGCCCAGGCCGATCGAGTCGTGAGTGAACACGAAAATATTGCGCAGCTTCATCAGCGCCGCCATGCGCAGCGCATTGCGCTGGTAATCGGAGAACGTGAGGAAGGTGCCGCCAAAGGGCATCAACCCACCGTGCAACACTATGCCGTTGGTGATCGCCGCCATGCCGAATTCACGCACGCCGTAGGACAGGTAATTGCCGCCGCCTGATGCACCTATCGGCTTGGCGCCGGACCAGTTGGTAAGGTTCGACCCGGTGAGGTCGGCCGAGCCGCCGAAGAATTCGGGCAGAGCCGGCGCCAGACCCTCGATCGCATTCTGCGAAGCCTTGCGCGTGGCGATGGTCTCGGCCCTGGCGTCGATCTGCGCGAGCAGCGCGTCGCAATGCGCGTTCCAGTTGGCGGGCAACTCGCCCGCCATGCGCCGCCGGAACTCGCGCGCGAGCCCGGCATGCTGCTTTTCGTAAGCGGCGAAGCGCTGGTTCCAGTCGCCCTCGACCGCGGCGCCGCGCGCGCGCCCGTCCCAGCCCGCGTAGACGTTCTGCGGCACTTCGAACGGCGGGTAATTCCAGCCTATCGCCGCGCGCGTGGCCGCGACTTCTTCGGCGCCCAGGGCCTCGCCGTGCGCCTTGGCGGTGCCGGCGCGCTTGGGCGAACCCTTGCCGATGATGGTCTTGCAGCAGATGAGGCTGGGCCGGTCGGTCACCGCCTTGGCCGCCTGAATCGCGCGGTCGACCGCATCGACGTCGTTGCCCTCGACCGCGGCGATGACATGCCAGCCGTAGGCCTCGAAGCGCTTCGGCGTGTCGTCGGTGAACCAGCCCTGCACCTTGCCGTCGATCGATATGCCGTTGTCGTCGTAGAACGCGATCAGTTTGCCCAGCCGGAGCGTGCCTGCGAGCGAGCACGCCTCGTGCGAAATGCCTTCCATCATGCAGCCGTCGCCGAGGAAGGCGTAGGTGTGATGGTCGACGATGGCAAGCCCCGGCCGGTTGAATTCGGCCGCGAGCAGGCGCTCGGCGAGCGCCATGCCGATCGCGTTGGCGATGCCCTGGCCCAGCGGCCCGGTGGTGGTCTCCACGCCCGGGGTCACGCCGAGTTCCGGGTGGCCCGGCGTCATCGAATGCAGCTGGCGAAAGCGCCGCAGCTCATCCATCGGCAAGGCGTAGCCGGTGAGATGCAGCACCGAATACAGCAGCATTGAACCGTGGCCGTTGGACAGCACGAAACGGTCGCGGTCGGCCCATTTCGGGTTGGCCGGGTTGTAGCGCAGGTGGCGGGTCCACAGGGCAAGCGCAATTTCGGCCATGCCCATGGGCATGCCCGGATGGCCGGAGTTGGCGGCCTGCACCGCGTCCATGGACAGGGCGCGGATGGCGTTGGCGAGTTCGTTGCTGGATGTTTTCATGGCGGGCCGGATTAAGCGAAGCTTGGATTATCGTCGAAGCGCTGCGGTTTTTCCAATGCGGGTGCCAAAAACCGCCAAATTTGCGGCGTGCTGAATGACTGTAGGTCCTAAGCGCGGCGCTTGCGATCCATGAACTGCAGGATCATGGGCGTGAAAATCAGCTGCATCGCCAGTTCCATTTTGCCGCCCGGCACCACGATGATGTTGGGCCGCGACATGAACGAGTCGTGCAGCATGGTGAGCAGGTAAGGCAGGTCGATCCCCTTGGGATTGGCAAAGCGGATCACGAGGAAACTCTCGTCCGGACTCGGAATGTCGCGCGCGATGAACGGGTTCGAGGTGTCGACCGTGGGCACGCGCTGGAAGTTGATATGCGTCTGTCCGAACTGCGGCACGATGTAATTCACGTAATCGGGCATGCGCCGCAGGATGGTATCGACCACCGCCTCGGTGGAGTAGCCGCGCGTGGCCTTGTCGCGGTGCAGTTTCTGGATCCACTCCAGATTGATGGTGGGCACCACGCCCACCAGCAGGTCGGCGTGGCGCGCGATGTTGACCTTGCCGGTGACCACCGCCCCGTGCAGGCCTTCGTAGAACAACAGATCGGTGCCCTGCGGCACTTCCTCCCACGGCGTAAACGTGCCAGGTTCCTGCTTGAACGGCGCGGCCTCGGCCTCGTTGTGGAGGTACTTACGGCTGCGCCCGCCGCCGCTCGCGGCGTAGCTCGCGAACAGCGCCTCCAGCTCCTCGAACAGGTTGGCTTCGGGGCCGAAATGGCTGAAATGATTGTTGCCGCTTTGCGCCGCCTCGGCCATCGCCTGTTTCATCGCCTTGCGGTCGTAGCGGTGGAAAGCGTCGCCCTCGATGATCGCGGCGTTGAGTTTCTCGCGCCGGAAAATGTGCTGGAAGGTGCGCGTCACCGAAGTGGTGCCGGCACCGGATGAACCGGTGATCGCTATGACCGGGTGCTTCGCTGACATGGGCTGTGCTCCTTGCTAGTCGATACCGCCGCCGCTCACCGCTGCATAAACAGCGAGCGCGTGTTGAACAACGGCGAAGTGAAGGGCTGATCCACGCCGCGGTCGTACTCGTCATGATAGCGCGCGATGCGCTCGACTTCCTCCTGCGAGCCCAGGAGCACAGGCGAGCGCTGGTGCAGGCCCTCCGGCCGGATTTCGAGTATGCGCGCGCGCCCGGTCGAGGCCGCGCCCCCCGCCTGCTCCACCAGATAGGCCATCGGGTTCGCCTCGTACAGCAGGCGCAGCCGCCCCGCCTTAACCGGGTCCTTGCTGTCCTTCGGATACATGAACAGCCCGCCGCGCATCAGGATGCGGTGCACCTCGGCGACGAACGAAGCGATCCAGCGCATGTTGAAGTCCTTGGCGCGCGGCCCGCTCCTGCCGGCGAGGCATTCCGAAATGTAGCGCTTCACCGGCGGTTCCCAGAAGCGCTCGTTGGAGGCGTTGATGGCGAACTCGCTCGTCGCCGCCGGGATGCGCAGATCGGGATGCGTGAGGATGAACTCGCCGATCTCGCGGTCCAGGGTGAAGCCGTGCACGCCGTGGCCCAGCGTGAGCACCAGCATGGTGGTCGGCCCGTAGATGGCATAGCCGGCGCAGACCTGCTCCGTGCCCGGCTGCAGAAAATCCTGCGCCGCCGGCTCGCTTATGCCCTCGGCACAGCGCAGCACCGAAAAAATGGAGCCCACCGCCACATTGACGTCGATATTGCTCGACCCATCGAGCGGGTCGAAGGCGAGCAGGTAGCGCCCGCGCGGATGCTGCGCTGGGATCTGGTACACGGCTTCCATCTCTTCGGAGACCATGGCGGCGAGGTGACCGCCCCACTCGTTGGTGCGCAGGAAAATGTCGTTGGCCATCACGTCGAGCTTCATCTGCCGCTCGCCCTGAACGTTTTCCCCAGCGGCGGCCCCGTGCACCCCGGCCAATGCGCCCTTGCCCAGGAGATAGGCGATGCGCTTGCAGGCAAGGCGGATATCGTTCAGCAGCGCGGTGAAGCCGCCCGTGGCGTGGCTGTACTTGCGCTGCTCGCCGATGATGAATTCGGTGAGCGTACTCTTCAGCGGCATATCCCCCTCCCTTGATTCGGCTGCCTGACGGCAGTGCTGTCAGACGCTATTTTTCATTTTCATGCTGCGGCCGGCCGCAGCGCCGCAGCGTGCAGCTGCTGCAGCCGCGCCAACACGAGATACGGCCCGCCGGCCAGCTTCGCCTCGCCCGCCTGCAGTGGCGCATCCGGATCGCCCAGGCTGCCCAGCAGCAAATCCGTGCCGCTGAAATCCTGTCCCTCGCTCCACACGGTAGGCGTGACCACCGTGTACAGCCCGGCCGCCTTGGCCGATCTCAGGCCGTTGACCGAGTCCTCGAACGCGACGCAGTCCCGCGCCTGCAGACGCAGCATACCAAGCGCGCGCGTGTAGATATCCGGCGCCGGTTTCTTATTCGATACCACGTCGCCGCAGGCCATGGCTTCGAACCAGTTCCAGGCATCGGCGCCGAATTGGGCGCTGATCAGCGCCGAGATGTTGGCCGAGGTGGTGGTCGAGGCGATCGCGAGCCGTACCCCCGCCGCGCGCGCCTCGCCGATCAGCCGCGCCACGCCCGGCCGCAGCGGCGCGCCGCCGTCGGCAATCAGCTCGCCGTAGATGCGCGTTTTGCTTCGATGGATTAATTGCACCATGCCCTTGAGCCTTGCCTTCTCCTGCGAATCGACCGGCAGAGCCTCGATATAGACGTCCAATCGCTCCTTGCCGCCGGAAGTGCGCAACAGCTCGGCATACTCGCCGCGGCTCCAGTCCCAGGACAAGCCGTGCTCGAGGAACGCGGCGTTGAACGACTGGCGATGGGTTTCCTCGGTGTCGGCGATGGTGCCGTCGACGTCGAAGATCAGTGCCTTGATGCTCACGTCGCCTCCGTTCCGTTGTCGTTGTTCAAGCCAGGCCACTGTCGGCGACCGACGGCAATCGCGGCCGGTCGCATCCCCACTGCATGGGGCGGCCGATGAGGTGGAGCAGGGGCCCCATCGGTAAGATGGGGATGCGACCCGAATTCGGACGCACGGGGCCGCCGGCCGCCCTCGGCCGCCTCCGGGGTCAGATCCCCGGCTCGCGCCGGGGCCCCTCTTCCGCCCTTCGGCGGCCCCTGCTCCCTGCTCATGCCGTTCTCTTCCCCGCGTGCATCCGGCTACACCGTTTTGCCGCGGAACACCACCATCGCCGCGCCCTGGGTCTGCTTCAGCTTGTCGTAGCCGACCAGGCGCACATGGTTATTCGGATTGGCCTTGTGGCAGGCTTCGGCCTCGGCCAGAACGCAGTCGACATCGGTCTCGCCGAACAGCGGCAGCTTCCACATGTACCAGTAATCATCCATCAGGTGGGCAGGCTCGGTGTGCTCCAGCGCCGGGGTCCAGCCGCTTCCGACGATGAACTCGACCTGTTTGCGGATGCGCTCCGGCGTCATCGCCGGCAGATAGGAAAAGGTGCCGAATTTGCGGCTCGCCGGATCCGACAGCCGCGACTTATAGTCCCGCATTTCACTCATGATCTTGCTCCCGTAAATTTCCGTTGCCGATTAGGCGTGCACCGTGTCGAGCTTGTCGACGGTGTCGAATTCGAACTTGATTTCCTTCCAGGTCTCCATCGCGGCCTTCAGCTCCGGGCTGGTCCTGGCCGCCGCGAGCAGAATTTCCTTGCCTTCCTTTTCCACCGGACGGCCCTGATTGCGCGCCTCGACACAGGCTTCCAGCGCGACGCGGTTGGCGCAGGCGCCGGCGGCATTGCCCCACGGGTGGCCGAGCGTGCCGCCGCCGAACTGCATCACCGAATCGTCGCCGAAAATGGCGACCAGCGCCGGAATGTGCCAGACGTGGATGCCGCCCGAGGCCACCGGGAACAGGCCCGGCATGAAACCGAAGTCCTGGTCGAAGAATATGCCGCGCGCGCGGTTCTCGGGAATGAATTTCTCGCGCATCAGGTCGATCCAGCCCAGCGTCGCTTCGCGGTCGCCCTCGAGCTTCCCGACCACGGTGCCCGAATGCAGGTGGTCGCCGCCGGAAAGCCGCAGGCACTTCGCCAGTACGCGGAAATGGATGCCGTGGTGGCGGTCGCGGTCTAGCACCGCGTGCAGCGCGCGGTGCACGTGCAGCAGGATGCCGTTGTTGCGGCACCAGTTGGCGAGTCCGGTGTGCGCACAAAAGCCGCCGGTGAGGAAGTCGTGCATGATGATCGGCATGTCGAGCGCCTTGGCGTGCTCGGCGCGCTTGTACATCTCTTCCGGCGTCGGCGCGGTGACATTCAGATAGTGGCCTTTGCGCTCGCCGGTTTCCGCTTCGGCCTTTTTCACCGCTTCGGCGACGAAGTCGAAACGCTGGCGCCAGCGCATGAACGGCTGCGAGTTGACGTTCTCGTCGTCCTTGGTGAAATCCAGACCGCCGCGCAGGCATTCGTACACCGCGCGGCCGTAGTTCTTCGCCGACAGGCCCAGCTTGGGCTTGATGGTGCAGCCCAAAAGCGGCCGGCCGTACTTGTTCATGATGTCGCGCTCGACCGCGATGCCATGCGGCGGGCCGCCGCAGGTCATCACATACGCGAGCGGAAAGCGCACGTCCTCCAGCCGCAGCGCGCGGATCGCCTTGAAGCCGAACACGTTGCCGGCGAGCGAAGTGAGCACGTTGACCACCGAGCCTTCCTCGAACAGATCGATCGGATAGGCGATGAAAGCGTAGAAGCAGCCGGGGTCGCCCGGCACATCCTCGATGCGGTAGGCGCGGCCCTTGTAATGGTCGAGGTTGGTGAGGAGATCGGTCCACACCGTGGTCCAGGTGCCGGTCGAGGACTCCGCCGCCACCGCGGCCGCCGCCTCCTCGCGCGGCACGCCCTCCTGCGGCGTGATCTTGAAGCAGGCCAGAAGGTCGGTATCCTTTACCGGATAGGCCGGCTCCCAATAGGTGTGCCGGTAGTCTTTGACTCCGGCGCTGTAGGTACTGCCCGTCTTGCGCATGTCTGCCTCCGCTTAAAGCAAGTTGACCTGGCGCACAGACTAGCTGCGCATACGCATAAATGATAGTCAAGTTTTCTTATCAATATGATAAGCTTAAGCTGATATATAAAATGAGCCGGAACCGATGACGCTCAGACATGCAACGCTGCGCCAGCTGCAGGTGTTCGAAGCGGTCGCGCGCAATCTGTCGTTTTCGCGCGCGGCGGCGGAACTGCACCTTACGCAGCCCGCCATATCGATGCAGGTGAAACTGCTGGAGGGACAGGCGGGGCTGCCCCTGTTCGAGCGCCTGGGGAAGAAGATTTTTCTGACCGAAGCGGGTGCCGAGCTGCACCAGCACAGCCGCGTCATCGCCCAGCAGCTGCGCGACGCCGACGAGGCGCTCGCCGCGCGCAAAGGCCTGTCGCAGGGGCGGCTCGTGATCACCATGGTGAGCACGGCGAAGTACTTCGTGCCGCCGCTGCTCGCGCGCTTTCTCAAACAGCATCCCGGCGTCACGGTGAAGCTTTCCGCGAACAACCGCGAAGTGGTGCTGAAACAGCTCGCCGACAACGAGGTCGATCTCGCCATCATGGGGCGCCTGCCCGAGGGCATGGAGGCCGTCGCCGAGCCGTTCGCGCGCCACCCGCATGTGATCATCGCCGCGCCCGCCCACCCGCTGGCGAAAAAGCGGCACATCCCGCTCGCGCGTTTGGCCAAGGAGACGTTTCTGATACGCGAGCCCGGCTCTGGCACGCGCGGACTGCTAGAGCGCCTGTTCGCGGAGCACCGCCTGCCGCTCAACGTCAGCATGGAAATGGCGAGCAACGAGACCATCAAGCAGGCGGTGCAGGCGGGCATGGGCATCAGCCTGCTGTCCCTGCACACCATAGAACTGGAGCTGAAGACTCGGCGCCTGGCCGTCCTCGACGTGCAGGGCCTGCCTATCGTGCGCGACTGGCATGTGGTGCACCTGGCGGCCAAGCGCCTGTCGCCGGTGGCGCAGGCGTTCAGGACCTTTTTGCTGTCCACCGCGGCCAAGCTGGTTCCGGAAAAATGATGGCCCGGCCACGAGCCTCTATAATTGCAGCTTGAATCGGCATCCGAACATATCGTCGAAGGAGACACGCAATGGCAAAAGTCGCATTCCTCGGCCTGGGCGTCATGGGCTTTCCGATGGCGGGCTATCTGGCCAAGAACGGCCACGAGGTCACGGTATACAACCGCACGCGCGCCAAGGCCGACGCCTGGGTGGCCAAGCACGGCGGCAAGGCGGCCGATACACCCAAGACCGCCGCCCAGGGCGCTTCCATCGTGTTCTCCTGCGTCGGCGATGATCCGGACCTGCGCGCGGTGACTTTAGGCGCGGGCGGCGCGTTCGAGGGCATGGCGGCGGGCGCCATTTATGTCGACCACACCACCGCCTCGGCCAACATCGCGCGCGAGCTGTTCGCCGTCGCGGCGAAGCGGGGCATCCATTTCATCGATGCGCCGGTGTCGGGCGGCCAGGCGGGCGCCGAGAACGGCACACTCACGGTGATGTGCGGCGGCGAAGCGGCACCGTTCGAGCAGGCCAAGCCGGTGATCGCCCATTTCGCCAAGGCGGTGACGCTGCTCGGGCCCTCCGGTGCGGGACAACTCACCAAAATGGTCAATCAGATCTGCATTGCGGGACTGGTGCAGGGCCTGTCCGAAGGCATCAATTTCGGCCTCAAAGCCGGCCTGGACATGAAACAGGTGCTGGAGGTGATAGGCAAAGGCGCGGCCCAGTCCTGGCAGATGGACAACCGCGGCAAGACCATGATCGACGACAAATTCGAGTTCGGCTTCGCCGTCGACTGGATGCGCAAGGACCTGCGCATCAGCCTGGAGGAAGCGAAGAAAAACGGCGCGCCGCTGCCGGTCACCGAAATCATCAACGGCTATTACGGCGAGATACAAAAAATGGGCGGCGGGCGCTGGGATACCTCCAGCCTGATCCGGCGCCTGAGAAAAGCGTAATTCAGTGCCGAGTATGGCGGGCGCCCTGCAGTCATGATGCCGTTCACGGCGCCCGAGTCCTATGTCGGCGGCGTGCGCGCCGCGGGCGAACCCGACGCCGACAGCCTGTGCTTCGTGTTCCAGCAGACTTTGCTGCTGGTTGCGGGCGATCCGCCGGGGGCGCAGTTGCCCGCGCACGAGGCGCTTGCCGGCCTCGGTGCGGCGCCGCTGCGCCACCTGTATCTCGGCACCTTGGGCGAGCGCGCCTGCCACGCTTTCGAGTATGGCGCCGAGACCCCGGCGCCGCCGGGCCTGCTGTGGCAGGGACTGCGCGCGCTTTACGGCCGGCTGGACGACAGCCTGTTCGCCCTCGCCGGGCGCGCACTGCAATTCATCGACTGGGACCGCACCCATCAATACTGCGGCCGCTGCGGCACGCCGACGCAGCATCGCGGCGGCGAACGCGCGCGCGAATGCCCCGCCTGCGCTCTCGTCGCCTATCCGCGCATCGCTCCGGCGGTCATGTGCCTGATCCGGCGCGAACGCGAGATCCTGCTCGCACGCTCGCCGCACTTTCCACCCGGCATGTACAGCGCCCTCGCCGGCTTTGTCGAAGCGGGCGAATCGCTGGAGCAGTGCCTCGCGCGCGAGGTGCTGGAGGAAACGGGCGTGCGCATCGCCGATCCGCGCTATTTCGCCAGCCAACCCTGGCCGTTTCCGCATTCGCTGATGATCGCCTTCGTCGCGGACTATGCCGGCGGCGAAATCACGCCGGCGCCGGACGAAATCGAGGATGCGCAATGGTTCGAACTGGGCGCGCTGCCGAAATTGCCGAACCGGATCTCCATCGCGCGCCGCCTGATTGACGGCGTCGTGGCCGAGATGCGCCTTGCTCAACCCTGAAGAAAACGAAATTCCGTTTCCGGTTTCCTGCCGCCGACCATATCCGCAATCGCCGCACCCGCGCCGCAGGCCATAGTCCAGCCGAGAGTGCCATGGCCGGTGTTGAGGTACAGATTGGCATAGCGCGTGCGGCCGATGCAGGGCACGCCTCCGGGCGTCGCCGGACGCAGGCCGGCCCAGAACTGCGCGTCTTCCGCCCGGCCCGCCGTGGGGAAAAGCTCGAAGGTGCGCTTGACGATGGCGCGGCAGCGAACCTCGTTGATCGCGGTGTCGTAGCCGGTCAGCTCGGCCGTGCCCGCCACGCGCAGGCGGTTGCCCAGGCGCGACATTACCAGCTTGTAGGCGCCGTCGCTGAGGCTGATCTGCGGCGCCACGTCGCCCGCCGCCAGCGGAATCGTGATCGAGTAGCCCTTCAGCGGATAGACCGGAATCGATATGCCCAAAGGCCGCAGCAGCAGCGGGCTGTAGCTGCCCAGCGCGACGACATAGGCATCGGCCGCGATCGCCTCGCCCCGGTCCAGGCGCACACGCAGCACGCGCCCGCCCGCGGTCTCGATGCCCTCGATGCGGCTGCCGTAACGAAATTGCACACCGCGGCCGGCGCAGAGCAGCGCCAGTGCCTGGGTGAACTTGTGCGCATCGCCGGACTCGTCCGCCGTGGCCCATACACCTCCGGCGACGGGCGTGGCGCAGGCCGACAGCGCGGGCTCGAGCGCAACGCACTCGTCCGCGCTCAGCACATGCAAGTCGATGCCCTGCAGCCGCTCCACGCCGGCGGCGGCGACCGCCTCGTCCAGGTCGCGCCGGTCCTGATAGAAACGCAGGATGCCGCGTGTCTGCTGATCGTATTCGATGCCGGTTTCGGCGCGCAGCGCGAGCAACTGCGCCCGGCTGTAGCGGTTGATGGCGGCGATTTGCGCCGCGTTGGCGCGGGTGCGCGCGGGCAGGCACTCGAAAAGGAAGGACAGTCCCCAGGCCCACTGGTAGGGGTCGGCGCGCAGGCGAAACAGCATCGGCGAGTCTTCGCGCCCCAGCCATTTGAGCACCTGCTTCGGCGTCGCCGGGTTGGCCCAGGGCTCGGCGTGGCTGGCCGAGATCTGCCCGCCGTTGGCATAGCTGGTTTCCATCGCGGCCGCCTCCTGGCGGTCGACGACGGTGACCTCGTGCCCGGCGCGGGCCAGATACCAGGCGCTGGTCACGCCGACCACGCCGGCGCCCAATACTGCGATTTTCATGTCGATTGTGCTTGGGCGGGCCGCATCGCCTTGACGCAGCCGCGCACCACGACGGGGTTCAGCGGTCCGACATTCCTTCAGCCGGCGTAAGCGACCACGTCCTGGCGCTGTTCGCCCAGGCCCTGGATACCCAGATTCATCACGTCGCCCGGCTTGAGGAATACCGGTTCGGGTTTCATGCCCATGCCCGTCCCGGGCGGAGTGCCGGTGGTAATGATGTCGCCCGGCAGCAGCGTCATGAACTGGCTGCAGTAGGACACCAGTTTCGCCACGCCGAAAATCATGGTGCGGGTGTTGCCCTTTTGCATGCGCCGGCCGTTCACGTCCAGCCACATGTCCAGATTCTGCGGATCGCGGATTTCGTCGGTGGTCACCAGCCAGGGACCGATCGGGCCGAAGGTGTCGCAGCCCTTGCCCTTGTCCCATTGGCTGGACTGAAATTGGAACGCGCGCTCGGATACGTCGTTCACCACGCAATAACCGGCGACATAGTCGAGCGCCTTGTCCTCGGCGACATACTGCGCCTTTTTGCCGATGACCACGCCGAGCTCCACCTCCCAGTCGAGCTTGGTCGAGTGCTTGGGCACGATAACCTTGTCGTTCGGGCCGTTGATCGAGGTGGTGGCTTTCATGAACACGACCGGCTCCGACGGGATCGCCGAATTCGTCTCGCGCGCATGGTCGGCGAAATTCATCCCGATGGCGACGAATTTGGAAATCCCCACGTAGGGCACGCCCAGGCGCGGCTCGCCTTTGACCAGCGGCAGCGTTTCGGCCTTGATTTTGCGCAGCTTCGACAGTCCGGCCGGCGAGATCGTCCCTTGGTCGATCTGCTCCACCACAGCGGACAGGTCGCGGATGTTGCCTTGGGCGTCGATCATGCCCGGTTTCTCGAAGCCATTCTTACCGTAACGACAGAGTTTCATGTTTTCTCCGTTTCAAGGGACGCGGAAATCGGCGCGGGGTATTCAATGGGAAAGCATTTTACTTAGCAATTGCGAAATCCCCAACTATTTCCATCGATGTTCCAACATTCACCGCAGTTTGCTGATAGTGCGCTGCGTTTCGGCAATACCGAAACCGCGTCTTAAATGGTCATGCCGCCATCCACCGAAAACGTGGTGCCGGTGGCGAACGTCGATTCGTCGGAGGCGAGGTAGACAAACAGCGGCACCATGTCCTCCACCGTGCCCAGCCGTCCCATCGGCTGCCGGGCAATGAAATCCTTGCGCGCCTGCACCGGGTCGGGCAGCGCATTGATGCGGTCGGCAAGCGAAGGCGTATCGATAGTACCTGGGCATACCGCGTTGCAACGTATACCCTGCTTGACGTAATCGGCCGCAATCGCCTTGGTCAGCCCGATCACCGCCGCCTTGGAGGTGCCATAGACCAGGCGGTTGGGCAATCCCTTGATGCTCGAGGCGATCGAGGCCATGTTGATGATCGAACCGCCTTTCTTCGCCAGCATGCCGGGCAGCAAGGCGCGCGTCACCAGGTACATGGAGCGCACATTCACGTTCATGCTGAAGTCCCAGTCGCGCGGCGTACAGTCGAGGATGTTGCCATGATGCACGTAGCCGGCGCAGTTCAGCAGCACGTCGACCGCGCCGACCTCGGCCGCAAGCCTGGCGATCGCCTGCTCGTCGGTGGCGTCGAGCTGCCGCGTGGTGATGCCGGCTACCCCGGCAAGCTCGGCGAGCGGCCCGGGTTTAAGGTCGGTCGCCCAAACCGTCGCGCCTTCGCGCGCGAAAGCGAGGGCGGCGGCCTTGCCCATGCCTTGCCCCGCCGCCGTGATGAATGCCGTCTTGCCTGTCAGCCTCCCGCTCATCGCATCCCCCTGTTTCGCGAATGATACCCGCAAAAAACCGATTGACCAAAACGCGACCCACTTGTTGTTGCGGCGCAGCACCCGAAAAGAAAACGCCTGCCGGCCCAGGCCATCATTTTCGCACAATTGGTCGGACCACTTGACCAATGTTCGGGGCCGCGCGTATGCTTGCCTCCCCACCTGCGCATCCACAAATTCAATCCTAATCCATGCCGCTGCAGACCGTCGAACCGCGCCGCCTGTACCGCAAGATCGCCGATCAGATCAGCGTGCTGATCAGCGCCGGCGAATACGCCCCGGGCGCGCGCCTGCCGCCCGAGCGCGATCTGGCGAAGCAACTCGGCGTATCCAGGCCCTCGGTACGCGAGGCACTGATTGCGCTCGAAGTGGAGGGCCTGCTCGACGTGCGCGTCGGTTCCGGGATCTACGTGACCGATCCGGCAAAGCGGCGCCAGCGCCATGCGCTGCAGGGCGACGCGGGGCCGTTCGAGGTGATACGCGCACGCGCGCTGATCGAGGGCGAGTGTGCGGCGCTCGCGGCAAAAGCCGCAAGCCCGGCGCAGCTCGACGCGATACGCGAGGCCCACGACCGCGTGGTCAGGGAAAGCCGGCACGATCACAACCCGCTGGTCGCGGATCGGCTGTTCCATTTGAGAATAGCCGAGGCGAGCGGCAACAGCGCGCTGGTGCTCGCGATGCAAACCCTGTGGGACCAGCGCATGGGGCCGCTATATCGCAGCCTCGAGCGCAAACTCGAACACCCCAAAATGGCGGCTGAAACAGTGCGCGAGCACGAGGCGATCGTGAGCGCGATCGTGCGGCGAGATCCGCGCGCGGCGCGCAGCGCGATGCGACGGCACATGACCCAGACGCACAATCGATACATCAAAGAATGGACCGCAGGTAAATAGCCATGGCAGCAGTCAACCTCAAAGGCGTGTTCAAGTCGTTCGGCTCCACCCGCGTCGTGCACGGCGTGGACATCTCGATCGCGGACGGCGAATTCTGCGTGCTGGTCGGGCCTTCGGGCTGCGGCAAGTCCACGCTGCTGCGCATGATCGCTGGACTGGAGGAAATCTCGGGCGGCGAGATCGAGATCGGCGGGCGCGTGGTCAACAAGGTGCCGCCGAAGGAACGCGACATCGCCATGGTGTTCCAGAACTACGCGCTCTACCCGCACATGACGGTGTTCGACAACATGGCCTTCTCGATGAAGCTCGCGGGCCAGAGCCGCGGCAAGATACGCGAGCGCGTCGAAGTGGCCGCCAACATCCTCGGGCTGATGGAGTACCTGGAGCGTTACCCGCGCCAGCTCTCCGGCGGCCAGCGCCAGCGCGTGGCCATGGGCCGCGCCATCGTGCGCGACCCGCAGGTATTCCTGTTCGACGAGCCGCTGTCGAACCTGGACGCAAAGCTCCGGGTGCAGATGCGCACCGAGATCAAGGAGCTGCACCAGCGGCTCACCACGACCTCCATTTACGTCACCCACGACCAGATCGAAGCCATGACCATGGCCGACAAGATCGTGGTGATGAACGCCGGGAAAACCGAACAGGTCGGTTCGCCGCTGGATCTCTACGACAATCCGGCGAACCTGTTCGTGGCCGGGTTCATCGGCTCGCCGGCGATGAATTTCCTCAAGGGCAAGCTGGTCAGAAACGGTGCCGGCATCCAGGTGCGGATGGCCGACGGCCTGCTGCTGCCGGCGCCGAGCTCAAACGCCGCGGAAGGGCGCGAAGTGGTGGTGGGCGTGCGCCCCGAGCACCTGCTGGTCCGGTCCGACGGGGTGCGCGCAGAAGTGGTGGTGGTCGAGCCCACCGGCGCCGACACGCAGATCTTCTGCAAAGTCGGCGGCACCGACGTCATTGCGGTGGTGCGCGAGCGCCATTCGTTCAAGCCGGGCGAGGCGATACGCCTGTATCCGGAACTCACCTTCCTGTTTGATCCGTCAAGCGGGGCAAGACTGTAGCAACAACCCAAGGAGGTTCAACAATGAGCAATATCGATAGACGCGATTTTCTGAAAATGTCCGCGGGCATCGCCGCCGGCGCCGCCGCCGGCAACGTCCTGGCAGCCACCGCTGCGCCTACATTGCACCTGAAACCGGAGAAAGGCGCCAAGCTGCGGGTGCTGCGCTGGAAGCGGTTCGTCCAGGGCGACGAAGACTTGTGGCTGGCGAACACCAAGAAATTCACCCAACAAACCGGTATCGAAGTGCGCGTGGATAGCGAGAACTGGGATGAACTGCGGCCGAAGGCGGCGGTGGCGGCCAATGTCGGCAGCGGTCCCGACATCATCATCAGCACCTTCGAGGATGCGCACCAGTATCCGGACAAGCTGGTCGACGTGAGCGATCTCGCCAACTACCTCGGCGCCAAGTACGGCGGCTGGTACGACGCCTCCAGGGCCTACGGCATCGACAAGAAAAAGTGGGTGGCGATCCCGATGGGCTGCGCCGGTAACTGCCTCGTATACCGCGAAAGCCAGGTAAAAGCGGCCGGCTTCAGTTCGTTTCCTAAGGATACCGACGGTTTCCTCAAGCTGATGCAGGCGCTCCATGCCAAAGGCACCCCCGGCGGCTTCGCCCTGGGCAACGCCACCGGCGACGGCAACTGCTGGACCCACTGGCTGCTGTGGACGTTCGGCGGCAGGATGGTCGACGAACACAACAAAGTCGTCATCAACAGCCCGGAGACGATCAAGGCGCTCGAATATGCGAAAGCGCTGTATCCGACTTTCATCCCGGGCACGCTGTCCTGGCTCGACCCGAACAACAACAAGGCCTTCCTCGACGGCCAGATCAGCGTGACCTACAACGGCATCTCGATTTATTACGCCGCCAAAACATCCTCCGATCCCAAACTGAAGGCGATGGCGGAAGACATTCAGCACACCCACATGCCGATCGGCCCGGTCGGGCGCCAAACCGAGTTGAATCTGGTTTTTCCGATGATGATTTTCAAATACTCGAAGTACCCGAACGCGGCCAAGGAGTATCTGCGCTTCATGATGGAAAAAGAGCAGTACGAACCCTGGCAGCAGGCTGCCATCGGCTACGTGACCCAGCCGCTCAGGGCCTACGAGTCGAATCCGATCTGGACCGTCGATCCCAAGCACACGCCGTACCGCGATGCGATGAAGATCACGGTTCCGAACGGCTACGCCGGCACCATGGGCACCGCCTCGGCTTCGGTGATGGCCGACTTCGTCGTGGTCAACATGGTGGCGGAGGCCGCAACGGGCGCGAAGACGCCGAAGGAAGCCGCCGAGCGCGCCGAGCAGCGCGCCAAGCGTTACTATAAGACGTAGACGGCACACTCCTCTGCCCCGCCCCGTAGGGGGGCAGAGGTTTGAACCGAGGCGCGCGCGCCGCGCCTGGGTTCAAACCACAAAACACAGACTCCGTGCGCAGACTACTCGAAAACCGCAATTTCCTCGGCTTCATTTTCATGCTGCCCGGAGCGGTATCGCTGCTCCTGTTCCTGACCTATCCGCTCGGGCTCGGCGTGTGGCTGGGTTTCACCGACGCCAAGGTCGGGCGGGCGGGCCATTGGGTGGGTCTGGATAACTTCGTCTACCTGTTCGGCGACTCGGTGGCGCGGCTGTCGCTGTTCAACACGCTTTTCTACACGGTAGTGGCCAGCACCATCAAGTTTGCGCTCGGGCTGTGGCTGGCGATCCTGCTGAACCAGAACATCCCGTTCAAGTCGTTCGTGCGCGCCGTGGTGCTGTTGCCGTTCATCGTGCCGACGGCCCTGTCCGCGATCGCCTTCTGGTGGATCTACGACGCCCAGTTCTCGGTGATAAGTTGGGTGCTGATGAAATGGGGGTGGATCCACAGCTATATCGACTTTCTCGGCGATCCCTGGCTCGCGCGCATGTCGACCATCATCGCCAATGTCTGGCGCGGCGTGCCGTTCGTCGCCATCTGCCTGCTCGCCGGACTGCAGACCATTCCGCCCTCGCTGTACGAGGCCGCATCCATCGACGGCGCCAAGCCATCGCAGCAGTTCTGGTACGTCACCCTGCCGCTATTGACCCCGATCATCGCGGTGGTGATGACGTTCTCGGTGCTGTTCACCTTCACCGATTTCCAGCTGATCTACGTGCTCACCCACGGCGGCCCGCTCAATGCCACCCATCTGATGGCGACACTGTCCTACCAGCGTGCCATTTCCGGCGGCGCGCTGGGCGAGGGCGCGGCGCTGTCGACCGCGATGATCCCGTTTCTGCTGGCGGCGATATTGTTTTCGTACTTCGGCCTGCAGCGCCGGGCGTGGCAACAAGGCGGTAGCGACAAATGAGCAAAGAAACCGAAGACAAGCAAGACACACAGGGCATGAACTACCTGGTATCGCTGCCGCGGCGGGTGGTGATCATCTATATCCCTTTGCTCATTTTCCTGTTCGTGCTGCTGTTCCCGTTCTACTGGATGGTCATCACCTCGTTAAAACCGGACGCCGAGCTGCTGTCGCACGCGCGCAACCCGTTCTGGCTGATCGATCCGACGCTGGAGCATTTCAAGAAGTTGCTGTTCGAAACCGACTATCCGGCGTGGATGTGGAACACGGTAGTGGTGTCGGTGGTGGCCACCTTGTTTTCACTGTTCGCGAGCGTGCTCGCCGCGTATGCGATCGAACGGCTGCGCTTTTCCGGCTCGCGCCAAATCGGTCTGGGCATTTTTCTCGCCTACCTGGTGCCGCCGTCGATCCTGTTCATCCCGCTCGCCTACGTCGTGTTCAAGGTGGGCCTGTTCGACACGCGCTGGGCGCTGATCCTCACTTATCCGACCTTTCTGATTCCGTTTTGCACCTGGTTGCTGATGGGTTATTTCCGCTCGATTCCGTTCGAACTCGAGGAATGCGCGCTGATCGACGGCGCGAGCCGGCTGCAGATCCTGACCAGGATCGTGCTGCCGCTCGCGGTGCCGGGCCTGATCTCGGCAGGAATCTTCGCGTTCACGCTGTCGTGGAACGAATTCATCTATGCCCTCACCTTCATCTCCTCCTCGGAGAACAAGACCGTGCCCATAGGCGTGGTCACCGAGCTGGTGGACGGCGACGTCTATCACTGGGGGGCGCTGATGGCGGGCGCCCTGCTCGGCTCGCTGCCGGTCGCGGTGATCTATTCTTTTTTCGTCGAGCACTACGTCGCCGGCATGACCGGCGCGGTGAAGGAATAAGTCGGCACCGGCTGCCGGCGCCGGCGCGCGCCGGCTTTTTCGCGGCATCCGCGCTCGTCCGCGGTAACACTTTCTCGAGGCCTGAACCATGAACCAAATCGATCTGAAACAACGCACGGCCATCGTCACCGGCGGCGCCCAGGGCATAGGGCTCGCGATCGTCAAGCGCATGCTCGCCTCGGGCGCGAGCGTGCGTATCTGGGACCGCGACCAGAAGCTGCTGCAGCAAACGCTGTCTGCGCTGTCGGGACCCGTGAGCGGAGATGCCGTGGACGTGGCCGACGAGAAATCGGTGGCGCAGGGCACGGCCGCGGCGGTAGCCGCGCTCGGCAAGGTCGATATCCTGGTGAACAACGCGGGCATCGCCGGCGCCAACGCGCCCACCGTCGACTACCCGGTGGACGAATGGGAGCGGGTCATCAAGGTCAACCTCACCAGCCAGTTCCTCACCTGCCGCGCCGTGGCACCGCATATGGTGAAACAAAAATACGGCCGCATCGTCAACATCGCCTCGATCGCCGGCAAGGAAGGCAATCCCAACGCGGTCGCCTATTCCGCCTCCAAGGCGGGCGTGATCTCGCTGACCAAGTCGCTGGGCAAGGAGCTTGCCAAGGACGGCGTAAACGTCAACTGCATCACTCCGGCAGCCGCAAGAACGGCGATTTTCGATCAGATGACCGAACAGCACATCAACTACATGCTGGCCAAAATCCCGATGGGACGCTTTGTCCTGGTCGAGGAAATCGCGGCGATGGCGTGCTGGCTCGCGTCCGCGGATTGCTCTTTCACCACCGGCGGCGTGTTCGACATCTCCGGCGGCCGCGCCACTTACTGAGAGGGCATGGCCATGGCCAAAAAATCGCCGAAAAAACTCCGCAGCCAACAATGGTTCGGGAGAGAAGACATCTACGGTTTCATCTATCGCTCCTGGGTAAAGAACCGCGGCGTGCCGCACGACCAGTTCGACGGCCGGCCGGTGATCGGCATCTGCAACACCTGGTCCGAACTCACGCCCTGCAACACCCACTTTCGCGTCATCGCCGAGCAAGTGAAGAACGGCGTTCTCGAAGCCGGCGGCTTTCCGCTGGAATTCCCGGTCATGTCGCTGGGCGAGACGCTGATGCGGCCGACCGCGATGCTGTACCGCAATCTCGCGTCGATGGACGTGGAGGAATCGATCCGCGCCAATCCTCTGGACGGCGTAGTTCTGCTGGTGGGCTGCGACAAGACCACGCCTTCGCTGCTGATGGGCACGGCGAGCGTGGACATCCCGGCGATCGCCGTTTCCGGCGGGCCGATGCTCTCGGGCAAATACCGCGGCACCGACATCGGCTCGGGCACCAATACCTGGTCCATGTCCGAGGATGTGCGCGCCGGCAAGATGACCACGGACGAATTCCACGAAGCCGAGTCCTGCATGCACCGTTCCCACGGCCACTGCATGACCATGGGCACCGCCTCCACCATGGCGTGCATGGTCGAGGCGCTGGGCATGGGCATGCCCGGCAACGCCGCGATTCCGGCGGTGGATGCGCGCCGCAACCTGCTCGCGCGCATGGCCGGCCGGCGCATCGTCGACATGGTCAAGGAAGACCTGACGATTTCCAAGATTCTCACGCGCGCGGCGTTCGAGAACGCGATACGCGCCAACGCGGCGATCGGCGGCTCGACCAATGCGGTGATCCACCTGATCGCGCTCGCGCGCCGCGTCGGCGTCGAGCTCGGCCTGGACGACTGGGACCGGCTCGGGCGCGGCGTGCATACCGTGCTCAACCTGATGCCCTCGGGCAAGTACCTGATGGAAGACTTCTACTATGCCGGCGGCCTGCCGGTGGTGCTGCGCGAGTTGGGGGAACAGGGCTTGCTGCACAAGAAGGCGCTCACCGTCAACGGCAAAACCATCTGGGACAACAACAAGAGGGCCGAGTGTTTCAAGCGCGAGGTGATTACGCCGTTCGCGCAACCGTTCAAGAAGAACACCGGCATCGCCGTGCTGCGCGGCAACCTCTGCCCCGACGGCGCCATCATCAAGCCCTCGGCGGCAACGCCGCGGCTGATGAAGCACAAGGGGCGCGCGGTGGTGTTCGAGAACATTCAGGAATTTCACCGCCGCATCGACGACCCCAAGCTCGACATCGACGAGAACTGCGTCATGGTGCTGAAGAACTGCGGGCCCAAGGGCTATCCGGGCATGGCCGAGGTCGGCAACATGCCGCTGCCGCCGAAAGTGCTCAGGAAAGGCATCACCGACATGGTGCGCATCTCGGACGCGCGCATGAGCGGCACCGCCTACGGCACGGTGGTGCTGCACATTGCGCCCGAGGCCGCCGCGGGCGGCGCCCTGGCCCTGGTCGAGAACGGCGACATGATCGAGCTCGATGTGGCCAAGCGCAGGCTGCACCTGGACGTGCCCGAGCGCGAACTCGCGCGCCGGCGCAAGAAATGGAAAGCGCCAAAAGCGCCGATGACGCGCGGCTACACCAGGCTCTACGTCGACCACGTGCTGCAGGCGAACCAGGGGGCGGACCTCGATTTCCTCGTCGGATCGAGCGGCTCCAAGGTTCCAACCGACAACCACTAGAGCGTTGGCGGCGGCCACCTTCCCGCGGCCCGATGCGGCTGCCGGCGCGGGAGTAGAATAAACGCGCTTCGACCAGGGGCTCACATCATGCTGCAAGCCACAGATCCCACCATACGCCTCAACCCCGCCGACGACGTGGTCATCGCCCGCGTCGAGATCGCCGAGGGCACGACGCTGCTCAAGGAAAACAATGTGCGCGTCGCGTCGCGGGTGCCCGCCGGGCACA